>OMNT01000479.1_pt1 | contig 42756 bp, 31 predicted proteins | sample 1672551 | NCBI WGS metagenome assembly OMNT01 (sample SAMEA3136698, study PRJEB25190) | human gut metagenome | reverse complement strand
CCACCGAGTTCTGCAGATCCTCAAGCTGCTCGAACAGCGGGATCACGTCGATGGTGGGCACGTCCTCCGGGTGGGAGAATGCCAAGCGGTTGAGCTCGTAGACATCCTTGATGTTCTGGGCGCTCTTGGTGAAGGAGATGATGTAGCGGCGGGCGGCCTTGAGGCCGTTGCGCTTCTGGATGGCGCCGAGGGCGCGGAAGGTGTCGAGCACCTCGTGCGTCATCGGCTGCAGTTCGCCGCGCTCGCCATGCAGGCCGTGCTCGCGGATATCCGCAAGGGCGCGGGCGTGCACCACGGAGTGCTGACGGAACTCCATCTCCACCATGTGGAAGCCGAAGGTCTCGGTCTGCCAGATCAGATCCTGCAGCGGGCCGTAAGCGGAACGCTTGGCGCCGGCGGCGGCCAGCGAACGCTGGACCACCTTGAGGTCGGCGAGGAAGTCGTCGCAGGAGTGGTACATGAGGTCGGCATCGCGTTCGATGGTGTAGTGCAGACGGTCGGCCATCACCAGCATGACCGCGCGGTGCATCTCCTTGGTGGAGATCAGGGCGGCCTTGTCGGTCAGACGCTCGCTCATTTCCTTCTGGTGGCTCCAGAGGTTCTTGAGCTCGGCGCTCGGCGGCGTGGTCTCGGCTTCCATCGTGAGGTTGCGGCCGACGGTGCGGGTGGCTTGCTCAAGGGCGGCGATCACGTGATCGGAGAACTTGCGGGCCACGGCGCGGCTCACCTTGGCGGTGACGTTCGGGTTACCGTCGCGGTCGGAGCCGATCCAGCTGCCCGGGTGGAAGAACGCGGGGCAAGCGGGCTCGACGAGACCGGCCTTATCGCCCAGGACCCAGTCGTCGAAGCGACGGTAAACCTTGGGGATGGTGTTGAACAGCGTGTTGTCGAAGATGTCGAGAATCGTGTCCGCTTCCTCAACCGGGGTCGGCTTCTTCAGCGCGATTGGAGAAGTGCGGAACAGGGCGTCGATCTCGTTGTAGAGACGGCGCAGGCATTCCTTCTTATCCGAGCCGCCGAGGCGCTTGTACTCCTCAAGCAATTCGGAAACGCGGCGAATCTTGCCTTCCACGGCCTTACGACGGGCCTCAGTGGGGTGCGCCGTGAAGACGGGGTGGAATTCGAGCTGGTTGAGCAGTTCCTTGGCCTTGGCCGGGCCAGTCTCATTGATGAGCTGGTGGTAAGCGACGGTGAGCTCGTTGATCGGGTCGACCGCCTGGTCAACGGGCACGTTGTTCTCGCGCTCGTGGAGCACGGAAACGCGGTAGTTCTCCTCGGACAGGTTTGCCAGATGGAAATACGTGGCGAATGCGCGGGCCAGCAGCTGGGCGTCGTGCAACGTCATGTTGTCGATGACGTTCACGGCCTCCTTCAGGCCATCCTGGTCGGGGTTCGGATCCTTCAGCTCGGCGAAATGCTCGGCGCTGGCCTCCACCGCGTAATGACGCACGGTGTCGAACGTAGACAGCAGTTCAGGGTTGTATTCGCCCAGTACGTTACGCAGGATCTCAAGACACAGATCCATGTCGTACTTCAGGCTTTCGGGAAGATCATGCTCCTCCGGGCCCTTTCGGCCGGTCCCGGTAGTGACGATGGCGGCGTCAGCGGGAGTGATCTGTTCTTCAGGTGTTGCCATATAACCTCCTTTGCCGAATAACAGGTTGCTCGGTCTACCGGTCGTCTGCGGCTCCTCCGCAGTTGTTGAGGCCAGTCGTTGCGAGCCCACAGCCCATATTCAACGTGGTTGTTGTGTGGGCAATAGTGTATCCCCGCGAAATCGCTATTTGCGTTACGGAGTCCATATAGTGCGCCAAGTTGTCCACCTATAGAGACCGAATATCGGACAGCATATGAGACACTGTCCGATTCGCGGAAGATTTGAGCACCTTACGATTGCTGGCGGGGAAGGCAGGGAGTAGTAATGAAGGATGTGAGCGAACAGAAGAAAAAAAGTGCGCCCGAAGCGAAAGGCGCAACGGCTGTACGTAAATTCCACACCCACTCCATTCCGCTGGACATGGAAGATATTGCACGCGATTGGGAAAAACCGGTGGTGGACGCCGGTATCGCCGCCAAAGCCAGCGTGATTGTACGAGTCGGCATGCTGGACCTGGGAGCCGGCACCGGCTCCTTCCGCGTGCGTGAAATGATGCACCGCATCGCCTACCCGCTGGGCGTGCACGTACGCGCCGACGTGAACCTGACGGATATCGAGGCCACCTGCACGGATGGTCGTAACCGCATCACCGAAGTCGTGGATTTGCCGACCACCGGCGTGAACACCGAACGTATCTGGCTGCTGGAACATTTCGCCGACTGGTTCTCCGTGAATCTCGGCAAGGGGTCGATGTATCACGTCGATTCGCAACTGTCCGATGGCGTGGTCAAGCATTTGGACGAACGTGACGCTTCGCAGTATTCGGCCGATCTGGCCAAGCGCCTGCGCGAACGTGCCAAGGTCGAGGCTGAGGCGGCCAACGGCAGCGTGGACGAGGCGCTGGATCTTGCGTCGAAAACCAAGGTACTCGTGACCTCCGTGGCCAAGTCCTTGGACGATGACAATGAAGAAGCCCACCGACTTTTGGCGGACAGCGCGGAAGTCACTCCGGTCGAAGACAAAGCGGCCGAAGAGAAGGCCTACGACGATGCCGAAGTGTTTACCGGTGACTCCAATGAGTCGGTTGAATCGGCGAACGCGGCGAACGGCGCAACCGCCGAAAGCCCTGCTGCAAGCAGTACGAAGCGCAAGAATCGCGTGCCCAAGGAATACGCCGAACACTTCAACGAGCGCTCCGACGAAGAGAAGGCCAAGGGCGGTATCACCGTGCGGCAGGCGCACGAGCGACTCGATCTGATTGAGCGCCGTAAGCCGCTGTACAAGCCGTGGTTCTCCGGTCTGGCCTCCGCCCTAGCCTGCGCGGCCTTCGTGTTCCTGCTCGGCGGCGGCCCATACGACATGATCGGTGCGTTCGTGGGCGCGGGCCTTGGCCAGTGGATGCGTCGCCGGCTGTTTGCATACCATCTGAACCAGTTCTTCGTCACCTTTGTGTGCGTGGCCGCGGCGGCGCTCGCCTGCACCGGCACCCTGCGACTCATCGGCATTTTCGACCCAGTCGCGCTCTCGCACGATACGGCCTACATCGGCGCCATGCTGTTCGTGATCCCCGGTTTCCCGCTCATCACCGGCGGACTCGACATGGCGAAAATCGACTTCCCCTCGGGCATCCAGCGCGTGGCGTACGTGCTGTGCATCATCCTGATGGCCACGCTGGCAGGCTGGGCCGTGGCCGTGATGGTGCACCTGCACCCGGAAGGCTTTGAGCCACTGGGGCTTGACCCGTGGGTCAACGGATTGCTGCGATTCGTGGCGGCGTTCGTCGGCGTGTGGGGCTTCTCCGTGCTGTTCAATTCGCCGCAGCGCATGTGCCTGACCGCCGCCCTGATCGGTGCGATCACGGACACGCTGCGCTTGGAATTGCAAGACTTCAACGTGGCACCCGAGATGGCTACCTTCATCGGCGCGTTCCTGGCGGGCATTCTGGCATCGGCGTGGCGTTCATCCGTGCGACGTGGCTGGCTACCGCCGCACCTCGGCTACCCGCGCATCTGCCTGACCGTGCCGTCGATCGTGATCATGGTGCCCGGTCTGTATATGTACCGTGCCATGTGGTACCTCGGCAGCTTCCAGACCATGAATGCGCTGGACTGGGCGTTCCGTGCGTTCATGGTGATTATCTGTCTGCCGATCGGCTTGGCGATGGCCCGCGTGGTGACCGACAAGTCCTGGCGCTACGACATCTGACCGTCATCTTGGCTCCCCTCAGGTGAGGGGAGCTCGGATAAAACAGCGTCTCAGTATGGAAACGGTGGAAGGTGCTTGAGCCCTTGTATCCACTACCATCAGGCGAAGTGCGTTGCGGCCGTATTCACGGCTGTGACGGTCTGTATGACGCCGCTCCGGCGTCAATCGCATATCAGCACATAGTTCTGCCATGGCGGTAGCCGCTTGGCGTCATGATTGAGGAGGGGCGCAGTTGGCCAACGATTTCTGGATTCTGCTGGCCATGGTCATCTATTTTGCGGCCATGCTGTCCATCGGATTCATCTACTCCAAACGCTCCAACTCCTCCTCCAAGGAATACTTTGCGGGCGGGCGCGGCGTGGGGCCGTGGCTCACGGCCCTGAGCGCCGAAGCCTCCGACATGAGCGGCTGGCTGCTGATGGGCCTGCCGGGCCTGGCCTACTTCACTGGTGCGGCCGACCCGATGTGGACCGCCGTCGGACTGGCGCTCGGCACCTATCTCAACTGGAAGCTTGTGGCCCGGCGACTGCGCCGCTACTCGGTAGTGACCGACGATGCCATCACCATTCCTGACTTCTTCGCCAAGCGTTTCCATGACAAGAAGGGCGTGATCTCCACCATCGCGGCCGTGATCATCCTGGTGTTCTTCAGCGTGTACGTGGGCAGCTGCTTCGTGACCGTGGGCAAGCTGTTCGCCACGTTGTTCGGTTTCGACTACCACGTCATGATGATCATCGGCGCGGTGGTCGTGTTCGTCTACACCGTGGTGGGCGGCTACTTGTCCGTGGTGATGACCGACTTCATTCAAGGCATGCTCATGTTCTTCGCGCTCGCGGTGGTGTTCATCGGCACCGTGGCCAGCGCGGGCGGCATCGACAACACCGTGGAATTCCTGCGTGCCATCCCCGGCTACCTGTCCGGCACGCAGGTGGCCGCGCCCAAGCTGGACCCGGCCACCGGCCAGCAGCTCGTCGAGGCGGGCAAGGCCGTGTTCGGCGCGCCCTCCGACTACGGCATCATCACCATCATCTCCATGCTGGCGTGGGGCCTGGGTTACTTCGGTATGCCGCAGGTGCTGGTGCGCTTCCTGTCCATCCGCAGCGTGGAAGAAGTGCGCAAGTCCCGAATCATCGCCACCTCCTGGTGCGTGATTTCGCTGGGTTGCGCAGTGTGCATCGGCTTGGTGGGGCGTGCGATGATGCCCACCGAACTGCTGACCTCCACCGATGCGGAAACCATCTTCATCGTGCTGGCGCAGACCCTGCTGCCGAGCTTCATGTGCGGCGTGGTGGTCTCCGGCATTTTCGCGGCCTCGATGAGCTCCAGCTCCTCGTATCTGATCATCGGCGCTTCGGCCATGGGCGAGAACATCTTCCGCGGGCTGCTGCACCGCAAGGCCACCGACAAGCAGGTCATGATTGTGGCCAGGGTCACGCTGGTGGTCATGTTCCTGTTCGGCATTCTGGTGGCATACGACCAGAACTCGTCGATCTTCCAGGTGGTGTCTTACGCGTGGGCCGGGCTTGGTGCCTCATTCGGCCCGTTGATGCTGTGCTCGCTATACTGGCGTCGCGCCAACAAGGCCGGCGCCGTGGCCGGCATGCTGTCCGGCACGGCGGCCGTGCTGCTCTGGCACAACCTCGTCAAGCCCTTGGGCGGCGTATTCGCCATCTATGAGCTGCTGCCGGCGTTCATCATTTCGCTGCTGTTCATCGTGGTGGTTTCGTTGCTGACCGCCAAGCCGAACAAGCGCATGCTCTACGAATTCGACCACTACATGGACGATCCGCTGCCCGGCACCCTGCCGTCCGGCACCGTGCTCGTCGACGAGCCCATGGAAGCCATGGAGTCCGAGGTCCGCAGCGGCAAATGACACGTGCCTGCTGTGCGGTCGGCTCGTATGGCAGAGGAGTGGCTTTTTTGTGGTTCGGCAGGAACCATTGAGGCCAAAACGGACTTCGAGGGGCTGATTTGACGTTCTGGAGAGATCTACTTCCGTTTCAAGGGGCTGATGCCTGAGTAGACGCGGCTCCAAAACGGCGGAATGGCGTTGACGTAAGGGCATTGATACACGTGGTCTACCGGATGATCAGCCCCTTGAAACGGAAGTAGACCTCCGGCGGAGGCCAAATCAGCCCCTTGAAATGGGTTTTGAATACCGTAGCGCGGTGCGGACGGTGCGGACTGACTCTACCGGGCTTATTATTCCTGCGCCGTCGGAATAATTGGCAGCAGAGGCTCGAATTTCAGCCGTTTGTACAGTGGAATACGGCGTAGCTTTCGGACATCGCTAATTTGCTGGGTAGTTTGCCGCATCGTGAGCTGGACCGTTTTGCCCGTAACCTCCTGTATCCTTTCGGCAACTCTTCGGGCAAGGGCCTCTTCTCCCGCTTCGTCGCCAATATCTAATTTGGTGACTTGAATGTACTTCCAGCCAGCATCTTCGATCATCTGGCGGCGTCTCGCGTCATTCAGCCATTGCCCGGCATGATGAGAGCCTTCGTATTCGATACATATCTTGAATTCAGGGTATGCAAGATCGAGATATATGGGTCTGGTGTTGTTTCCTACGAATATTGGATAATTCACCTGCGGGCAATTCAGACCGTATTTCAAGAGAACCAAACGAGTTCGTGTTTCCATGGAGGAATCTGTGCCCGCGCGCGCCAAAAGTAGGGCGCGACGGCATTTGTTATACCCGCGGAACAAATACGAATTGGTGCCATTCTCTTTGTCGGCTCGCACCTGGGCCTCGGCCTCATCGAGATACAGAGAAAGGGCGTCGATGGTTGTTCTGCAGAGCCTTCGATCTCGTCGCATCATGGAATCAGCGAGAACGATGAGTTCTTCAAGTTCGAGATACGTGGAGAACATGGCCCATGTGCAAGCTGGTGAAGTGCATGTGAATTGTCCCTCGATTATGACCGTGTCTAGTGGAAAAGGCCATACAACCACTTTGACCCCCACAATGTGCCGTTTGTCATTGGCGTGTGGAACCGCAACAATGGTTGTAGTTGCAAGGCCTCTGTGTTTGCTTGATATGCGGGGTACTTCAATTGACAAAAGCTCCAACGCTGTTGTCAGGGCATAGGGTGGGCGCCATGCGCTTCGTCGTTGAACATCTGCGCACGTCTGCATTCGTTGGTACTTCTGCATTGTCAGCTCGGTCAATGCCGTTGAGCTACCCATGATGATCACCCCTTCGTGATGTTCGCTTTGTCCTCGCAGTGTAGAGTCCGGCTACCGGCCTTGTCTACCGCCCCAATTTTTCGGTGGATAAATGTGGATAAGTCGGTGGATAAACTATGGGTGTTCATCGCAGTTGCAGGCCATCCCGCAATTACATGGAACGTAGGGGTTTGCAGGCAGCCAGCGGGAATCGCCGCCGACGGCGCGATTCAACTTGGACGAATCTCCATGGCGTTCATGCAAAGGTGGCATGATGGCGGGTATGAGTAGCTTGGTGCGTATTGTCAATGCCGGTGTTCCGGGGTCTCAGGACCGCGTGGATGTGGTGCTTCGCGATGGGGTTGTTGCGTCTGTCGGCCCTGCTGGAACGGTCTCGGCTTCGGACGGCACGATGCAGACTAAGGCGCATACGACATCGTTGGCATACGCGACGAATGCCATTGCTTCTGGCGGCGTCTCAATCCCAACGTCGGCCTCCGCACCTGCTGACGAAACCACCATCGACGCCGACGGCCTGTGGGTTATTCCCGGCCTGTGGGACTGCCACACGCACTTCACGCAATGGGCTAAGACGCTGGGCCGACTGGACCTCATCAATGCCCGTTCCGCCGCCGAAGCGATGGACATGTTGCGCCGTCATCTGGATGAGCGCCGCGCCGCCGGCACGCTTGACCCAGATGCCTTCGTGGTGGGCATGCGATTCCGTCACTCGCTGTGGGCCGACGACGAGCAGCCCACACTGGCCGCAATTGACGCCGTGACCGGCGAACAGCCGGTGGCCCTCTCCAGCGCGGACATGCACTGCGGATGGGTGAATTCCGCCGCGGCCCGCAGGCTTGGCGTACATGTGGACGAATCCGGTCTGGTCGGTGAACTCGAATGGTTCAACGCCTACACCGCCTTCGACAAGGCGCCGGGCGCTGCTGAAGAGACTGACCGTCTGCTGCGCGAGGCCGAACAGGACGCCGCAAGCAAGGGCGTGGTGGGCATCCGCGATTATGAAATGGCCGAAAACATCGATACATGGATCAATCGTTTCGCGGCTGGCATTAACGGTTTGCGCGTGGACGCCGGTGTATACCCCGAGCGGTTGCGAGCCGCCATTGACGCGGGTTGGCATACCGGCAAGGAATTGCCGGGCAGCGCCGGGCTTGGCCATGTGGGCGCCATGAAGCTCATCTCGGACGGATCGCTCAACACCCGCTCCGCCTACTGCTCCACGCCGTATTCGGGCATCGAGCCGCTGACGTATGGCACGCTGAGCTACACGCCGCAGCAAATCGAAGACTATATGCGCCTAGCCACCGAGCATGGCTTCGACATTGCCTGCCACGCCATTGGCGACGAAGCGAACACCATTGCGCTCAACGCAGTCGCCGCCACGCACGCACATGGATCGATCGAGCATGCGCAGATGCTCAAACCCGTCGATATCCCGCGTTTCGCCGAGCTGGGGCTCACGGCCAGCATCCAGCCGCAGCACGCCATGGATGACCGCGACGTCATCACCCGTTTCTGGGCCAACCCGGCCGGCATCCCTTATCCGTTCAGGGCCCTCCACGACGCCGGTACCACGCTGCGCATGGGCTCGGATGCGCCCGTGGCCCCGCTGGACCCGTGGCTGGCCATTTCCGCCGCCGTGCTCGGCACCGAAAGCTCTGACCGCGAGCCGTTCCAGCCCGAGCAGTGCCTCGATGTGCATACCTCGCTGGCAGCCTCGACCGCCACTGGCCGTGACCGCCTTGCATCCGGCGACCCGGCCGATGTGGTGTTGCTGGACGCCGACCCATACGCCGCCGATACTCCGGAAGCCATGCGCGCTATGCCGCAACACGTCGTAATGACATTGCTGTGCGGGGAGCGTACGTATTGATGCAAGCCATCGGCATGAAGTGAACAGAGGTCCGTCTTGATAGCCGCGTTGCACGGAAAAACAAGAAATCCGCCCCTCGAAGTGAAGATAGGACACAGCAGACGCCGCAATACAAAAACGCCGTGTCAGTTGCCCAGTTGGGGCTGACACGGCGTCTTGCTACGAGCGGCGGGAAAATCAGTACTTCATGCCCATGGCCTCGCGCACCTGGTCGAGGGTCTCCTCGGCGATGGCGTTGGCGCGCTTGTTGCCGTCGTGCAGGATGTCACGAATGGAATCCATGTCCTTGGCCAGCTCGGCGCGGCGCTCGCGGTGCGGGGCCAGGAACTCGTTGACTGATTCGATGACGTATGCCTTGAGCGCGCCGGCGCCGGAATCACCGATCTCCTCGGCGATGTCCTTCGGGTCGCGGCCGGTCACCAGGCCGGCGGTGGTCAGCAGGGCGGAGACCTGCGGGCGGGCAACCGGGTCGAAGGTGATGCGGCGCTCGGAATCGGTCGGGCTCTTCTTGATGAGCTTGGCGGTTTCCTCGGCGGTGGCGCCCAGCATGATGGAGTTGCCGTACGACTTGCTCATCTTGCGGCCGTCGAGACCCGGAATCTCCGGTGCCTCAGACAGAATGGCGGCCGGCTCCGGGAACACCGGGTTCTTCTTGGCGTAACGCTCGTTGAAACGGCGGGCGATGGTGCGCGTGATTTCCACGTGCGGCAGGTTGTCCTTGCCGATCGGCACGACATTGGCCTTGCAGAAGAGGATGTCGCACGCCTGATGCACCGGGTAGGTGAGCAGCAGACCGGTCAGCGCGTGGCCGGACGCCTCCATCTCGGACTTCACGGTCGGGTTGCGGTGCAGCTCGGCCTCGGTGACCAAGGACAGGAACGGCAGCAGTAGCTGGTTCTCGGCCGGCACGGCGGAGTGGGTGAACATCATGGTCTTGTTCGGATCGATGCCGGCGGCCATGTAGTCGAGCACCAGGTTCAGCACGTTGTCTTGGATGTGCTCGGTGGTGTCGCGGTCGGTGATCACCTGGTAGTCGGCGATGATGATGTTCGTGTTGACGCCGCGCTCCTGCATGGCGACACGCTCACGGATCGAGCCGAAGTAGTGGCCGAGGTGCAGCCGGCCGGTCGGGCGGTCGCCGGTCAACATGGTGAAGGACGACGGCTTGGCCTCCAGCTTGGCGAGCGTTTCGTCCGAACGCTTTTTGGCCGCGAGGAAGCTCGCGCTCATCTCATTGCCTGCCGCTGTCAGTTGCTGCTCGTCGGTCATGCGAAAATCCTTTGAATATGCCCTAAATAAACGCTTTTTATGGTAAAAGTGTGAGCCGACAACGAACAAGCCACTATTAGTGGTACTCTCTATTGTTGATGAATCGAACAGCACAGTAATCGCAGGGGGTCAGATGGGCCGCGGACGTCAAAAAGCAAAACAGCAGAAAATTGCCCGAAAGCTCAAGTACCTGACCACCGATACCGACTACGATGAGCTGGCAAAAGAGCTGAGCGAGCAGGAGCCGGGAATGGGCTCTCCTGACCCGTTCGCCGACATCGATGACCAGTATGCGGACAAGGATGTGGATTCCGCTGCTGATGACCACGCTTCCGGTGCCGCCGAGGCAGCTCCCGCTACGCAGGAGGATGACCTCGACGAGTACGCCAAGTGGGCTGCCGAAGCCGCCGCAAAGGCGACCAGCGGCGAGTTCCCGGCCTCCGCGCCTGCCGCACCGAAGCCGGCCCCGCGCAAGCCGATTCCGATGCCCATGCCTTCCGCGCTCAAGCCCAAGAAGAGCTGAACGCCGGTCTTCTCGTAATAATCCCCTTGTGCTTGGTTGAGCACAAGGGGATTTGTGGTTATGGCTGATGGTGCCGCCGCTGGTGGCTTACTTACGCTTCGCGCCTCACAGCGGCAGCAGGTCGCTCAGGTCGTCGCGCTCGCCGACCGCGCTGATGTGGCCGGCGTCCTTTTCCTCTGCCCATGTGGTGATGCCGCAGGCCAGCCGCAGCCAGACTTCCGGGTCCAGCTCGATGACGTCCGGCGGGGTCAGGTTATGCGGGTCCGATTCCGGGCCGTCCAAGATTTTGACCGCCCCCCACGGCGCGACACGCACCTCCACGCCAGGGCCGGGTGCGCGCCGCTCCAGCAGAAACAGCGAGTAGCGCACGGCCATCGCCCACACCGGGCGTGGCAAGACAGGGGAGACGGTCAGACGATGTGGTGTGTTGTCCGCCAGCTCCCGGGCCGCGGCACGCCATTGCACCAGCGCGTCATGCCCGCGTTTCAGGTCTTTTTCAAGAATTACTGCCATGTATCCCATCATGGCACCGGAGCCGGAAGATCTTCCATAATGCAAACGATGGCATACGGTGTGATGCGGAATATCGGGGCATGTGCTACGCTCTAAATGAGAACGTATGCAAGAACGCTCCGCCATCGTCGTTACGGAGAGTTCATGCTTACGTTTGTGCGACGATACCTATCGCGCGGCATAATAAACACGGGCACTTATCCCGGAAGGAAAGTCAGAATGACCGAAATCACCGCACCGAAGTCTCCTGTCACGGCGGAACAATTCGCCGACGAGATTCGTGAACAACTGAAATACACTCAGAACGTCACCACCGAGCAGGCTACCCCTGCTGACGTGTATGTCGCCGCATCCAAGGCCGTGCGCAACCACCTTGCCGACTCCTGGTTCAAGACCCAGGCCGACACCGTGAACGGCAACACCAAGGCCGTCGGCTACCTGTCCGCAGAATTCCTGATGGGTAAGCAGCTGCGCAACGCGCTGCTCAACGCCGGTCTGACCGAGCAGTTCGACAAGGCCGTGGAAGCCCTCGGCTTCAAGGTCCAGGACGTCGTCGACGCCGAATACGAGCCGGGCCTCGGCAACGGCGGCCTCGGCCGTCTGGCCGCCTGCTTCATCGACTCCCTCGCCTCGCTGGGCGTGCCGGCCTTCGGCTACGGCATCCAGTACAAGTACGGCATCTTCAAGCAGGAGTTCGACAAGGACGGCAAGCAGGTCGAAACCCCGGACTACTGGCTGGCCAACGAAGAGCCGTGGGGCCACATCGACTACAACCGCGACCAGAAGGTTTCCTTCGGCGGCAAGGTCGTCGAGAACGCCGACGGCACCAAGACCTGGCAGCCCGCATGGTCCGTGCGCGCCGTGCCGGTGGACTACCTGGTCCCCGGCTACAAGTCCGGCCGCGTGAACACCCTGCGCCTGTGGAGCGCCAAGAGCTACGACGAGTTCGATCTGCTCGCCTTCAACCGCTCCGAGTACATGGAAGCCGTGACCCCGCAGGTCAAGGCCGAGAACATCTCCAAGATTCTCTACCCGGAAGACTCCACCAAGGTCGGCAAGGAACTGCGCCTTGAGCAGCAGTACTTCTTCGTCTCCGCCTCCCTGCACGACGCCATCCGCGTCTTCTACCCGGGCCAGGACAAGCCGGATCTGACGACTTTCCCGAACAAGATCGTCTTCCAGCTCAACGACACCCACCCGGTGATCGGCATCCCCGAGCTCATGCGCATCCTCATCGATGAGTACGGCTACGACTGGGATACCGCGTGGTCCATCACCACCAAGACCTTCAACTACACCTGCCACACCCTGCTGCCGGAGGCCCTTGAGGTCTGGCCGGCCAGCCTGATCGGCGAGCTGCTGCCGCGTCACCTTGAGATCATCGAGAAGATCAACGCGCAGTTCGAGGACGAGCTCAAGTCCAAGGGCGTCGACAAGAACACCATCAAGGACATGGCCATCTACACTGGCGACGCCGTGCGCATGGCCTACTTGGCCACCTACGGCGGCTCCCACGTCAACGGCGTGGCCGAGCTGCACTCCCAGCTCCTGAAGGACGTCACCCTCAAGAACTTCTCCGACGTCTACCCGGACAAGTTCACCAACGTGACCAACGGCGTGACTCCGCGTCGCTTCGTCAAGCTCGCCAACCCGCGCCTGTCCGACCTCATCACCGAGGGCCTCGGCACCGACAAGTGGCTCTCCGACCTGGAGATGCTCAAGGGCCTCGAGCCGCTGGCCAAGGACGATGAATTCGTCAAGAAGTTCGCCGCCGTCAAGAAGGCCAACAAGGTCGACTTCGCCGCCTACGCCAAGCGCGAGTACGGCTTCGAGCTCGACCCGAACACCATGTTCAACACCATGGTTAAGCGCCTGCACGAGTACAAGCGCCAGTCCCTGAAGATCCTGTCCGTCATCTCCACCTACGCCGACATCAAGTCCGGCAAGGTCAAGGCCGAGGACGTCACCCCGCGCACCGTGTTCTTCGGTGCCAAGGCCGCCCCGGGCTACTACCTGGCCAAGATGACCATCCAGCTCATCAACAACGTCTCCCGCGTGGTCAACAACGATCCGGACGTCAAGGGCAAGCTGGCCGTGTACTTCCCGTGGAACTACAATGTGCGCCTCGCCCAGCACCTGATTCCCGCCACCGACCTCGACGAGCAGATCTCGCAGGCCGGCAAGGAGGCCTCGGGTACCGGCAACATGAAGTTCGCCCTCAACGGCGCGATGACCGTCGGTACGCTCGATGGCGCGAACGTCGAGATCCGTGAGCGCGTCGGCGCCGAGAACTTCTTCCTGTTCGGCATGACCGTCGACGAGGTCGAGAAGAAGTACGCCGAGGGCTACAATCCCGCCTCCTACTACGAGGCCGACCCGCGCCTGAAGCACGCCATCGATATGGTGGCCGACGGCACCTTCTCCAACGGCGACCGCAACGCCTACTCCCCGCTCGTGGCCGACTGGCTGACCAAGGACTGGTTCATGACCTTGGCCGACTTCTCCGCCTACATGGACATCCAGTCCGAGATCGAGGCCCTCTACGCTGATGAGCTCGAATGGAACCGCAAGGCCCTGCTCAACGTGGCCAACTCCGGCTACTTCAGCTCCGACCGCTCCATGGAAGACTATTTGGAACGTATCTGGCACACTGCTCCTCTGGCCTGACGGCCGCCGGAGCGGCGCGCCAGCTACGTGCTGGTTTCTACCTCGCGGCTGTCGCCGCTCGGCGTCGCCTACGGGAAGCCCACCGGGCTTCCCGCTTAACGGCTCCGCGTATCTGGCACACTGCTCCTCTGGCCTGACGGCCGCCGGAGCATAAGAAGCCCCGCAACCGACATCCATCGGTTGCGGGGCTTCTTGCGTTGAAAGACCGCCCTATCAGGCTTCGGCCGGGGCGGCTTTCGCCTCGTCATCGGCCTCATCCTCGGCCTTATTCAGACCTAGGTCGACCGGCGAGGAGCTGTTCTCCCACGGCTCCTCCCACGGATCGTAATCCGGGTTCTGCTGCTTGTAGATGTACAGGCCAACAAGCGCGGCGAGCAATCCGCCGAACAGCAGCGCGAAGAACTTCCAACCGTTAGAAGACTTGTTCTCCATGACGGCTCCTTTCCCTAGGGATCGTCTGGTCGGTATGCCCATTCAGACCGACTCTGCTCCCTATTCTAGGCCGCTGTTTGTGACGATTGGGTGGAATGACATTCGTGGGCGATTCATCCGCGCCCGTCTGCCCTTGGCCGGCTCGGCATCTTCGCGGCGCGTGGAACGCATCCGAGACCTTCGATACAGTGGGCTGCATGCATATTCCTACACAACGGGAGATTCGATACCAGTGGGAGCGCGGTGGTCCGGTGATGACCTGGGCGCTGATTGTTGCGTGCGTGGCAGTGTGGCTACTGGAGGTATTGTTGGGATTTATTGTCCCGGGCCTGAGGGCTTGGTTGATGTACCTCGGCATGGCGGCTCCGGTCAGACTGGTGGCTGAGCCGTGGACGCTCATCACCTCGATGTTCCTGCATGCGCCGAACTCGCTATTGCATATCCTGTTCAACATGATTGCTCTGTATTCCGTGGGCCCAGTGCTGGAACGAATGATCGGCCACTGGCGGTTCTTGGGACTGTATGTGATTTCCGGCCTTGGCGGCTCCCTGGGACTTATGGTGTGGGCTGCGGTGGCTCCGGGAGGCATCGGCTGGCAGATGGCAGCCTATGGGGCTTCTGGAGCCTTATTTGGCCTGTTTGCATCATTGCTGGTGGTATATCGCCGTATCGGCGCCGATATCCGCTCCATGTTGATCTGGATGGCGGTGAACTTCGCCTTGCCGTTCGTGGTCGGTGGCGTGGCGTGGCAGGCGCATGTCGGCGGCTTTGTAGTGGGTGGAATACTCACATGGCTGCTGGTGGGTGGTGTGCCGGCGTGGCGCGGTAAAAGCCTGAAATGGCGCATGCAGGTGTACGGCTGGGTCATGGTGGTGCTGGTCATTGCGTTGATTCTGTTGTGCAATATGGCCAATCCTTACGGGTGGATGAGTTTCGGCTCCCTGCACTGATATGGCTTGATATGGCTTGATATGGCTTGATATGGCTGTAAAAAAAAACGATTGATGCCGGGTATTGCGGAACATGCAGTGCCCGGCATCAATGTATGTGCGGAAAGCGACGATGTGGATATTAGCGATGTGGATATCGTCGTTCGGCGAGTGGGTGTGTGCCGTATGAAGATATCCACAGTAATGAGATGCGCGCAATGACGAGTTATCCACGATAATGAGTTATCCACAATGGTGACTTGTGCACAAGTGTGTAGAAAAGTGCATAAGACTGTGGATAACTTATGTGGATAAGTTAGGAATGCCGCGGTATTATTGGGTTTGTTGCAGTGGATAACTCGGGTGTATAACTGTTCCCTCGCTGTGGCGATGTATGCCAAGCCAAAGTTATGCACGAGATATACACCGAGAAACGCCGCTTATCCACCACTTATCCACATGGTTTTCCACATTCGGTGGAAAACTACATGGGTGTAATTCATCCACAGGCTGTGGATAACGTAGTGGATAAGTCGTGGATAAGTGGTGGATAGCTGTGGATGAACAGGCTAAGGCACGAAAAAGGCCGACCTCCGCATACGGGAGGTCGGCCTTTCTCATAAGAATTAAGGACAACCTAACGATAGAAAAAACAATCTACCGATAGATAAGCGCAACGAGCCGGAACTCAGCGCCATCCCATCGTCATCAGGAATCCGATCATGATCAGGGCGAAGCCGATGCCGAGGTTCCACGCACCGATGTTCGGAATCGGCCAGGAACCGGACGGGGAGAGGTAGTACACCACGCACCAAATCAGGCCGATGATCATAAACGCGCAGAACAGCGGCACGAACCAACGCGGGTTCGACTTGGTGCCCTTAATGGTTTCTTCAACGCGCTTGGTGTTCTCCGCCTGGCGGTTCATCATACGCTGCATCTGCGGGGTCAGCGTGGCCTTATCGGCAGTGGCGTTGAGCACGGCCTGCACCTGCTCCATATTCACGCCGTAAGCCGCGCCTTCCTCGGCAGAAGCGTTCTCTGCGTTCTGCTCGGTGTCTTTGCTGGCGGTCTCGTCAGCAACGGTGCTGGATGAGGTCTCGCTCTGCCAGTCCTTCTGGTTGTTCGAGTCGGTTTCGTGCAGCTCTTCGTCAGCCATCAGCATAGTCTCCATTCAATAGGCTAAAAGTCATAATAGTGGCTACACTCGAAAGCGGCGACCAGAGTCGGCAAGAAGACAGGAAATTCATGGCCAGACATGTAGGTAAGCACGGTGCACGGCACTCCCTATGGGGTGGTGTCGCGGTATTCGTCGTCATTGCCTTGACCGGTTTTCTGCTGAGCACCAACGTGAGGGTCAATCGTACGGTTGCCGCCACCAACGATACGGCCGATCTGGTGGAGCAAGGCGTGGACGAGGCCAACCAGCTGCAGCAGGACGTCAGCGATCTGACCAAACAGGTCGCCAATCTTACGGACGCGCTCAAGGCCGATGGCACCGATGGCACCGACAGCACACAGAACCAAGGCAAGGACTCCAGCAATGTGGATTCCAGCCTGATGCTGCCCGCGCTCAGCGGCAGCGGCGTAACGGTAACGCTGGATGATTCTCCGTTGTGGGAGAACGCAGTCAACAACAACGGCACGACCGCCAATATCAACGATTACGTGATCCACCAGCAGGACGTCGAATCGGTGGTGAATGCCTTGTGGGCCGGCGGTGCCGATGCGCTGATGATTATGGATCAGCGGGTGCTGTTCAATTCGGCGGTCATCTGTTCCGGCAACGTGCTGTCGTTGCACGGTAAGAAATACTCGCCGCCGTTCACCATTTCCGCGATTGGTGACCCTCAAAGACTTCGCGCAGCGTTGAACGACTCCGAAGCCATTACCATTCTTAAGCAATATGTGACCGCGTTTGGCATTGGCTACAAGGTGGAGAATGCCGAGGACCTTCAGTTCCCCGCTACCGCCGCCTTGCTGCAGCAGTTGAAATATGCCACGGTCGATACGTCAAAGACCACAGATGAGGAGCAGACTCAGCAATGAGACACGGCAGGCACAACAGCGGCGTACCGGCGCCCATTGATCTCGCGTCCGTGTCGGACGTACAGCCCTTCCCCGAGGACGATGCCGCACGAATGGCGGCAGACCCGGCCAACGCCAGTAGGGCAAGGTCCCGTCGTGCCGCAGTACGCGGCGCGTCTTCGCCCCAGCGGAGCCCGGTCTGGCAGGCACTCGGCATCTGCGCCGAACTGCTGATTACCGCTGCCGTGATTTGCGCCCTGTACATCGTCTGGCAGATGTGGTGGACCGGTGTCGAGGCGGAGCGAGCCCAGAACGAAACCACCCAGTCCGTCGACTGGAGCGACCCCAGCAACAACGGGGGAACGGTCACCATCGCCAAAGCCCAGGAGGGCGATGCGCCGGTACAGCCGAAAGACGCGAAATATGGCGACTTGATTGCGCAGATCTACATTCCGCGCTTCGGCTCCCAATGGCACCGCAACATCGTGGAAGGCACCACGCTCGAGCAGCTCAATCGCCACGGTCTGGGCCATTACGACACCACCCAGATGCCGGGGCAGGTCGGCAACTTCGCCGTCGCCGGCCACCGCAACGGCTACGGGCAGCCGTTGGGCGATGTGGACAAGTTGCAGGAAGGCGATCCCATCATCGTTCGTACCAAGGATTACTGGTACGTCTACCACTACACCCGGTACGAGATTGTGCTGCCCACGGACGTGCATGTGATCGCCCCCAATCCGGAAGACTCCACTGCCAATCCCACCAAACGCATGATCACACTGACCACCTGTGAGCCGAAATACTCCACCCCCACCCATCGATGGATCAGCTATGGTGAGTTGGCGTACTGGGCCAAAGTGTCCGACGGTGTGCCCAAAGAGCTGGCTACTACTGATTCGTCCGGTGCAGTGATGTTCTCCACCACCGAAACCCCCTCGATCGCTTCCCGCATTGGCTCGCTGGACAAGGTGGTATTCGGCGCGCTGGTAGTGTGGCTGGTTCTGTTCATTGCCGCTGCGGTGGCATGGCGCTGGCCGGTGCTGCGCGAGATTCGCGCGGGTGAGCGTCGCCGTCCGGATGCCAGCATCTATGGCGGACTGTTGCGTCTGCAGCCCGGCGTGGCACCGATTCGATGGTTGCTGCTGGCTCTGCTGCTGTTCGCAGCCGCCGCGGCGCTGTTCCAGTGGGGATTCCCTTGGGCCGCCGCCAATATCCCATTCCTACAGCAGATGTCGAACTTCGTGGCAGCGAGCTGACGGCATCCTAGTACTATGGCTTGCAGTACACGTCCCTCAAGGAGAGCCCTATGACCGATTCCGCGCATATTTTGGTGGTGGATAACTACGATTCCTTCGTCTACACGATCGTAGGCTATCTGCAAACCCTTGGCGCCACTGTTGATGTGGTGCGTAACGACGCTATCGACCCAGCCGCGCCGGGTGTACTGGACGGTTACGATGGCGTGCTGATTTCTCCCGGCCCTGGTGCTCCGGCCGAATCCGGTGCCAGTGAGGATATGATTCGCCTGTGCGCGGCCAGCGGCGTGCCGATGTTTGGTGTGTGCCTGGGCTTGCAGGCGCTCGCTGAGGTGTACGGCTGCACTGTGGACCATGCGCCCACCATCATGCATGGCAAGACCAGCTTGGTGGAACATATCGATGACGAGATTTTCGAGGGCGTGGCCAACCCCATGACCGCCACCCGCTACCATTCGTTGGCCGTCGAGCCCGATTCGGTGCCGGATACGCTGGTGGTTACCGCGTGGACGCAAGGCGACCACATTATTCAGGGCGTGCGTGTCAAGGGCAAGCCGATGTACGCCGTGCAATTCCATCCCGAATCCGTGATGACCCAGGACGGCTACCGTCTGCTGGCCAACTGGCTTAAGGTCTGCGGCCAAGACAACGCCGTGGCCAAGTCCGCCGGCCTCCAGCCCAAAGTTACGAAGTAGCTTTTCCGCGCGGCGATACTCTCCCCGGAATGTGTCGCTAGAACGAGGCTTGCGTACTGGTTTTGCGACGCTTCCCGGGATTGTTGCGCTGGGATAGCTCTTTATACAGCAAAGGGGAGGGGCGCAGAAGCCCTTCCCCTTTGTGTTGCGTGTATGTGTTGCGCTATTTGCGTTGCATATGCGCAACACATACACGCCCGGCGCTTACTTGCTACTCACCGGTTCACTCACCGGTTCCGCCCCCGTTGCCAGTACCGTTGCCACCGTCTCCGGTACCGGTACCGCCGCCAGTGCTGCCGGCCTTCGTGGTAATGGTGACGGTCGATCCCGCATCTACCTGGCTGCCAGCGCCAGGATTGATGCTGACTACCACAGCGGTGCTGCCGGTTGGACCATTGGCCTGAGCCTTGAGGCCCACGGCCTTGAGCATGAGTTCGGCGGTGACGTAGTCAGTGCCAGCGGTGATATTCGGCACAGCGACCTTCTCCTTGCCCGTGGACACCCAAATGGTGATGAACCCGCCCTGTGCGATGGAAGAGCCCGAATCAGGGCTTACACGGGTAATCAGACCGGCCTCCACCGTATCGGAGCTCTCCTGCTCCACAGTGAAGCTGAACTTGCCCTCATACTGCTGTAGCACGCTGTCCTTCGACTGACCGACCAAATTGCTCGGTACGGTGGTCATGCCGGAAGAAACATATATGGTGATGGTGGTGCCCTTGGGAACCGACTGACCGGCGGCAGGATCGGTTTTCGTCACCATATCCTTGGCGATGTCGGCGCTGTCTTCGGTTTTGACGGCGGCGTTCACCTTGAACCCGGCGCTTTCCAGAATGCTGCGCGCCTCTTCCTGGCTGCGTTCCTTGACATCCGGAACCTGAGTGGACTGCGGGCCTGCGGAGAACCACACCTTCACGGCAGATCCCTTGGCCACCTTGGAGCCGGCGTCCGGGCTCATCTTGGTGCAGGTGCCTTCCGGCTCGGTGGAGTCGGTGTCTTGCTTTTCGGTCATCTTCAAACCCGATGCCTTGAGTTTGAGCTCGATGCTGTCCTTGGATGTGGAAGCGTTGCACACCTCAGGGATGGTGACGGTGTCTTCCGAGGACTTGTTGCCGGAGCCGTTCATGGCGAACACGATGCCCACAATGACAAGCACTGCAACAATCGCTGCGATCACCGAACCGATGATGATCTTCTTGCGCTTCTTGGCCTTGGCCGCCGCCGCACGCTGCTGCGCACGGGACTGCAACGCCGCTGAGTTGGCACCATTGGCCGGTGGAATCTGCTCGAACTGACCGGTCACCGGGTTGAATGCTTGGGTGGGTTGCTGATGCGGTTCCACCGGCGTGGTGGGCAAATCACGTTCGGCTTCCTTGCGGGCCTTCATATTCGACAGGTCCGTCAACGGGTTGAACGCGGCCGCCACCGGCACGCCGCCGTTCATGTAGGTCAGGATGTCGGTCTTGAATTCGGAGGCCGTGGCATAGCGATTCTGGCGGTCCTTGGCCATGGCCTTGGCGCAGATCGAATCCCACATCTTCGGCAGCCCCGGCACCACGGCGGATGGCGGCGTGGCGACTTCGGAAACATGCTGGTAGGCGATGGCCACGGCGGAATCGCCGGTAAACGGCGGGCGGCCGGTGAGCATCTCGTAGAGCACGCAGCCGGCGGAATACAGGTCGGAACGCATGTCGACGGTCTCGCCGCGCGCCTGCTCGGGAGAAAGGTACTGTGCGGTGCCCACCACGCCCTGCGACTGGGTCATGGTGGCTGCGGAATCGTCCAGAGCGCGGGCGATGCCGAAGTCCATGACCTTGACCACGCCCTGCTCGGAAATCATGATGTTGCCGGGCTTGATATCGCGGTGGATAATGCCCATGCGATGCGAATAGTCGAGCGCGTTAAGCACGCCCAACATCACCTGTTCGCAGTCGCGCTGGCTGAGTGCGCCGTTGACCTTGATGATGTCGCGCAGGGTCTGGCCCTTGACGTATTCCATGACGATGTATGGCAGACGCTCGGCATCGCCGCTTTCGGAAGAAACCAGTTCTTCTCCCGAATCGTAGATGTTCACGATGTTCGGGTTGTTCATCTGGGCCACGGCGTGTGCTTCGCGGCGGAAACGGGCCAGGAAGATGTCGTCGTTGGCCAGATCGGCGCGCATGATTTTCACGGCCACGGTACGGCCCAGACGGGTGTCAAGAGCCACGTGGACCTCGGCCATGCCGCCACGACCGATGAGCTGGCCAAGCTGGTAGCGTCCGCCGGCCAATGCGGTGGGCATACTGGTGCTCATTGCTTATTCCCTCCCAATCTTGAGGCCGGGGCCTCCAAAACAATGCGTGGCGTGCTGGTCACTCGGCGCGGCAGTCGATTGCCGGACGTGGCCATGGCGGTGTCGGCCATTTCGGTCTGCTGATCCAGCAGACGGCGTTCGATGCGTGCCAGCGTACGGGACACCACCAGCGCGTCTTTCGGGCGATCCAACGGGTCCTTGGCCAGCATTGACATGACAAATTCGCGTAACTGGACGTCCACCGAGTCCGGCAGCGGAGGCACGGGATTGTTCACGTGCGCTGCGGCGATATCGACCGGAGTGGTGCCGGTGAACGGACGATGCCCGGCAAGGCCCTCGTACGCCACTACGCCCAGTGAATAGATGTCCGATTGCGGCGTGGCCTGCTGGCCCTGCGCCTGCTCGGGGGAGATGTATTGTGCGGTGCCCACCACCATGCCGTCCTGGGTGATCTGGCCCTGACCCGTGGAGTAGCTCACACCGAAATCGGTGATTTTCACTTCGCCGGTGTCGGAAACCATGATGTTGGCCGGCTTGACGTCACGATGAATCACGCCGTGCGAGTGGGCCACGAACAGGCCTCGCGCGGTCTGAATCAGGATGGGCAGCAGTTCGATGGGATCCATCGCGCCCTTGCTGTGGAACAGGTCCGCCAACGATTTCGAGGGGACGTATTCCATAATCAGAAAGCCGATGCCGTCATGCTCGTAGTATTCGAACAACGCAGCGATATTCGGATGCGCCAGATTGGCGGAATTATGGGCTTCGGCACGCAGACGGCGTAGCTTGGCCTCGGCGTTGGTCATGTCCGAGCGCAGCGCCTTGATGGCCACTTCACGGCCGAGCTGAATATCGTAGCCTTTCCAGACCTCGCCCATACCGCCTTGCGCAAGACGCGAATCAAGACGATATCGGCGGTGAATAAGCTGTCCTTCGATAAGTTTCACTGCTGCAAAGCCTCCTGCATCATCGCGCGCATGATCGGGCCAGCGGCGAGCGAACCGTATACATCTGTGTTATGCACCAACACCGCGACGGCGATTTGCGGATCGTCCGCCGGCGCGAAACCGATCACCCAGCCGTCGATGGCAGAGTTGTCGGTACCGATTTGTGCGGTACCGGTTTTGGCCGCCACCTTGATGCCGTCGATGGCCAGCTTCGGATTGGCCTCGGACACCACGCTTTCCATCATCGTGGTGAGCTTGTCTGCGGAATCCTTGCTGAACGCATTGGCCATGGTCTGCGGCTTGGTCTGCGAAAGCACGGTGAGATCGGCGGCGCGCACACGATCGACCAGCGTGGGCTGCATCAGTTTGCCGTTGTTGGCGATTGCCTGCGCGACCATCGCCATCTGCAACGGCGTGGCCGTGGTGTCGCCTTGGCCGATGGACGCCAGCGCAAGCTTGTCGTCGGTCGGATCAGAGGGGAATGTGGACGCGGTGGCCGTCATCGGGGTGCCCGTGGATTCGGTGCCATCAATGGTGATGGTGCTGCCAAACCCGAGCTTGGTGGCCATGTCCGAAACCTTGCTCGCGCCGAGTTTCACGCCAAGCTGGGCGAACGCGGTGTTGGACGACCACGCGACGGCCTCTTGCAGGGAGATCTGCCCGTTGATGCCATCGCCCTGTGCCTCGTCGTTCGGCAACTGTGTGGCGGTTCCCGGCAAGGTATATCTGGAGCCTGCAGGAATCTTCGTGTCCGTCTGGTATTCGCCGGTTTCCAGCGCAGCCGAGGCGACGATGGTCTTGAACGTGGACCCTGGTGGGTACAGCTGCGAGGTGGCGCGGTTGATTAGTGGGCTATTTAGTGGGCTATTTTGGCCCGCAGAAAGTTCGCTGTAGGCCTGAGACGCGGCTTTGGTGTCATGGGTCGCCAGTTTGTTCGGATCATAACTGGGCGTGCTCACCATGGCGAGGATACGGCCGGTGCTGACTTCGATGGCCACCGCCGCACCATCGCGCGTACCGAGCTGATCGTAGGCAACCTGCTGCAGCTTGGGGTCGATGGAGGTTTCGATGGACGCGCCCTGATTCGTAGTGCCGGTGAGCATGGCCTTGGCCCGCTGCCAGATCAATGAATCGGCCTCACCGTTGAGCAGCATGCTGCGGGAGGCTTCCAGGCCGCGATCGGCGGTCTGGTTGATGGAGAAGAAGCCGGTGACCGGAGCATACAGAGGACCGTTGGAATAGGTGCGCAGGTATTTGAACGCGTCGTTGACCGGTTCGGATTTGGCCATGACCGTGCCGTCCGAGGCCAGAATGGCACCGCGGTAGGCACCGAGCTGGTGGTACAGCGAACGGGCGTTGCGCGGATCGTTGTTCAGCGCGTTGGCCCGTACCGCCATGATGATGGTGGACGACAGGCCGAGAATCACGAACAGCGCTACCACGGCGGTGAAAAGCTGACGAAGATATTTGTTCATACGCGAGTGCCTCCGTTAACGGGAGGAAGCGGGGGAATCGTGCCGGTAGGCGTGTACGGTTCATCGGCTTCGGCATACGACGGAGTGGTGGTATCCACGATGGGGTCGTCAAACGATTCCGACTCGGACTGCGACGCCGTAGCCGACGCGCTGCGAGGCTGAACGATCGGCTCAGTGGCGCGGGCCCGGGCCTCAAGTTCCTTGTTGCGCAGCACGGCCAAAGCCTCGTACTGGAACGTATCCGAGGTCAGCTCCGGCTCGGGCGCATTGGCCGAATTCGAGATGATGATGAGCAGGGTCGCGAGAATATAGTTGGCGATCAGACTGGAGCCACCGGCCGCCATATAGGGCAGGGTCAGACCGGTCAGAGGAATCACCAGCGTGATGCCGCCGACCACGGTGAACACCTGGAAGGCCATGGTGAACACCAGTCCGGAAGCGAGCAGCTTGCCGAAGCCATCCTTGATTTTCATGGCGGTGATAAAGCCGGAGGCAATGATGAGCAGGTAGAGCATCAAAATGGCCAGGACGCCCATCAGACCGAGTTCCTCGCCCAGAGAGGCGTAGATGAAATCGGAGTTCGCAAACGTAACGAGCGAAGGATGGCCTTGGCCGAGACCGGTGCCGAGCATGCCGCCTGATGCCAGGCCGAAAATGCCGGTGACCAGCTGCCAGGAGCCGCCGGGGGTCTTGTTGTATTGCTCGTTGCTGAACGGGTGCAGCCAGGCATCGACTCGCTGACCCACGTGGCTGAACATGCCTGCGGCCAGCACGGCACCCGCGGCGAACGCGATCAGACCGATGATGATCCAGCTTTTACGGCCGGTGGCCGTGTACAGCATGGCCACGAACATGGCGAAGAACATAAGCGAGGTGCCCAGATCATGCTGCATGATGAGCACGCCCATCGAGGCGATCCACACCACGATGATCGGGCCGAGATCCTTGATACGCGGCAGCTGCAGACCGAGCATCTTCTTACCGCCCACGGCCAGCTGGTCGCGATGGTCGAACAGGTAGGCGGCGAAGAAGAACGCAAGGAACAGCTTGGCGAACTCGCCCGGCTGGAACTGGCCCAGTCCCGGAATCCTGATCCAAATGCGCGCGCCGTTCACTTCCTGACCGACAAACGGCAGCATCGGGGCGAGCAGCAGCACCAAGCCCACCACCATCGACACGTAGGAGAAGCGCCGCAGCACGCGGTAGTCCTTCAGGAAGATGATGAGCAGCGCGGAAAGCACGATGGCGATGCACAGCCAGATCAGCTGACGTTGGGCAACCGCCCAACCTTCGCTCTGGTCAATGCGAGCGATCATGGTCACGCCGGTGGCGGTCAGCAGTAGCACGCAAGGCAGAATCGACTGGCTGGCGTACGGCTGGAAGCGCACAATCAGCCCCCACAGCACCAGAAACAGCACTACGGCCAATGCCAGCATGCCGGCGTATTGCATAGGGAATTCGCCGGCGGTGCGCTGGAACATCTGGATGAACGCCAACGCACTGATTGCCATGGCAATCAGCAACAAAGAAATCTGACGTAGACGGGTAACGATCATTGAGAATCTCCCGTGGCCGCGTTGTCGGCCGCTCCGATACCGGATTTATCCGAGGAATCGGATGAGCTTGACGAACCGGACTTGTCTGACGAGGAGCCGGACTGGCTGGACGAATCCTCGGTGCTGTCCTTGGAATCGCTCTGGGAGCTGTCTTTGGAACTGTCCGGGGAATTGGACGCCTCGGCCTTCTTGGCGGCGTCGGCTTCCTGCTGCTTGGCCAGTTTGCGCATTTCGGTGCGGATAATACCCACATGCGACTGCGCTTCGTCCAACGAACCGACTGTGATGCCTTGGCTCAGCTGGTCACGCCATGTCTGAGGCAGGTCCGCGGTGGCGATATTGGTGGTCTGCACTTCGTGCGAAAGCTCAAGTCCAAAGAGATTGGTCGGCACGCCACGATAAATGGCCACGGTGCCGTTGCTATCTCCCACGTAGTAGTGCGTCTGGCTCCACGTGTACGCGCCCCAGCCAGCGCCGGCCAATGCCAGCACGGCAAGAATGCAGGTAATAATCACCGCAAGCTTATTGCGGCGCTTCTTGGTGCGCGTGGCCTTCTTCTGCTCGACCTGCTCATCGCGGATGGCTTTGGCCACATCCGGGTCGTTGGGGTCGGCGGACAGGCGCCCATCCGGCTTTTGCACCACCGGAATCTCACCGGTATCGGGATTGGCTCGTTCACCGGTCTCCTCGCGGACGGTGGACGGCTGCACCACGCGTGTGGACGACGGTTTGGCCGTGGTTTGCGCGGTCTCCGCCTCGTGCGCGCTGGCGGGCTGAATCAATGCTGCGGCGCGCTGGGCGGGGGAATCATCCTCACGCAGTGCGGGCGCGGTAGCCACCGGCTCGTTGACGATGTCGGCAATCGGCTCAAGATTACGGCTGGCGGCACCGCCGACCAACGGCGTTTGGTGCGGCAGATCGAACGCATCGGCATCCAACGCCAACGTGGCATCCGCAATAACGGCCGTGACATTATCGGTGCTGCCCGCCCGCAGTGCCATCTGCACCAGACGCTGCGCGCATTCGCCCTGATCGGACAGCGTGGTCATCGTCTCTTCGATGGTGGAATCTTCCAGCACACCGCACAGACCGTCCGAGCACAGCAGCCAACGGTCGGCGGGGTGGGCTCGGCGAATCGAAATATCCGGGCGCGGGTCAATGTCAAAGTCGCCAAGCACGCGCATCACGACGTTGCGCTGCGGGTGGTTCTTGGCTTCGGACGGGGTGATACGACCGGTGTTGATGAGGTGCTGCACGTAGCTGTGGTCGCACGTGATGCGGCTCAGGTGTCCGTCGCGCAGCAGGTAGGCGCGCGAATCGCCGATATGGGCGATGACCCAGTAGCCGGCCACCAATGCCACTGCGGTAACGGTGGTGCCCATGCCGGCAAGCTTGCGTTCGCGCTTGGCCTTGCCGACGATGGCGTCATGCGCGGCCATAACGGAGGTTCCCATCATGCGGGAGATCGTCTCGACGTTGCCACCGGTGTCATCCTGCTCGATGTGGGCCAGCGACCGGATGGCGATGGAGGATGCCGTATCGCCGCCGGCGTGACCGCCCATGCCGTCGCACATGGCGATGAGATGCTCGCCGGCGAAGGAGGAATCCTGATTGTTCGCGCGCACGGTGCCCACATCGGACACCGTGGTGGAATACAGGAACAGCGGTTGTGAAGCGGCGGATTTTGGCATGCGGCTACCTCAGTTCGAAGGTGGTGGCGCCGATGCGCACAGGAATACGAGCGGGCAGAATGGTGGGGCGGTTGATGCGCTGCTGGTTGACCACGGTGCCATTGGTGGAGTTCAGGTCTTCAATGGCCCACTGCCCGGAGCGCGTGTCACGGTAGACACGGGCATGGTGGGAAGACACGAATTCGTCATCGAGCACCACGGTGTTCGAGGCGGCGCGGCCAAGCGTGATGTCGGCTTCGGCCAGCGGCACGGAGCTGCCGGCAAGCGGACCATCGATGATGACCAACAGGGTAGGCTGCGCCGAGGCGGCGGACGACGCGGAAGCGCTGGGCTGGCGATGCGGGCGCGGCGCAGCTGCCTGCGGCGTTTCGGCCTTGGCCTTATGCACTTCACGCTCACGGCGACGACGCGCGCGCGAAGGTCGCGGACTGAACGTCTCGATGTCCTTGCGCAGCGAACGTACGGCCAGCCAGATGAATATCCACAGCAGGATCAGGAATCCATACTTGAGCAGGGCGAATGTCAGTTCGGTCATAAGTGGACGACTTTCGGGCGTGTGCTCGACTACTCCTGGGCTTGGGCGGAGGCCCAGTACAGGATGCGGGTACGGCCGATGGTGATGGTGTTGCCGTCGAGCAGCGTGGCGGCGGGCACTTGGTGGCCCTCCACGTACGTGCCGTTGGTCGAACCCAGGTCGCGGGCGATCACGCCGTTATCCGTGATGTCGATTTCCAGGTGCTTGCGGGAGATGCCCGGATCGTCGATGACGATATCGCAACCGGAACCGCGGCCGATTACCGTCTTGTCTTTGGTGAGCAGGTACTGGTTGCCGTTCACCTCGAGCACCGGGCTATCCTCGGTCTGCGCATCGGTGGTGACCGGCACGGCATTGCCCTGCACGGATTCGGAGGTGAGGTTGAAGTTGCCCTTGGACAGGTCAAGGTCTTCCTCGAAGATCACGATCACCGGTCCCACGAAGGCGTAATGCTGGCTCTTCGCGTACTCGGTGAGGTTATCGGCCAGTTCGTTGGCCAGGGTCTCGCTACCCCATGCCTCGATACGGTCGAAGTCAGGAGTACTGAGCTTGAAACGGTATTCATTCGGGGCCACCGTGCGGTCACGGCCCACGGGCATGGCCTCGGCGTCAATCTCGCGCTCCAAGGCGCTGGAAAGATCGACAGGCTGCAGGTCTTTGGAGCCAAACTTGGCGAATACTCCGTTGACTGCACCCTCCACGCTTTTTTCAAAACGGTCGAGAACGCTCATAGTCCTCCCTTTCTAATCTTCACCCATCCTACGCGGTGATGGGAATATGAGACAAAAAACCGGTCTTTCACGTGACGATGAGTGCAAAATATCCAAAAATTCAGGGCGGAAATGGGTGCGGCGCACCACCCGAGGTGCTTTACCGGTGGAGCACCTCGGGTGGGATGCGCGTGTTATCGATTTGTCAGGCCAGCGCGTCGCGCAGGAAATCGCGCTGGAGGGTGAGCAGGTTTTCGGCCACGGTCTCGTCATTGGTCATATGGGTGATGCCCGTCAACGGCAGGAAGGTGTGCGGGCGACCCGCCGCCATCAGGGCTTGCGAGAGGCGCAGGCTGTGGGCGATGGTGACGTTGTCGTCGGCGAAACCGTGGATCAGCATAAGCGGGCGCTCGAGTTTCGGTGCGTCCTGCACGATGCCGTTTCGGTAGTAGACATCCGGGTCGAGGCCCAGATAGCGCTCGGTGTAGTGCGTGTCGTACAGCGTCCAGTCGGTGGGCGGGGCGCCGGCGCATGCGGCCTTGAACACGTTCGGCGCGTCCAGCACGGCCAGTGCGGACAGGAAGCCGCCGTACGACCAGCCGATCATGCACACCTTGTCGAGGTCCGGCATGGGAATCGCCTCCCGCTGGCGGGAGGTGGCGCGAAGCGCCGGTGGGTGGTTCTCGGCGTCTGCCTGATCGCCCGCAGCCGGCTGTGCCGCACGTGATTCCACATCGGCGTTGAGCCGGGCGACGGCCTCGGGCAGGGCGTTGACGGCCTCGACCTGATCGGCCAGCGTTACGTCCTTCATATCCTCGAAGATCTCGCGGTCCCATGCCGGGCCGCGGCCGGTGGTGCCACGGCCGTCTGCCGTGACCACCAGGAAGCCTTGGTCGGCCCACCACTGGCCCTCCCAGTAGAAGGACTGCGAGGCGATGACCTGCTGGAAGCCGGGCCCGCCGTACGGCTTCATCAGCACCGGCAGCTTCTCGGCGTGCGCGTACGGGCTTTCCGGGCTCGGCGCGATGATCGCCGTGTACAGCTGGTGCTCGCCCAGTCGCGTAAACGTGACGTTCGGTGTAAAGCCGGGTTCGGCCGCCGTGGACGCGATAGTGGCGCTCTGTTCTCCCAGAATATGCCGCATCTGGGCGCGGGCGGAACGCATATCGCGGCCGGAGACCACGATGCCGCGCTCGCCGCGCGAGGCGGTCCACTGGCCGGGATCGGTCGTGACCGGCGTGATCGTGCCGTTGTAATCGATACTCACCACGTCGAAACTGCGGGCGTCGTGGTCGCCGAATACGGACTCGGTGGCGGCCGCATCGGCCCAAGCGTCCGGCACCTCAGGCGCGATTTCGGGCGCGCGCTGCACCACGGCCAGCACATCCTCGTCGGTCACGGCGAGCACCGTGCGCACGTTCCAGCCAGCCGGCGTGAACGGGCGGCCGTCCATTGTCAGACGGTTGGTGTCCGTGGCCATATCGTTGAGCGAGCACACCAGACGACCATCCGGCGTGTAGGCGGGCGTGCCGTGAACCAGGTCGATCCACTGCTCGTTCGCGTGCTCCTCAAGCACACGCGTGGCACCCAGCGCGGCCCCATCCGCCGCGACTGCCACCTCAAGCACCTGATCGCAGGTCTGACGGCGGTTCTGCACCAGCACCAGCGGATCGTGGCCGCGACGCCAGTTCACGGCGGCCACATACTCGTACGCCTCGCGATCCCAATCCACATCGGCGTTGCCGGTGATGCCTGCGTACCGGTCGTTCTCATCGAACGCCAGCGTGATCACGGTCAGATACACGTCGGCATTGCGGGTCAGCGCGCGCGGGTAACGGCGGCCGGCGTCCGGCTTCTCGGGGTCAGCCGGATCGCTGATGTGCCAGGTCGGCTCGTCGGCGGTGTCGAAGGACTCGAACAGCACGTGCTGCGAATCCGGGGCCCACCAGAAGCCGTCGTATCGGTCCATCTCCTCGCCGGCCACGAACTCGGCCAGACCGATTTTCCACGTGTTTTCGGCCGGATTGCCGTCCTCATCCTCCACGCTCACGCCGTAGACGGCGGTGATGCGGTCACCTAGTTCGCCGCCGATATCGACCAGCATCAGGTAGCTGCCCGTGGTGTACAGCACATGTTCGCCATCCGGGGCGATGCGCGGGTTCAGCACCGGCGTGTACATCGCCGGGTCCTCATCGAGCCATTCGCCGGCCAGTTCACGGGTGTGCGGCTCGGGTGCGCCGGTCTCGTCATTCCAATCGATGTCGGTCAGGAACAGGCGGCCGTTGATGGTGAACACGATGCGATTGCCGTCGTCATCTGCGGAGTATCCGACGATGCCGGTGCCGCCTTCGCGCGCACGCTCGCGGCGGGCCTTCTCCTCGGCCGGCACGTCCTCGCTGTCGGCGGTTGCGCCCAGCAGTTCGCGCGGGTCGGCCAGCTTGGTCTCATGGTGTTCGCCGGACTCGTCGAACCAGCTCAGCCACAGTGCGGTCACCAGATCCTCGGGGCCGTCGGAGCGCAGGAACAGGGCCCGCGAGCCGTCGCCCACGGTCTGTGCGGAGCGCGGTGCGCCGCAGCCGAAGCGCAGCGTGCGCGCCCGGAGGCGTGGGAAATGCTTGATTGCGTCATTGACATCATTGGTTTCGCTCATACCTCACAACCTACGCGCCTGTGCGGTCAGTGGCGCGCAGGCTTGCGACGCATTCCCGGGAATGTGTCGTGGTGTGGGTGCGAGGTGTGGGCGTGAGGCTTGTCCTAAGATGGGAGCCATGCAGGTGACGATGATCGACGAAAACAAGTACGCCGAAACGATGACCGACGTGGTGCTGCCCGCGCTCGAACAATGCTGCGAGGAGGGCTGGTTCGATCCGTCCGCCGCCGAACGTTCGGCCGGGATCGAGCCGCTGTCCGGCATTATGGACACCGGCGGCCGCTCGGGCCAGCTGCACTACCTGTGCTACGACTCCGCCAAATTCGACGCGATTCGCGAGCAAGGCGCCACCGCCACCTTCCGCGGGGCCATCGTCATCAGCCACGGCTTCACCGAGTTCGCCGAAAAGTACGACGAGCTCGTCTGGTACTTCCTGCTTGCCGGCTACTCGGTGTGTGTACTCGAGCATCGCGGCCACGGCAAGTCCGCGCGCGACGTGGACAACCGCTGCATGGTGTGGATTGATGACTGGCAGCGCTACGTGGCCGATCTGGCCGGCTTCGCCGAAACCATCGGCCAGCAGTACGCGGCCGGCATGCCGCTGAACCTGTTCTGCCATTCGATGGGCGGCGGCATCGGCGCGGCCGTGTTGGAGCGATACCCCACCCTGTTCGACAAAGCGGTGCTCTCTGCCCCGATGATCGCCCCCGCCACCGGCATGCCGCTGGGCGTGGCCCGTGTGCTGGTCGGCGCGCTGTGCGGACTCGGCTTCGGCAAGAAGCGCGTGTTCGGGCAGTCGGGCTTCACGCCGGAATTCTCGATGGAAGGCAACGAGGGCGCTTCCGAAGCGCGTGAACGCTGGTACTTCAAGCTGCGTTGCGAGAATAGCGAATACCAGACCTACTGCGCGGCGTTCGAATGGGTGCGCCAAGCGTTGAAGCTCAACCGGGCCATACTGAATCCGTCCGCCTGCGCCGAAGTGGAGACGCCGGTGCTGCTCTTCCAGTCCGGACGCGACATCTGGGTACTCAATAAGCCGCAGAATCACTTCGTCCAACTGGTCAAGGACGGCGGCGGCGAGGCGAACATCGTGCGCTTCCCCGAATCGCGCCACGAAATCTTCTCCATGCCCAACAGCACTTACAAGCCCTACCTCGAAAAGATCCTCGGCTTCTACGACGACCCCATGATTGCCTGCGCCGCGTACTGATGTAGCTCTTCACCCATTGTTCACCGTGCGGTCACCTTGTGGCCCGGCCCGCTTTAGATGGCGGGAGAGCCATGGAATTATGGGCATAATGTCTTCTCTCCGCCGCCGCGGTTGCGGCCGCGGTATGTGCCGGCGTGCTCGCGTTGACCGGTTGCACGGCGTTCAATAATTCCGATGACGGCACAGCGGACGGCAACGGCACGTCCGCCACCACGCAGACCTTCCAGCCGTCCGGCGGCAAACCGACTGCCACCCTGAGCATTGCCTCCGGCTCCGAAAACAAGGAAGTCGCCGTCGCCATCCAGAAAGCGGCCGACCAATCCAACGTAGCCGTGACGATGCACTACATGGGTTCGCTGGAGATTATGAACGCGCTCAAGGCCGGCGGCCAGGATCACGACGCCGTCTGGCCTGCCTCCTCGATGTGGATTTCGATGGGAGACACCAAGCACATCGTCAAAGACGCGGCCAGCACCTCCACCACGCCGATCGTGTTCGGCATCGCCAAATCCAAGGCCGTCAAACTCGGCTGGGCTGACGACACCGGCGCCACCAAGCCCGTCTCCACCGCGGACATCCTCGCCGCGGTCAGCGACGGCAAACTCACGTTCTCCATGACCTCCGCCACGGTGATCGACAGCGCGCTCAACGTCTACCAGACCGCGCTCAGGAAACCCAGCTGGACCATTTGGGTGGTCGATTACTCCGGTTCGATGTCTGGAGAGGGCAAGAACGGCGTGGTCAAAGGCCTGAACGCGGCGCTCGACCCGGACCAGGCCAAGAAGTCGTACATCGAGCCCGCCAGCGGCGACGTGAACATTCTCATCCCGTTTGAAACCGAGGCCCACCGCCCGGTCAAGGCCACTGGCACAAGCACCAGCGACCTGCTGCATGAGGCCGATGCCACCGATGCCAGCGGCGGCACCGATATCTATGAAGGCCTGCTGAGCGCGCTCGACGAGCTGCCCAGCGAGTCGGAAGCCTCGCAATACACCACCGCCATCGTGCTCATGACCGACGGCCGCTCCAACTCCGATCATCAGGACGAATTCGAAAGCGCCTATAAGTCGCGCGGCCGTGATCTGCCGATCTTCTCCATCATGTTCGGCGATGCCGATCCCAGCCAGCTGAAGTCTCTCGCCACCCTGAGCAACGCCAAGGTATTCGACGGCCGCTCCGGCGACCTCGCCGCCGTCTTCCGCCAAGCCAAGGGCTTCAACTGATGCTCCAGGTAATCTGTGGATTCGTTGTCGGACTGCTGCTCGCCGGGCTCGGTTTCGGACTGGTCGGCGGCGGAGTGCCCGGCCTGATCGTGGCCGTGGTACTGGCCGCACTTGGGTATATCGCCGCCTCCACGCTCACCGAGCCGGAGCGACGCATCGGCAAAATGCTGGTTTCCGCCTTGCCCAACGGTCAGAAGACCGCCGATACGATCGACGCGGCGAACGCTCGACTCAACTCGATCGCCATGCTCACCAAGCAAGTACGTGACCCAGCCGTCAAAGCCGAAGCCAACGACTTCATCGCCGCTACCAAAGATTTAGTGCAATACGTGACCCGAGACACCTCCGCCTACCCGACGTTGCGCCACTACATCACCGTGTACGGCGAGCAGACCGAGAAACTGTTGCGCTCCTACGTGGACGTGGAAAGTTCCGGCGCACGCGATCAGATAGCCACGGTACGAATCGAAACCATCGAGGCGCTGCAAGTGCTCGAACAGACCGCCGCCGGCGAACTCAGCCGGGCGGTAAGCGCCAAGACGTTGGGCATTACGGCCGACTCCGACGCCATCCAACGGTTGGCCCGCATGGATGGATACGACGACGTCGCACCTTCGCCTGTGCCTTCCTCGGCTGCTGATGAAGGACGGCATGCGCCCAGTCAGACTCCATCTGGTGGCCCGGCTCACCAGTCGGACCAGAAAACGGACGCACAATGAAACTCTCCAAATCAAAAATCATCGGACTGATCGCCCTGCTTGCGGTAGTGGGCGTGGTCTGCGGCACGCTGGTGTGGCGGCAATCGCAACCAGCGCCGGCCGAACCGACCGAACAGGTGAGCATCACCGGCTACCTGGGCGGCGAGAAAATCGGCCTGTTCGATGACGCCAAGTTCAAGGCGCTCGCCGCCAAGCAAGGCATTGCCATCGACTATCGCAAGGCCGGATCGCTGGCCATGATGGATGCGGACCGGAAAGGCATGGATTACCTGTTCCCCTCCTCGCGCGCGGCCGTCGAATACGGCAATGCGAAAGGCGTCAAGCCCCCCCCCCAAAGCGACATCGTCTTCAACTCACCGATTGTGCTATACACGCACAAGGCCGTGGCGGACGGGCTCGTGAACGGCGGACTTGTGACCAAGGACGATTCTGGCGCGTACCACATGGATATGGCCAAAGCCGTGGACGCGATGGTCGCCAACACAACATGGCCGACGTCGGATACACGGCAGGCTACGGGCAGTTCCGCATCGACTCGACCGATCCGGTGAAGTCGAACTCAGGCAACGAATACGCGGCGCTTCTTGCCACGGTGCTCAACGGCGGGCAGCCGGCCATGGTCGATTCGGTGGCGCGCGACGGCAAGACCATCGCCTCCATCTTCGCCAAATCCGGCTGGATGGAGACCTCTTCCGAGGATTCGTTCAACCAGTTCCTGACCTTGGGCGTGGGCTCCAAGCCGATGATGGTGGGCTACGAATCGCAGCTGCTTGATTTGGCCGTGAACCAGCCGGATGCGTTCAAGCAGATCAAGGACGACGTGGTCCGTCTACCCGACGCCGACCGTGTGGAGCACCCACACGCTGATGGCCTTGGACGAGAAAAGGCGGCACACTGCTGAACCTGTTGAAAACACCGGCGGTGCAGAAGCTGGCGTGGGAGCGCCATGGCTTCCGCGCGGCCAACTTCGCCGGCACCGATTCGATCAGCCGATTCGGCGTGGCCGGCACGCTCGACCAGATCCCGGCCGTATCCGAACTGCCCAACAACGATGCCATGCAACACCTCATCACCACCCTCCAATCCGCGCAAGCCAAACTCGTGGCCGACATCTCCATGTACGACACGATGTACACGCAGAACGCCCAGCAATACCGCGAGCTGAAAATGACCGTACTGGCCGGCAAGAAGGCGCTCGCCGACTTCAACGCCAACCAGCTGCCAGCGCTGGAGGCCGAGGCCGCCGCCAGTGGCGACGCCATGCAGGCGCAAGTGCTGAAGAACTTCAAGTCCAAGCTCGACCGTTTTGCCAAGCGACTCGACGACCTCGACCGCATCAGCGTGGTTACCTTGCAGACCGCGCCGCAGATCAAAATCATCCAGAACGCGGACCAGACCATCGTGGACAAGATCGACACCACCATCTACACCACGATTCCGGTGTGGAAGAGTCAGATGGTGATCGCGCTGGGCCTGTCCAACCAGCGCAAGGTTCTCGACCTGCAGAACAAGGCCGACGATGTGACCAACAAGCTGCTGGCGCGTAACGCGGCCGCCCTGCACAAGGGTGCAGTGGACGCGGAAAAGGCCAACCAGCGTTCCGTGGTGGAAATCGACACGCTGGAGAAGATCAACGCCGAACTCATCGCCACCCTGAAGGAGACCGTGCAGATCCAGAAGGAAGGCGAGGCCAACCGCGAGGCCGCCCAGGTCAAGATGCGCCAAATCGAGTCCGACCTCAAAAACGCCTTGCTCGAAAACGCCCAGCAGATGTGAGCCGTTCGCGCGCCAGCATGCTCCCGTTGGCGGAGTTTGCGGGAACGTGCAACCATGCTCCCGTTGGCAGAGGTATATGAGTACGCCTACTGGTGTGCGTATATATGCTCCCGCTGGCGGGAGCTGGCAGCCGTAAGACTGGCTGAGGGTGGTCACGGCGCTCGGCTCGGCCGGCTTTACCGGCAACTATTCCCGCCGCAATTTCTCTGTGGGCATAATTCCGGAATGATTGCCGCGCTCGGGAATTGGGTGAAGTGAAGGTTAAAGGTTGAGAGCCCGGGAGGGTTCCGGAACCGGCCACGATAACCGCTGCTAGCCCCGCGATACGGGTTGGCGGCCGGCAGCCAAGCCGATTCTCTCCTAATCAAGGAGTACCGATTATGGCAATGTTTCCGGCTTTGATGAATGACACGATGTTCTCGGATCTGTTCGATGATCCGTTCTTTGAGGGTTGGCGCAACACGGACAACACGATGAGTGCCGTAATGCCCGCCAACATGATGACTACCGATGTGCGCGAGACCGACAAGGGTTACGACGTCGACATCGATATGCCTGGCTTTAAGAAGGAAGATATCAACCTTGAGCTCAACAACGGCTATCTGACCGTGTCCGCCTCGCGTTGCAGCGAGCATGAGGACAAGGCTCCGGCCGCTGAGGACGAGGCTTCCGACAGCAAGTGTGCTTGCGCGTCCGATTCGGGCAAGTGGCTGCGTCGCGAACGCTACATGGGCTCCTGCTCGCGTAGCTTCTACGTTGGCGAGGACGTGAAGGAGTCCGACATCCACGCCAGCTACCGGAACGGCACGCTGTGCATCCAGGTTCCGAAGATGCAGGCCCAGCCGCAAGTCGAGTCCAAGCACCAAATCGCGATTGAGGGCTGACGATACTTGATTCGTCCCGAAGTCCCGCTTCGAGTAGCTTTGCCCCCTCTGACGAGGGGGCTCCCGCGAAGCGGGTGGGGGAGAGATAAATCGTAACCAAACCATGCTTCCCACGCCGTCTGCCCTACGCTTTCAACGCCGACTAACCTGACAGACGGCGGGAAACATAGCCAATGCAAATGCCGGGTAGGGATTTACCCTACCCGGCATTTTGCTGTTTCAATCACCGAACCCCACCCTGTTCGCGCGCCGGTCGCGTGCCGTTCTGCCGCTGTACACATCCGATGGGTAGAGTGACTTCGAAACGATGCGAGAGAGGCGGACATATGGCGAACGGCGCACAGAACGCAAGCGGCACACCGGCACCGGCGGCAAGCCATTCCGGCGGCCACGTCGTATCCGCGCGCGCCACGACCATCGGCCTGATGGCAATCCTGCTGTGGAGCTTCATGGCCGGCACCGTGCGCATCGTCTCCGAAAACTTCGGCGCCACGCTTGGCTCGGCCCTGATCTACACGGTCGGCGGCATCCTGCTGCTGATGTTCCGGCGCCCGGCCCCGATTCGCGAGTTCCCCAAGAAATACCTGATTATCGGCGGCCTGTTGTTCGTATTTTACGAATCGTCGATATCCCTCTCGCTGGGTCTGGCCTCTACCGACGCATCCTCGGTGGAAGTGAGCCTGGTCAACTATCTGTGGCCCACGATGATGGTGCTGCTGTCGGCGGGCGTATCCCATCGCAAGCACGCGGTCGTCAAGGTGCTGCCGGGCGCGATCGTGGCCACTGCCGGCGTGGTGTTGGCGGTCGGCGGTAATTCCGGGCTCGACTGGCATGCGGCCGTGCAGCATATCGCCGCCAACCCTTTGCCCTATGCGCTGGCGTTCGTGGGCGCGCTCGCTTGGTCGGTGTACGCGGTGTTCACGCCAGCCATGAGTCATGGGGTGGACGGCACTTCATTGTTCTTCCCCTGCGTGGCCGTGGCGTTGTGGATTATCCACTTCGCGTCCGGGCAGGGGTGGCCGGCCGAGCCTCCGAGTCTGGTCGCATGGCTGTTTGTGTTGATTGCCGCGGCGGCGATTGGCGGTGGTTATGCCTGCTGGGGCTATGGCATTCTGCATGGGTCTATGGAGCGGCTGGCTATTGCGTCCTATGCCACGCCGGTGCTGTCCACCGGGGCCAGTGCGGTGTTGCTGGGTTTGGCGCTGTCGCTGCCGTTTTGGTGTGGCGCGCTGCTGGTGGCCGCCGGATCGGTGCTCAATTACTTGGTCAGTGCGCGCAAATAGGGGGGGTGGCTTTGCTCATGGGGCGGTAATAATCCCATGGGGCGGTAAAACCCTCATGGGGCGGTATCCCAAAATGGCTTTATTCTGCCGTTTCACAATTTCTTCAAACCGCCCCATGGGCCTTTTACCGCCCCATGGATAAATTACCGTCCGATGGGCAGCAGCAACTTACTCGCCGCGACGCTCGGACGGGCGGCGAATCGGGTCAAGCAGCGTATTCGGATCGGAGATGCCGAACATGCTGCGCCCGCCGGTGGATTCAGGGTGCTTGGCGAGAACGGCCAGCGAAATCGCCCCCGGAATCATAATGATCACCAAAAGGGCCGCCAATCCCCAGTTCACGAAGAATCCGAGCCCCAGTACGATGGCCACCACAACCACCACCGTGACGATAATCGTCAACAGTGCTCGACGTGGGTTGGTTTCCCTGGCCCAAGAGGTGCTGGCTGCGGGTTTTGCTGTTGAACTGGCCGCGGCGTTTGTGGCTGTTGTGCCATCAGCCGTGACGGTCGTGGGCCTTGCCGCCGCGCTCGTCGCGGGGCCAGTAGGGGCGTCAGACACGTTATCGGCGGCATTGCCGGTCGCTGCTGGACGTTGTTCGTTTGCGTGAGTCATATCCACCAGCATATTCCCTGCTTCCGGCTGAAGCTGGGACAAGCCTGCGCGCCGCTAATCCAGCGCTGACACTGGCCTTGAGCTGCGGACGTCCAGACCGGATGTGAACAGGTGCTGAACGGAGTCTGGGGAAACCATGAGAACTCGCGACAATTTTTGTGAAATTGGGTGACGCTCTATGAATCGCGCGCTAGTGTTGCGTGAGCTTACAAGGCGAGGAGCCTGGAGCGCGGGGGGTGAAGGATGAAGAACTCCGTTTGGAAAACGTTCATGGAATTGTCGCTGGTCCGCGGAATCGTGCCGTGGACCGTGTTCGGACTGACCGCGATCGCGGCAATCATACTGATTATTGGACTGGCGCTGAGCAAGGGCAAGAAGCGCGGCCGCCTGCACCCGCTGATTGTCTCGCTGATTGCCGCCGTGCTCGCCGGCGCGGCTGGACTGCTGGTTGCATGGCTGGTGTCCGACGTGTTTATGGTGTTTGGCGTATCGCTGGGCTGGCCGGTGATCTTCACCATCGCGGGCGGCATCGCCGGCGTCGGCTTCGTGATCGCCGCAGCCGTAACCATGCGCGGAGCCCGCCGTGTGCTGGCCATCGTGCTGGTGCCGCTGGTGCTGCTGTCCACTGCGCTCGGCGTGGACTCGTTTTACGGCGAATACCAGACCATCGGCACCCTCGTCGGCTACACGCCGTACGCCTCGCTCGGCTCAATCGAGGTACACAAGGCCGCGATGAGCGTCAGCGACTGGCGTAGCAAGGCGCAGAAGGGCAGCCTGCCGTCCATGCCCAGCCAAGGCAAGGTGCTCACCGTCGACATTCCGAACGCCAAATCCAACTTCACGGCCCGCAAGGCGATGATCTACCTGCCGCCCGCCGCGCTGTCCGACCGTCCGCCGGCCTTGCCAGTGATGGAGCTGTTGGCCGGGCAGCCCGGTAGCCCCAGTCGCCTCATCGACGCCGGCAACATCGCCGCCACGATGAATGCGTACGCCGCCAAACATGACGGGCTCGCGCCGATCGTGCTCGTGCCCGACCAGAACGGCGAGGCCACGCACAACAGCCTGTGCGCCGACACCACGCAAGGCAACGCCGAAACCTACCTCACCACAGACGTGGTGAACTGGGCCAAGAAGATGCTGCCCGTGGCCAAATCGGCCCGCATGTGGGCGATGGGCGGGTTCTCGCAAGGCGGCACCTGCACCACGCAGCTCGTCCCGCGTCATCCCGAAATCTACGGCGCGATGCTACCGGTGGACGGCGAACTCAAGCCGACCAATGGCAGCGTCGCCAAGATGGTCCAGGAGTATTTCGCCGGCGACCGCAAGGCATACGACGAACAGGTGCCGGTCAACGCCATCGCCTCCACCGGCACATCTGAGCAGGCGCTGTTCACCGGTGCTGGCGAACGGGACAAGGAATCGATTAGCAACATGCGCACGATTGCCGCCGCCGCGCGCAAAGCCGGCATGGAGGTCATCGAGCTGATCGTGCCCGGCACCGGCCACGACTGGCACGCGGTGCAGGCGGTCTGGCGGCCCGGTCTCGACTGGTTCGGCGAACGGACCGGCTTGGGCGAGATGACGAAATCGTTGAAGGAGTACCCACAAGTGGAGGTGTTGCAATGAGCGAAGAATTGCGTAAGCACAACAGTCATGCGGCGGAAAGCTGGCGCGAACTGGCCGGCGACGTGCGACAGTGGGCGGACGGTCATCGACTGGCCATCACTGCCACGGTGGCGCTGGTGGTGCTGAACTTGGTGGTGTGGCTGGTGGTCGCGATGGCCGGATTCGCGTTCCCGCTGCGGCTCGACACCAGCATGGCCGAATTCGATTTCGGCAAACTCTTCTGCACGCTGTTCTTGGCGCGCGGCGTCATCCAGCTCATTCTTGATGCCGTGCTGTGGCTCGTCATGCTGTCAATCGCCGAGCCGTGGCTTGGCCGCGCACGTACCGTCGGCACCGCGCTCGCCTGCGCGCTCGGCGGCGTGATCGTGGGCCTGACCTTGTGTGCGGCGGCCGGATGGCTGTTCCAGGACTCCCAATTCGTCTCCCGCATGCAGTTCGCCTTGAGCCCGCTGGTGTTGCCGGTCGGCGCGCTTATGGCGGCCAGCGCGTTCTGCAGCCATCTGTTGCGGCGGCGTATTCGGCTGATCGGCTACGTGGCGATTCTGGTCGCGCTGCTTTACAGCGGCAATCCTGGCGATTACTGCATTCTCGCCGCCGCGCTGATCGGACACGCGGCCGGCCGCGTGATGGCCGGGCCGCCCGCGCATGCCGAGACCGGCTGGCACTGGCTGCGCAGCACCTCCTTCGAGGCGCGGCGCATGTTTGCGGCCATCGCCGTGGTGCTGGCGCTGGGGCCGATCATCGCCATCACCTCGCATAATCACGCGGGGCCGCTCAGCACGGTCGGCCTGCTCATGAGTCCGGTCTCCGTTGACGACGGCACGCTCGCGCGCTGCCTGGCCGGCGCCACGCACAGCGGCTGCTTCCTGCAATTCGACCTATTGCGAGCCTCGATGCCGGGCGCGGTACTGCGTTCGCTGCTGCCCACCGCCGTGACCCTGGTGCTGGCGTGGGGCCTGTATCGCGGCCGTCGGTTCGCGGCCATGTGTGCCGTGGCCATCAACCTGTTCACTGCGGGAGTAGCCATCGCCTACTACCTGATCGTGCCGCTGAGCTTTGCGCCGGACGGCATGACCTCACTGCTGCAGCACGGCGCGATCACCGCCTGCGTGGCGAACGCCTTGCCGCCGCTGTTCTTTGCCGTCGCCTTGACTGCGGCGTTGAAGCATTTCCCGATTCGCGTCGGCTGGCGGCGACTGATCGGCGGCGTCGGCGCCATCGTGCTGGTTCTGCTGGCGTGCGCCGCCGTGTACCTGATGTACGGCATCGCCCAGCCGGATGAATTCTCGCCGCGTGCCACGGCCTCGTCGCTGTTGGCCGAACTGCCGGGGCGCTTCCTGCCCATCGGCTTCCTGAGCCATATGAAGTTGTCGTTCGTGCCGCGTACCCCGATGGCCTCGATCGTGTATCAGGGCGTCGGCCTGGTGTTCTGGATCGTGGTGCTGGTCGTGGTGATCCGCTGGATGAGCGACGTGAGCGAATCGAACGAGCGGGCGCAGGCACGCGCCGAGCGGCTGGTCGAAACCGGCGGCGAATCGATGAGCTTCATGACTACGTGGGAAGGCAACAGCTACTGGCTCTCGCCCACGGGCAAATCGGCCGTGGCATATCGCGTGCTCAACGGCATCGCCTTGACCTGCACCGGGCCGTTCGGCGAGCCCTCCGAGTGGATGGACGACCTGACCGGCTTCACCCAGTATTGCGTGGAGCGGTCGCTTTCGCCGGTGTTCTACAGCGTGCATCGCGAACAGCGCGACGCGTTGCTGGAGGCCGGCTGGAGCTCCATCGAGGTCGGCAGCGAAATGGTCGTGGACCCGCGCGGCTGGAAGACGACCGGCAAGAAATGGCAGGATGTGCGCACCGCCATCAACAAGGCCAAGCGCGACGGCGTGACCGATGTGCAGTCCACGTTCCTGGAAGCGTCGCTCGATGTGCGCGAGCAGATCGAGGACATCTCCGAGGAGTGGGCGCAGCTCAAGGCGCTGCCGGAAATGAAGTTCACGCTCGGCGGTGTCGAGGAACTGCGCGACCCGCGCGTGCGGCTGCTTTACGCCATCGACGCGGACGGGCGCGTGCTGGGCGTCACCAGCTGGCTGCCCACCTGGCGCGACGGGCGCATCGTCGGCTGGACGCTGGACTTCATGCGCCATCGCACCGACAGTCCCAACGGCATTATGGAGTTCCTGATCGCGCGCATGGCCGAGCGCCTGCGCGACGAGGGGCTTGCGGATCCTGAGCATGCCGTGGAGTTCATGAGCCTGTCCGCGGCACCCTTGGCCGGCATGAACCCCGAGCGAGACAATGCCCGGGAAGGTGGGGTGGCGGCCGGTGTGTTTTGTCAAGTTGGGGTCTGCGTTTTGTGCAGTGTTTTTCCGCAGTGTAGG
>OMNT01000474.1_pt1 | contig 42932 bp, 28 predicted proteins | sample 1672551 | NCBI WGS metagenome assembly OMNT01 (sample SAMEA3136698, study PRJEB25190) | human gut metagenome | reverse complement strand
TGTCAATGGCGGTCAGCTTGCTCTCACAGAAAAAGCGGTTGATGATGACGCCGATCATGGTTTCATATGCCGCGGACGAGGACAGACCCGAGCCGCTCAGCACATTGCTGGTCATGTACGCGTCAAAGCCCTTGATTTCATGGCCGAGCTTGTGCGCTGCGGCGGCAACGCCGCGAATGAGCGCCGCCGTCTTGTTGGTCTCCTCCGGATGCGGGGTCAAATCCGTCAGATCAATTTCGTCCAGCGGATAGCCCTCCGACTGAATGCGCACAATCATGCTGTCATTCGGCGCGGCACACGCGACAATGTCCAGATTGACACTTGCCGCGAGCACATTGCCGTGCTGATGGTCTGTGTGATTGCCGCCCAGTTCGGTTCTGCCCGGTGCGCTGAACAGCTCGATTTCTTCCGCTCCGCCAAACTGTGTGCGGAAGCCCGTCAGCACGTGCAGCAGCCGGTTTCGATAGTCTGGCAGCTCCGGACTGCCCGCCATACAGCCGTATACCTCGCAGAGTCTTTCATCTGCTTTTCCTGTATGCAGAGATAATTCTGCCTGTTCTAAAGCAATCATAATTTTCTCCTCACAGATTGTTCAAATCAACATCCTGAATTGCTTCCGGATGGCCGGAAATAGCTGCGGTAATCTTCTTCATAAGTCCTTCGCTCAGCTTATACTTTCTTCTGTATACAACATATGCCAACAGCATGCTGACTGCCGGAATGATGCACATGAGCAGACGAATGGCATTCTGTGTGCCCAGAGACTGGATTTCATTCGGGACATAACCGGTCAGCTTCAGCGCGTAGCCAATGGCCAGTGCGGTGAACGCTGCGGTAAACTTTACAATCAAGGTCTGCAGCGAGAATACAACGCCTTCATTTCGTGTGCCAATCTTGCACTCGCCGTAGTCTACGACGTCAGCAAGGAATACCGTTGCACAGCCCAGCTCTAAGCCGGTGCCGGTCTTTACAATGACGCCGGAAATAGCGGTCAGAACAATGTTCGTCGGGCAGAAAATGCCAACCAGCAGCAGCAAAATCAAACCAACTGCCGGAAAAATGCAAGCCAGCAGGAATGCGGTCTTACGAGACAAGTTCTTGGTAACCTTCGGGAAAATCAGCAGGCCGACAACTTCTGCAATGGATGCACTAATCATAAATGCGGAAAGCATGCCTGCGTTGTTGCACACGTAGCTGAAGTAATAGGTTGCAACGCCCATAATCAGCTGGATACCTACATTATACAACAGAATCAGTGCAACTGCCCAGCGCAGCTGATCATTCTGCTTGATAATAGAAAAGATGTCCTTGAAATGAATTTTTTCTGTTTTGCCAGCAGTCTGCTTTTTCGGCAGATTGATAACACAAACACCAATGGTGAAAATAAATGCAGCGGCAATAATCAGCGCAAAACGATGATATCCTGTGTAATCGCCGCCCAGGCCCTTGATAATCTGCACGCCGAAGCCTGCGATAATCAGAGACTGACCAATACTAGCAAAGACTCTTGGCAGAACCGATACAGACTCTCGTTCTGCCGGATCAGAGGTAAGATTCGGAATGATGGACCAATACGGAATATCCATAATGGTGTAGGTCATGCCCCACAGGACATATGCTACCGATGCAAACACACACAGACCAACGCCGGTCAGATGGAAATCTGTAAATACAATGACGAATACGAATGCGTTAATCAATGTGCCGATGACCAACCAAGGAACGAACTTACCAAATCGGCTGCGGGTGTTGTCTACAATCATGCCCATGAACAAATCATTGAAGGCGTCCCACAGCTTTGCGACAAAGAACATGGTACCGATAAAAGCCGGTGCGACTTTGATAATATCGGTAAAATAAATCATGGAAAACGTGGCAATCATGCCATAAATCATGTCTTTACCAAGGGCACCAAAAGCAAATGAGTATTTTACTCTTGCCGGAATTTTGCCCTGATAAACAACATTGCTTGTTGCGGTTTCAGCGCTCATACTATCTCCTCCTCTTGTTCCGTTGAAACTCTTTACTGTACTTACAAGTATACTGTGTTTCGAAAATATTAAAATTGAAAAATCAATTCAAAAAATACAAATTCCAGTTTCAAAAGAAAAAAGATGACATGTATCATCCCGCAGGATCGTACATGTCATCTTTGGTATTTCTTGTGCCGAACCGATTAGAAAATTTCCATGATTGCCGGAACAGCGGTTTTGGTGTCGGTCTTAGGGAACAGCTCACAGCCTACAATGCCGGTATAGTGCAGTTCCTTGAGAACGTTCATGACGTTTTTGTAGCAGATTTCGCCTGTGCCCGGCTCATGACGCCCCGGTGCATCAGCAATATGAATGTGACCGATGGCACCTATGTACGCGCGAATGGTATCGCAAATCTTGCCTTCGTTGAGCTGCATATGGTACGCATCGTACAGAATGCGCAGCTTCGGAGAGCCAATCAGGCGAATGATCTCCGCCGCCATCTGCGTGTTCTTCAAAAAATTGCCGACATGGTCGGTGGTGATGTTCAGACCTTCCAGATTCATCTGGATGCCGCTCTGCTCCGCAATCTTTGCGCAGTCGAGCAGCATATCGTACATGGAGCACAGCTTTACTGTGTCGGACAGGTCATCATAATGGTTGACAACAATGCCGCCATCGCCCAGTGCGTTGGAGTGAATGGTCACGCTCTTTGCACCAATCTTCTGTGCAGCTGCTACAGACTTCTTCAGAAATTCCAGATACTTTTCCTTGTGGGTCGGATCAACCAGAGAATATTCCGCATCGCCGTTAAATCCGCTGATACCAATACCTGCCTTCTCTGCAGCTGCCTTGACCGCGTCTAAATCCTTGTCCGTCCAGCTCCAGAATTCTACATAGTCAAAGCCATCGTCCTTTGCCGCCTGAAAACGATCGAGAAATGGAATCTCAGCATACATCGGTTCGATGCATGCTCCTTTTAACAGTTTCATATCAATCTCTCCTTTGCTCTTTTGTTATACAGTAACACAATTCACTCGCCAGTGCAATCGCGAAATGTCATGGCCGGATTTTTTTGCAGCGAAAAAGCCGAACCATACACCGGACAGCTTTTTCTCGCATATGCTGAACCACCTCAAAACGGAAGGTGATTGTATGCTGATTTCCCTCACAACGGCGTTTCTGTGCGGCGCAGCCTTTTGCATTCTGCGCGTTTCCTCTCCCTCCGGTTCGTTTCCGCGTCCGCTCAGCGCAGAACAGGAAGCCGCCTGCATCGTGGCCATGCGCAGCGGCGACAGCCAAGCGCGTGACATGCTCATCGAACACAATTTGCGGCTTGTCGCGCACATCGTCAAAAAATACTACGCTTCTTCCTCGGATACCGATGATTTGATTTCCATTGGCACCATCGGGCTAATCAAAGGCGTTTCCACCTTCGATCCGAACAAAAATGTGCGGCTTGCCACGTATATTTCGCGGTGTATTGAGAATCCAATACACTCGCCAATGCGTTTATTCCTGTTAATTGGAAGATTGTTTCCCAGTTTTCTGAAACACAATACCTATTATACAACACAGGCGAATGCAATGTGCGGTATGCACCTCTATGTATTCACAGCTTTCCTCTCGTTGCACCTCGAAAGCTAATAGACGCTTTATCCTTTAACAAACAGCATCCAGACTATACAAAAATTAGTACGGTTTCCGATCGTCTGCGCTGGTGTCGGCATCACCGTGGATTCACGCAACAGGAAGTTGCCGATGCAGTTGGTATCTCTCGCAACAGTTATGCAGATTTCGAGCGTGGCCGACTTTCCTATTATCCCAAAGATTTATTAAACAAGCTGGCAACTTTATATCGTATTTCTGTAGACGATCTGCTTGATGACTATAATCGTTTCTTATATGATGGGCAAGAGAAACAAATAAAGGCTTATCGCGCCTCCCTCGGTTTGAACAAAAAGGAATTCGCTCAATTTCTCCACATAGATGCCGGACTGCTTCATACTTGGGAAACCGGACAAAAACAACTGAGCTTTCGTTCATGGGAAAAGCATTTCAAGAATTTTCGAAATCAAATTCCCAAGATAAATTGTAAAACCAAGTTGAACAAGTAAATCAAATAATCTATGATGGATGGTGCTAGAATATAAATAATACAAGCTAAAACGAGAAATCCCAAGCACGCATAAGCATGATACAATAGAGACATGGTGAAGGAGGATCTCATATGGCAACGCAACATGACAAACAATTTAAACTTGATGCAGTTCAGTATTATCCGGACCATAACGGTCTGCGTAAAATTGGTGAAAGTGTCATCGCAAGCTTGATTTTACAGAAACTCCTTAAAATCGTTATTTCCAGCGGTAGTAAAACTATATATTCGGTGAATTTTTCTCCGATTGTTAGGTAGATTTCGAAATATTTCAAAGCTACCTCCTGTTTATACCCATTATACCCTTGATTTTCAGGGTATAATTGGGTATAATTCTGTATAAAATACTACCGATGAACAGGAGGTGCGCTATGGAGTTATCTGAAATGCAGGCACGGGTGACGGAGCTGGAACAACAGATTGCAAACCTGCCCGCTGGCTCTATTACAAAAAAAAACATCAGCGGCAAGGAGTATTTCTACCACCGTTGGACGGAGAACAAAAAGCGACAGGAGAAGTATATCCCTACTGACAAATTAGAGAATTTCCGTGCTCAGATCGAGCAGCGGAAAATACTGGAACAGGAGCTGAAAGCACTGAAAAAGCATCTGCCCAAGGCAAAATCCGCGAACCTTTCTGCGTTTACCACCAATGTCCGCATCGGCAAATCACTGCGTTCCTTTGCGGCATCTGTTCGAGATTATCGCAGACGTGAGTGCTTCCGGCAGCTGCATAATTTTGTCTATGGTGAGCCGCAGGACAAGGTATTCATTCTCTACGGTCTACGCCGGACAGGAAAGACCACTATGATCCGCCAGATTTTTGCGGAGATGAGCGACGCAGAACTGGCAAAAGCGGCGTTCATTCAGATTACCGCAAGAGATACGCTGGCAGATGTAAACCGTGACCTTAGGGCATTGGAAGCGCAGGGATTCTGCTATGTGTTCCTCGATGAAGTGACGTTGATGGAGGATTTTATCGAGGGTGCAGCGTTGTTCTCTGACGTATTTGCAGCCTGCGGCATGAAGATCGTGCTCTCCGGCACGGACTCGCTGGGCTTCCTCTTCACAGAAGATGAACAGCTTTATGACCGCTGCATCCTGCTACACACCACTTTCATTCCATACCGCGAATTTGAATCTGTGCTCGGCATTCACGGCATCGACGAGTACATCCGCTACGGCGGTACTATGAGTCTCGGTGGTGTCCACTACAACGAGACCGCCACGTTTGCCAGTAAGGAAAGTACTGACGAATATGTGGACACCGCCATCGCCCGCAACATCCAGCACTCCCTGCGCTGCTATCAGTACGAGGGACATTTCCGCCATCTGCGGGATTTATACGAGAAGGGCGAACTGACCAGCGCCATCAACCGAGTCGTGGAGGACATCAACCACCGTTTCACGCTGGAAGTGCTGTCGCAGGATTGGAAGTCCCATGACCTCGGCATTTCCGCCAGCAATCTGCGCCGGGATCGGAAGAACCCGACGGACATTCTCGACCGCATCGACCTTGCGCTTGTCACCGACAGCCTGCGAAAGCTGCTGGAGATCCGCAACAAGGCAGAGCAGACCGTAGCACTGGACGATATTCACGCGGCAGAGATCAAGGAGTATCTGGACTTGCTGGACCTGACGCGGGAGATCGATGTGCTGCACCTACCAGATGTCAGCACAAAGTCCAGCCGCACAGTGATCGCGCAGCCCGGTCTGCGCTATGCACAGGCGGATGCACTGATCCGCAGTCTGCTGCTGGATGAGACGTTCAGTGCTCTGTCTTTAGCAGAGCGTACAGCCGTGCAGCAGCGCATCCTGACCGAAATCAAGGGGCGGATGCTGGAGGATATCGTTCTGCTAGAAACCAAGCTGGCAAACCCTAAGAAGCAGGTGTTTGTCCTGCAATTCCCTGTGGGCGAGTTTGATATGGTGGTGTTTGACCCAGAGGCGGGCTCTTGCCGGATTTTCGAGATCAAGCACAGCGAAGAAGCCGTTTCACAGCAATATCGCCACCTGATCGACGCGAAAAAATGTGCACAGACCGAGCACCGCTACGGCCTAATCACCGGAAAGTTCGTCCTCTACCGAGGGGCAAGCCAATCAATAGATAGCATTCAGTATCAGAATGTGGAAGAATATCTGAGAAGCCTTGCATCATAACGATTCAATAGGAACTCATACAGCCTCCGGTTGGTTTCAACCGGAGGCTGTCGTTTTCTGCACTGTGGCAACTTGTTTATCTGATATGCCATAAACGAGTTACAGTTTATGTACATCATGTGTGGGAAGATTCGATAGATATGCTTTCCGCGAGTTTTTTGGTATTTAGCAAGATTATCGCAGGATTCACTACCCGCAGATTCGCGTTGTTCATTTTCACAAAAAATCCAATCATGTCTCGCGATTCTATTGCAATTACAAAAACGTTCTTGAGAACATCGAAAAAAAGGATTATAATGTAAATAACGCATTTTTATAGGGGAATATCCAGAAAAGTTAGTTATAAAAATTTGTGGATACTATGCACCGAGAAAGAAATAAGCCATGCTGAGCTGAGGCAGAAAGCAGAGCTTTCTTTTGCGACCTGCACAAAGTTGGGTAAAAACCAGAAAGTAAATCCATCTGTTTTACTACGTATTGCAGCGGTACTAGACTGTAATACTGGCGGTATGATGGGCTTTATCAAAGAAAGTGGATCCGCAGCTATAGATATGAAAGAATGATGGCAGGATTGAGGTGATTATACATGTCCTTAACTCATGTATGTGTATGGGACGGAAAAGCTGGATATCGTCGTGTGTCAATAGAAGAAGCTTGCTCCATGTACCCTTATACAGTCGCAGCTAATAGAGGAATTTTCGTTTGTTCCTTGTGTGCGCAAAATGTTGGTCTGACGGCTCCTGGTGCCAATGTACGACATTTTCGTCATACATCCGCTGCACAAAAAAAAGAGTGTGAAGATCGTGCACAAGCATATGTACGGGCCAGCACGGGATATAATTGCCATCCGATGCCGCTTCGTATTAAAGTAACTCACGGAAACTACTTATTGGAATTGGGCTTTTTTCATATACCATCTTTTGTCACAGGTGGTTCTTGGTGCCAAAAAATTACAATTACAGACGATAACAAGAAACAATACGTTTATTCATTTGAGAGGTTTTCTTCAGAAGGTGTTACCTATCTTAATGTAGGAAATACTCCCAGCACCGAGTACCATCTTTCTTATGATCGCCCATCATTAAATCTAAATAGATATTGGCCGTCTAAAACAGTAGGTATCGATAGTGGAGGTTCATTTTTTGATTGTTCCACTGGGAAAATATTGTATTCTGGCAGCAAGGCATATCCTTATCAAGATTACTATCTCCTTCAGCGTAGATCCGTTGGATATGTACCGCATGGAATATCTTATGAGCACATTGCTGAAACCAGAACGGGTCCCTTTACGACTTGGTATTTATATAAAATCCACGTGCAAGACTTTTCTGCCTCGGTTGCCCGATTTTTCTTGGAAAGGTCGATTTTCTTAACGGAAAGACCGGTAGCTTTTTATCCGGTTTGGCCACCGTATGTTGAAGATCCTTATTTCTTGTATCACTATGATCCGAGAATGTACTTTTATATGCAGGGTGAAGATGCTGAACTTAACATTTACCCAGCTACCATATACGCTCAGCATCAAAACCTTGATGACGGGAAACTGTATAGAGTTTATGCGGCATCAAAAGAGCAGTTACTATCGCTTGGGAAGTCGGGGGCAATTGGTTTTTCCTACCTCATGACAAAACCTCTGGATATGGTTGCATCATTTCCAGAAGTAGCGATCAAAAGTATTGATGGAAAGCTGATTGCAGAAGATTTCTGCAATCAGCTTCCAAAAGGAAAACAAGTTACAATTCAAACGCCTTTCGACGGAAAGGTTATCCTTCTTAAAAATGATAAGATTTTAAATATTCGGCATATTGTTGCCGAGGAAATACTCACCGTAGATGAGCTCTCTTTTGGATGTGAGATTCAAATTTTCCAGGGTTGCGATATGATTCGAACTATACATTTTGAAAAAATCAAGCAAAATGTAACTATAGCAGCCAGAGATAGACAATTAGTTGATAGGTTGCGTTGTTGCAAGAGCGGAAGCATGCCTATTCCTCACAGTATAGCTGCAGCAATTGTGCAACTCAAACAATATACCTTAACAAAACAATGGTTATTGTCACAACTAAGGTTGGGACGCATTGATCGAGATGCATATCTCATGCTGATTAGTGCTGTCAATCAAAAGAAAGGATGAAATCAGATGAATGACCACGTAGAGTTCACGTCGCTATGCAGCGTTTGGACGGACTCGTATGACAAAATATGGTTATCGAGGCTTGCCGACTTAAAAAATGGAAAGTTGGATTTTCCTATTATTGATGAAGATCGCCCTAAGTTTTTCGAAAATAGGGATAGATTATACTACAACAACGGTCCCTCTCGTGATGGGACGGTTGGAATTTGGAAGTGGAGTGCATCGCCGAGGGATACTGATAAGGCAAAGGATTATATTACATCAGATTTTCAGTACGGCCTTCACCCCACAAGATTTATACAAATCAGGCGTATTTCCACGCTTGAACAGCTTAGCAAGCGATTACTGGAAGGAATCGTAACCCATAAATATGAATGTGATACTTTCTTTGCATATGAGAATGCATCCGGAGTATATGAAGGTGTATTTTGTGAGGCCAAGGAACTTATCTTTGATGATAAAATTTATCTAAGGAAGGATATTGTCTCACTTCCAATTTACCGATTTTGTCAGAGTGATATTATTACGATTAAAAAAAGTATGCGTTTTATTAAGGATATCCCACTTCCACCGGCAACAGAAAGATTATCTGTCGGAAGCGTGAACGAAAATATCAAAACAATTCTTATTGATAGAATGACCTGGCCACTATATAAAGATTGTATTGGGCGCACAAAAGCTGAATGGCGTAACTGTAAAACTCTGTTTGAGCGAGTATGTGAGGAATCTTTATACGAATCGATTGCGGATAAAATGGGTTGCACTCTTGCTGAGGCGACTGAGCTAATAAACAATTTCATTGAAAGAACCAATTTTCTATTTGAAAAGGGTGATATTGATTCCGACGTATTAGCCCGTATTGCAATGAACCACGACAGTCTACGCGCCCAATGCGAAGCCGCTGTTGAAGAACATTGGAAAACCACTCACGCTGAAGCGATTGCTGAGGCACAGAAAGAACTTGACCAGAAAAAACAGGCTGCGGCGAATATTGTCAACGAGTATAAATCTCAGTTTGAAAAAATCAAGGCAGACAAAAAGGTTGCTGAGGAGGCTCACCAGAAGATTCTTAGAGAAACAGCAGATGCACAAGCAAAACTTGATCAGTTACTGACAGAAATTGAAGAGTACGAGGTATTGGGTGCTAATACCGTTCAAGCCGTTCGGGATAAAATTGGCTTGGCGCAACAAGATATGGCTGGCTTTATTGCGGAATTGTCCACCTTTTTGCCTCAGCAATCCGGGCAGAGCAGTCCGGCAAACCGCTGGACATTTACTCCCGGTGAGGTATGCCATAGTATGGATAATATGGAAGGGTGTAACAGCTGGAAGGACACTTTTGAATTGCTGTGTGACAACCTTCAGCTTGCGGGTATCGGATCGCAATGGACAATTATGCTGTCGTCCTTCCTATACTCTGCGTATCTGAATCGTATGCCGCTGCTACTGGCCGGTCCCAATGCCAAAGCCATTGCAGACGCCTTGTCCATGACAATCTACGGTAAAAAAGTCGACTTGCTTAAATGCTGCGGTGAACAGGATGCCGCAGCCTTGTCCAGCTTTGTGGAATCAGACATGGCTGCAGTGCAAAATCCGTTTCATCCAGACTGGATTTCCTGTATCTCTCATTCCAACAACGGTTTTGCCTTGTGGCTTCATCCGTTCACCGAAGACCTTCAGATCGAGCCTCGCAGTTTGTACCATTATGCTTATCCCGTTTTTACGGAATGCTTTGTTGATCAGCTTCCCTCTGTAGAAAATATGGACGCTGGTCAGGAAACGGTTGAATACGATGAATTCAAGCCAGATCCAAAGTATCGGGCTAAGATGGGCCCGGTCAAAAAGCTGGGCTTGAGTCGGCTGATGCTGAGCCGTCTGGAAAAGGTTTTGGCAGACGCCAAGTGTATAGGCTCCATTTCTGATACCAGCATGGAATGCCTGTTTGGAATGTTGCCCATGTGCGTTTTAAGCGATAAACAGGAAGCACTGACTGAGTTGCTGGATAGTGAGAAAAACATAAAATCAGAAGTCCGGGCGGAGCTTCAGCGTTACGTAGAAGAGTGATATTATGAAAGATCAACTGATTTCTGAAATATCAAAACAGCTAAATATTGCAGAAACTGCTGGTACAGAAAGCCTCTGTAAAGCAATTTATAGTGCAACGGGTAAGATGGCTCTTGCATCAATTTGGGACCATCCCGAAGATGAAAAGTTCGTCTCTATTCAGCACTTTAAGAAGAGAGCGGCCCAGGTTTTGGACGCATATCTTTCCATTTACCCAAAGGCTGCACATCGCTTCCCATCGGATCGGAGCGGTATCATTGAGGATATATACGAAACCTACAGAAGGAACGGATTCTTTTACCATTCTTCTCATCGGTTGTATCCTGCGGCACCAAGTACCGGAGGGACGGGACAATGCTCCTTGTACCGGGGCGTTCCGCCGGAGAAGCCGTGTTACATGAGCGGATTGGGGCTGTATGGTGTTACAAAAGCTGCAGAGCATGGTCAATCTGCGGCAGAGATGTTTGAGCTGCAGAAGCAGCCCCTTTCCGACTATTTACAGGAAGTTTTGGCGAGCAATGACTGGAACGAAGTGGAGTGGCCCGAAGATGCGGAATTTTTGCGCTTGAAGCCACCATTTTCCAGAGGATATTGGCAGGAAAAACCGGACAAGGTTGAAATACCCTCAATGGCCCGTTACGGAGCTCCCAATAAGCTGTACGTCTTTTATCGCTGGCTTAACGGCCATTTTGAGCAAAAGTCAATTCCCTCCTGGAGGGTAGACGATTTCAGAACCATTGGTCAGCCTGGCTATGGAGAGTATCGGCGCATCGCCTGTGGACTTTTAGAGGCTGCGCAGAAGCTCCCGCCAGTGGTCGTTAAATCTGCCTCAAATCATACGGTGTCGATTAAATTGGGATATCGTCTGCCCCCTGCAGAAGAGGACTTCTTCAAGCTATACAGCTGGCCGATCAACTTTGATATTACGCAGAAAACACCACAAGTGTTTCAGCGTGAAATGTCCGAAATTGTGTATCCGGTGTTCAAGCAGCATCTGGAATCCATTGGATACCGCTTTGTGGAGGAATAAAACATGGCAAATGGAGCAAATGCCGTACATATGCAGCTGCGGCAAGCTTTGGAAAACTATATAAAATCCCAGTATTTCGAGAAGTCCCCCATTCTGCTTTCTGCGCTGCAGGGAAAGCTGGACCAAGAAGGAGTTTTATATCAGAAACCTTATATTGAATCCTCGCCTGCCTATAAGAGTAAAGAAAATGGAATACAAGATTCCGAAGTATTGCCTGACTGGCTGAAAAACTATTTTACCCAGCTGTCCATCGCAGACCTGGGTGTCTATCCTGCACCCTTCTGCCATCAGATTTCTGCTCTGGAGGCAGCCTTCAGTGGGGAAGATTTGTTTGTGTCCACTGGTACAGGCTCCGGTAAAACTGAGTGTTTTATGTGGCCCTTGATGGCAAAGCTTGCTGATGAGGCCAGAAATCGAACAGACAGTTGGGAGCTTCGTGGTGTACGCACGGTTATCATGTATCCCATGAACGCACTGGTCTCTGACCAGGTGAGTCGTCTTCGCAGACTGATCGGCGACCCGGATCATCGCTTTGTGAAAATTTTCCGTGAGATTTGCGGAAATGGTGTCCGGCGTCCACAGTTCGGTATGTATACAGGCCGTACCCCTTATGCAGGACCGGAGCCCAGAAAGGACGCCGATCATAGGCTGGAAAATACCTATTCTAAAATGGTCCACCCGGAAACGGATGAAGGTGAAGATTTTCTGCGTCAATTGACGAAGGAAGGTAAAATTCCATCCAAGGAAAATTTTGATGCTTTCCTGGAGAAATTACACAACAGCAAACATATCCCCGATGCAGAAGATGCGGAATTAGTCACTCGTTTTGAGATGCAGCAGTTCTGCCCCGATATTCTGATCACCAACTATTCTATGCTGGAGTATATGCTTCTTCGCCCCAGAGAGAAAAAAATCTGGGATGATACCAAAAGATGGTTAGAAAGTGATCCCAAAAACAAGCTTCTGTTTGTTATTGATGAAGCACATATGTATCGTGGTTCTGCCGGTGGAGAAGTTTCTCTGTTGATCCGAAGATTGTTTCACCGTTTAGAAATCGATCGGAGCCGAGTCCAATTTATTCTGACCACTGCCAGTATGCCAAACAATGATGAAGAAGACCGCAAGGCGGTGCGGGACTTCGCCAATGCGTTGACTGCCTCGGATGATAATCATTCGTTCTGCTATCTGACCGGTAAAAAAGAAAAGCTTGATGCAAAGCGCTGCAATGATCTTCCACTATCTCATTTTGTTGGGATGGAAGCCGAACCTTTCGAGGGCGATGACACCCAACGATTGGATGCACTGAATCATTTCTGGTCCGGTATTCCGGGGGCACCAGCTCCCTTTATGAATGTGGATTGCGCATGTCATTGGCTATATGATCATCTCGTTGCGTATAAACCGTTCTGTGAGATGTTTCAGCTTTGCCGAGGGACTGCCGTTTCCTTGCAGGAACTGGCAGACTCCATTTTTCCGGAAGGTGAAACAGAGGATGCCATTCATGCTGTGAGTGTTATGTTGGCGATTGCTCCCCTGGCTCGCAGCGAAGAAGGCAGCGTCCTGTTTTCTGCCCGAATGCACATGCTATTTCGTGGAATCAAAGGCGTTTACGCCTGCACAAATCCGAATTGTCCCCATTGTCACTCTGAAAATGGGCTGACCTTGGGAGAAATTTATTTTTCTGATGGCAGAATGACCTGCAAGGAATGCGGTAGTGCAGTTTACGAGCTTTATAACGACCGTCGCTGCGGCAGTATTTTTATCAAAGGGTATGTTCTAACTGCTGATTTTGAAAATCGCAAAAAAACTTATTTGTGGCACCAACCTGGAATTGTTAATGAGGATGAGGTAAAAGAAATCCACCTGTTCTTGCCAGATACAGATTATCAGTTACCCCAAAAGCAAGGTAAGAATAAAATATTCCCCTGTTATCTGGACATTGAAAGCGGATTTATTGATTTCGCAGATGATTCTTTGGATGGCAAACCCGGAATTAGAAAACTCTATTACAGCGATTTTACTGCGAAGGGACGTCCCAACATTCTGACATTTTCCACATGCCCCCATTGTCGGCATGAGCTTTCCAAAATGCAGCTGACTTCTTTCAGCACCAGAGGCAACCTTTCGTTTTTCAATCTAATCAAAGCACAGTTCCAAGCGCAGCCTCCGGTTCCGAAGAAAATGGGATGCCCGAATCAGCTGCCGAATGAAGGAAGAAAGGTTCTTCTCTTTTCTGATAGCCGTCAAAGAGCCGCAAAACTGGCTCGGGATATGTCAGATGCTTCGGATATGACCGCAGCAAGACAGCTAACTGCTCTGGCAATCCACCGAATGGAGCAGGGAACGAAAGAATATTCGTTAAATTCTTTGTATGACTTCTTTGCCATGGCTGCTGCCGAAAATCATGTGCATTTGTTCCAAGAACAGCAGCAAGAAGTTCTTCTGGAGCATGGGCAGCAGGCGATCAGAAGCTATGAGAAGAGCCAACGACGGCACAGGGATTATGAACCACGGTTTTCGATAGCAGAACATGCTCCCAGTCAGATGAAAGAGCAACTCCTGCGCTTGTATTGCGGAGGATATAATACGTTGGTGGATTCTGCCATCAGTTGGATTGAGCCGACCGACTCCGCAAAATGGGATGCAATCGACGCACTGGAGGAAGCCGGGGTTGATATTGAGGAAGATGCTTTTCTGGAGTTTTTTAACGCCTGGATTTTATGGGCCTGCGATTCCTTTGTCGTGCTTGGACAAACAATTTCCAACGATGTACGACTTAAGGTCCGTCCCAACTACGCAGGCTATGGCATGGATAAGGATTGGCATTTTTCCAACACGCTCAAAGAGTTGATGGGATGGAAGGACAATGATCCAGAAGAAGCAATTTGGGCACGGGTCCTTCGTGAAACCTTTATGGCAGAAGGACAGCACGATGAAGGAAAGTACTATGTTGATCTTTCTCGTGTAAAGCCTCGGTTCGACTTAAATCATTCGTGGTACCGTTGTGAACGCTGCTCTGAATTAACAGCATATCCTATGCATGGAAAATGCCCCAGCTGTCAATGTGAGCAGATCCATCCTATGACACAAGAAGAAATTGCTGCACTGGATTTCTGGAGATCTCCGATTACTGACGCAATGAACGGAGAAACGATTCGTGTCATTGACACAGAAGAGCATACTGCTCAGCTGTCTCATAAGGATCAGCGAGATGAATTGTGGTCAAAAACGGAGCAGTATGAACTGCGCTTTCAGGACTTTTTGCAAGCTGGTCAGGCACCGGTGGATATCCTCAGCAGTACGACCACCATGGAAGTCGGTATCGATATTGGCTCTCTGGTGGCCGTCGGATTGCGAAATATTCCTCCTATGAGAGAGAACTACCAACAGCGTGCCGGCCGTGCTGGTCGGCGTGGTTCCAGTCTGTCCACCATTGTGACGTTCTGTGAAGATGGACCCCATGATGCTCTGTACTTTGCTAATCCTGTTCCCATGTTCAGGGGAGATCCTCGCAGACCGTGGGTGGATACCAGCAGTGAAAAAATTGTGCAGCGTCACTTAGGAATGGTTGCACTGCAAAGCTACTTAAAATTAAAATCCGAGAGCCTTGATGCGATTCCGGCGATTACTTTTTTGGATGAGCATTTGGAAGCGTTTGGCGTTTATCTGAAAACCCACCAGATTTCCGACAATGATATTCTGATTCCTGCCCGGGCCAAACAGGCGCTGGATAGCTACAAGGATGCACTTTCAACGGCTTTGGCGCAGCTAAAGACGAAGCGTGACAAACACCCCGAGCTCTTTGAAACAGATGACGGAAGTGAATCCGGCAGAAAGTCTTTGCTGGATGCGCTTTATGAAGAAGGCATCATCCCTACATATTCCTTTCCTAAGAATGTGGTCAGCACCTATATTTCCAAACCAAACGGGCAACTGAAATATCAGGTTGAACGGGGACTTGATATGGCCATTGGAGAATACGCTCCCGGCAGAGCCATTGTTGTAGACAAAACGACCTATCAGATCGGTGGTTTCTATTATCCCGGCGGAGACCGAACTGAAGCAACTGCAGCCTCTCCTGCACGGCCTTTTATTCAGGATGCCAACTATCGCAAGGGCGTTATGACTTGCGAGAAGTGTGGATGGTTTGGTTTACGGGAAGACCATATGGAGCATTGTCCCTTCTGCGGCAATCCAACACTGACCCCTATGCGTGAAATGCTGCGGCCTTGGGGTTTTGCACCCAAGGATGCCCGATCCATTGAAACAGCTCAGTTGAATGAAGAATACTCTGCTACCCAGCAGCCGCTATACTCCACATTGCCGGAGGCAGATGATGTATCCGAGATCAATGGATGTGCAAATATTCGAATGGCAGTTCGACCGAACCAGAGAATTATTATGCTGAATAAAGGTGTAGGTAATAAGGGATTCACGGTCTGTTGTGACTGCGGTGCTGCCATGCCTGGTGATGATGAAAGCGTTCTGAAAAATGTTATGCGGCCCTATCGCTCAAAATTTAATCGGACTCGATGCAAGCATACGGATACCATCAATGTGAATTTAGGGTACGATTTTATCACCGATATGCTGGTTCTGGAATTCGAACTGGATAGGATGAAGGTAGATGTCAATGCAGAGAAGAGCTCCTGGTTGAATCGAGCTGGTCAATCTTTGGCAGAAGCCTTGCGACTTGCCGCTTGCCAGGAATTGGATATAGAATTTACGGAGCTGGTAACAGGGTATCGTATCCGTCAAAATTCCAGCGGTGATTACGTGGACATCTATCTGTACGACAGTCTTTCCAGCGGCGCCGGTTATGCAGTCAGTATGGAATCTCAGATCCATACACTGCTCTCAAAGGCCAGAGAACTGTTAGAGGGCTGTACCTGTGAAAGTGCCTGCCATAAGTGTCTGAAGCACTATCGAAATCAATTTGTTCACGGAATGTTGGATCGAAATGCGGCACTGAATTTGCTGGACTGGGGTGAACAAACAAAGTTACCGGAAGGACTGAGTCCTGTCCGACAAAAAGAGATTATGGCTCCGATGATACGCATTCTCCAGCGTTCTGGTATTTCTGTTGATTTTGATGGACATCGCATAACTGTGCGTGGAAAATGTACTAGCAAGAAACTGGTAATCTATCCGGCAATATGGACTAAGCCAAGAGGGTCTGATACAATTTTCATTAGTGATGCCCTAATCAAATATGCAAAGCCGATTGTACTAAAAGAAATCACAGGAGATATATAAAAAATCGTTTCATGAACCAGCTCATGGAATAATTTTTCAACGTTGGGATATTGGCAGTAGGATTTGCGCAGCCTTGCGAGGCCGTGACACCAGAGAAAAGGGGGATGTAAAAAACAATTCTTAACAGAAGAATCGCCCAGACCGTGAGGTCTGAGCGATTTTTTTGTATAATGAATTTATGTCGCCAAATATCAATAATAATTATACTTCACGGCAGCTTGAATTACCATTGGAAATCGAAAAAATTATTGATATTTCTGATCTAGTATATACTTTCTGCGAAGTTATGGATCACATCGACCTATCAAGATATTTTGTAGAGAAGGACTACAAAAAAGGTCGTCCAAGATGTGATACAGAAAAGTTGCTTAAAGTTATACTATTCACTTTTATGGAACATGGAATTAGTTTTCTTCGGAACAAAGGGACAGCGTAGATCTAAACCACACATACATTGATGGTACAAAAATGGTATAAAAATCGAAGCTAATGCCAACAAATATACCCGAGTAAAGTATGAAAAGACTGTAAAACTAGATAAATCTGCATTTGTTTACGATATTGATCATAGAAAGAGTCTTTATCAAAAGCAGTATGAAAAACTTTCTGGTATGTGACGCGATTAAAAGCATATGCAAAACACATAGAAATCTGCGAATAAAAAAAGAAACAGTTACTCCAAAACTGACCACGATACAACCTTTATGCGTGTCAAAACGGATTATATGGGAAATGATCATATGATTTGTTTACGTCAAGCATAGACTGCACCTGTACCCAGCCGCCGCCTGTAATGATGCCGGGATGCTTTCCCACTGCCGCGTTCCATGTCTTCTTCATCAATCGCGAATCTCGCAGCTGTGCTCGTGAAATCATTTCACGACGTTTCACAAAGCAGCTCTGCTCTTTTCTATCACTGCTGCTAATAACTTCTTCTTTTGCTCCATAGGGCAATGCAGTTGATTCATCATATGATACACAATATCTGCGTGAATGCCCGCAACGCGCTGTGCCAATTCCCGTTTTCCCTCTTCTGTCTTTGGCTCGTGTACAATAATTTTAATCGGAACAGACTTTCGTCCCATCTAACTCACTCGCTTTCATATAGTATGAAATTCTATGTGTCTTACATCGGAATCAATAACAATATGAAATTTTTTTGTAACTTGAAAAAAAGCAGGCAGATATAGGAATGCAACTCCCAAATCTGCCTGCATAATGTCTCTTGTGTTATTTATTTATAAAATTTTGGATGCTCTTTTTCGGAATTAAATTCCTAAATCATATAGTGCTTTACCGTTACTTCATTTCGCCAATGGCTTAATGCAAAAACGCTGACACAACACAACGCCAATCTGTCATATTCAACCGGTCGATCGTGTAAAATTGCAGCTTCACGATTACTTGCTCTCAACCGATAGATACCATCTGCCATTTCACCAATAAACTCACGCTCTTTTGCCTTCATTTTTTGAAAATTTCCTTGTTTTTTTGCAGTAAGCCATGCTTTATTTCCTATCATGGGGTCGGTAAATCGTCTCCACAACTGTCTCCGTAATTCCGCTCTACCTTCCTGCGTGCTACAAATACGTGCATATCTCTCGTACTCTTTGCGAGCATGTTCTGCGCGAATACCATGCAAATCCAAATTCCTGTCAATCTCTGGGAATATTTTTTCATCTGCGCCTTTATCTTTAAAAAATTTATGTACTTCCGTCAAATACTCCGGTGTAATTCGCTGAAACTGTGTCTTGCCTCCCTTGTCCCTCAAAAACCTCACACAATATTCTCCCGATTCGTCTACCACAAGATCGGCTCCTGTCAGTCTACTGTATGCACTTCTCCTGCCACCAACCATTTCTGCAAAGCGAATCATATCTTGATTGCTTTCTTTTTCGTGTTGGTTGATACTTCTGTTGCTTCGCCCCTGCGATTTTATCTTGTCCAATGCCGTACCAGATGAAGCTATCCCCTTCATCTCAATCCCAAGACCCATACAAACGTATGCGATCATCGTATGAATAGATGAAGGCTGATACGCATCTTGTTTTCTTCGCAATGAAAATACCAATTTTTCTTGTGTTGAAATCGGACGTTGTAAAAATTTTGCCCACTCAACAACTGCATCTCGCGGTCTGCTTCTAACCTGTCGGTTTGTCCAGCCAGTCTGTTTACGCCATTCATCAAATTGCGCACATGTGTAAATGGCACGATCTCGATAGGTATGTGTTAACTGATGACGTTCTTTTTTCGCTCGCTGACGAATGCGATGCGTCATTTCAGATTTCAAGCTTCCTTGCTTTCGTGTCGGCAAGCCGCTTGCTTTTCTCTTTGCTTGTCTTTTTTCTCTATTTTTTGTTTTGCGTTCGTCTTTCGTCATATAATTCTATTCCTCATTTTTTCAGGTATGTCACCTGCCCTCCCTAGCTGCTAAGCCTGGGATCGTTAAACTAGCGTCACGGCAACTTTGAGGTCTACTCTGGCAGCCATGCCTCCACTATAGATAACTTTGCAATCAGCCATCTATACATGCTCGCAGATGCCTGCATTTTCACACCATAAGTCCATTTCGATTCTCTGCGGACTTTGCAGAGCCAAACAGTGATTTCTTCTCATCGTAAAACATGTCTTACACACTTCACATCATCTCCTCCTATCGTAAGTTTCATCTATAATATGAAAAAACTCTTTGAAAAAATTATCTATCCAAAGACTTAGCGGGTAATTCCACAGCTTTTGCCGTGAAATTACCCGCTTTTCTATAATATTCTCATACAACACAATATCAGGACATCTTCATAACAGGATTCATTGTTGATTTTTTACACATTTTCCGAATGCTGTCAACTTTATTTACATACACTGTCAATCCGCTAATTTTTTTAGGAATTAAATTCCCGAATTTTGTTTTATTCTGACGCAAAAAATTTCATATTTTAGGCAGAGAGAACATCTCTCAACGCCATCAAAGAAAGGAGGCTTTTTTATGAACGTCGTTTTGAGCATAACTGGAAGCATGATCACGGATCGTCGTCTCATCAATGGTCGTATGAACATTCAAACTCCTGATTCACTGAGTCAAATCGATTTTTGTATGAACATTCTCGATTTTGTAAATGTTTATCTCTATGACTTGGCTGAAGATCTGACTGAGACTTTCGATACACTGCGCCCGGATTTCGTCGAAGTAATCAATGCATATGCTGAAATGTTTTGGGTAAACTATTTTTTCCCTGATGGAGATGAAGCCGATAGATATGAAATCGAATATGAAAAACAACTGAAGGATCTCATGAATCAACTCGTCCAACTTTAAAAGCAACTAGTAGAAGAGCTCAGGAATTCCTGAGCTCTTTCATTTATTCCAAGAAAATATCAACTTGACGCCGCCATCTCTTCCCTGATCAGATCCTTGTAGTAAAGATTTCATATATTGATCCATGAGTTGAAAATTCGGCATAAATTTACTGTGTTCCTTATCATACTTTGAAGGTAAATATATATAACTCTCTCGTATGCGGCTCAAAGTGCGTTTTCTACCATAATTGTAATATTGGCATTCTTTATTAAGTACGGTTACCAAAAATAAAGCAATTCTATCATTCATCTGAAATGTTTTAGGTCTAAGAACCGCCAAATGCCCCGTTCCTGAAAAATTTTGTTTTTGATAGGAGCAATATCCAATACATGCGGTTTCGATTACTAAAACGCCTCCCAATTCCGTATATGTATCAGAAAATCCTGCCACACCATTATTTGTTGCTTTTGTTGAAAGTACCGGATACATTCCGGTTTCAGCACAGTCAAATATGTCATCTTTTCTTTTCGATATTCCTTTTATATAGAATAGATCGCTCATTAAAAATTTTTTCCAGTTCTGCGAATGTAATTCTATCATGATTCCTCCTGCGAAATTCCATAGATTCGTGCACAGTACACAAGATAATCTATCAGTGTCTTTTCAAAGTCAGCTTTTTCAGGTATGCTGTCTGAAATAATATATGCTTCTGGCAGCCACTCACACTCTGCTGTTACTGTATGCAGAGCAGTAAGTCCTTGTATAACCTGTCGGCTTCGATATCGCTCTAACCATTCTTTCTTGATATTCGGCCATGCACCAGTTTTATCTATCCGTCCAAGCCTTCCATATCTTCGAAAGCCATCATAGTTGCAACGTGCAAAATACACCTTGTGATCTTTATTGTGTGGAACATTTGCCTTCCAAATCATAATGCACGTATAGGTAAATGCCCCATTTCCACAAAACAAGTCTTCCGGCATAGATAATACTGCCTGTAGGGTATGTTTTTGCATAAGCATATACCGTTCTTTGTAATATTTTGCACTCATAGCACAACTGGTCGGACAAATAATTACTACCTCTCCACCACTTTGTATGAATTCCAGTTCTCGTAGCAAAAAATCCAGCGCATTATATTTCATATGAGAATACGGTGGATTCAACATTCCTTTTGAAAAGTTTGTATGTAAAATTCCTTCTATACGCTTTGAAAAACAGTCTTCTTGCATCATCGTAATATTACTTTTTTGACAGATTGCATTCATCACGCCCAGTAAATATATTTCATGGTCTACTTCACATCCAAAATAGTTGTTATGTGAATTCACTTGATGATCAGCGGCTAATAGTAACGTACCACAGCCGCAACATATATCCAGAACCGTATCATCTTCTTTTATCTCTAATAATTGTGCCATCAACTCTGCGATATGATTTGGAGTCAACACAATACCAGTCACCGTGCGATTTCCCGAAGAACTAGTAATAAATTCCGAATAAAATTCATCTATGTACTCTATAGTTTCAGATGTATATAGCGCAATTGTATCAATCAACTGATATAGTGAAAATTCTTTCTTTTTTCCAATCAAATTTTTTCTTACAATAGACTCCAAACGAATTTGCATTTCGTATAATTCTTTTTTGTATTCGCATCGTACTTGAGCAATGCTTTTTAATACCTCTATCGTAGCTTCCAATAAGGAACTTTGCGATTTTAATTCAAAACTTTTGTATAAATCCCGATAGCTCTTTTCTGATAGCGCAACTAATATCGTTCCCACAAAAAATATTTTATCACGATTAGGCAAACTTATCTTTGAAAGCATCTTATCAATGCAAATGATATTTTGTCTCATAAAGCTTATAGTCACTCCCCATTATATATCCCATTCAAGCAGTGGTTACCTTAGGTAATAACTTTGCATCATCATCTTATCAAATCAGCCAAAATCATTCAATATTTCATGCATATTAAACCAATTTTCTGATATATAATGAATATAAATACAATTTTTTCACTTTTTTTGCTCGTCACTTTTCGTTTGTTGTATACATGCCACTGTATATGTATAGATCTGTTTTTCCGCCATGAAAATTTCATTTACTTTTTCAATATACCGGTTCAAATATCGACTGTGATCCATTTTGTATTCTGCATCTAAAAAACCTTTTTTAATGCGCGAAAGATTTCCGTTTTTATCCTGTAATTCAGCAAGGATTTGTTCGATATCTAAAATCTGATATTCCTTATCATCACGTAAAAAAGCCATTAATGTGCTCTTCCAATTTCTTCCGCATTTTCTGTGCTTTTTAATCTTTGTCCGCAGCATCTTACTGCATTGAATTTGCCATTTTTGAAACGGCTCTACAAAATACGCTTCAAAAGCTTTGTCGAATCGTTTTGCAACGATTTCATCGTTCAGTTCATGCCACCGATTCGTCCCCAACACGTCAAGAAGCTTGCTTCTCTCCATAAGAACAAATTCAATCCGTAAGAGTCGATGTCGTTCTCGTGGAACTTTACATAACTCTCCCTTTTCTTCCATTTCCGAGGTTTTGTTATATAAGGCAACTTTTATAGATTTATTTCGTTTGCAATAGCTGTCAACTTGTTCCTTTTTTGTTCCTGCTCTTAAATTTTTTGTTCTTCTAATTGGCAACGATCTCCATAAGTTTTCTAGAGCCCGATTATAAGCATCATATGGTTGCGATAACCATATGTTTATGTTCATTTCAAATTTTTTAATCAACATTTCTTCGCCACACAAATATATGCCGTACGTACTTGGCAGGTATTCTTTTAATACGAGTTTTATATACTCATTATACATGCACCAAGACACATTATCCATGTTGTTTCCTAAAATATTTGTTACCGTAAGTGCCAGTGTTGAAAATGTGTACCCATTTTTTACACCTAAGATTAAACGGTTAAATTTTTTCTTATCACGAATATCGATCATACGGACGCAGCCATTCTTACTCATAGCCACATAATTTTGTTGATTATCTTCGGTATATTGAACTCTAACACCTTGTGTACGCATCAAACACTCTATATTCTCAATGCGTTCGATTTTTAGATTACTTACCGTAAGTGCATCAAGTCCAATACAGCTTCTATTTTGTTCCATGTTTTATCTCCTTTTTTTGATTCTGCGTATAAAACATGGAAGTTTTTTTGATTTTGAAGAATCTTAATTTAGGAATTTAATTCCTAAATTTAAAAAAATATCGTCGTTTGACCGTTCAACCCAAACGACGATATTTATCTGTTTATCCACCTTGTGAAGAACGGAATGTTTCTTTATTCTACACCCAGCGCCTTAAACACTGCATCTTCCGCACTGTTATAGAAAATTAAATTAAAGCTGCCAATCAGATCTGCCGGTACGGTTCCGAACTCTGCTGCCGATGTGATTGGCAGCAGCACTCTCTTTGCACCGCTGTCCAAACATACCTGCAGAGAATTTGCCAGCTCATCTACCTTTATCATGGTTCCACCGATGCTAATTTCACCAAGTACAGCAAGGCTGCTGAGTGTTGGTTTCCCAAGTGCAATGGAGCACATCGCAATCAGTGTAGGAAGGGCTAGCTTTCCTGCCATCCCGATGCCCTGCAAATCTTGATAGTTAATCATATAATTTTTTGTCGTAGTACTAATAGTCCCACTGATACGGTTTCCGTTTGCTTTCAAGAAGTTGAAAGCCGTATTGGTGGATTCTTTTGCATCACGGTCACTACCAATACCCGTTCTCTCAAACTTTCCGTTGCCCGGAAGCATTTGGCTCTCCAGGCGAAATACACCAAGCATACCACTTTTGCCTTGAGATACGGTATAAACTTGTCCCGGATTGCACATTCCCTCTGGAATGAGCTTCCCTCCACCTTGCTCAGGAACGGAAACATAATGCTCTTCGAAAGTCTCATTATCTATGTAGGAGAAGTTAACGTCATAGAACTCCATGCCACCCAGCTTCTTCAGCTGCTCCTTAACACGGCGACGCATCTCCAAGGAAATCTGGAGAACTTCTTCTACTTCTTCTTTTGTAAAGCTTCCATCCGGATAGAGAAGCTTCAGATATCCATCTGCCATTCTACGCACAGCAATAGTATCTCTCTGGTTGAGATTCTTGCCGAGACGGAAATAATGGTCAATAGCATCACCGTACTGCTCCTTACGCAGCTCACGAATAAACTCTGCCAGATAATCGCTGATAAATCCATAATCATTTGTAAAATGCTCCGGACGGAACTTTGGGATTTCCCATCCCGGCAAATAGCAATGCATACGATCAAGGAATGCTGTATCTGTCCCCATCTCCGGTGGGAATGGATCAAACAGGCTTGATGTCTTTAGGAGCACGTCCACGCTCTGATTGATATTGCCTACGAATACCATAGACGCAGATGCAGCTTTTTCTTCTTTTCCTCGTGCAAAGGAACCAGATGCCATGTAGTCCTTCATAATCTGCACGCCATCTTTATCCTTGAATTTAATGCCTGCCACTTCATCAAAAGCAACGCAATCCCACAAACCGACCAGTCCGACCGTCTTACGGCCCATGTTGTAAAACAAGTTTGCTACTGTCGTCTGACCTCCAGACACAAGAATACTGTTCGGAGAAATTTCTTTATAAAGATGTGATTTGCCAGTGCTTCGAGGTCCCAGCTCACAGAGATTGAAATTATTTTCTACCAATGGAATCATACGAGTCAGAAGCAGCCACTTTTCACGATAGGACAATTCATCTGGTTCCATACCAATCGAGCGCAGCATAACATCCAGCCACTCTTCTTTGGTGAAAGCCTGTCGTCCCCGTTTCAGCTCCTCTATATCTATATGCGGCATCTGAATCGGAGTCAGCTTTGTTATTCGAATCGGCGTGCCATTTTTCTTGTCTTCTTCAACGTACTCATAGCTAAGCTGGACAATACACCAAATGCCGCCACAAAGCAAGCGATCATATTTTTCCGGATATTCGTCAGCAATAGGTATTCCTCTGATACCAAGATTCGAGAAATCAGCCTGATAAATATTATCCCTCATATTGAGGTTAACCGTTATCATATCAATGACTGTGTAGCTGCCACGACTACGAAGTCTTGACAAAATCTTCTGCGCTTCGTCCGGTCTTACAAAGTTATCGGCAAGGATGCGTTTTACACTCTGCACACCCCGCTCGATAACCTCCTCATCATCGGAACTGCAATATTGACCCAACAGGAACTCCAGGACATAGACTGGTACATTTGCACCTTCCTTGATTTTCTTAGTCAGGTCTTTGCGGACAATCTTGCCATCAAAGTACTGGCGCAGCTTGTCTTTTATAATTTCACGGGTACTTTCTCCCGTTTCCAATACATCATCCATTTGCAATCCTCCCATTTGCGGCATCAACTAAAAAAGTCAAATTCATCTACCGCAAATGCAATATCAATCCGGAATTCCTCTTTCTGCGGCATTTGCAGACCTGTTTCATCCGCAATAACCAAATAGTAGCTTGCTGTATTATCATACTTCAATGATTTTAGATTAAAGCTGCAGCGGAATGTTCGCTCCTGTCCATTGTCGCTGGTTTTATCCGCGATAATCTTTACGGTATCACTGATTTGCTTTCCATCGGAATCGACAAAATACAACAAATAGTTTGCTGCGCTGCGGTTATCGCCTACCGCTTCCTTCTGATAAAAGTTCAGTGAGAATATCATGTTGCTGATTTTACGGCTTGCAGAAAGAAGTCCTACTTCTACCGGTTTCGTGTCATACTTGGCTTTATTGCGCTGATAAGCCTTGGAATCGTTACGAAGATAATGATATTCAATAACCGGAACCACCATTTCCTGAAGGCTGATTCCACCGTGCACAAAATTGAGTCCGCCGCCTTTTTTCTTGATGCGGACGCTTTCTCTCGGTGCAAAGGCATCGTAACCATCATCCATAAACTTCACCGGAAGCAAATAATCCGGTGCAGCGCCCTTACGAGTAATCAAATAACGGCGATCAATCTCAACATCCTGTTCACTCGGCGTTGTTTTGTCCACCTTAAAATCTTCAGACAGCGGACTATAGGTGTAGAGAAAGCCATGGTCAGCGGTAATGTAAACACGCGTGCCTCTAAACTCGTTTCGAATAATTCTTACGATATTTTTGATTTCTTCAATTGCATCATCGCAAGCCGGAAATACCATGCTGTCGGAAGTATGGCTCACCTCATCAATCTTGTCGTGATAGATGTACACAACATCCATCCCCTTTACAAGAGCGCTTCTTTCCGCGCGTTTCATCGGTGCAATATCTCTATATTTCAATGCGACGCTGTTGCCGTTAGCAGCTTTGAGCACTTTATCTCGATTTCCTGCATCTGTTGACATGCCGTCTGCCAGAATTTGCAAATCTCCATTGCTGCGCTTATTGATGGATAACTGCTTATGCGGAAGCAGCGCGGCCATGCCGAATTTTGTCACTGTCGGGAAAATGCCTTCGCAAGAGCTGAGCGTTACTTTACTCTGTGTTTCACGGCGAAGCTGCTCAGCCAGAGACGCTGCCACTTCATACCGGAGCGCATCCGAAATAATAACAAAAACGCGATTGTCTTCGTCCTTTATCCTCTGGCGATAGAAATCTATCTGCTGCGGTACTTCCATAATGCGGCCATACTTCGCCAATTCATCTGCACAGGCATCAGACCAATTATTGCCCAGTTCACCGAGGAACCAATGCGTATACAAGCCCTCCACGGTATCGGTCACCTGCTTGAAAAGGTCATCCAGATGGTCATTTCCTACCGTCAGACTTTTCCCAAATGCCACATGATACTGGCGATAATAGGTGTCCATATGGTAGTATTGTTCCGTATACTCTTTCCAGACAGCTCTCGCCTCTACGGTATGGAAACCTGCGGAGTGCTCCAAGAAAAATTCCTGCATCTTTGCCACCTGAAGAATACCTTCATAATAGCATTCCACTTGTTCATACCAAGCCAATGTTCGACGCTTTTCCACCGTGTTTATAATCGCATCCACATGGATGATATGATTGCTGATTTCCGTCATAAGATGCGTCAAGATGCATTCATTGACACACGGGAGAACCTCTGTGCCCACCAAATCATCCAGCGGCACCTGTTTGAATCGTTTTCTGAGAAACAGCTTTTCTTCTATATGCTGTACCACAGGAAGAAGTTCTTGGTTCTTATCTCCAGCGATCCACTCAGACACAAAGTCATAGCACCAAGCCTGATGCGGCGTGGAAATGAAGTCATCCAATCCCGCCAGATATTCCGTGCGCAGTGTCCGCGTCATAGCAGTGAGCAGAACATGGGTCACCAGATTTTCGATAGAAGAATCTTCTCCCTCAAAGTATCCGGTAGCCTGTTTTACAAGCGTCCAAAACGGTACTTCTGCCCCGTAATTTGCAAGATTTCGGTATATCTTATTGGATTCCCGATCCATTCCGCCGCGAATGACAGCTTTTATAATGCTGTTTGGCTGCGTGTTATTGGTGCCGCAAATAGCAGCCATAACCGCAAGGTGCATCTGGGATGCCGTTGTGATTCCCTTATTTAATTTTGCAAACGCCGCTCTTCTGGTCTGTGCACCGAAAAACTTTTTATAGACTTTTACGAGTCTGCGGAAATCCAAAGTTTCCGGAAGGTCAATCTCATTCATCCAGATAGACACCAGATCCGCCCGAAACGATTCGCTGTACAGCTTGATATTCAAGAGCCAGTCATCTTCCAATGAATCATATGAAACCGGATTATAGACCAGATAATCGCTCGTGGTGTCATCGACACTCAGCAGCTTTTTGGCTGCAAAGTTGTTGGAACCCGTAAGCACCAGCAGCTTTGCATGTTCCAGCCGGATCTCGTCCAACCGCTCCTCAAACTCCCTGTCCTCGTCCTGCCAGAAGATGATGCGGCGCTGATAGAACTCCGGCAGGGGTGCAGCAAATCGCTTATTCAAATCTCGGATTATTGTTTCTAAATCCATACTGGCCATGCTGCCGCCTCCTTATTTAATCTTCGCCAAAACATCCTTAAATATCGCATAATTCTTCTTCACGCCGTCGTCCAGATCAATGGAAATCATCTGGTCAGCCAAATGATGAATCTTTTCCTCGTAGGTTCTGATTTCGGCGTCCTGCGCCTGCAAGGCGGTCAGCTCCTTTTTCAGCTTCACGCGCTCTCCGGCAGCAGCATTGGCAATGCGCTGTTCCCGATCCGCAATGGCGGTGCGGTAACGAGCCTGCTGTTCATGCACATAGTCGGTACGAATACGCGCAATGGTGTCCGGCTGATAGCGGTGCATATAAATCAAGCACTTAAAGCCGTTCTTCTTGCCGCTGTCAAACAGCCAGTAAATCGGGCGTTTCTGATACATCTTGCAATGGTCTTTGTAGAAATCATTGAGGAAGTACTTCCGAATCACGGCCTTCGGCTGACCCTTGCCGCCCAGCGCATCGGCGATGAATTGCAGGTTCTCGTTCAGCGTGTCTGCGCCGTAAACGGTTTCTACGAAATTCTCAAACAAACCGACAATATCATCGCCAAAATACTCATCGTCGCAAATCGGGATAATGTTGTCCTCGTCTGGAAGGAACATTTCAGAAATAGAAACACCTTCATGATAATAAGTTCTGTTAATTTCTGCTTCAGATATTGTATTCGGATGCTCATTCATCTTATCAACAAAAGCCTGCAAAGAATAGGGTTCACCAGCAAAAATCAAACCATCTTTGTAAAGAGAGTAACGACCAAACATACAGCCAACTGCATAGGAAATAAACGAGCGGATATCTCTGCCAAGGTCAGCCTTGCGAACCGTGACATCCTTGTCCTCAACCTCCGGTGTCAGCTCATCCTGCAAACCGTAAATGTCAATGAAAATACGGTTCAGTTCTTCCTCGTTTTTCTTTAGCTGTTGAAAACGTTTTTCACATTCTTCTGACCAAGCTTCAAAAGAAGCACTCATTTTTAATCTCTGCGGCAAATTTTCCGTCCCATTTTGCATCTCTTCAACATCCCAAACGCCTCGCAAAATTGGAATCAACGGATGCTTTTTGAAGTCCCATGAAGTTTCAAAGGAATCCCAATCACATTTTGATAATTCCATACACTTTCTTGTTAATATACGTATTAAATTCTCACTTTCTTGATTCCATACAAAAGGGATTCTTGCTATATCTCCTGCATTTGTATTGATTGTAGGACTTAACATAGTGGCATATGTTTGTGCTGGTTTTGAGTTTAAAAAAGCAAGCATATATTCAATCTTATCTTTTGAAGGATAGCAGCAAATGCCCGCCGCATTCTGCATAAAATATGGTGGATAATAACGTACGCTAAATGTCCCAGTAGTAATTAAAGACCAACTTATAGCATCTTTAAAATTGTATTGTAAATTTTGGGGTCTTGATTTTAATTTTCCTCTACTATCTTTAAAATTTTTTATTTCAAATCCATCATTTTCCCAATTTACAATATATTGGTGATTTCCATACCATCTACGATATTCACCGCCTTTGTTAATAGGATACCATTTATTTTTATTAAGTCCTAAAAAAGATATTTCTGAAAAAGAAACTTCTTGCCAAAATCTAAGAAATTTCTCATTTTCTCCCGTACTTAATCCAGGTTTTGGGGGGCAAATATTTTGAATCAATGGGCAAGTTTCATATTGAATAAACAAGTTTGGATTTGCCCAATAAACAAGCGGAGATCCCGGAATCACTTTAAGATGTTCTGTATCAAAATGGAATCTATACTCACAGTTTATATTTTTAATAGCTTCAAGAGCTTTAATTGATTGATTTTCTGCCCCTGTAAATTTTTCCAGCCTAATATATTCTCCTTTATTATTAATATGCTCGTTTTGAAAAACAAAAGTACAAATCGGAACATAAGCCTCATCAAAAAAAGAATGATATTCTGGTTGAATTAATGAAATTAAGCTGTGTTTATACAGTATTTCTTCTCTAAGCGTTTGGTATCCAGACAAAAACATCCATGTATATGATGTCATCATTCCAACAAAACCTTTATGTTTTGCAAATAACGAACATTTTTTCATAAATGTGGCAAATAAATCCGCTTTACATGATGGATAATTTTCAGTTACAAAATTTGAAATTTTTTTACTCATTCCACCGCTACCCATATACGGCGGATTCGTCACCACCACATCATACTTCTGTGCCAGTGCTTCCGCTGTCTGCACCAATGGTGGCAATTCTCTCAGTGCCGCTTCTTGTGCCAAATGAATCTCTTTTTTGATTTCTGCAAAGCGGTTGTAAAGGGCAGACCAATCCTGCGGTGTAACTGTCAGAATAGAACCATATTCCTTTGCGTCATGCAGTTCTCTGATGATGGTATCCATAGCCGCTGTGAGCTTCGCATCGCCATTACAGAAATAGTCTACTGCAAACTGATTGACATGATTGCTCTCCGCAATGGCATACACATGGGGCTGAATGCCGCGGCTGAAGAAGCGGCGGTCATACTGCCGGGCTTTCATCATAACAGAGAAATACGCCAGCTGTGCCGCACGGTCATCAATGTCCAAGCCGTACAGATTGTTCTCCACAATGCTTGCCACCGCTTCACGGGTGGTATAGCCATAGGACTCATAAATCTGCATCAGCACATCGAACATATATGCCAGAATATGACCGGAACCGGAGCACGGGTCAATCACTTTCAGCTGATCCGGTGTCAGGGCGGCGTATTCCTTGCGGATTTCAGCCAGCTGTGCCAGTACTTCCGGCTCCTGCTCGGCTTCTTCCAGATAGTATTTCCACTGGGATTTCAGTTCGTCATTCGGATGTCCCTCCACCCACAAACGACCAAGGCTGTTTTCTACCATATAGCGAACAATCCAGTCCGGTGTGAAAAGCTGGGTTGCCGCAGGGATATTCTCTTTTGTGATTTTTACATTCTTTTTCAGTGCTGCGAAAACATCGTCTTTTTTCTCGCTGTTGTAATACTGATACAGCCAGCCGATAATCTGGACGGCATCCTTCCAGTCCTCCTCTGGAATCAGCTCAATCATCTGCTGAATCACACTGCCCTCACGGAGCAAATTATCCGGCAGAAGGAGCTCCGTATAGTCCGCAATCTTCTGGAACATGCCCGGCAGAATCTTATTCAGAGCGTTACACTGCACGATCAGCAAATATTTATAGAGTTCTTCGGTCTTTTCGGCATCTTTCAGTTCATAGACCTTTTCCATATCCAATCCATCCAAATCCAGATGAATGGCTTCGGTTATAATCTGCGGCTTAAAGTTGTTTTCCTCATCCGTGAATACACGCACATGGGAAGGAAGATAGCCGTTGACTTCCATAAATCGCAAAGCAGAGAAGCGGTTGAACCAAGTATAGGCAACCTCCTCCATGACCTGCTGATAGCCTTTCTCGTTGATCTCGGCAATCAGAGCTTGACGCTGTTTTTTCTCATCACCGGACAGGACGCTGCCATGGATGCTGTCAGCTGCAGCATCCATGATGTTGTCCTCGGTAATGCCGTATTCTACGCCTTTCAGCGAAACACGGGCGATCAGCTCTGTTCTTGCCCAGACGGCAAATTTTTTGATCGCGTTTTTATCCATACCTGTCTCCTTAATTCAGCTTGATTTCATCGCAATTCTTTAGCAACTGCTTGAGCTGAGAACGAATCTTCTCCACATAATCATCAATATCCGCTTCCGTCTGCAAGGTTTTTGCCTGAAATACAACCTGACGGTTATAGGCGCGAACCACTTTCTTCTTTGCCGGAGCTGCTTCTTTGCCTGCCTGCGGCTTCGGTGCAGGCGGAGTGAGAATCGCTTCCATGCTGCTGACCGTGTTATCCTTATACTGACACATCGGCAGGAACATGGCATCCAAAAGGGCAAGGCTCTTTAATTCGGAAATCTGCTCCTTGCGCTGGCTGAAATAGCGATCCGACTGTTCAATCAGGCGAGATGCCTTGAAATTACCATTTGCAGCAGTGTGCGTTGCTTCCATGCACTGGCGCACCGTTTCCAAAACCTCGGCACGTTTTTCTTCCAGCATTTTGTCATGCGCAGTACGAACCGTATCCATCAGCGGATTCAGTTCCCGAATCCGGTTATAGTTGAACCTGCTTCCGGTCTGAACCGTGGTAATCAGACGGATGGTATTCAGTGCCGCGTGCGCTTCCTCGTTTTCTGCAATGCGTTCAAGGTCATCATGCAGCGATTTTTCAAACTGCACTGCCTGGTCGAATACGGTTACCTGCGTTTTGAAGAAGTTTTCAACGCCGTTGCTCATGGCTTCTTTGTTGTCAAACAGCGCATCCTCTTGCTTCAGCACACGCGCAATCAAGGCAATGTTATCTTTCTTCTGAGAAAGTACATCGTCCATCAAGTGCATGGCTTTCTGCACCAAGCCGCGATCCGGATATCTGTGTCCGTCATACCGAGCATCCAGAGAAGCATAGTAGTCTCGCTGTTCCGTGAATTTCTCGGTCACAAAGCGAATCAGACTGTCTTCATCGTCCGGCACGTCCATGATGTCAAAATACTCTCGGAGCATTGCCTTGACGTCACGCATCATCGTAGCAGAAATGGTCTTGCGCTTGCTGATGGAGGTTTTGCCAATCTCACTCTTTTTCCGGAGCATATCCGGCAGCTTCGGATCGCTGGGCTGAATGGTGTTGCCCGCATACTTGATGGTTACTTTCTGGGCATAAATCAGCTGTGCCGCAATCGCCGCAATGTCGATCTCCTTCCAGCCATATGGAATTGCCTGATACCGGCTCTGCACATCCGCCATAGAAGTCGGCAGTTTCTTCACATCCTGCATTTCCAAATACTCTTCCATCGTAGAAACAGCGTCTGCATTTGACTCTGCGCCGGAAATCATCGTTTCGGTTCCGTTCAGAATCTCGATAATGTCCGCATCGCTGGTTACATTTTTGGTAATCAAATCGAGCTTGCTGTATACATGAGCAACCAGATATTCCAGAGACTGGTCAATCTTGCTCTTGGCATTTCCGGATTTGATTTCCAGATGTTCACCGTCCACATAGAACTGCGCCCCTTCAATCGCCTTCTGCAATTCGGTCATGGCACTCAGTTCATATTTTCCGGCTTCGTCCTGCTGATCGCTGATGATTTTCTGTACACTCTTCGGCAGCTGACTCACATTTCTCTGCTTTACATACTTGCGAATCTTCATAGCAGATTCCAGCGACTCATAGTATGGCGTATCCGCCAGAGCAATGATCGCTTCGTTGCCCTTGGATTCCGCCATCAGACGAAAATCTGTTTTTTCCGCCGTATCCGTTGCAACTGTTAAAAAGCGCAGGCGCATACCGCCGGTTGGCACGCCAACGGTGATACCGTCTACCATCTGGTCGAAAGCAAAGTCATATTTTCCATAGCGGAACTTCTTGTTCGTGAAAATATCGCCGTAAATCATATGAGAAATGCGCTCCACAATAGAGGCGGTGTCCACATTGGTATCACGAATTTCACGCTGAATGTCCTGTTCTTCGTCGGTCAGGAAGTTATAGGTATCGCCGGTTCTGCCAATATAGTTCTGGCTCATCAAACGGTCAAGGCAGCCGCGGACAGATTCACGCATGATGATCTTATCGACTCGAATATCGTCCGCCATCAAAATCACGATATTGTCCAGATTAGAAGGAATATCATCAATATAGCGAATCAGATATAGAAGCTTCAGTACGTCCACGTCCTGCTGTTCGATGCCATCACCGTTGTCAGCCGCCTTCTGGCAGCGCTCAATCACGCGGCGAATCGAACCGTCCAGAAAAGTATGTACGGTATCATAAAAGCGGAAGAACGGAACAAGTGCATATTCGTCCTTCTCCTGAATTTTCTGTGCAGCTTCTTGGAATCCGGACAGCATGGAACGCTCACCGCCGGACAGATGCTTGCCGGAATTTCCGTGCTTGCGAATTTCGGCAAATACCTTCTGCATGATGATGAACTGATACGGCACGAACGGGAAATTCTCTGTAAATTCCATCGGACCGGAATATCCCTTGATATCCAGAATCGAGCCGCTGAAACTGAACAGGTTGCGCAAAACAGAATCATTTTGTGCATAAACTGTTTCCAGATCTTTGACTGCTTCCGGCTTCTTTTTCAGAATACGCTTCTGGATAACTTCATCCACAGAGGAAGAAGATAAGCTCAGTCTTGTTTTGAAACGAGCCTGGATGCGGGAGAACTCATCAGCACGAACTTTGATGATTTCATCAATGGCTTCCTGTCCGGTGCAGATCACCCAAATTTTGCCTTCGCACTCACTTCCGATTTTCTCAGTCAAAGACTGGAGATTCAACAGCATATCGGTATCCGTTCCCACGTACTGACCAACCTCGTCAATCATGAACAGTAAGCGGAAATTCGCAGGCTTGGTCTCTACATAGGCTTTCATATCTTCCACAAGCTGTGCGATAGAAATTTCTGTTGCTGTCTTATCATGGAACCATGCTTTGGCATCGTCCTCATTCATGTCCAGAACTTCCATCAGTGTTGGAATAATGAACTTTCCATTGAACGCAAAGGCACGGCGCATTTCCAGCCAAGGTTTTCCTTTCTTCTCTTCAAAAACTCTGCGGAACTCCTCGGTCTTACCCTGCTGGTCAATGTAGCGCTCCATCATGGCAACTTTCAGATTTTCACCATAAAATCCCAGATGATTGTAGAACATTTTTGCAAAGACACGAAGAACAGCCGTCTTGTCTTTATTGCTGAATCCCTCAATATCAATATTGAACAGAATTGTCTCTGTCTTTCCCTTTGTAGCACGATCAATCAGCATAAACGTTGCCGGATCATCTTCAAACTTTTTCCGGAAACGCTCTACACTGTGAATGCCTTTGACTTCTTTATTTTCCAAAAGATAAGACAGCATTTTCAAGAAGTGCGATTTACCGCTTCCAAAGAAACCAGAAATCCAAACACCCATATCGGCGGTCGGTTGGTCAAAAGCATCTCCGTAATAATTAAAGAACGTAATAAAATGTTTCTTCAATTCTCTGGTGATGATATACTCATTTAATTCCTGCTCGATTACATCATCGGCAGCCTGATCTACTTTAATGACACCATTGATTTTGCGGTTGATGTCATCCGCAAACATATCTCGAATTATCATGAATCGATTCCCCTCAAATCACATTGAACGCTCGGTAATAATCGTTTGGCTTAAGGCGGTTAAACAACTTCACATGGTGACCGTCAAACTCACCTGGATACATAACCAAAATCGGAACATCTGAAAAATACGGCTGCAAGGCTTCCAGCAACGTATGGATTCTCATAAACGGAAATACCTCACCTACCCCCGTCAGCATAAGTACATCACCCAATTCGTGCGGCTCATACTGTATTTTGTCAATGAACTCTTCATTCCCAATTGCAGAATTCAACTGTTCCAAAAGAAAATCGCTTCCGTCGGATTCTTCCATATCAGATATCGCATCCGTGATATCCATATCATCACAAATAGAGAGGAACGTTTTATATAAATTACAAATCTTCAGATGGCGCGCTAAGGACTGATCAGTTTCCAGTTGATCGACAAACTGGCGAACAAGAATTTCATTTTCCGGTTCATAACAGAAAATTCTGATATTCACCTCATTGCTCAGTCCTTTGCCCTCCAGAAATTCAGGCTCCTGAATCAATGCCCGAACCTTGTCCAATCGTTCTTTTATACGGCCCAGGCCGCCCTCTCTTTCGGCTACGCCGAAATTCACCTTGTCACTCATTGGCTACCTCCTATGAAAAGCAATTAAACGCTGGCAGTACTGCCGTATCACCATTGCCTCTGATAGCATTCTCCAAAACGGGATGCAGCCACACCGGATTCAAATGGTCTGCCTTCAGGTTATCGATATATTCTGTTTCAACAAGCACTTTGGCAATAATTTGTTTTAACCTGGTTATCGTGCTGTCACTCCAGGAAGCTACGGTATCACTCTGCTCTTGCAATCGCATAAAAAATGTATTTAAATCTATCTTACCAAAAGCCATTTCTCTCACCCGGTATTTCTCGCCAATCACTGTTAGCATAAATTCCCTAATGAGCCGACTCTGTTTCATCATTGCATACAGACAAATCTGTTTCGCTACGTCAGTCGGCTGTGAAGCAATCGCAGAAATCAACGAATCATCTTCCAGAGCACAAAGCCGTTTTATACAAGTTTTTGCCATACGTGTGATAGATTTTTCTGTTGGATACTGAAATAAATTTTCCTTAACAATTTTTTCAACAACTTGCTCCGGCGTTAAATGCTCACAAAGAAGTTTTGCTGTTACACGCACTTCATAAAACAAAAACTGTTCTCTCGTTATAGCAGCATTATATTGACTTGCCGCTTGCAAAGCCGATTTTGATGTATCCGGCATAATCATCCTCCACTGAAAGAGCTTCTCTTACTTTTTAATAAATTTTACAATCTATGTAACTGATATACACTTTTTGTCTTTATTTACACGATTATTCTCATAAATACAGTTATTAAAAGCATATCACGGAACTATCTTGTTGTCAATTTTCATCTTCGCTGCAATTCTTCTCAAAAAATTTTTTGTCGTCTCTATGTGCTATAATAAAAGCATCACATATTCTACTATACGGAGGAATGAATTTTATGCGTAAAAATGAAGACTTCATCGCCATCTACTCCCGTAAATCCAAGTTTACAGGCAAAGGCGAAAGCATCGACAATCAGGTAGAGTTATGTAAGCAATATATTCGCGACCACTACGGCGAGCAAGCAGTGGAACGCTGTATGGTTTACGAAGACGAAGGATTTTCCGGCGGGAACATGCATCGCCCAGCTTTTCAAGAAATGATGAAGGCCGCCGAACAACGAAAATTCAAAGCAATTGTCGTGTACCGCTTGGATCGCATCAGTCGCAATGTCTCCGATTTTTCTACATTAATTGAAACTTTGAAACGGTTAGATATCGATTTTGTATCTATTCGAGAACTATTTGACACCTCTACACCTCTGGGAATAGCCATGATGTACATCGCTTCTGTATTTTCTCAGTTGGAACGCGAAACCATCGCTGAACGCATCCGTGACAACATGCACGAGCTGGCAAAAACTGGACGCTGGTTAGGCGGTACCACTCCTACCGGCTATACTTCTAAAGCGGTAAAAAGCATCACAATTGATGACAAAGAAAAAAAATCTTATAAACTCAAGCTGATTCCAGAAGAAGCCGAGATTGTCCGCACGATTTATGCATTATACATCCAATTCGACTCTCTAACTTCGACAGAAACTGAGTTGCTAAGGCGCGGAATCAAGACGAAAAATGGCAATAAATTCTCTCGCTTTGCCATCAAAGGAATTTTGCAAAATCCAGTTTACGCCATGGCAAATCAAGATGTATACAACTACTTTATAAAAAAAGATGCCGAGCTATTTTCCAGCCAAGAGGCATTCGACGGTGTGCACGGCATCATGGCATACAATCGAACAAATCAAGAAAAGGGACGTGCCGCAAAAATTCTGCCCATTACAGAGTGGATCGTCACTGTCGGAAAACATCCCGGCATCATTTCCGGTAAAACCTGGGTGACTATCCAAGAGTCTTTAGAGCGCAACAAATGTAAAGCGTACCGGAAACCACGCAAAAATGAAGCATTGCTGTCGGGGATTCTGTTTTGCAGTTGTGGCGAACATATGTATCCGAAAATCAGCAAACGGAAAACGCCAGACGGCAAACCGATTTACACGTATGTGTGCAAGATGAAAGAAACCAGCCGACGTAGCATCTGTGATAGCAAAAATATCAACGGAAATGTGTTGGATGATGCAGTCATGGAACAAATCAAATCTCTTGCCGAAGACAAATCAGCATTCTTACAGCAGCTAGAGCAGAGTAAAAGATTTTACGCAGGCGATACCAACAACTACGAAGATCAACTAACGTCCGCGCAGAAAGAAAAATCCGAATTGGAAAAGAAAATCAATGCCCTTGTTGATTCTCTCACGGAACTTCATGACAGCAGTGCAAAAGAACACATCATTCATCGCATGGAACAGTTTCATCAAGAACTAGAGCAGGTCGAAACTCATATTCATGAGCTGGAAGAACTGCTAGAGCAGCAAACGCTTCATGATCATGAATTCATAGTCTTGCAGCAGCTTTTAACCGACTTTCGGCGTGGAATGGATGCCATGACCATAGAGCAAAAGCGAGCTGCCATTCGCACACTCGTGCGAAAAATCATTTGGAATAATGGAACCGTACAACTCATTTTATTTGGTGTACAGGATGATGAACTGGATTTGACATTTCCCTCAAAAACGCATTTGTGTGAGGATAGCAAACGAAATCCTCATGCACTTTCGTTCAACCAAAAAATACGCCGGTGACGTCTCGCTTGACGAGCCGATGGAGCAGGACGGGGACGGCAGTTCCCTGTCCCTGATGGACGTCCTGTCCAGCCACGACCGCGGACTGGAGCAGGTGGACAACAGCGACCAAGGGCAGCTGCTGTTTCGCGCTCTGCAAACCTTGGAGCCGCGCGAGCGCGAAATCATTCGCCTCCGCTACGGTCTGACCGGCCGGCCGCCGCTCACACAGCGCGAAACCGCCAAGCAGTACGGCATTTCCCGCTCATACATCTCGCGCATTGAGAAAAAAGCCCTGCTTAAGCTGCGCCGCGCCTTGGAATCGCAGCGCTGAACTTGCAGGAACAGATAAAATCTGATACACTCATAGTAATTCTAATTTCTCATCAAACAGGAGCTTTCCATGAAACATATTTTCTTTTTTGACCTTGACGGAACGCTGACAGACTCCGGCGATGGAATTTTAAACTGCGTGCGTCACGCACTGGATTTGCAAAACTGGCCGCATCCGTCCGACGAAAATCTGCGCCGGTTTATCGGTCCTCCGCTCATTGACAGCTTTATGGACATTGCCGGTATGAACAAGCAACAGGCACAGCAGGCTGTCCGCGATTATCGCGCACGGTATTCCACCGGCGGTTTGTTTGAAAACCGCGTCTATGACGGCATTCCGGACGTATTAAAAGCCTTAAATGACGCGGGCAAGCGCTGCTTTATGGTCACGAGCAAGCCGGAAGCCTTTTCCGTCCGCATCGCAGACAAATTCGGACTGACGCCTTATCTGGAATCCATCTGCGGCGCCACATTGGACGGGAAAATGGATTCCAAGGAACAAATCGTCGAACTGGCTTTGCAGCGCGCGGGCAATCCGGACCCATCCGATGTAGAAATGATCGGTGACCGTCTGTTCGATGTCGAAGGCTCCCGCAAGCACGGCATTGACTGCACCTATGTGCTGTACGGCTTTGGCAGCCGCGAAGAAGCCGAAGCCCACCGCGCCGCCCATATTGTCGAAACACCGGCACAGCTGAAAGATCTGTTATTATCTCTATAAAACACAAAACCACCGGTAAAACCGGTGGTTTTGTTATTATTCAGCAATAAACTGCATGTTTTCCACATCAAAGACGCCGCGCGGGGTGATGCGCAGAGCCGGAATGACCGGCAGCGCCAAAAACGACAGCAGCGTGAGCGGCGAGACGCCGTCCGGCACGCCCATTTCATGCGCCTTTGCTATCATCGCGGACAGCTTGGACTGCACGGCATGGAATCCGGCATCGCTCATCAAACCCATAATCGGAAGCGGCACGGTATACAAAATCTTTCCGTTTTGAACCAGTGTATAGCCGCCGCCAATCTCACGCAGATGCTCTATGGCGCGCAGCATATCCGCATCGTTGTCACCGATGACAGACAGATTATGGCTGTCATGCGCCACGGTAGACGCGATGGCGCCATTTTGAATATTAAAATCCATCACGGCGCCGACACCGACTTTACCCGTGTTGTGATGCCGCTCCACAACGGCAATTTTGCTGTACAAATTATTCGGCACAAACAAGCCGTTTTTCTGCGGCAGACGCACTCGTTCATGCCCTGTAATCAACTGGTTGGGAATGACGCGGATGACGTCATTTTTTTCTCCGACCGGCAGATCCAGCTGCTCCGGCCGAACCGGCAAACAGTGCATGGTTCGCCGCAGTGGGCTGTCCTGCGGCAACTTCGGCTGCGCGCGGAATCCCGCGACATCCTTGCCCCGATGATATACCGTGTGAATCTGCACGGTTTCCAAATCATCCAGCACGATCAAATCCGCCTGCATGCCCGGCGCAATCGCACCGAGCTGATGCGCCAGACCGTAATGCTGCGCGGTGTGAATGGTTGCCATGCGGATGGCATCGACCGGCGCAATGCCGCAGTCAATCGCCTTGCGCACGCAATGGTCAATATGTCCCTCCGTGTGAATATCTTCGATATGCTTATCATCTGTGCAGAACGAGAACCCGCTGATATCCATGTTGTGCAGGATAATGCCGTCAATAATCGGCTCCAGATTGCGGGCGGCACTGCCCTCCCGAATGTGAATGTGCATGCCCAGACGGCGTTTTTCCAGTACTTCCTCTACGCTGGAGCACTCATGGTCGTTCGTGATGCCCGCCAGCACATAGGCATTGAGCTGTTTTCCCGTCAGTCCCGGCGCATGGCCGTCCTTTGGTCTGCCGTCAAACAGAGCCAGCTTTTGCGTCATCGCGGGGTCGGCGTTCACGGTAGAGACATAATCCATGACTTCGCCCAAGCCCAAAATGCGCGGATTGTTCTGGTATTTTTTCATTTCTGCCGCGTCAAAGGTACAGCCGTTGTCCTCAAACGGCAGTGCCGGCACGCAGGACGGCATCATCACATAGACATTGGCCGGTACGTCCTCCATCTCATCCAAAATATAATCAATGCCCGCCGCGCCGCTGACATTTGCCGCCTCATGCGGGTCTGCGATATACGTCGTCGTGCCGCACTTGACCGCCCGTTCCACCAGTTCCGCCGGTGTCACCATAGTGGATTCCAAATGCAGGTGCGCGTCAATGAAGCCCGGGCACAGATATTTTCCCGTCAAATCTATTTCCTGTGCGCCGACATATCCGTCACCCATGCCCACAATGGTGCCGTCTTTGACGGCAACCGATGTGCGCAGAATTTCTCCCGTAAACACATTGATGACGTTTCCGCCGCGAAATACCAAATCTGCCTGTACCTCTCCTCTGGCTGCCTTTGCCAGCTCAGGAAACTTTGAAAAATCCATCCTATGACACTCCCATCCGTCCGTGTTTTCTCTAGACAACAGTATATCGCATTTTCTTGTATTTTCCCAGTCTTTTATGCTATGATAGACGAGAAAGGAGGCGTTTTCATGCTCGAACACTGTACCCTGTGCCCGCGGCTGTGCGGTGCAAACCGAAACGCAGGCGAACACGGGTTCTGCGGCGCCGATGCGCGCATTCGTATCGGTCTCGCTTCTCTGCACCAATGGGAGGAGCCGTGCCTATCCGGCACCAACGGCGCGGGCACGGTCTTTTTCTGTCACTGTCCGCTCGGCTGCGTGTACTGTCAAAACCATGACATTTCCGGCTTGGACGCAGACGCATCCGGCATTTGCACGGACATCTCCGGTCTGGCAGATACGTTTTTGTCTCTGCAGCAGCGCGGTGCCCACAACATTGATCTGGTCACGCCGACACAGTATGCCGCACAGCTCACGCAGGCGATTCCGCTCGCACGCAGGCGCGGCTTGACCATCCCGATTGTGTACAACTGCGGCGGCTATGAGCGCGTCGAGACACTGCGCATGTTGGACGGACTGATTGACATTTATCTGCCCGACTTCAAATATTACAGCTGCTATTACAGCGAGCGCTATTCCCGCGCGCCGGATTATTTTGATGTCGCCGTCGATGCCATCGACGAAATGGTGCGGCAGACAGCTGAACCGGTCATCGACGCAGACGGTCTGATGCGTTCCGGCACCATCATCCGCCACTTGATGCTGCCGAATCTCGGTTCAGACACAGCGCACATTCTGCGCACCATCGCCAAGCGCTGGGGCACCGAGGTCTTTGTCAGCCTGATGCGGCAGTTTACACCGTGCACGGATTTGACCGACTATCCGGAGCTGCTGCAGCCCATCACGGACGAAGCGTATGCCGAGGCGTGTGAGCAAATGGCGTTTCTCGGCTTAGACGGCTGGACGCAGGACGCAGAAGCCATCAGCGAGAGCTTTATTCCGCATTTTGACGGAACCGGCGTCTGCCGCGCAAAATAAAAAAGCAGCGAGACTGCCCATCTTTCGATGTGCAATCTCGCTGTTGTGTTTTTTATACAGTACGAGTGTTCTCGTCAGCCAATTACAGCTGCGGACCTGCTGCAACCAGAGCCTTGCCAGCTTCGTTGCCTTCGTACTTTGCAAAGTTCTTGATGAATCTGCCAGCCAGATCCTTAGCCTTTGCATCCCACTCGGAAGCATCAGCGTAGGTGTCGCGCGGATCCAGAATGCCGGAGTCAACGCCCGGCAGTTCGGTCGGAACTTCAAAGTTGAAGTACGGAATGGTCTTGGTCGGAGCGGTCTTGATATCGCCCTTCAGGATTGCGTCAATGATGCCGCGGGTATCCTTGATGGAGATACGCTTGCCGGAGCCGTTCCAGCCGGTGTTTACGAGGTAAGCCTTTGCGCCGCTCATTTTCATCTTCTTAACCAGCTCTTCTGCGTACTTGGTCGGATGCAGTTCCAGGAATGCCTGACCGAAGCAAGCGGAGAAGGTCGGGGTCGGCTCGGTGATGCCGCGCTCGGTGCCAGCCAGCTTAGCGGTGAAGCCGGACAGGAAGTAGTACTGGGTCTGCTCCGGAGTCAGTACGGAAACCGGCGGCAGTACGCCGAATGCATCTGCGGACAGGAAGATTACGTTCTTAGCTGCCGGTGCAGAAGAAA
>OMNT01000470.1_pt1 | contig 43116 bp, 34 predicted proteins | sample 1672551 | NCBI WGS metagenome assembly OMNT01 (sample SAMEA3136698, study PRJEB25190) | human gut metagenome | reverse complement strand
CGGACCTGCGCCCGGGGGCGGCAGCCCCCGGATGCGCGGCCCTGCAACCCCGTCGGCGGAACCCCTGCCGGGTATGCCCGCTCGACGGTTTGGCCATCGGTCCCCTTTCGCTCGCCGCTACTCGGGGAGTCTCGAGATTGATTTCCTCTCCTCCGGGTACTTAGATGTTTCAGTTCCCCGGGTTGTCCTCCCGGCCCCTATGTGTTCAGGGTCGGGATATCCACACCTCTGTGGATGGGTTCGCCCATTCGGAGACCCCCGGGTCGAAGGATGTGTGCTCCTCGCCGGGGATTATCGCAGCTTGCCGCGTCCTTCATCGGCTCCCTGTGCCAAGGCATCCGCCGTGCGCCCGTGGTATCTTGCGGGACCGCTCTCGGGCCCGCGGGATATCCACGTGTCGCTAATTAAGTTAATTAATCGATATCATGAATAGCGCTCGTATGTCGCAATTCGGGTATCTCATACCGCGGCACAGTAGTTGACTGTGCTCGCGATCAGATGCTCCTCACTCATATATAAGTGAATTCTTCTTGTTTGGATCGGATGAATGATTGCTATCATTCTGTCTTTAAATCGCAGAAAAGAATCGAGTCTGGAAGAATTGGATCTTCCATCTCTCTCCTATCGCTATGCGGCTCTCAAGGTACGCGGGTGCGACCCCGGGGACCGGGTGCTGCGGGGACGTATCCTGGCGGACATCTACCGGACGGGCTCCTGCCCTCTATTCGAGTTAAAGTGTTTTCTCTCTAGAAGATTTATCTCCCTAGAAAGGAGGTGATCCAGCCGCACCTTCCGGTACGGCTACCTTGTTACGACTTCACCCCCCTCACCCTCCACACCTTCGGCGCCTCCCCCCTTGCGGTTGGGCCGGCGACTTCGGGTGCAGACGACTCGGGTGGTGTGACGGGCGGTGTGTACAAGGCCCGGGAACGCATTCACCGCGGCATGCTGATCCGCGATTACTAGCAACTCCGACTTCATGGGGGCGGGTTGCAGCCCCCAATCCGAACTGGGGCCGGCTTTCCGGGATCCGCTCCCCCTCGCGGGGTGGCATCCCTCTGTACCGGCCATTGTAGCACGTGTGCAGCCCAGGGCATAAGGGGCATGATGACTTGACGTCGTCCCCGCCCTCCTCCGCCTTGACGGCGGCGGTCCCGCGTGGGTTCCCGGCATCACCCGATGGCAACACGCGGCGGGGGTTGCGCTCGTTGCGGGACTTAACCCAACATCTCACGACACGAGCTGACGACAGCCATGCACCACCTGTATGGGCTCCTCTCGGCCACGGGGTCTCCCCCGCTTCACCCATATGTCAAGCCCTGGTAAGGTTCTTCGCGTTGCTTCGAATTAAGCCACATGCTCCGCTGCTTGTGCGGGCCCCCGTCAATTCCTTTGAGTTTTAGCCTTGCGGCCGTACTCCCCAGGCGGGACGCTTAATGCGTTGGCTGCGGCACGGGGGGATCGTCCCCCCACACCTAGCGTCCATCGTTTACGGCTGGGACTACCAGGGTATCTAATCCTGTTCGCTCCCCCAGCTTTCGCGCCTCAGCGTCGGTCTCGGCCCAGAGGGCCGCCTTCGCCACCGGTGTTCCACCCGATATCTGCGCATTCCACCGCTACACCGGGTGTTCCACCCTCCCCTACCGGACCCAAGCCGCGGAGGTTCCGGGGGCTTCGGGGGGTTGAGCCCCCCGCTTCGACCCCCGGCCTGCCGGGCCGCCTACGCGCGCTTTACGCCCAATGAATCCGGATAACGCTCGCCCCCTACGTATTACCGCGGCTGCTGGCACGTAGTTAGCCGGGGCTTCTTCTGCAGGTACAGTCTTGACTCTTCCCTGCTGAAAGCGGTTTACGACCCGAAGGCCTCCGTCCCGCACGCGGCGTCGCTGCGTCAGGGTTCCCCCCATTGCGCAAGATTCCCCACTGCTGCCTCCCGTAGGAGTCTGGGCCGTGTCTCAGTCCCAATCTGGCCGGTCGGTCTCTCAACCCGGCTACCCGTTGTCGGCACGGTGGGCCGTCACCCCGCCGTCTACCTGATGGGCCGCGGAGCCATCCCCTCCCGTCGGGGCTTTAGCCCGGGCGCCATGCGGCGCCCGGGGGTATCCGGTATTACCCGTCCTTTCGGGCGGCTATCCCGGGGGAGGGGGCAGGTTCTCCACGTGTTACTCAGCCGTTCGCCACTCGCTTCCCTCCGGAGAGGGGTGCCGTTCGACTTGCATGTGTTAGGCGCGCCGCCAGCGTTCATCCTGAGCCAGGATCGAACTCTCCGTCCAAAATAAATGGGCTTCGAGCCCGTCCGGTCCTCACAACTATTAGCTGATCGGTTCCGTTCGATTCATATGGTTTTAGTATAGGAAAAGGAATTTCTCGGGGCCGCCTCTCGGCGGCCTTGCGAAAAACAAATCCAAGTTAGACCATTTCAAATGGTTCGATGTCTGCCCGGATGCGACACTCGGAAGTGTCCATCCTCGCAGTATCCGGTTCTCAAGGTGCACGCCTGCGCGGCTGATCCGGTTGCACCGGGCCGCGCGGCAAGGAGATATATTGCCAGACCGGAGGGGCCCCGGGGGCGGGAATCCGGTACTCCATATTTTGTTCACAAATGAATAGGTCCCTCAGTCGCATCACTGAGGTTAAAGCTGAAGCATTGGCTTCTGATATTGGCGATGACCAGCTGGTTTATAGGTGTTAAGGCATCGGTCATCTCTGGAGCGCCACTTTACTCCAAAAGCATCAGCTATTTGTTTCCCGTCGGTAAAAGGCAGATTTTGTTCGCCAAGCGTTCTTATATATAGAGAAGTTCGGGTTCGAACCCGTGCACCGGCAACAAAGAAGCGACCAACCGGAGTCGATCGCCTTCTTTTACTATGGTGGGCCGTCAGGGGTTCAGCCTGCTCCGCAGGCGGCCGCTGCGCTGGCAAACGCTCACGCGTTTACTCAGCTCCGCGCCCCGACGGGTTCGAACCCATGAAAGGGCGACAAAAAAGACGGCCAACCGGAGTTGACCGTCTCAACAATCTTGGGTGGGCCGTCAGGGGTTCGAACCCTGGACCTTGGGATTAAAAGTCCCCTGCTCTGCCAGCTGAGCTAACGGCCCGCGGGTGGCATTGTACCACGGTCTGGAACTATTCCCAACTCCATTGGCCGTTCTGGAAAATCACAACTTCACGTCCATCGGGCGTAACGCCCGTAATATCGATGTCGTCCGTGCCAATCATAAAGTCGACGTGCGTGCTCGAGACGTTAACGCCATGCTCCAAGAGCTCCTCCTTGGACATGTCATACCCGCCCTCGATGCATTCGGGGAAACCGACACCTAGCGCGAGATGGCAGCTGGCGTTCTCGTCATAGAGTGTGTCATAGAACAGAACGCCGCTTTCGCGGATCGGCGTGTTCTTGGAGATGAGCGCAACCTCGCCCAGATGAGCGGCACCTTCGTCGGTGTCAATGATGCTCGCAAGCGTTGCCTTGCCCACGCGGGCGTCGTAGTCCACCACGCGGCCACCCTCGAACTTAATCCAAAAATCGTCGACCTTATTGCCGTGGTGGATGAGCGGCATGGCCGAGTACACGATACCGTCGGCACGCATACGATCAGGCGAGGTAAAAACCTCCTCGGTGGGGATGTTCGGGAAGAAGGGGTGCCCGTCGGGCGTCTTGCCCTTGCCGCCGGCCCACTCATGGCCCTTCGTCATGCCAATCGTCAGATCAGTTCCGTTCGAAGCGGTGTAATGCAGGCAATCAAATTGATTATCGTTTAGGAAGCGCAGATTCTTTTCGAATGCGGCGTCATGGAGTTCCCAGTCGCTCTCCGGGTCCTGGCCATCGGCGCGCGCGGTGTGCAGAATCGCATTCCACAGCTTATAGATTGCAACCTCATCGGCGTCTCCCGGGAACACCTCGTGCGCCCAAGCCACGACCGGAGCGCCGGCGATGCACCACGGATTGATGTTGTAATCCAGTCCACGGCGGAAAACTTTGCACTGCGTATTCCTCGCCTTTGATGCCGCGGCCGGCTTGGCTGGATCGATGCCCTTGAGGGCCGCAGGATCCGCACCTTCGATAAAGACAAAGCAGGCACCATCCTGGGCCAAGGAATCCAGCTGCATGCGCTTCCACTCGGGTGTCTGCTCAAAATAGCTTTTCTCGACATGCTCGTACGTGAGCCTTGTCACGGCATCGTCAGCCCAAATAACCGTCACGTGACCGGCGCCGGCGGCATAAGCCTCCGCGACCACCACGCGCGCAAACGGCGCGCACTCGACCGGAGACTGAACGACGACTTCCTGGCCGGGTTTAACGTTTACGCCCTTGCGGACAACCAGACGCGCATAGTTTTTAATCTTGGGCTCCAGGGACTTCATACCCTCCAGAGCCTCTTCGACCGTCAGGGCAGCTCGAATCATGTGCCACTCCATCTATCTATAGGACAATAAAAAGGCGCGCCGCAAAAACGACGCGCCTTATATCTTAGCGATAAGTATGTATGCAAACGTTACTTCTTCTTGGAGTCCTTTTTGTCCTCCTCGGCAGCCGCGCGCTCGATAAAAGCGTTGAGCTTGTTCTCGGACATGCCCTCGGCCTGTGCGCGGTACATGTTGCGCAAGGGACGAATACGAGCGAAGTCGTAGATAAAGTCACCTAGGATGATGACATAGGACAAGACGATGCCGACCATCTGAACAGGGCTGGATACCGTGCCGCCGGGAGCGAAGTAGAGCGAAGCCCAAATTGCCACGACGAGCACCATTCCGATAGCGAGCACAGCCCACCAAATACGGCGGCGCTTGGTGTAGTCCTCATCCTGCTTGAGAAGGATATTCGACACCGTGTAGATGCGATCCTCGTGGGCGCGCTGCTTGGCCTTGCGGGCGCGTTTTTCCTCCTTGGAAAGGCCTTCCAGGTTTTCGCCCTTCTCGAGCTCTTTGCGGCGTGCCTTGGATGATGCCGGCACGACGTGAACAGAGCTCGCTGCCTGACGGGCGGGCTTAGCGGATGCGGCGGACTTGCGCGCAACCCCGGTAACCTCGCGGGATTGCGTGCGCTTGTTCGTGGCGCTACGGGTACTCACTTACGCGTTCTCCTTCATGCTTGTGAACTGGGAGCCCGTGATAATCTGGAAGGCCTCGCGATAGCGTTCGGACGTGCCATCGATGACCTCGGCGGGCAGATGCGGGGTCTCCCCCGTCATATCCCAGTTGGCCTTGAGCCAATTGCGGACGAATTGTTTGTCGTAGCTAGGCTGGATCTTGCCCTCCTCGTAGCTGGCAGCAGGCCAGAAACGGCTGGAGTCGGGCGTGAGGCACTCGTCGATCAGCGTGACCTTGCCATCGATGACACCAAACTCGAACTTGGTGTCGGCGATGATGATGCCACGGGTCGCGGCGTACTCGGCAGCGGCCTTGTAGATCTTGAGAGACAGATCGCGGATCTGCGTGGCGATGTCCTCGCCAACGATCTCGCAGCAACGCTCATACGAGATGTTCTCGTCATGGTCACCGATCTCGGCCTTCGTGGAGGGCGTGAACAGCGGCTCAGGGAGCTTGGACGCCTCCGTCAGGCCCTCAGGCAGCTGAATGCCACAGACAGTGCCGTTCTCGTCGTAGGTCTTCTTGCCCGAACCGGTCAGATAGCCGCGGACGATGCACTCGATAGGAATCGTCTGCGCCTTCTTGACCAGCATGGCGCGGCCAGCGAGATAGTCACGGTACTCAGCAAACTCCTCGGGGAAATCCGCCGGGTCGATGGAGACAAGATGGTTAGGAACAATGTCGGCAAACTTATCAAACCAGAATGCCGAGATGCGGTTGAGCACCTCTCCCTTAAACGGAATCTCGTCGGGGAGAATAAAGTCGAACGCAGAAATGCGGTCGGTGGCGACCATCAGCAGGTTTTCACCGGCATCGTAGATATCACGAACCTTGCCACGGGAATCCGGACGACGCTCCATCGTTGTCACGTGAGTCACTCCTTACCAAAATACGACAGTAATGCGGGTTCTTCCCCGCACGTTTTCGCAAACTCGGAGCGGCAGGGACGAAACCCCTCCTTCACCGAATAGCGAAAAGCTAGTGCTCCATTGTAGTAGATGCCGCGTCCGCCGTGTGCTCGCGTGGCAGATGAATCGTAAAAGTCGTACCCTTTCCAAGCTCCGACTCCACGGATATATAGCCATGGTGGCGCTCGACGATTTGCTTGGTCACGGCAAGGCCCACGCCCAGACCGCCCGCCTCGCGGGCGCGGCTGGCGTCGGCACGCCAAAAACGTCCGAAAATGCGCGACAGGTCTTCCTTGGCGATACCGATGCCCGTGTCCGAGACCGCAATATCGACATGTTTACGGTCACTGAGCACCGACACCACGACCCATCCGCCCTCGGGGGTATAGCGCATGGCGTTACTCATGAGGTTGATGACGCATTGCGTGATCATATCGGGATCGGCCTCGACGACATCGTCATGCCCCTGGGTTTCATCTGCAAAGCGAAGACGAAGGTCACGGTCGGCAAACAGGCGCTCCTGGCCGTTCACAATCGATCGCACGAACGGAACCATGTCCACCGGTTCGAGATTGAGCGGAGCAGTGCTATTTTCCATGCGTGACAGGTCAAGCATCTGCTGCACCAAACGAGCCAGGCGACGCGTCTCGGAGGCGACTGTCTCCAGATGCTCGTCGTCGGTGGGGTACACGCCGTCTTGCATGGCCTCGACCGTTGCAAGCATTGCCATGAGCGGCGTGCGAAGCTCGTGTGCAACATCTGAGGTCAGGCGCTTCTCGTGCTTCATGTCCTTCTCGAGCGACGTGGCCATCTCATCGAATGTCTCGCCCAGTTGATCGATCTCGTCATCGCCGCGCAGGCCTGTACGAGCGGACAGATCGCCGTCGCGAATTTGCTTGGCCGTGCTCGTAATTCGATGAATCGGCTTGGTAAGCATGCGCGACACAAGCGATCCGATAACGACCGAGATGCAAACCGCAACAACCGCGGCAAGGGCCATGGCGTTAAAGGTCTTTTCCCTAAACGCAGAATCTGCCTTGGTGAGCAAGGCATCGGAGCCGATAGCCCACAGCTTTACCTGTCCGACATGCTCGCCAGAAGACGTTATGATTTCGACGTTGGCAACGCTATCGGAGTCGGTGGGCGCCGACGAAACCGGACTATGCGAGGCCTTTTTACCGCTCGAGCTGCTCGACGCCGATTCGCTCTCGCGCACATCGGCGGTCGCACTTGCCGAGGGCCATGAGTCGTCATAGACGACAACGCCCTTTTTGTTGACGACCTGCATGCCAAGATCGTCGGACACCAGACTCGATGTCGCGACCGTGCGCAGCTCGCCCGCAGTCCAATTGCCGTTTTCCTCGTACGACGTCGCAAGCTTTTCGGCTGCGGAATTGGCTATCTCGACGATATTGGCGCGCGTGTAGTCCGAAAAAACCGTACCCCATACAACGGAGACCACGCCCACCAGCACCAGTACCGTCATGAGTGATGTCAGGGCAAAAGCCAGGGCCATGCGCGAGGGATAGCTCATCGTTGGCCGCGAATCGGAGCGAGGCGTGTTCCAACTAGCCTTGGAACCCGCCTCGCTCTCCTGCTTATGCTTTTGCCCGATTTCAAAGCGCGCAGGTGTCATATGTGATTTTCCTTATTTCTCGTCCGACTTATCGGTCTTTGCCGGAGCCTCGAAACGATAACCAACGCCGTGAACGGTGTAGAGCCACTTGGGCTTCTTGGGGTCGTCACCCAGCTTGGCGCGAAGGTTCTTCACGTGGCTGTCGATAGTGCGCTCATAGCCCTCAAAGTCATAGCCGAGCACCTTTTCGACCAGCTCCATACGGTTGTAGACGCGTCCGGGATGGCGGGCAAGCGTGGTGAGCAACTTGAACTCGGATGCGGTCAGGTCGACTTCCTTGTTCTCGACCAGAATCTTGTGGCCCGAGATATCGATGACTAGATCACCGAAGTCGAGCACCTCAACAGCCGGCTCGTCGGCCTGATGGGCGCGACGGAACAGGGCGCGCACGCGGGCGACGAGCTCGCGCGGCGAGAACGGCTTAATCAGGTAGTCATCGGCACCCAGCTCGAGACCGATAATGCGGTCCTCGATCTCACCCTTAGCCGTAAGCATGATAATGGGCACATCCGAGGTATCGCGAATGGTGCGGCAGACGCGCTCGCCCGGAATCTTGGGGAGCATAAGATCGAGCACGACCAGGTCGAACTGATGCTTCTCGAACTCCTCGATCGCGGACTGGCCGTCACCGACGCCTACAACCCAGTAACCCTCGCGCTCGAGATAGGCTGCGACAGCGTCACGGATTGCCTTCTCGTCCTCGACCAGCAGAATCTTTTTTGCATCTGAAGCCATAACACGGCCCCCCTGTCTCAATTAGCTAAGAACAAGCCCATTTTAACGCACCTGAGCCCACCGGGTATCGCATGGACGCGACAGCTCGGCAGGCGGTACTCATAGTTACAAGGCGCTTATTCCCCTGTCGGCGCCTTTTTAACCCCTCGTAAACTAAAGAGAGAACAGGCGGGCGGCGACCGTCTCGGGAACGCCTTGACTGTTTCGAACCGTGGCGTACGTCAGGAACGTATCCGATTTGCCCGCCGTAGCAGGATAATCGCCATACTCAAGGGCACGATCGGGAGACAGCAACGATCCATAGGTCTTTGCCGACGTGTCGATCAGAAAATGGGACGACTGGACCTTGACTAGGAACTTATTCTTTTTTCCCGCGGCGCATGCGAGCGGTTCACGCGACAAAAAGAGATACGGGCCGCCCTCGTTACCGATATAAGTGCCCATGTTGCCTAGGCTACCGACGCCGCTATACGTCGCCTCGATGGAAAAGACAAACCTGTCGCCCATATAGACGGCCTCGAAAGGAGACACCGAGGAAGGCAGCACAAGCTGGGCTCTCTTGGTATTGTTGCCGTCGTCCAAATCAATCGCGGTCATGCCGTAGTAGACGCCCTCGTCGTTGCGCACGCGCGGCGTGATGGTCAGGATGCCGTCGCTCACGCGCGGTGCCGATGCAAAACGACCCGTCGACTTCCAAATAGTCTCGGGCTTGGACTCGTCGAGCGACTGGCGGTAGCAATACGAATCGCTGCCGGTCTTAGAACCTCCAGACGCTGGCATTTTGTACCAGATAACCGATGATCCATACGCGGTAAAGAGCGGCGGGTCGTAATCCTTGCCGCCGCGATCGAGCTCGACAGCATCACCCGTACGCGATGCACCCGACAGCCCCTGAGCGTAGAGTTTCCACGCAGAGTTCGCGTAGTTCATCTCAATCCACGCAAACACGTTATCGGTCGCGCGAACATCATAAAACGCATAGCCTGTTCCCTCGACGGGGTCTTCGACCAGCGTCGTCAGTGAGCCATCACTCAAACTGAGCACACCGAGCGTATTGGCATGTTGGGCCGAGGCGGGCGCCATCATTGCGGCAGATACGTCACCGTCGCAGTAGTACAGCAGAGTGCCAAGCGGCAGCGTCCACGAGGCGGTCGGCTCAAGATCTATGTCGACAGCCTCATACTCATCTGTAATCGAGACAATCTTGGAATCGTCCTTGATGACTTGCGGCTCACCGGCGGCATCGTCGCTGGTGCCCGTCTTTGACGAGCACCCCGCTAGCAGCGTGGCCGCGCCCGCCGCGGCACCGCCCAGCACAAAGCCCCGACGCGTTATTCCATTTTTAAATCGGTCGACGATACCCATTAGGCAATCTCGGCACGAGCGGCTTCGATGGCGCGCGTGAGCTGATCAGCACAGGAGGTCTTCTTCATGCCGCAAGTGTTGCCGGCGAGCACTTCGACCACACGGTCGGCGGGAGCGCCCTCAACCAGCTTGGAAATGGCCTTGAGATTGCCGTCGCAGCCACCGGTAAACTCGACACCCAGCACTTTGCTGCCGTCATCGGAAAGATTAAGGTGGATATTGCGAGCGCACACGCCCTGAGGCTTGTAATCAAACGAAATCATGCGATCCCCTCTCAGAATGTTATTCGAGACGACTATTATCCCCGTCTTTCCCTAAATGCAACGAGGCGCTTTGCCGGCAACACACATTACCAGCAAAGCGCCCTAAAAAGCTAACGTTATGCCCGAACCTACTCGAAGCTCAGCTGCTCCAGACGATCGAAGACCGTATCGATGCGGGTGAGGAAGTCCCACGGATCAAAGATCTCGTCGAGCTTCTCCTGGCTGACGGTACAACGCGGATCGGCCTCAAGGCGCTCCTTAAAGGTGGGACCGGAAACGCAATCCTGCACCTCATGCCACGTGGCCATGGCGTTTTCCTGCACGATGGCGTAGGCGTCCTCGCGGGTGATACCCGTGTCGACGAGTGCGAGCAGCACCTTGGAGGAGAAGATGAGGCCGCGGGTCTTGTTGAGGTTGGCCATCATGCGAGCCGGATACAGCTGCAGGCCGTCGATAACGCGGATGAGGCACTGGAACATGTGGTCGAGCGCAATGAAGCTATCAGCCTGGGCGACACGCTCAGCGGAGGAGTGCGAAATGTCACGCTCGTGCCACAGGGCGACGTTGTCGAAGGCAACCTGCGCGTTGGCCTTCACGACACGCGACAGACCGCAAACCTTCTCCATAGTGATGGGGTTGCGTTTGTGCGGCATAGCGGAGCTGCCCTTTTGGCCCTTACGGAACGGTTCCTCGGCCTCGAGCGTGTCAGTCTTCTGCAGGTTGCGAACCTCGGTTGCGATGCGCTCGCAGGTGGCTGCCGTGGTGGCGAGCACGCCGGCAAGGTAGGCATGGTGATCGCGGCTGATAACCTGCGTAGATAGCGGGTCGTGAACCAGGCCCAGATGTTCGCAGACATACTCCTCGACGAACGGCTCAATGGAGCTGTAGGTGCCGACAGCACCCGAAATGGCACCGAAGGCAACGTTCTTGCGAGCATCCTCAAGACGATCGAGGTCGCGCTTGAGTTCCCAGGCCCAAGAGCCAAACTTCATGCCGAAGGTCATCGGCTCGGCGTGGATGCCATGAGTGCGGCCGGCGCACAGCGTGTTGCGCTCCTCGAAAGCGCGGCGCTTGCAGATCTTGCCGAGCTTCTTGACGTCTTCGATGATCAGATCGCAGGCCTGGGTGAGCTGATAGCACAGGGCCGTATCGCCCAGGTCGGAGCTGGTCATGCCGTAGTGCACCCAGCGGCTGGGCTTCGGCTCGCCCTCGGGAACGTCGGCGTCGATGTACTCCTTCATATTGGTCAGGAAGGCGATGACGTCGTGGCGCGTGACTTCCTCGATCTCGTCGACCTTTGCCTTCTCAAAGTTGGCGTGGTCGCGAATCCACTGGGCCTCGTCTTTGGAAATACCGATCTTGCCGAGCTCCGCCTGGGCCTCGCAGGCCAGGACCTCGATCTCCTGCCAAATGGCGTACTTGTTCTCGAGGGAGAAGATATGTCCCATCTCCGGGCGGGTATAGCGATCGATCATAGCGGCTCCTTTTTGGTTATTGGCACGTTGGTCGTAACTCGACTATTGTACCGTGCGCGGGCGTCCGTATGAGCAACGGGCATCAACCTAACATGTTGCAGATGAAGCGGCCATGGGAACGTCCGCGTATTTGCTTCGCAAATCCGCACCGGCTTCAGGCGGCAAGCCACGGGCCGGGAAGCGGGGGTAACGTCGGCTGAATCCGCTTTTCCCAAAATCCGCCCTGGTCGATGGAGCGGGCAACGGGACGTCTGCGTATTTGCTTCGCAAATACGCACCGGCTGCGGTCGCCTATCGGCGACCTTGCCTGCTCGCTATAAAAGCTTCGCGTTTATTTAACGCTCGCACCCTGTCGGGTTCGAGTCCCGGCGCTTGGTAGCAAAAAGCACGGCAACGTAACGCTACCGTGCTTGTGCATTTTTCTGGAGCGGGCAACGGGACTCGAACCCGCGAGTGTCAGCTTGGGAAGCTGATGCCTTACCACTTGGCGATGCCCGCTTATGTGTTGGCTAGTATAACGCGGTTGTCTTGTTCGATACAAGGGTGACGATAGTTGTTTTAGCTGTGGAGAACCGCTTGGAATTTAAGCCAATTGTGGAGACGAGGGTGCGTGGCGGCTTCTATTCATCACCTTCTACCTGCTCTTTTACTCTTTTGTTTTTCTGTCGTCCCAATTTGTCAGATATCGGTCAAGCTTTTGGTCAGCTTCCGGTACTTACCCGCATGAACCCCGGCGGTAGTCTCATTCCACGCGTCGCAATCTCCCCGCGCGGCGCACGAGGGATAAGGAGCAGCCATGTCCAACGCACCCACGCACTCTGTCCACAGCGCAATCGTCACAGGCCCGCTGCTCCTGCTCCTCCTTTTGCTGGTCGGTTGCCTGGCTCCCGGAACTGCTCGCGCCATCGACGGGCACGATGCGCTCAACTTCCGCACCATCAGTGAAATGTGCGGGCCGCTGGGCATTGGCAAACACGAGGCACAAGACACCTCGATTTCATACTGCATGAACCAGGGTTATCCCGGCCCCAGCGAGCCCGGAGGACCATGGCGTGCCTACGACCAAGGCTGGACATGGCTCGACGACGAGTTCGCCGCTGTCGTCTGCCATGGATACCCCTCCGCCACATCGTTTGGCGGCCATAGCCTAACGCCTGATCGCGCCCGTGCCGCCACCCAGCTTGCCGTGTGGATGCTTAAAGGAACCACACACCCCGACGGCACTTTTTCGTATACGAACAGCGCCGGTATCCCCAGAAGCGGCAAGTTCTACCAAGATGCCGAGATTGTAGCGGCGGCACGATGGCTCTACGACAACGCGAAAGCTGGAAACATCAGAGCAGCGACCCATCGCGCAAGGCGCTACCACGGCCCCACCTCAAAAGAAGGACGGCACCAAGACATGCTCTATGTTCTGCCCGCCGTTACCGTTTCCTTCGAGAAGCAATCTGCAAACACTGTGATCACCAGCGGAAACGATACATACCAGCTCGACGGTGCCACCTTTGACATCTTTGAAAGCGCAAGCGGCGCGCGCGTCGGAACCATCCAGATGGACGGGAATGGGCGAGCCCAAGCCACACTGCTGCCCAACACGGCATACTATCTGGTCGAAACAAAGGCACCGGCAGGTTATATGCCACGTCGCGACCGCATCGAGTTTTCCACCTCGAGCGATGGTGGGCACGTCTCCATTGTTGAGACGCCAGGTACGATTTCCATGCGCATCATAAAGCTCGACAAGGCGACGGGCGCCGGCCCTCAAGCGGGAGCATCACTCGCCGGCGCCGAGTTCACCTGTGTTTCGCAGTCAACTCCGGGCTGGACGCGCATCCTCACCACCGACGATGGCGGCCTGGCGACGTTGGACGATATCCCCTTGGGCACCTTTACCATCTATGAATCAAAGGCCCCCGAAGGCTACCTGCTGCCCAGTGAAACGTGGAGTTATTCCGTCGGTGCCGATCAGCTTGGCGACACCGGCGTCGTTGAGCTCGAGAGCCATATTTCCGACACCCCCATCGCCTTCGACCTCGAAATCTCAAAGTTTAAAGACCGCGGCGACAGTAGCGAATCTGGTATTGAACAGCCGGCTGAGAACGTTGTCTTTGAGGTCGTCAGCAACAGCTCGCAGCAGGTTGTCGGAACGTTGAAAACCAATGTCTATGGCTTTGCGTCCACCAAGGACCAACCTGATGCATGGTTTGGCGACGGCACACGGCCCGAAGGCGTTCACGGATCCATTCCTTACGATCGGGCGGGCTACACCGTGCGTGAAGTTCGCGAAACCGTACCCGATGGATTTAAACAGGCAGGAGAATGGTCCATCTCCGCAGAGCAGTCTACTGATGGGACAACACTGCAATATATCGTGGACAACCATGCCATATCGACACACCTTCAGATCGTAAAACGTGACGCCCAAACGGGGAATGCCGTACCACTTGCAGGCTTCGCTTTCCAACTGCTCGACAGCAACCATGAGCCTGTTTCCCAAACATGCTGGTATCCAGCTCACTCCGTCCTAAACACCTTCACGACCGACAAAACCGGTTCCGTCACACTGCCCGAGTCGCTCCGTCCCGGCACCTATTACATTCGTGAGAAAGATGCCGCTGCCCCCTATCTTAGGGGAAAGGATCTTGAGCTTTCGATACCCGTCGATATGAACCTAACACCCGTTGCCATCGCCTCGTTCTACAATCAAGCAGCAACCGGCAAGATCGAAATTGTCAAAAGCGACGCTGTGGACAGCAGCGCCCTGGCGGGAGCGGTCTTCGAGATTCGTGCGGCGGAGGATATCGCCCGCGCTGACGGCAGCATGGTTGCCCTTGCGGGAGAGACGGTCGCAACCGTCGAGACCGACGAGCAAGGAAAAGCCGACATCAATGGCCTTTCACTTGGATCTGGCATAGCGCATTACGAGGTCGTTGAGGTAAGCGCCCCCGAAGGGTATCTGCTTGATCCGACGCCTCACGCCGTTGAGCTCACCTATGCCGACCAGGACACGCCGGTCGTCCATGCTCGAGTCGAAGTCTCCAACGATTACACCAAGGTTGATATCTCCAAGGCCGATGTCACCGACCAAACAGAGATTGAGGGGGCGCAGCTCGTTCTACTGGACGCGAACGGAGAAACTATCGAAACCTGGACCTCGACCGCGACGCCACATCGTATTGAGCATCTTGCACCCGGCTCCTACACGCTGCGCGAAACGATGTCACCGCGCACCTACGACATGGCCGAAGATGTCACGTTCGAACTAAAGGAGACCGGAGACATCCAGAAGGTCGTCATGAATGATGCCCCGATTGAAATTATAGGAAAGGTCGACAAGCGCCAAGAAATTGCCCAGCCAGTCGCAAGCGGTCTGACGGCCAACGGCGACGGTAAGAACCGAGCCGCAACGCAGCCCGATACGCGGGGCGAGTTCGCTTACACCATCGACGCTCGTAACGAATCACAAACCTGGGTTGATGAATTTACAATCACCGACGAGCTTGAGTGCGTGTCCACCGGAACTGCCCAGTTCGTGAGTATAGAAACACCCATCGTCACAGGCGACTACGACGGACGATGCAACATATGGTACCGAACGTCCCCCGGGATCGAACAAGACAGCGTGGAGCAAGCCAATGCCACGCTCGATGACGGGCACGAAAATCCTTGGCTCGAAACAGACGAAGTTAAAAATCTCCTTGGTGAAGACGCAAGACTTGTCGACTACGACGGTTGGCATCTTTGGAAGTCCGACATATCCACGAGCGAATCGACGACGCTGGCTGTCAATGACCTTAACTTACCAAAGAATACACAGGTGACGGGCTTACGCATTGAATACGGTTCCGTATCTGCCGACTTTACGACACGATCCGACACCTCGACATGGAGCCGTGATGAACTGAAGGACGAGCACGATGATCTGGATGACGCCGCAAGATCGCTCGACTCGCAGACGCACGGAGCACTGGTTCATATGACCGCCACGGCATCCTATGTGCCCGAAAAGGCCATAACCAACGGCGTCCGCGTCGACCTTTGCCGCAATGGGGGCGGCAATAAGCTCGAGTCCCACGATGAAGATCGCGTTATCCAACGCTGCACGTTGTTCCAAGACCTGCCATCGACTGGCTCCGCTCCCCTTGCCGCATTGATGACCGCCCTTATGACCGCGGGCGGCGCGGCCATCTGGCTTGCCAAAAACAGGTCTGCGGCTGCAACACGCTAACCGTCCAATAAAACGGGGCGAGCCAGTCTCCCGGCTCGCCCCGTATACAGACATTTTTGATACGAAGGCTCGCGCCTACTCGGTCGAAGAGCCGCCATCGATGGTGGCCTGATCAGTCGCGTCGATGCCGTCGGCACCCACAGACTGCTCCTGCTTCACCTCTTCGCTAATCGCAGACTCGGACGTGGATCCCTTAACGCCCACAAAGTAGGCAGCACCAAAACCGAGGGCAACGGCAATCAGGGTCAAAATCAGATACACGGGCCAATGGCGCTTAATATACGAAAACACGCTGACTCCTTAGAACTGCCTACGAGCGACGAATAACCTCGGTCACAACCTCGGACACCGTAGCGATGTTCGTCGGGTTGACGTTGTAGGGCAGGTCGTCCTCGGTACGAGCGCAAGCCAGGCGAGGACCGTCCACGCCTGCAATCGTAAGGGCGCGGCGGCTCGCCTCGAGGGCGGCATACGCATCCGTCTTGGCATAAGGCATCTCGAATGCACCGCAGTCGACATGGAACGCCTTGCAGACCTTGCTGACCAGGTTCATGATACGGCGGTCGCCCTTAAGCAGCTGTTGTTCGCCCTCGACCGTCACGACCGAAATCCTGCCGGCACCAATGGACTCGAGGTTGATAAAGAACACGCCGCGAAGCTTATCGCGATGAGAGGCCAGGAAAGCCTTCATGCCGGCACCATCGCAATCGGAAGCACCCGTTGCAACAAACCAAATATCATGGCCGAGCAACTCATCGTCGCCCATAGAGGCAACTGCCGCGAGCATATCCTCATTCGATGCACCATCGGAAGACGTAGCGCCGCCCTTCCAGCCGTCGTCATCGTCTTCGAAGTCATCCCACGAACCGATGCCGCGGCCAGACTTCTTGGCATCGTAGTCATCATCGACACCAAGCCAGTCGCTCATGCTGTCCTGGTCGCTCTTTTTCTTGCGCCCAAACAGGCCGCCGATGCCGCGCTTTTGGGGCTTCGGGGTCGTCACGGGAGCCGAGATGGTCTCGAGCGGCTGCACATCTGGTGCAATGGGCATAGAGGGCGCCACCGGCGCCGATGAGGGCTCGGGGCCCTGTGCCGTAACAAAGGGATCGTCAGTCTGCGCCGAAGGATCGGGCAGGTCAAACAGCGACGTACGAGACGCGACGTTGGCCTGCTGCATCGAGGGCAGCGACGGGTCGGGGACGGAGGCCAGCGGCGACGATGAAGGCGCGGGCGCGGAGGCCGGATCGGGGATATTCATCTGCGGGCGCGACGGCACACGAGACGAAATCTGGGCCATGAGGGAGTCGACTGTCTCGTCCTGCGTGGGGGCGGCGTTGGCTACCGTGGCGCCGGGATCGCTCGGCGTGGGCATGGTAAAGATCTGCGTAGAGTAGGGCCTGGATTCACCAGCCTTGGGAGCTTCATCGACCGTAGAGGAATTCGGCTCCATAACAGGCACCTCGGCTTGCTCGGGCACATTATCCTCAATAGAATCAGCCGCATCGTCAACCGCGTCTTCGGTAGCGGCAGCTGCGTCCTCGGCCTCATCGGAGACGGAAATGGGCTCGGCGATCGCAGTGCCCTGCTTCTCGAACGTCATCGTGGCATCGAAGGACACAGTGTTATCGACCGGCTGCTGCGCGTCAAAGGACGTCGTCGCCTCCGCGACGTCAGCGGACGTCGGCTGCGAGGCCTCGAAAGACGTCGTGGCGTCGGCGGGGTCAGCAGGCGCCGGCTGCTCGGCCCCGTTTTGCTCAAACTCCTGCGCCGCGCGCTCGCGCTCGGCCTCGGCAGCCTGCTGTTGGGCTATAGCCTCCTGCTCGGCAGCCCCGCGGGCAGCAGCGCGCTTTTCCTCAAAGTCGTCAACGAGCTTCTTGCCCTTCGCAAAGGCACCCTTAAAGAAGCTGGAGGCGCTGGCGCCAAGCGAGGAGAATGCGGAAGCGATATCGGCATGGGGCGTTGTCGAGGGGAGCTCGGCCGAGAAATCGGTATCGCTCTCGTAGGACACGCGCTGCGGGTACTCGTCGTAGCCCTCATCGGCGGAATCGTCCTCTGCCTGTTCCGGAGCGGCGGGGGCAAGAATGTCAAGGCCAGCTGCGGGGTCGAGTGCGGACTCCGCCTCGGGCTCGACATCAGAGGACGGGGCAGACACGAGCTCGGCGGCTGCATCGGGCGCATCAGACACGGGCTCTTGAGCCTCGGAAATGGGCTCGGGCTCAAACGCCGGTTCCTCGCCTTCATCGTAAACAAGCGAGCAGGACTCGGGCAGCATGCCGAGCGCGCGGATGGCATCCGAGCCAAAGCGGATATTGCCGGCGGCATTGCGATAGAGTTTGGGCTCGGGCTCGACTGGCTCGACCGCTACGGGCTCCTCCGCCGGCTCGGCGGCGGGCGCCTCCTCGGTGGCCACCTCGGTCTGAACGGCCTGGTCCTGAGCCTCGGGCGCGATGGTACCGATCAGCGTCGCGTCAGCAGAAGCGCCCTCGAAGCCATCGATCTGCTCATCGGGTGCCTCATCCTGCTCGGGCTCGGCAGCAAACGGCTGTCCGAACTCGTCCTCGGTATAGCTCGGCTCCTCATATTCGATGGTGTTGCCATAATCGTTTTGCTGCTGCGCCGCAGCATACTCGGCCGCGGCACGCGCCATTTCCTCGGCCCGGCGCTTTTGCTCGCCAAAATACGTATCGAACGGAATATCGTTGGGAAATTCATTTTCGCCCTGATAAGGGGCAACGTTGTCCATAACACCAAGCATGGCGGCAACAGAAGACTTGTTGCACACCGATCCAGACGTATAGGGGAGCACAAAACGGTTGGCAATAATATTTACCGCGTTGGCAAGCGCCACCAGCGAAACGAGAATCGCTACGATCCACAGCAGGACCTTGAGCGCGCCGGGGAGCGGCAGGATGCGCAGAACGGCCACGGCGGCGGGAACGATCGTCGCCACCGGCAGCGACTTTGCGACCAGCGCGCGATAGGGCGCATAGGGCTCGCGCGCGAACAACTCGGCGCGAGGAGAATCATAGTGGGCCACCACGACCACGGGACGATTGCGCGGAGACGCGAGCGGGCCCGAAGCCTTGTGATAGGCGATGACATTTTGGCTCACGCCCGTTTTGCCCAGGCGCGAAATGACAGGACGGCCCATACGCTCGAGCACATACAACACCGCGCCGACAATTGCCAGCAAGGTGCCGACCAAACCGACGCCTCCGCCGATACCCATGAGCAAGGCACCCGCAAAAGCCAAAATACCCGTTACGGCAAACGCCAGCCTGCTGGGTGCAGGAGCATTAAACTCCTGCACCTCGGGATCAAAACCGTGGTTGCGGAAAATCTGAGCGATATCCTCGGCAGCCAAACGCTCCTCTTCGCTGCACGCGGGCGTGATGCCGGTGTTCTGCAGCAGGTGGTTAATATAATTCTGGGTGTTCGCCATGTGCGCTCCACATCCATAATCCGACAAATAGGCCCAGTGCTTGCACATTAGGACCGTATATAGTCGAAAGTATACCCCGAGCGGACGCAAACGGCGGAATTCCGATTACGTTAACGCCTCATACGGACATGGATATAGCCTAATCTCCATATCGGACTAAAATCATGGCATCGAACAACCTTCTCATGCGAGGATTCTATGACGGCAAGCACAACGACCGCAGCAAATAAAAAGAGTTCGGCAGAGCCGGGATACGACAAAACTGCCCAGCGTATCCTCAATCTTTTCTTTGTGCTCAACAGTTCTCCCGAACCGCTGACTACCGAGCAGATCGTTTTGGACTCCGATTTAGGCTACGGCTCGGGCAATACCGATTCGGACAAACGCAAGTTTCGTCGTGACCGCGAAAAACTACTCGAGCGCGGCATCGTGATTAAGGAGGTTCGCGCACCCGGCTCCCAGGAAACCGAAGAAAGTGCCTGGGCCGTCGACCGTGACCACACGTTTGCCGCCGGCGGTCTGATTACCGCCGAGGACGCAGACATCCTTATGGACGCCATAGACCAGATGCTCGCCACCGGATCGTCCACTTTTTCCACCCCGCTCGCCGATATTCGGTCCAAGATCGCATACCTGACCGGCGAGGCGGACGTCCCGGAGACGCGTGCCCTGCGCTCTCCTATGGTTGATGCCGTATGGAGCGCTTTCGCCGAGCGTTGCGCGCTGCGCTTCCTGTATCAAAACGGACGCGGGGAACAGCGTCAACGCACCGTCTGCGTCTATGGCATGTTCGAGCGCGAGGGCGTTTCGTATTTCTGCGGTCTGGATGATGCATCCGGTACCGTTAGGACATTTCGCTGCGACCGCATCGTCCGCGCCTGGAAACCTTCCGGCTTTTACACCATCCCCAGCGACTTTAACCTCAATGACCAGCTGTTCTTTGAGTTCGATTTTGCCGACCGCGACCCCATCGCGGCCACATTCTCGTTTTCCGCCGAGACGCCGGCAGACATGGTCCACGCCCTTACGCAAGGACGCGGAAGCCTCGATCGCGCAGACAAAGGATGGACATGGACCGTTGGTGTGCGCGACCTAGATGCCGCCGCCTCATTTTGTATGGAGCACAGCGCCGACAACATGAGGCCCGTAGCCCCCGACGCACTCAAACAGGCTTGGAATCGCCTCATCGAAAGGACGGTGAATGTCCATGTCCGTGCGTAAACTCACGAGCGAGCAAAGGCTCTCGCGCGCCATCGACATCATGGAAGCCCTCTATGCCGTTGGCGAGAAGGGCATGGAGCGCAGTGAAATCTGTAGTCGCTTCGACATCACCAGCGCTTCACTCGATGAGATTATCGGCATCATTTCGACGCTCGCCGACCGGGAATCGGGAGCACGCGTCATCTGTGAATGCCGTGACGAGCGCATCATTCTGACGGGCGAGGCGGGCCGTGTGCTGCCGTTGCGTCTCAGTGCGGCCGAGGGCGCCGTACTCAACCATGAACTTGAGTCGTTAGGCATCGAACCGGCAACGGCAGCACGCATCCGCCGCGCGCTTCTGCCCGAGGAACTGGGGGATAACCAGCGCGTTGTCGACACTGTTGCGCGCGGCTCCCATTGGCAGCAGCTCAACTGCGCCATCCAGGACGGCGTTCGCTGCCGCATCACCTATCGCTCGCTTGGCGACGGGCACGCGCGGGAGCGCACCATTGACCCCCTGTGCATTATGACGAACGGCGATAGCATGTACCTGGTAGCCTGGGACACCGAGCAGGATGCGCAACGCCGCTATCGCCTCGACAAGATCGAGGATATCGTCCTGACCGACGACTCGGTCGAGCGGCACCACTCAAAGATTACGACCCTTCAAGACTCGCTTGCGAAAGCGGGACGCGAAACAAAGCTCGCGATGCCGCTCAATCTTGCCGACCATCTAGATTGGGCGGGCATCACATCGGTCAATCGGGCTGACGAGGACACGGCGATCGTAACCGTCCGCTACACGTCCGAAGCGTGGCTATTTGCCCAAGTAATGGCAAAGGGCGGAGCCATCCGCATCATGGATGACCCCGCCTTGTCAAAGCGCCTGTGCGACTATGCGGAGACGCTCGTCTGTCCGCTCTAATGCCGTCGGTCGTGCGCCTGTCGCCATAACTGCAGGTAGTGGCCGATCTGGGCTGACTCGATACGCTGGTATGAACTGGTGGGCAGCGATGTCAAAAACTTCTTGCCATACCCCTTCGTCACCAGGCGAGGATCCGCCAAGATCAGCACACCGCTATCGGTCGACGAGCGAATCAAACGCCCCGCGGCCTGCTTGACCTCAAGCACCGCCTCGGGTAGCGAATAGCGCGCCCAAGCACGGTCCTCACGCAGGTTACGCTCGCAGGAGAGCGGGTCGGTAGGGCTGGAGAACGGCAGCTTGGGAATGATGACACATCGCAGCGTCTCACCGCTGGCGTCAAAGCCCTCCCAAAAGGCCTTGAGAGCGAAGAGCGACGAAGCCGGCTCGTTGATAAACCGGTCGCGTAAGCGACAAGGAGATGAGTTGCGCTGTTGGCAGTTGAGCTCCAGACCCGCACGGGCAAGCTTGGGCTCAACGCGAGTGTACAGGTCCTCCATGTCGCGCCGGTTGGTGAACAGCGTGAGCACCGATCCGCCCATGGCGAGATGCGCATCGACCAGCACATGTTCAAGGGATGCCAGATATGCCTCGCGGTCGCGCGGATCGGGAATATCTCCGGCGACGACTACGGCCATGTTCGAATCGAAGTCGTAGCTCGAATCCAAGTGCAGCGATGAGGATGTTGAAGCACCGATGCGATCGAGCCCGACAGCATGGTTGAAGTGTTCAAAGCTTTTGGACACCGTCATGGTCGCTGAGGCAAAGATAGCCGTGTGAACCTCGGGCAGCCACTCGGTTGCCAAGGCCTCGCCAATGTCGATACGCTCTGCGGTCATCGACTCTCCGCCGGCACGCAGCCTGCGATTGACCTGCAGCGAATACACGTAGTGTTCATCGGTGCCATCAATGATGAGTTTGAGGTTCTCGGCCAGCTCGTGCAGGCGGCGCGAGATATCACCCAGGTCGACAACGACCTCGGGCTTGTCGGCGGCGACGGCTTGCACCAGCGCGTCGACGCTCCTGTCAGCTTGTTCCAATGCGTCGATGGCAGTGTAGGCCGACTGTAAGAAATCATGCCAGTCGTCAGATTCGCGCAGCTCGGGACCAATCCATAGATTGGCATTGTCATAACCCCCACGGGCACGACGGCCAAGCTCGCGGACACCATCAAACACGTCGGAGATCGCCATGCTCGCGCGCGCGACGGTAGACGTCGCTTTGGCAGTAAGTCCCAGATAGAGTGTAGAGCCTTCGGATGTCGCCAAATCGCGAGAAACCTGGCTCAACGCGCCAGTGCTCGAGCCGCCCAGACGCTCAAACAGAACGCGCGATTCGTCCGCCGAGACCACGCGCGCCCACTGACGACGCGCCTCGCGCTCGATAGAATGGGCCTCGTCGATTACCCAATGGCGAATCGGAGGCAAAATCCTCCCCTCGGCCGCAACATTGCGGAACAGCAGAGAATGGTTCGTAACAACCACATCGGCATGCGCCGCGCGACGGCGTGCGCCGTGGACGAGGCATTTATCAGGGAAAAACGGGCAGAGGCGACGAGCACACTCGCGCGAGGCCGTCGTAAAGTCGGGACGGTTGACGCTGCGCCAGCGGATGCCAAGCGAATCAAGGTCGCCGTCGGCTGACTGGCAGACGTACGCCATGATCACGGCAACCGCCGTAAGCGTGTCGGCGGGATCACGTTTGGTTGTAATTTCGACTTGGCCGCGGCTCATTCGCTCAAGTTTGCGCAAACATGGATAGTGGTCGTACCCCTTCAATGCGCAAAACGACAAGCCACCCGGCAGTTGCTCGGCAAGTTTTGGCAGCTCATGGTACATGAGCTGGTCGGCGAGGTTATTCGATTTGGTCGCAATGCCAACAGTGATGTTATTACGTCGCGCCGCCTCGGCAAAAGGCACCAGATAGGCCATCGACTTGCCGACGCCCGTACCCGCCTCGATTACACGGTGGGTACCCGTGACCAGCGCATCGCGCACCTCAACCGCCATCGCGATCTGCTCGTCGCGCGGCTCATAGGTGGGGTACATACGATTGACCAGGCCGCCAGGGGCATAGTCTGCCTCAATCTCCTCACGACTCGGCATCTTGAGGACCGGCAGTTCGTCGGCGTCCACTCGATCGTCGGCGCGATCTGCCTTGAGAACGTCAGCGCGAGCGGCGCTGAGAGAGAAGATAGAACCAGGGTTCTGCCCTGCCAAGAACGAGAAGATAGGACGATAGGACCAGGGCACATCGGGGTGCATGTCGGCCAGGCGCGCCATAAAGCCTTGGGGCAAGTCGGTGAGGGCAACGAGCAGCACGCGCCACACGCCGCACAGGGCATCGACATCGGCGTTGGCGCGGTGCGACACCGAATCGCAGCCGAACAGGTCAGCCATAAAAGACAGCTTGTGCGAAGCCAAGCGCGGAAGCGCGATGCGCGATAGCGCCAACGAATCAATCCAGATAGCGCTCACGTTGACACCGCCCTTAACCGACTCGATAAACGATCGGTCGAAGGTGGCGTTGTGCGCGATCACCGGACATCCGCCGACAAAATCGGCGAGAGCAGACACGGCTTCAACGGCTGACGGAGCATCGGCTACGTCAGCGTTCGTGATGCTTGTGAGCTCGGTAATCTCGGCGGGAATCAGCTGCTTGGGATGCACAAACGTATCAAAACGCTCTACGACCTCGCGGCCCGAAAGACGGGCCGCGGAGATCTCGATCAGTTCGTTGTCTTGCACCGACAAACCCGTGGTCTCGGTATCGAGGACGATGACATCCTCCTCGATAAGACCGAACGACTGCGTCTTGGCGCGCTCGGCGAGCGTGGCATAGGCATCGATGACAAATTTCGGCGTTCCAGGAGATACAGCGTCCTCGATTAGCATGCAACGCCCGCTCGACGAAGGCCCATGCGAATCAGACTGTCACAGACCTGGGGGAACGTCATATCGTCGGTATGGCGGATCTCGTCCGGATACAGCGACGTATCGGTCATGCCGGGAATGGTGTTGGTCTCGAGAATGACGGGGCCGTCTTCACTCACGATAAAGTCGCTGCGCGAGATGCCCAGACAGCCGAGGGCCTTGTGGGCAGCGCAAGCAAGCTCCTGGGCGCGGGCATAGTTTTCAGGCGAAATCTGCGCCGGAATACGATGGATATCCGTAGGGTCGACGTACTTAACGTCCAAATCGTAGAACTCACAGTCCTCAGGCTTGCGAATCTCGACGATCGGCAGGGCGCGCACATCGTCCTCGCCGTACACGCCTACCGTAATCTCGGTTCCCTCGATGCACTTCTCGACGAGCACTTTGTCACCATACTCGAATGCCTTCTTGATGGCAGCCGGCAGCTCGGAAGGCTCATGCACCAGCGAAATGCCGTAGCTCGAACCATTGACAGCAGGCTTCACGAAGCAGCGTTCGCCACAGACCTCGACGATATGGTCGATATCGACCTCGTCACCCGTCTCGAGCGCCAGGCCGGGGGCGACGGGAATCCCCGCCTTGGCGTACAGGAGCTTGGACACCTCTTTGTCCGCACCGCAAGCGCTGGCAAGAACGCCCGATGCCGTGTAGGGGATACCCAAGGTCTCCATGGCGCCCTGCATGGCGCCATCCTCGCCGCCAGCACCGTGCATGGCGATAAATGCCACATCGAAGCCACCGCTCGCCATAGTCACCATAAAGTCATCGGCGGCCGTATCGAACAGCTCCACCGAAGTGTAGCCGGCCTCCTTCAGGGCCATCACGACGTTCTTTCCCGAATTGAGCGAGATCTCACGCTCAGCGGAATGACCGCCCGCCAAGACCGCTACGTGCATGTTCTCTAGGCTTTTACCCGGCATGGGCAGACTCCTCCTCTATAATTTCTGCAGCTGATACCATATTGTAGCGATACCGTCTACGTTTCCCCAAAATCGAAAGGCTTCCATGAATCCCAGGACTAAATCTCAGGACATTCGCGACTTGAGCCAAAACGATATTCGCGAGCTCGTTGCCGAACTCGGCCAGCCCACCTTCCGCGCCAAACAGCTCATTGAATGGGTTTTTGAAAAGAACGTTTGTTCGTTTGACGATATGACCAACCTTCCGAAGGCCTTCCGCGAGCAGCTCAAAGAGGCATTTGCTTTTGACACGCCGACCGAGCTCACCAAGCAGGTCTCCAAGGACGGCTCCCGTAAATACCTCCTCGAGTATCACGACGGCATCTCCGTCGAGACTGTCGGCATGCCCCGTCGCAACAAGCTCTCCGTTTGCGTATCCACCCAGGCCGGCTGCGGTATGGGATGTGCATTTTGCGCTACCGGCCTGAACGGCCTCAAGCGTTCGTTGACCGCACAAGAGATCGTTGACCAGGTGCTCCATGTCTCCAATGACTTTGGCGAGCGCGCAACGAGCGTCGTGTTCATGGGCCAGGGCGAGCCGTTTGCCAACTACGACGAGGTCCTCAAGGCGCTGCGTATCCTCAACGACCCCGATGGCATCGGCATTGGAGCACGTCACCTTACTGTTTCTACCAGCGGCGTTATCCCTGGAATTCGCAAGTTTGCAGATATTCCCGAGCAGTTCACGCTCGCCGTCTCGCTGCACTCCGCTATCCAGTCGACGCGCAACAAGCTCATGCCGGGCGTTAAGAAGTACACGCTGTTGCGCCTCCACGAGGCCCTTCAGCTCTACACTGAAAAGACCGGTCGCCGTCCAACCTATGAGTACGCCATGATTGAGGGTGTCAACGACACTAACCCCGAGATGCAGGCGCTCTGCGACTTCTGCGAGGGCACGCTGTGCCACGTCAACCTGATTCAACTTAACGATATTGAGGGCAGCCCGCTCAAGCCGTCGCCGATCCATAAGGTTGAAGATCTTCAGCGCCGTCTTGAGTCTCGCGGCATCGAGACCACGATCCGTAATTCCCGCGGCAACGATATCGACGCGGCCTGCGGTCAGTTGAAGCAGCGTTTCAAGATCAAAAAGAACGCATAGGGGAGACCAACCTAAACGTTTCATGTGAAACATCGAACGGCCTCGGTTGTTTAATTGCAACCGAGGCCGTTTCATATCAATCGGCTAATCGCATCTCACGATCGTTCTGCTTCTATTTCGGAAGAAATAAGAGGGCCTTGTTCTGGTGTTCAGACAAGGCCCCCTTCAAAATAGGCGAGTAATTGTTAGGTACCTAATAGCCTACATTATCCCACTGGCGATTAACCCATTCTTGATTAATCTTGGGATTCTTGGTTACCTGGGCAGTTCGCATGGCGACATCTTCCGTCATAACATCCATTTTCTTCTTAGATGTATCAACGATATCCTGTGCGCTACGAAGCAAACGGCCACGGAGTTCTTTGTCCGTTGCGATCTTATATCCAGCAAATGCACCAGCAGCCACCGTTGCTGCCAAAGCAACAGCTGTCAAAAACTTATTCTTCATCCTGGTCACCCTGTTCAAATTGAATCATTTCACCCAGAATACGTGAGAGCTCTTCCTCATCTTTGAACTCAATTTCAATCTTGTTCTTTCCACGCGAACTCTTCACGCGCACGTTAGTATTAAATACCTGACGAAGAACGCGCGCAGCTTTCTTGAACGACTGTGGTGTTGCAGGCCTAGAGGTCTTTGGTGTCTCTCCGGCAGAAAATAACGGAGCAAGATTTTCTGTCGCACGGACCGAAAGACCTTCTGCAACAACCTTCTCCGCAAGCCTAATTCTGGCATCCTCATATGGAACGGCAAGGATTGCCCTAGCGTGACCTGCTGTGAGCTTTCCTTCAAATATCATCTGCTGGACGACTTCAGGAAGATCCAGAAGGCGAAGCGAATTTGTAATTGCAGAACGTGACTTGCTGACAGCCTTTGATAGAGCCTCCTGGGTCATCCCACTTGCATCAATGAGCTGACGATAGCCTTTTGCCTCTTCTACAGGATTTAGGTCAGAACGCTGAAGGTTTTCAATAAGTGCAAGAGCAAGCATTTCTTCATCATTAACTTCTTTAATGATGACTGGCAGCTCTTCAAGGCCTGCCAGTTTGGATGCCTGATAGCGACGCTCGCCAGCAATGATTTCATATCCGTTGCCATGTTTACGAACCAAGAGCGGCTGTAAAACACCGTGTTCCTGGATAGACTCGCTTAGCTCACGAAGTTCAGTTTCATTGAAGTGAATTCTAGGCTGATTCGGATTGGGAACAATATCCTCGATGGGCAGCTTGGTTTCAGAAGTCGCTGCAGCAGACGAACCACCGGTTTCATATTCAGCTTCAGAAACCAGTGCGCTCAATCCACGACCTAATCCACTGCGCTTTTTAGGGCTAGGCACGCTTGATCACCTCTTTTGCAAGATTCATATATGCTTTTGCACCCTTATTTTGCGGTGCATAAGTAATAACCGGTTCTCCAAAAGAAGGAGCTTCAGAGATTTTAACCGTACGGGGAATCAACGTCTTAAAGGCCTTATCACCAAAGTACGACTGAACCTCTTCAACAACCTGATTCGACAGTGATGTCCTCGAGTCATACATGGTCATAAGTACGCCATACGTATCCAAGCCCTTATTTAGACGCGATTTGACCATCTTCATTGATTCAAGTAGCTTCGTAACGCCCTCAAGTGCATAATACTCGCACTGAATCGGAATAAGAACGCTGTCTGCGGCGGTCAATGCGTTAATAGTCAGCAAACCAAGCGAGGGCGGACAGTCAATGAATATAAAATCGAACTCATCTTGAATAGGTTCAAGCAAATCTTTGAGGCGAGTTTCACGAGCAATTGCGCTTACGAGCTCAATTTCGGCGCCTGCAAGCTGAATTGTTGCCGGAATTACGAATACCTTTTTGCAATTCGTATCAAGAACAAGCGATTCTGCGGACACATCATTCAACAATGCATCATAGATGCAGTGGTCAAGGTCTTCTTTTTCAATTCCAAATCCGCTTGTGCTGTTTCCCTGCGGATCAAAATCGACAATGAGCGTCTTACGACCCTGCTCACCAAGTGCTGCTGCAAGGTTTACAGCCGTCGTTGACTTACCGACACCGCCTTTTTGATTGATGATTGCAATAATACGCGTGTCTTTAGCGCTCTTCGAACGCTTAACGTCGCGAAATCCCACGGTCCCTCCTGGTGTGTATTAAAGCTGTCAAACGGAGGATGTTTCACGTGAAACATTCCGATTCGATATCAACCGCCATGTTTCACGTGAAACATGGCAAGTAATTACTATCCATTATGTTTCACGTGAAACATCTAAGCAAGCGGATTCTTCTTTGCCATGCCATTTGCACGAGGCAATGAAACGGATGCTGGGTGACTCTTCTTAAGAACAATGAACTCCCTATGGCCCAAGCCCTCAGGCAAATCGATTGCGTCATTCAGAAGCAAAGTGAAGCCGCAAATCTTAGCTGCAGACATGCCGGAAGCAAGCTCCTCATCCGATGGATTGCCCTTCGTGATAACAAATAGCCCTCCATCCTTAAGGTACGGAGCCGCATACTCAACAAGAATCGGTAGAGGGGCAAGTGCGCGAGCGGTTACGACAGAGAACAGCTTCTTATGGCTTCGAGCATATTCTTCAAGACGATCATGAACCGCATGAGCATGTTTCAATCCCAGAGCATGAACAAAAGAATTGCAAGCATCAACCTTCTTGCCAACAGAGTCAATATAAGTAGCTTTACGATGCGTGGTTATCGTTAATGGAATACCAGGGAAACCCGCACCTGTTCCCATATCGAGCAAAGCCCCCTCAGGAGCCTTATTGATATAAGGAAGCAAAACAAGCGAGTCAAGAATATGAAGTACTGCAGCATCTTCTACGTTAAGAATACGGGTGAGATTGGTTGTCTTATTTGTTTCCAGAACCAAATCCAAATGCTGAATACATTTCCTTAGCTCAGCATCATTTACGCCCAAGGAATATTCTTTGCAATAGTAAGTTAGACGGCTCAGCATCTCTTCAGCCTGCTGATCAGTAAGTACAAACAACAGAAGCACCTTTCTGACAAAAATCAGTGTATCGAGAACTTTTGACAAAAAAGGGGACGTGGAAACCACGTCCCCTTAGCATAAGCTCGAGTAGATTATCGAGCAACAATTACCACATGGCGATCAGGGTCAGAGCCCTCGGAGTGAGTATCGACTGCATCATTACCACGAAGCGCAATATGAACCAGTCGACGCTCATAGGCATTCATAGGCGGAAGCGACACACTCTTATGAGTACGGATAGCGCGCTCGGCAGCAGACTGAGCCATAGCGGCGACCTTGTCCTGACGGCGACTCTTATAACCCTCGACATCGACGACAACCGGATACCTAAAGCCGAGCTTACGACTTACCAGCAGAGAGAACATAACCTGAAGGGCATCAAGCGTGCGTCCATGACGACCAATGAGAACAGCAAGATCAGGAGCAGTTACATCCAGAATCAACTCGCCCTCGTCGCCTTCATACTCATCGATAGGAGAGTTGGCGGCATCGAAGTGCGAAAGGATGGAACGCAGAATGGAAATCGCAACATCGGCAATGGTGTCGAGCTCCTCATCGGTCAGCTCTTCACCAGCCTTGTAGCGCTGTGCAATCTCGGGATAATCGCCCGCGACCTGCGGGGCAACCTCCTCAAGCATACCCTCGATGATCTCTTCAGACATAACGTACTCCAAAAGTTAGGTACCTAAATAAGATTGATATCCCGACTACTTCTTCTTGTGCGGGCGAGGTTTCTTCTCGCGACGGGTAACCTCGACCTGCAGCGGAGCGTTCTTGAGGCGCTCCTCCTCATCGGCCTTGGCCTTCTCGATAACCTTCTGCGTCACGAAGATCTGCTGGATAACCTGCCAGGCAGAAGACACATCGTAGTACAGCAGAACACCGACGGGCAGGCTCCAACCCATCCAAAGCATCATGACAGTCATGACAACGGCCATCATACGCATGCTCTGGGCCTGCTGGCCAGTCTGATTGCGCGACATATAAAGCTGCGGAATCAAGGTGAGAACGGCAAACAGAATCAGGCAAACCAGCGCAGGCAGCGCAACCATAAAGCCATCGGCAAAGGAAGCGCTCGGCGTGGTGGTAAGGTCGGGCAGGATGTTGAAGAACGAGAACTTGCCGTCGTTAAAGTAATTCGGAAGGTTGCGCAGCAGCGTTAACAGGGCGAACAGGACGGGCATCTGGATCAACAGCGGCAGACAACCAGCCATGGGGTTGAACTTGTTCTCGCTGTAGAACTTCTGCATCTCCTCGGCCTGACGCTGGGGATCGTCGGCATAGCGCTCCTGGATCTCAAGCATCTTAGGCTGCAGCACCTGCATGCGAGCCGTCGACTTGGTCGACTTGAGCATAAGCGGCGTCAGCAGCAGACGGATGATGACCACCAGGATGATGATGGACAGGCCCCAGTCGACCGCAAAGGTCTGGATGAGCTTGAGCAGCTCAAAAAGGATGTTAACGATCCAATCCCACATGTAAGTTTTCCTCCGATAGCGAGTGCCCGCTAAGGCACAGGGTCATAACCGCCGACGTGCAGGGGATTGCAGCGAGCGATGCGCCTCACGGCAAGCCAGCAGCCTCTCAAAACACCGTACTTCTCAATCGCCTGGATGGCGTATTGCGAGCACGTTGGATAATAAATGCAGGCGTCAGGCAATAAGGGCGAAATAACCTGTTGATATATGCGAATAGGAGCGATGGCAACACGTCGCAAAACGTGATTGCTCATCGCTCCTCCCCGGCAACGCCGGCGCGCTTCATAAGCGAACGCAACGCCTTGTCCATCTCCTGCGGCGAGGAAACCCTCGTCTTGGGAGTTGCAAACAAGATGATGTCATAACCCGCAACGGGAAATCCGCAGCTGCGGGCGGCCTCGCGCATCACACGCTTAGACCGGTTGCGCACGACGGCACAACCGAGTCGCTTAGCACCAACGAAGGCGACCCTTCCGGAGTCGCCTTCGCCAACCGATTCACATATGGTCATTCGAATCAGAGGGTGATTGAAACGACGCCCCTGACTGAACACATGCTCGAAATCTTGCCGAGACTTAATAGTCTTCATGCGAGATGTGTGTATCGCTGCTAGACAGTGAGACGCTTGCGGCCCTTGGCGCGACGACGGGCGAGCACGGCACGACCACCCTTAGTGGCCATACGGGCACGGAAGCCATGGGTCTTGGCACGCTTACGCTTATTAGGCTGATACGTACGCTTCATCTTAAGTTCCTCCTGCTGCATTTCGAGTGTCCGCGGGGACGCGGACGCAGATATAGACACGTGAGCTTGAAGATTGTAGGGAAATCAATGTTCAAATGTCAAGAAATCAAAGGTAAAAGGTTGCAGAGTGTACACGGTTCCCCCATAAGCCCGTGAGCTCTCGGGGCCGGCGAAACACTTTTCACGATATTTCATCGAGTTTTCAACAGGTCATGTTGGCAATGTTGAGAACTTTTCGCCTGGTTTCCAAAGTTTTCAACAGGTTTTGAAAAGTTGTCGAAAGATGAGAAACATTGCGCGCTGAGCTACTATTTGTTCGAAACCTTTTGAACGATTGCGAGCAGCATGTCAGACGACTTCTACACCATGGTCGACTCGGGAGACCCGGCACCCGATAACGAGCACATCACCGGTGTGCGCGAAGAGCGGGTCGCGAGCGACGACGCAGCAAAAAAAGCACCGAGCGCCATGTATGCGGCGCGCATCGCCGTCTACGACGACATGCTGTCGACGCCGCGCGTGATCGTTATCGAGCCGCAAGACGTCCGTACCTATCTGGAAGAGACGACCAACACCGTCTATCAGTGCATGAAGGAACAGGGCGGTCATATCTCGCTCATGGTGATTCGCGAGATTGTGGAAAACTTCATCCACGCGCACTTCGCGGAGCCCATCATCTCCATCCTCGATGGGGGCGACACCATTCGCTTTGCCGACCAGGGGCCGGGCATCGACGACAAGGAGCGCGCCTTCGACTTTGGCGTAACCAGCGCAAATAGCAGTATGAAACGATATATCCGCGGCACTGGAGCCGGTTTCCCCATGGTGCAGGAGTACCTGGAAAACGCCGGCGGGGCGGTATCGATCGAGGACAACATGGGCAACGGCACCGTCGTAACCGTAAGCCTCGACCCCAAACGTGTGCAGGAGATCGAGCGCGCCGGTGGACGCGGTGCCGCCGTGCGGCCCGAGACGGAGCAGCCCACATATCCCCTGCCGGGAGCTTTTGCGCAGCAGGCCATGGCGGCGCCGCAAATGCAGCCCCCCGTGGGACAGATGCAGCAGCCCGGAATGCTTCCTACGCAAGAGTCCCAGGCGGCATCGATGACGATGCCGCCAAACATGCCAGAGGCCATGCCGCTGGCGGATCAGAATGCAGCCACAATGCAGCAGGCGAAGGGGACACCGGGTGGCCAGCAAATGGGTTACCAACCGTATCAACAGGGATATCCATATCAGCAGGTGCCGCCACTGGGATATGGCCAGCAGTTCCCGCAGCAGTACCAGCAGGGATATCAGCAGCCGTACCAGCAAATGCCACAGCAGCAGTACAACCCCTGGGCCCAGCAGATTCCTCCGCAGCCTTACCAACAGTGGCCGCAAAGTTTTCAACAGCAGATGCCGCCAATGCAGAGTTCTCAACAACCGGCAGCTCAAATGATGTATCCTAATGCGGCTCAACAATATCCACAGCCGCCGGCGAACACATACGTAAGCGAACGTGGAAAGAAAGCGCTGGGCTATTTAGCTCAAAACGAAGCATGCGGAGCCACCGACTTGGCAAGGGCCCTTGGGAGCTCTGCCCCCACGTGGTCACGCACGCTCAACGACCTGGCGCAAGTTGGTTTGGTGATCAAGCACGGCCAGAAATACCATCTGACCGAGCTTGGCAGAGACCGCGTGCAGGCGCAGGGTTAAGGAACGGGAGAGACAGTGGACGAGGAAGCAAGCATCATCTTGGGAGACGCCATCGCCTTTTGCCAGCGCGATGGCCAAGATGCGCGCCTCATCAATATGCTGGGGCAATCGCGCGCCGTCAGCCTCACCGAAGACACCTTGACGATAGAGGCCCCCTCGCGCTTTGCCATCGCCCAGCTCAAAAAGCACCAGCCGACCATCGAGGCGTACCTGGAAGAAATCGCTTTTGCGCCGATCGCGCTCAACATCGTGGCACCCCAAGGCGCCGCGGCAGATAGCGCCGCGTCTGCGGCACCCGTCGTCCCCCCGACGGCGCCCGTGGCAGCCGCAACGTCGGCTCCCGAACACCAAATCGGCGATGTTCCCCGTGAAACCATGTCTGCCGCACCGACGGCAACGGCTCCCACGCCCCCTGCCACACACATGCCTATCGCGCACGACGCAACACCGGGCGAGAATTCGGGCATCGCAATCAAAAATACGCTTTCGGCCGATGATTTCCGCCGCATGATGAATCAGATGAAAGGCGGCACGCCAGCAAAGAGCGAGCCCCGTGCCACGGCATCGGTCGTGGCAGCCCCGGCATCCGCGGCCGCGGCACCGATCGAGCAGAACACCGATGGCGCGCCCCTCGCGGCCAACTCAAAATTCACCTTCGAAAACTTTGTCTACGGCCCCGAAAACAGCCACGCCTATCGCTCGGCGCTTAAGTTCGCCGCGCTCGCAGACGAACGCGGTACGTGCACGTCCCTGTTCATCTATGGCAAATCGGGCTTGGGCAAGACCCACCTGTTGCTCGCAATAAAAAACGAGCTTGCCGAGAAGTCACCCGAGATCAAGGTTAAGTATGCCAACTCGCAGGCATACCTCGATGACTTGATGACGGAGTTCGACCGCCAAAAGAAGAGCAATGCCCCCATCATGCAGGCATACCACGGTGTTGACGTGCTCATCATCGACGACATCCAAAACATCATCGGCAAGCGCGCAAGCGTGGACTATTTCTTCCAGTTGATGGATGAGTTTATCCGCAACAATAAAAAAGTCGTGATCGCCGCCGACCGCGCCCCCAAAGACCTAAACATGGACGAGCGTCTGACCAGTCGCTTTAACGCCGGGATGCTCTGTTTGGTGGCAGAGCCGAGCTATGAGATGAAATACAAGATTTTGCAGCGCTACTACGAAAACACGATCGCGGTATCGCCCGACGCGGACGACGATTCGCTGTTGGCGGCCTACGGCAGCGACTGCGGTCACTTGACCGACGAGCATTTTAAGCACATGGCCGAGATCTCGGGCACCAACATCCGCGAGCTCGAGAGCTTTTGCGAGCGCTGCGCCGGCGAGGCGGGAGACCGCGAGCGCGAGGGCGGGGAGCTCACCTTTGACGACATCGACACCATCGCGAGCCAATACTTCGACACCTCGGCGAAAAAGATCAACGTGCAGACGGTTCAATCCGTCATCGAGGAGCAGTACGGGGTGACGCATGAGGAACTCATAGGCCCACGCCGCAACGCCAACATTGCCAAAGCACGTCATATCGCTATCTATCTGGCGATTGAGATGTGCGAGATGACGACCACGGCCGTGGGTGCCGAATTTGGCAACCGTAACCACTCGACCGTCAGCACGAGCTATAAAAAGGTTCAGAAGATGATCCAAGAAGACCGCACCGTAACCGAGGACCTCAAATCGCTGCGAGACAAAATCACCCTACGCTCGTAGGAAAATAACCACACCTGTTGATAACTTGTCGAAACCCCGGGCATAAGATGTCTAAAACCAACCGGCCGGTGACGAAAAGTTTTCAGCAGGTTTTGAACGTTGAAAACGAGGTCGGTTGTACACAGGTTTCTGTCGAATCTCCTTTTAGGTCTGACCAGCGCTTTTGCGAGTATTCGACAGTTTCGTCAGTGTTATTACTATTATTAAGATATTTATATCTATAGAAAGGTATTAAAAGATGAAGTTCACCGTCAGCCAAAGCTCGCTTACGCAAGCCATCGGCGTCGTCATGAAGGGCGTCGCTTCGGCATCTACCCTCCCCATCCTGTCGGGTGTGCTCGTCAAGGCGCAAGACGGTATCTTGGAATTTCAGACCTCAAACTACACCATCTCGATTCGCCACCGTATCGCCGCCCATGTCGAGGAGGAGGGCGAGATGGTTATTCCCTGCAAGATGCTCTCCAACATCACCAAGACCTTGCCCGACGCTCCGGTCACCTTTGAGCTCTCCGAGCGCCAGGTGTTGATCGGTTGCGAAAAGAGCTCGTTCCGCCTTAACACGCTCGACGCCAACGACTTTCCGGAGTTTCCGGCCTATGCCATCGAGAGTGCCGTCGAGTTGCCGACCGACATCCTGTCCGAGATGGTCGGCCGCGTGTGGCGCGTCACCTCGACCGATAAAGCTCGCCCCATCCTGGGCGGCGTGCACATGAAGGTCGAGAACAACACCGTGCGCCTGGTGGCGACCGACTCCTTCCGCCTGGCTGTGTGCGACACCCAGGTCGAGACCTCGACGCTCGAGGGCTCGTTTGAGCTCAACGTCCCGGCCGATGCCTTTAACGACGCGCTCAGCATTATGGCGAGCCAGGCCACCATCATGATCGGCGCCACCGACACCCAGGTCGTCTTTGAGGCCGGCAACACCACCTACGTGTCGCGTCGCATCGAGGGCACGTACCCCAACTACAAGCAGCTCATCCCCGATTCGTGCGTGACGAGCGTCAAGATCGATGTGGCGGCCTTCAACGCCGCCCTTAAGCGCGTTGCCGTTATTGCCAGCGCCAACCCCGCCGTCAAATTCGAGATCGATGTCGAGAACGGCCAGATGGGCCTGTCCTCCATCTCCAACGACCAGGATCTGGCGCAGGAGACCATTGACGTCGAGGCCGAGGGCGAGTCGGGCACCATCGCCTTCAACTACCACTACATCTTCGGCTGTCTCAATGCCCTGTCCAAGGAGAAAGAGATCACACTGGAGCTCAAGAGCTATTCGCAGGCGGGCATCTTTAAGTCCTACGACAAGATCAACTACCTGTACCTGGTCATGCCGGTGCGCATCTAGCGTCTGTCGATGGCTATGTTCGCCCACGAGCTTTCCGTCGCGCACTACCGCAGCTTCGACCGTTATCGTCTGACCCTGAGCGGCGGCGTGACGGTGCTCGCGGGACCCAACGCGGCGGGGAAGACCAACCTCATAGAGGCGCTGCAGCTGCTGACGAGCGGCACCTCGTTTAGGCATCCGACCGCTGCCGAGCTCGTGCGCGACGGCGTGGGCTCGTGTAAGGTCGAGCTGAGGCTCGAGGGCGATGGGCGCGTGCTGGACATGGGGCTGTGCGTAGAGGACGGCAAGCGCTCGTTTAGCCGTAACGGCAAGCGGTGCGCGGCCGCCGGCGTGCGCGGTGTGCTGCCGAGCGTTCTGTTTTGCCCGGACCACCTGGATATGGTCAAGCGTGGCGCCAGCGTCCGCCGCGCCGCGCTCGACGACTTTGGCGTGCAGCTGAGTGCATGCTACGCCGACCTTTCGAGCACCTATGGCCGCTGCGTGACGCAGCGCAATGCCCTGCTCAAGGAGAGCTGGTGCTGCCGCGAGATGCTTGGCGCCTGGAATGAATCGCTTGCCCGTGCGGGCTCGGCCCTGCTCGTGCATCGTTTGGCCCTGGTCGACCGACTGGCGGGCCATGTGCGCGATGCTTACGGACAAGTGGCGTCCGGCGAGCCCGCGGACGTGTCCTACGTGTCCACGCTGGGGGATTTGCCCCAGACCGAGGACCGAGAAGAGCTGAAGGGCTGGGCGTACGAGCGCATGTTGGCGACGCTCGACGAGCGCGCCGACGAGGAGATGCGCCGCGGCGTGACGCTCGTGGGGCCGCATCGCGACGAGATCGAGTTTTCCGTTGCAGGGCGGTCTGCCCGTTCATTTGCCAGCCAGGGGCAGCAGCGTACGCTGGTGCTGGCCTGGAAGGTGGCGGAGGTGGCCGTTGCCCGCGGCATTTTGGGCACTGCACCGCTGCTGCTGTTGGATGACGTGATGAGCGAGCTCGACGCCGGGCGCCGAGACGCTTTTCTGCAGTTGATCGGCGATGATATCCAGACGGTCATAACCACCACCAATCTGGGGTACTTTACCGATGACCTGCTTGATCGAGCCAAGGTGGTGAGCATGGGTGAGGCGTGCTAATTATGAGCGCGAGAACGGCACGGTTGCTTTCGGCGGCTTTCTAGATGCCGAACGCCAGCGCATTTTGGCCGCGGCGACACCGGAACGCCGTGCCCAAATGGAGGCCGCCGAGCAATCGCGCGCAATCTATCGCGCCTGGAACACGGTGTGCGCGGGAACGCGCGAAGGGCGCCATGTGACGGGTCTGCGCTATCTGCCCGAGCCCAACGAGCTGTTGGTGTATCTCGACTCGCCCTCGTGGACGCAGGAAATGACGCTGCTGCGCGAGATCATCCGCGCGCGCATGGAGCGCGTCGGCGCGCATGTTGACGGCCTGGTGTTCAAAACGACCGCCCCCGGCCACACGCCGCCCGCCGCCAAGGAGCGCCTGCGGCCGGCCGAGATTGAGCGCCCGCCGGCTCCGCATGCCGACCTCAGCGAGTCCGAGCGCGCCGAGATCGAGCGCCAAGTGGCACCCATCGAAGACCAAAAACTGCGCGAGGCCCTCGAGAATGCCATGAGAGCCAGTGCCGAGTGGGCCAAGGGCGTGCAGAGCAAAAAAGAGCCTTAAATCGCATCTGGTGGCCTTGTAGAGCCAAATACCCTCGTTCCCGAGGGTATTTTTTTACGATAAACTAGTAAGGCTGTACACATTTTCTTAGCTGAAGGAGGACGTGTGGCAAACGAAAACGATTACGATGGCGGCGAGATTAAGATTCTCGAAGGTCTCGAGGCCGTTCGTAAGCGCCCGGGCATGTATATCGGCTCGACGAGCGCCAGCGGTCTGCATCACCTGGTGTGGGAGATCGTTGACAACTCTGTCGACGAGGCCATGGCCGGTTTCTGCACCGAGATCCAGGTGACGGTCCACGCCGACAACTCCATCACGGTCGTCGATAACGGGCGCGGCATCCCCGTCGACGAGCACCCCATCAAAAAGATCCCGACGCTTGAGGTCGTCATGACGATCCTGCACGCCGGCGGTAAGTTCGATAACTCGGCCTACAAGGTCTCGGGCGGCTTGCACGGCGTGGGCATCTCCGTCGTCAACGCCCTGTCCAAGCGCGTGGTCGTACGGGTCCGCCGCGACGGCGGCGTCTACGAGATGGAATTCTCGCGCGGCAACACCGTCAAGAAGATGGAGGTCGTGGGCACATCGGAGACGACGGGCACCACCGTCACCTTCTGGCCCGACGACGAGATCTTCGAGACCTGCATCTACGATTTCGATACGCTGCACAACCGTCTGCAGGAGACGGCATTCCTCAATAAGAACCTCAAGATCGTGTTGACCGACGAGCGCGAGGCGACTCCCCACGTGGAGGAGTTCTGCTACGAGGGCGGCATCATCGACTTCGTCAAGTTCCTCAACGAGGGCAAGGATGTCCCCGAGGCCTTTAAGGAGCCCATCTACATTGAGGGCAAGTCTGATCCGGATGCGCCCGTGACCAAGATGGGCGAGGTCGAGGTGTCCCTGCAGTGGAATAGCGGCTATGGCGAGAACGTCATGTCGTTTGCCAACGACATCTACACCCCCGAGGGCGGCATGCACCTCGAGGGCTTCCGTACCGCGCTTACCCGCGTGATCAACGACTACGCGCGCAAGCAGAATCTGCTCAAGGAAAAGGACGCCAACCTGACCGGCGACGATGTGCGCGAGGGCCTTTCGGCTGTCATCTCGGTCAAGCTGCCCGACCCGCAGTTTGAGGGTCAGACCAAGGCCAAGCTCGGCAGCTCCTATATGCGCGCGCTGACGCTCAAGATCGTGACCGACGGCCTCGCCGATTACCTCGAGGAGCATCCAAAGCCCGCCCGCGAGCTCGTCAAGAAGGCCCAGCAAGCCTGCAAGGCCCGCAACGCCGCCCGCAAGGCGCGCGAGGCGACACGTCGCAAGAGCCTGCTCGAGACGGCGTCACTCCCCGGCAAGCTCGCCGACTGCTCGGTGCGCGACGCTGAGCTCACTGAGCTCTTCATCGTAGAGGGCGACTCGGCAGGCGGCTCGGCCAAGGACGGCCGCCGCCGAGACATCCAGGCGATTTTGCCCCTGCGCGGTAAGATTCTGAACGTCGAGCGCGTGGGCGACCACCGCGCGTTCTCGAGCGACACCATCCAGTCACTCATCACCGCGATCGGCTGCGGCGTCACGACGAGCGCCGGCGACGGCGGCGACTTTGATATCACCAAGGCCCGCTACCACAAGATCATCATTATGACCGATGCAGATGTCGACGGCGCGCATATCCGCATCCTGCTGCTGACGTTCTTCTACAAGTACATGCGCCCGCTGATTGACGCCGGCTACGTGTACGTCGCGTGCCCGCCCATCTTTGGCATCAAGGTGCGCAACAAGATCCACTACGTGTATCCCAACGGCCGCCAGCCCGAAGACGAGATCTTGCGCGACACCATCCAGAGCCTGGGCCTGAACCCCGACGACAACGACGAGGACGGCAAGGCCAAGGACGGCAAGATTACCAAGAAGCGCAAGGGTTACACCGTTCAGCGCTACAAGGGCCTGGGCGAGATGGACCCCAAACAGCTTGCCTCGACGACGATGGACCCCAAGACCCGCATCCTGCAACGTGTGTCGATCGAGGACGCCGTGGTGGCGGACCGCGCCGTGCGCGAGCTCATGGGTTCCGAGGTCGGCTATCGCCGCGAGTACATTGAAAAACATGCACATGATGCGCGATTCCTTGACGCTTAACCTGTTCGGCTTTCCCAGCCACCGCACCTTCGCCCTCAATCGTCGGTCGCGTACCCAAGTACGCTTCCCTCCTCTTTCGGGCGAATCTGCGGCACCTGGAAAAGCCGTCTCCGTGGTAGGGAACTAATGGACCACGCAAACCATGAGGAGGTAACGTGGCAGACGATATCAACAATAACGAGGGTATGGACGAGGCCGGCGACGCTGGTATGCCCGATGATCTGAAACGCCTGCTTGCCCGTGCTGAGCAGGGCGAGGACGGCGATTCGGACGCCTATAACCCCGATGCCGATGATGATGAGGAAGAAGACGACGACGGTGAGCTCGAGGAGAGCTTTGGCGAAGTCGACCGCGGAGCTTCTGCCGGCGAGGATATAAACGGCGGCCAGCTCCAGATTTCGGAGTTCGGCCGTGAGATGAAACAGTCGTTCATCGAGTATTCGATGTCGGTCATCACGGCGCGCGCCCTGCCGGACGTGCGCGACGGCCTAAAGCCGGTCCACCGCCGCATTCTGTACGCGATGAACGAGAGCGGCATCTACCCCAACCGCCCACACAAGAAGTCGGCCTGGACGGTCGGCGAAGTTATCGGTAAGTACCATCCGCACGGTGACTCCGCGGTCTACGAGGCCATGGTTCGCCTGGCGCAGTGGTTCTCCATGCGCACACCGCTCATCGACGGCCACGGCAACTTCGGTAACATCGATGGCGATGGCGCCGCCGCCATGCGTTACACCGAGAGCCGCCTGGCAAAGCCCGCCATGGAGCTGCTACGTGACCTGCAGAAGGATACCGTCGACTGGCAGCCCAACTACGACGAGTCGCTCGCCGAGCCCGTGGCACTGCCCGCGCGCTTCCCCAACCTGCTGGTCAACGGCAGCCAGGGCATCGCCGTCGGCATGGCCACCAACATCGCCCCGCACAACCTCACCGAGGCAATCGAGGCCACCTGCTACCTGATCGACAATCCCGACGCCACCGTCGACGAGCTCATGCAGATCATGCCCGGTCCGGACTTCCCCACCGGCGCCATCATCATGGGCAGCGCCGGCATCAAACAGAGTTACGAGACCGGACGCGGCTCCATCACCGTGCGCGCCAAGGCTCATGTGGAGTCTACCAAGACCGGCCGCAACCGCCTGGTCTTTACTGAGATCCCCTACATGGTCAACAAGGGCACCCTGCAGGAGAAGATCGCCCAGCTCGTCAACGACAAGCGCATCGAGGGCATCTCGGACATGCGCGATGAGTCCAACCAGAAGGGCATCCGCCTGGTTATCGAGCTCAAGAAGGGTGTTATCCCGCAGGTCGTACTCAACAATCTGTACAAGTACACCTCGTTGCAGACGACCTTTGGCGCCAACAACCTGGCGCTCGTCAACGGCGTGCCCAAATGCCTGAGCCTGCGCGAGATGCTGCAGCACTATATCGACCACCAGGTCGACGTCGTCACCCGCCGCACTCGTTTTGACCTCAAGAAGGCCCAGGCGCGTGCGCATATCCTCGAGGGCTACCTGATGGCCCTCGACCATATCGACGAGGTTATCAGCATTATCCGCTCCTCGCAGACCGACTCCGAGGCCAGCAGCCGCCTGATCGAGCGCTTTGGCTTTACGCCCGAGCAGACCACGGCCATCCTCGAGATGAAGCTGCGCCGCCTGACCGGCTTGGAGCGCGACAAGATCCAGGAAGAGCTGGACGGCCTGCGCCGCGCCATCGCCTACTATGAGGACCTGCTGGCGCATGAGGAGAAGATTTTGGGCGTCATCAAGGAGGAGATGCGCGAGATCTCCAAGAAGTTCGGCGACAAGCGCCGCACCGAGATCAGCCAGGTTGAGAAGGATCTGGATGTCGAGGACCTCATCGCCGACGAGGACATGGTCGTGACCATCACCCACACCGGCTATGTGAAGCGTATCCCGGTGGCTGCCTACCGTGCCCAGAAGCGCGGTGGCAAGGGCGTGTCGGGCGTCAACCTCAAAGAGGATGACGTTATCGACGAGATGTTTATTGCGTCCACGCACGAGTACGTGCTGTTCTTCTCGAGCAAGGGCAAGGTCTATCGCCTGAAGGTGCACGAACTGCCGGTGGGTACGCGACAGGCCCGCGGCACTGCGATCGTCAACCTGCTGCCCTTCGAGGACGGCGAGAAGATCGCGAGCGTCATCAGCTGCCGCGAGTTCCCCGCCGACGAGTACCTGATGTTTGCCACCAAGAGCGGCATGGTCAAGAAGACCGTGATGAGCGCGTATGACCGCAGCCGCCGCGATGGACTCATTGCCATCAACCTGCGCGACGACGACGCACTATTGAACGTGCGTCGCGTGCGCGAGGGCGACAAGATCATCCTGGCCACCACTGCGGGCAAGGCGATTATGTTCTCTGAGGAGCAGGTACGCGCCACCGGCCGCGACACCAGTGGCGTTCGCGGTATTAGCATGAAGGACGGCGTGAGCGTTTTGGGCATGGAGGTTACCAACGGCGACGGCGACCTGTTCGTCATTACCGAGCGCGGCTACGGCAAGCGCACGCCGGTTGCGGACTACCCAGAGCAGAACCGCGGCGGTCAGGGCGTCTATACCATTCAGATGACCGAGCGTAAGGGCAACCTCGCGGCTATGAAGACGGTGGGCCCGCAACACGAGCTGTTCATCGTGACGGAAGGCGCGACGGTCATTCGCGTCAAGACCGACGAGATCAGCCAGACCGGCCGCGCCACCCAGGGCGTCAAAATGATGACCGTCGACGACAACGACCGCATCTGCGCCGTAGCTCGCATGACAGCCGCCAAAGAGAAGCCCGAGGGCGAAGGTGCCGAAGACGACTCTGCCCCCGAAGAAACCCCTGTCGATCTAGGAGACGGCAACGACATGCCGGAAGATCTCCTGGACGAGTAAGAGGAACTAGCTGGTAGAAAATATCAGACCCCATATATCGGCGGTCGGCGCACCTGCGCGCCGACCGCTTTTTGACAATCTTTGAACCCCACGTCGGCCCCGGCTGCCCGGCGGCATGCGAAGTCGATCGCGAGTTCCGCACGAGCCGGAGAGCACTTAATGTGCTCTCC
>OMNT01000466.1_pt1 | contig 43339 bp, 36 predicted proteins | sample 1672551 | NCBI WGS metagenome assembly OMNT01 (sample SAMEA3136698, study PRJEB25190) | human gut metagenome | reverse complement strand
AGGCCGGCGTGCCCTTCTTCAGCATTTCCGGCTCCGACTTCGTCGAGATGTTCGTCGGCGTGGGCGCCTCCCGCGTGCGCGACCTGTTCCAGCAGGCGAAGGACGCGGCCCCCTCCATCATCTTCATTGACGAGATCGATGCTGTTGGTCGCCAGCGCGGCGCCGGCTTGGGCGGCGGTCATGACGAGCGCGAGCAGACGCTCAACCAGCTGCTCGTCGAGATGGACGGCTTCGAGTCAAACGAGTCCGTCATCCTGATCGCGGCGACCAACCGCGCCGACATTTTGGACCCAGCGCTCCTTCGCCCCGGTCGCTTCGACCGCCAAATCGTGGTCGACGCCCCCGACGTGCGCGGCCGCGAGCGCATCCTGCAGGTCCATGCGAAGGACAAGCCGATCGGCTCTGACGTCGACCTGAAGAGAATTGCCCAGCTCACGCCTGGTTTCACGGGTGCTGACCTGATGAACCTCATGAACGAGAGCGCGCTTCTGACCGCGCGCCGCGGCAAGAAGATCATCACGATGCGCGAAGTGAACGAGTCGATGGAGCGCGTCATCGCCGGCCCCGAGCGCAAGGGCCGCGTGATGGATGAGGCTACCAAGCACACCATTGCCTACCACGAGAGCGGCCATGCCCTCGTGGGTCACCTGCTTCCGCATGCCGACCCGGTGCACAAGATTTCGATCATCTCCCGTGGTCGCGCGCTCGGCTACACCCTGTCCATCCCTAAGGAGGACAAGGTGCTGAATACCGTGGGCGAGATGCTCGACGAGCTGGCGGTCTTCATGGGCGGCCGTGTGGCGGAGGAAATCTTCTGCGACGACGTAACCACGGGCGCGAGCAACGACCTCGAGCGTGCGACGAAGATGGCGCGCGCGATGGTGACGCAGTACGGCATGTCTGCAGCGCTCGGCACGCAGGTGTTTGGCCAGCCCAACCACGAGGTATTCCTCGGTCGCGACTACGGCAACACGCAGGATTACTCCGAGGAGACGGCGCGCCGCATCGACGACGAGGTTGCACGCATCATGAAGGGGGCGCACGACCGCGCCTACGAGATCCTGAGCTCGCATCGTGATCAGATGGACCTCATGGCGAGCGTGCTTCTCGAGCGCGAGACGATCGACGGTGCCGCATGCCAGGCGCTTCTCGACAACCGCTGGAGCGAGTATCTCGAGCACGAGGACGAGATCATCGCGAAGAAGGATCGCGAAGAGGCCGAGGCCCGCGCGCGTGACGCCAAGCTTGCCGACCCGAATTGGAATGCTGACGCGATGGGCGGCAGCGATGTGGACGGTCCCGACGGTGCACCGACCAACGTGGAGGCGAAACATACCGACGCGTTCACGCCCCATGGGATCTTGAACGACCTTGAGGCTGGTTTCCGCGACATCGCTCATGGCGACCATGCCGACAATGGTAAAGATGACAAGGATAGCAAACACTAAGGAGCGCATACGTGAATTGGCAATGTGCCTCGTATAGCTTCGACGTCAAGATGCCCATCGTGATGGGCATCTTGAATGTCACGCCCGATTCGTTCTCCGACGGGGGAGAGCACAACACGCACGACGCTGCGATTGCGCACGCGAAGAGCATGATTGAGCAGGGTGCGAAGGTCATCGACGTGGGCGGCGAGTCCACGCGTCCCGGCTCCGCCGAGGTGTCGGTCGCAGAAGAACTCTCGCGCACGGTCGAGGTTGTCCGCGAGCTCGCCCAGGCAGGCATCTGCGTGAGCATCGACACGCGCCACGCCGAGGTTGCGCGCGCCTGTGTGGAGGCGGGCGCCGCCATCATCAACGACGTGTCGGGTTTTCGCGACCCAGCGATGGTTGAGGTCGCGCGTTCTTGCGATGCGGGCCTCGTCGTCATGCACATGAAGGGCGAGCCGCGCACCATGCAAGACGATCCCGTCTATGACGATGTTGTCGTTGAAGTGCGCGATTACCTGGCAAAACGCGCGGCAGAACTGGAAGCGGCGGGCATTGCGCACGATCGCATCTGCCTCGACCCGGGCCCTGGGTTCGGCAAGACCGCCTCGCAGACGATGGAGCTCATGCGCAACTTCCACGAGATCGCGCGTCTGGGCTACCCTTCGATGGTCGCGGTCTCGCGCAAGAGCTACATCGGCAAGGCCTACGGAATCGAGGACCCTCACGATCGCGATTGCGCGTCGGCGGCCGAGGCGCTCATGGCGTGCGAGCTGGGCGCAGGTGTCGTGCGCGCCCATAACGTGGAGGAAACCCTGAAGGCGCTGAAGGATTTGCGCCCGTATTGCTACCTGGGCCTGGGCTGCAACGTGGCGCTCGTGGCGGAGCCTGGCGAGGAGCGTGAGGGCAAGATTGCCCAGATAGAGCACGCGATCGGCCAGCTGTGCATGATTCCCGACTCGCAGATCGTCGACGTGTCGAGCTACTACGAAAGTGAGCCTGCGTACTACCTCGACCAAGAACCGTTCGTGAACGCCGTCGTGCTCATGCGCACGGGCGTGGCGCCGAAGGAGCTGCTGGAGTATCTGCACGCGATCGAGAACAGCCTGGGCCGCGTGCGCGAAATCGAGAACGGCCCGCGTACGTGCGATGTCGACATCTTGGACTACCAGCTCTACGTGGTGGACAACGACGTGCTCACGCTGCCGCATCCGCGCATCTGCGAGCGCGACTTCGTGGTGAAACCCCTGCTCGAGATTTCCCCCAACCACGTTCTCGCCGACGGCACGCCCGTCGCGAGCGTTCCCGAAGACCAACGCGTCGGCCACGCTGCGAAGCTGTAAAAACTATCCAAATTCATTTTTGCCCCGCTTCTGCAATCGTAGAGGCGGGGTTTTATATTTCCGAGGGATTTCCGACGAGTCCTTCTCGATGCATTTGGGCAGATTGCCAATGATTATTTGTGCTCAGGACAATCATGGTAAGGGGCTCAATATCTAATTTGGCAATTACATTAAGGCCAATCAAAATCGTTTTCTTAAACGGGAGGAGGTGAAAAGTTTCTCGCTTTCATTTTCTGGAAACGGTTGAAAGGGTTGGCATGAAAAAGAAGAACATTAAAAAGGCGCTTGTGTGTTCTGTATGCTCGATTGCACTTGCGTTTAGTATGGTAGGAACGGCTTTTGCCTATAACTACCAAAAGGAGTCAAGCTATCGCTATTGGTATGTAAACCCAACATATCGCTCCTATAACAAGGGGGCATACAATCAGATGGGATATTACCTGGCCAATTGCTACTCATGGATGAATGTATCCAATTATGAGCGTGTCGTTGGAGAGGGAGCTATGATTTCTCAGGCAGGCGGGACGACGGGCACCGTATGGGGAACCGAAGTGATGCATTGGGGCGAAGCGATGACAAGTTGGGCAAATACGCCTCAGCACACCTATATTCGCTCGAGTCTCGAATGGGACATTGGTCATGGCGAGGGAGCTGCGGCGTGGGGTTACGGAAAGGTTCGATCCGCTAACTTAACCATGAATGAAGTCACTTCCGATAATATCTTTCTTCTAACGCTTGAAGATGCAGGAACGATTTCTCTGAATGATGAAGACGAAGCGTGGACTCCGGGTATGCACAATTTCGTTGGCGAAAATGGCTTGGTGTATGGTGTTCCATATACGGATGAGTTTGGACAGACGGTTATGCCCGATATGGGACGGGTTGAAGCAACGAATGGAACTGTCGGATATATGGCGATTGATGATATTGAGGTGGCAGTTTTTAACGGAGCGAAAACTCAGACTGAACAGGCCGAAGCTGCCGAGCAAAATGCGCGCGATGAAGCAAAAGCGCTCAGAGCAGCCTTTGCTGAATATTACGGTATTGATGCGTTGAGCGACGCGGCGGCTTATCAGTGCATTATCGATGTTCGTTACGAAGGTGGAACGGAAAGCGCCAAGTCGAAGATGGAACGCGACACCAGCGCATTATTGGCCGAGGCATTGGACGAGGGCGAGGTTACCGAAGCGCGTCTAAGCTCGCTGTCACATTCGGGATTCGCCAATAATCTTACAATTTCAGATGCGGCCTTTGAGGATATATTGAACATTGCTAAGGAGAACATGAAAGTCTCTGTCCCAGTCTATTCCGTCGAAGGTGCTGTTGTGGGTGAGTATTCGTTTGTGAGATTCTAATTATTCTCCATCCTGATCATGCTGTATGATGGTTGATATTCGTACATGAGAGGAAGGGAACTCTCAGTGAATATCGGTCAACTTGAGCATGTAGTCGAGGTAATTCGCTTCAGTAGTTTTGCGCTTGCGGCAAAAGCAAGACACGCTTCGCCGCAAGCGCTTTCAAAAGCCGTGTCCAATCTTGAGAGAGAGCTGGGAGTTAAGCTTTTCGAGCGAACGGGAAGGAGCATCGAGGCGACCCCCTTTGCTAGGGAGTTCGAGAAAAGGGCGCGACATATTCTGTTTGAGCTCGAGCAACTAAGAAGATTTCCGGCGGTCTTTTTCGCGGAGGCTTCCGAGGGCCGCAGTTTTCGTCTGGCGATATCGGATTCGTCATATCGGGGACTTATCCTCACAGAGCAAGATTTCGCTCCATTGCGCGATGAATCTGGCTTCAACATCGAACTTTACCGGGCATCGAGTGATTCGTGCCTTTCTGCGATTCGCCAAGACATAGCTGACGTCGCCATATTGCCCGGGCCGGTTGATGAAGTAGGACTTCGGTGCTTCCCGGTACATAAAAGCCATGCGAGTGTAATTGTTGATAAGAGATGGCCCTTGGGGTTGGACGGTATGGTTTCCCTTGCGGAAATCGAAAGTCGCCCGATTGCCTGCCCTCTCGACATTAGATTTGTTCGTCCTTACATTGAGTCGCAATTTCAGGCAAGGGGTTTAACGCCGCGCTTTCAGTTTGTAGAGCCTACGCTTAACGGCTTTCTTTCTTTTCTGAGAAATGGTGGCGTGGTGTTTATTCGAAAAGGCGGATCGATACCCAAGGACGTAGCAGGTATCTGTGAGGTTGATTTACAGGATAGAGATTCGTTTGCTATTCCGTTCTTTCTTGTTTGCAAGGTCGGTTGCCCTCCTGAAACAGTCGAGCTTATGATTGCTTTCTTTCGGGAAAAGCTAGGCTGACCGAGCTGGTTGGAACGACGAACGATACACCTATCATGCTTTGAAAGGAGCGCATTATGAAATGCTTGAAGGCAAGATTCGGGCTAGCCAAAGCGTTTGTTCTAGCGGTGGCATTTGCTCTTGTATGCGTGTGCGGGCTTGCTGGGTGTTCGCAGCAGGCGACAAGTGAATCGGGGAGTGGCCTGGTCAAAAGCGAGGACTACCCCAACACCGTTACGGTCGACAAGCTGTCGATGGAGTACCCCAACGAGTTCGAGGTTTCCAAGAAGTACGACGCCGGGCAGCATGCGGGCGACTTCCCAGACGGCGTGTCCGACACCGCCTCGGCGCTTCTCCTTAACAAGAGCGGTTCGATCATGATCACCGTCGTGAGTGCTGATGACTCGGAAAACGTCGGCCTTGACGGGCTTAAGGATTGGGTCGAAGCTGCACCCGAGCGCCTTGAGAAGATGAAGGAAACGCAGCCGGAGATGTACGAATCTCTGAAAAACGTGGATTGGGAAAACCCTGAAAAGACCACGGTGAATGGCGCAGATGTGCTCTGCGTGAAGACTGCGAGCGGCAAAACGACGACGGTGACGTACTACCTTGCGAAGGAAGGCGCGATTGCCGGGTATGTGTCCGTCGTGCTTCCCACGTCGGAATACGATGCGAACAAGGGCATCTACGAGAAAATCGTTGCCACGACAACGATAAGCTAAAGAGCCGATTTTTCATCTGTATCATGGATTTTGCCCCGGGCAGTTCACGGAAGTCTCCCGGGGCCTTTTCATGCTTGGCGAGGTTGCAGAGATCGCTTCCTCGTTCGGGCATTGCGAGCAGGGGTGAGGTAGGGGAAGAGCCGACGCGGCAGGGGCCCGCCCTGCTTCTGCTATCGCGAGCGGGGGTTCAGAAGGCTCGCGAACAGCCAGGTTACGCACATGCCGAGTGCGATTCCCAAGGCGAACTGCCCCGTTCGCAGCGCGTACGAGGCGACCTGGGTCCAGTCGGATGCCACGGCGAAGCTCATCGCGTAGTACAGCGGCGCGCCGGGGATGAGCGGTACGACAGCGGGAATCACGAACAGCAGCGACGGGATGTCACGCCAGCGGGCGAGCGCCTCGGCGTAAAGGGCGGAAAACGCGCTTGCCACAAGGGCGGGGAAGAACACGCCCGATACCGCAAACCCGACGGCCAGATAAATTGCCCAGCTTACGATGCCGCCGATTGATGCGGCGAGCAGGTACTTGCGGGGAAGGTGGAAGATCATCGCGAACCCTGCCGCGCCGAAGAGCGCCGCCACGAGCTGCGTGGCGATGCCCACCCAATCGAGTCCCAGGCCAGGGCCCACGTTGTGGCTCGCGTCGAACAGGAAGATGGCGGTCATGAAGCCGCCTGCCAAAGCGATCGCCCAAAGCATCGTCTCCACGAAGCGCATGGACCCCGCAACCGTGTCGCCTACGAGCATGTCGCGAATCGCGTTCGTCATAAAGATGCCGGGGATGAGCAGCATGACTTCCCCGATGAGAATCTTGTCAAGGTGGATAACCGAGCTCGCGCCCTGAAGGGCGTTTGCGCCCGCAACGCTCGCCCCAAACGCGCCGGGTGCCAGCGCTTCGACGAACTCGACCGCCGCGCAGGTTCCCACGCCGGCGATGAACGAGCACAGCAGGTTGAACACGAGCATGTTGGGGCAGCGCGGCGCGAGCGTTTCCTGCAGAAGGCAGATGACCACGGCGAACAGCGCCGCGAAGGACGCGTCGATTGCCGACCCTCCGAAGAACACGGCGAAGCCCGCGGCGGCGAAGATGCTTCCCAAGAAGAAGGTTATGCGGTCGGGCGGCTGCTCGGTGCAGCGTTTGATGCTCGCGGCCAGTTCGTCTGCGCAGGGCGTTTGCTTGCAGCAGTGCTTCCCCAGCTTGTGGAAGGTGGCGACGACGCGATAGTCCGTGGTGCCCGGGCCGATGATACGCCGCGACTGCGTGAGACGCTCGCCGTCGGGGAATTCCATGGTGACCACAAGCGTCGCCGTGATAGCGAACACGTTCATGGCGCTCGCGCCGTAGGCGTGCCCGACGTTCGAGAGCGTGCGCTCAACGCGACTTACTTCGGCACCTGCCAAAAGCATGGCTTCGCCCATATTCAAAAGCTGATGGAGTATGTCGCTGCGGTTTTCCATGGCAGCCATTATAAGCGAGCGGGGGTGCGCCGCCCGCCGCTTTCGGGCATAATGCCCAGGGAAGAAGACGCGAGGGAAGGCGGCGGGATGTTTCGCTTGCAGGTGCTGGATTCGGTGGATTCCACGAACGAGGTTATCAAGCGCGCAATTGAAGATGACGAACCCGAAGGGCTTGCCATCAGGTCTTATAGGCAGACTGGCGGATACGGCCGGCAGGGTCGCGCGTGGGAGAGCCCGCGCGGCGGCATGTACGAGTCGATTCTTTTGCGCCCCCAGGTGGACATGCGCGAGCTGCCCACACTCGCGCTCGTGGTCGCGCTCGCGGTGCGCCGGGCGCTTGCGAGTCTGGTGGTGGAAGACCAGGCCCGGCGTATCCGCATCAAGTGGCCGAACGACGTCGTGCTGGTGGGTGGAGACTTCGGGGTCGACTATTCGACCTGTGGCACCGCTCCTGAGCTTGCCGGACATGCGCCGTGCTCAGACAGTCCTGCTTTGGAGAACAGCCCACTGGGCTGTTCTCGTCGTGCGGAACTGCGCGCGGCACATGCCCACCAAGCTCAGGAGCCCCATGCGTCGTGGACAAACGCCCCAAGCATCAAGAATCTCTACTCCAAGCTTGCCGGCATCTCCTCGGAGGTCCATGCGGGCGGGATATGCGTGGGAATCGGCGTGAACGTCGAGCCGCCCGAGGACGCGATGGAAGTCGGCGGGAAGAACGCGCCGGCTTATCTGGCCGACCTTGGCTTCGGGTTCACCTGCGAGCGCGAAGCCGCGATCAACGCCGTGGGCGATGCGGTTCTCCATGAGTTTGAGCCCCTGTATCGCCGTTGGTGCGACGGTGGGTTCGCGGCGCTTTCGGGTGAGTTTGCCGAGCATTCGATGCTCGAGGGGCGTTTCGTTCGTATGGCCAATCAGCTGGGAGAAGTCGTTTGCGAGGGTACGGTGCGCGGAGTCGATGCGTCCGGGCGGCTGCTCCTCCGACTGGAAGACGGCGAGGCGAAAGCTGTCGCCTCGGGCGAGGTGCATCTGCTTTAGCGAGCTCGAGCGCCACGGTGCACGCCGTGTTGGGTGTGGTCGCGGCGCACGTCGCAGCATGCGTGGCCGGCGATGCAATCCGCAGCATGCGTGGCCCGCGGCGCACGCCTCAGCATGAGCGGCCCGCTTCGGGTTCTCAGCCTTCTCATTTCGCCTTCCGCTTGCCGTCGCTTTCGCGCGGTGGGCGTGATAACTGTTCCTTCTTGTGCGCTGCTATGCATACAATCATATGTTTCCGAAAAATGGCAAATGAGACGATTGAAGCATGAGGTATGCATATGACGGCACAAGAAGAACAGCGTGGCCAATCCTTGAAATCGACCTCCGAAGCCTCGGCGGGCACCCCCTCTTCTCCTAAAGGAACTCCTCCGCGCAAGTCGCAGGGCGATGAGCGCGTTGCCCGCATGGGCACGGCGTCCCTTCCCCGGCTCATCACGGAGTTCGCCATCCCGGCTATCCTGGGCATGTTGGTGAACGCGGCGTACAACCTGATCGATTCCATCTTCCTTGGGCAGGCCATGGGGGAAATCGGCCTGTCGGCGGCAACGGTTGCGGCACCGCTCATGGTTGTGTTCATGGCGCTTGCGATGCTCGTCGGCAATGGCGGCAATGCGCTTGCGGCGCTGCGTTTGGGCGAAGGACGTAAAAACGATGCCGAGATCAGCCTCGGTAACACGGTGACGCTCGGCATCGTGCTCTGGATCGTCATTGCCGCGGTTGCGGCGTATCCGCCGCTGCTTGACGCCTTCCTCACGTTCTCGAGCGCGACCGACGAGGTGCGCCCGTATGCTGCGACGTTCATCCAGATTCTAAGCTTCGGCTTCGTGTTGCAGATGATCGGCATGGGCGTGAACAACTTCATCCGCACGGCGGGCGCCCCCAACCGCGCGCTTCTGACCATGGTTATCGGCGCGGTGGTGTGCACCATCTTCAACTATATCTTCGTTCTGAAGCTTGGCTGGGGCGTTGCCGGTTCCGCTTACGCCACTCTGATCGGTCAGGCTGCGTCGTGCATCTCGGTGTTGTGGTTCTTCATTTTTACGAAGAACGCGCCGCTCAAGCTGCACTTGCACTGCATGCGTCCCCATGCGAAGATCATCCGCTCCATCCTCTCCCTCGGTCTTGCGAGCTTTGCCGTGCAGGCAGGTGCCGCGGTCTTGAACTTCGCTGTGAACTTCCTACTGGTGAAGTACGGCAATGCGAGCGCTATCGGCGCCGAGGGCGCGCTCGCCTCCATTGGCGTCGTGCAGCGCATCGCCATGTTCACGGTGATGCCGCTTGTCGGCGTGTCGATTGCGATTCAGCCGCTTCTCGGCTTCAACTACGGCGCCAAGATAATTGCGCGCGTGCGTAAGACGCTCTGGCTGGGTGTGGCGTTCGCCACTTCGCTTGCCGTCATCATGTGGGCGCTTGTGCACCTGTTCCCGAATCAGATCGTGGGGCTGTTCGGCATCACGAACGCGTCGCTCGCCGATTTCACCATCTTCGCTCTGAAGATCCAGCTGCTGATGCTCCCGCTCGTCGGATTCCAGATCGTGGGTTCGAACTACTTCCAGGCAACCGGCCAGCCGATGAAGTCGATGATCCTCTCGCTCACGCGCCAGGTGCTGTTCCTCTTGCCGCTCATGTTCTGGCTTCCCGAGGTGTTGCCTGGTTGGTTCCCGCAGTTCACAGGCTTGGATGCTCTCTACATTGCGACGCCGGCGGCGGATTTCCTCGCTATCTTTACGGTCGGTGTCTTCATCGCGATCGAGATGCGCCGCTTGAAGGGCGTCGAGAGCGGAAAGGTCATCTCGAAGTACTAAGCCGCCGCGCGTGCTTGGGTGCTGTATGTCGCTTGCTGTCGTGGGAACTGCGAGGCCCTGAGGGGCGCGGGGTACGCGCAAACTGCGGGGGAGTCGCGCCACGGCTTGCGCGCGCAAGCTGACTTTCTTATGGAATTCCGCGTTCAAACGATGGAATTCGAAGTCAACTGCTAGAGTTTCAACGTTATTGTCGTCTGACCCGAAAGAGGTACAGAAAGTGGAGCAAGTCAAAAAAGGCGCCACCTCGGCGTCGCGCACCCGCTCGATCGCATTCGTCGGCTTGGCTGTTGCCATCATGGCAGTGTCCGCCTGGGTTACCGTGCCGCTCGGACCGGTACCTTTCACGCTGCAGATGTTCGCCATCACCTTCGCCATCGTGATGCTCTCCCCGAAGGAGTGCATCGCCGCCATCGTGCTGTATCTCGCGCTCGGCGCCATCGGTCTGCCGGTTTTCTCCGGCATGAGCGGCGGAATCGCCAAGCTCATGGGTCCGACCGGCGGCTTTCTGTGGGGCTATATCTTCGGCGTCGCCGCTGCCGCGGGGCTGCTCTATGTGCTGCGCCGCCGCATGGGTGCAGCTGACAAGGCAAACGCCTCCGACCAGCGCGGTTTCGTTGCGTTCCTGAAGAACGCCGCCGCCGAAATCGTCGCGGGCCTCGTGTTCACCGCGATCGCGTACTTCTGCGGCTGGCTGCAGCTGATGCTCGTCATGGGCATCTCGCCCGAAGCGGCGTTCCTCGCCGGCGTGGCGCCCTTCGTGGTGGTCGACGTGCTGAAGATCCTTGCCGCCGTCGCGTGTGCTCGCGCCGTGAAGGCTGCGGTTCGCTAAATACCCATTTCGCGCACATTTGGGGTGCGTGCTATAATCGCTTGGAAACAAGCAACCATCATGCGCAGGCGATTTTCGCCTGCGCTTTCTATGAGGGAGTGACTAGTGGGCTGCGCAATCATCGGTTGCGGGAAATCTCTTCCCGCGCTTGCCGTCGCGAACGACGACCTTACCCAGCTTGTCGACACGAGCGACGAATGGATCACCACGCGAACGGGCATCAAGTCCCGCCGCATCGCCGTTGGGGAAACGAACGTCGATATGGCTGAAGCTGCCGCGCGTCAGGCGATGGGCCTTGTCGAGGGCGGCTATTGCGAGGCCCCTATCGACCCTGAGTCCATCGACCTTGTGGTGTATTCCACGTGCACGCCCGATGTGCTCGTGCCCTCGTGCGCGGCGCTCGTCCGTCGTCGCCTGGGCCTGGTGAACGCCGTGGCTTTCGACGTGAACGCGGCGTGCTCGGGTTTCATCTATGCGATGAGCGTTGCGGAATCCATGATGGCTTCCAGTGCGCTTGGCGTCGCGGGCGCTGGCCGTCGCAACAAGGTTCGCCGTGCGCTTGTGATCGGTTCCGAGCGCCTGACGCGCATCACCAACTGGAAGGACCGCACGACCTGCGTGCTCTTCGGCGATGGCGGCGGGGCTGCCGTGGTCGAATGGGACGAGAGCCGCGCGGGCGTGCTCGCCACCTACATGAAGAACGACGATGACGACACCAATGCGCTTACCTGCCCCTCCGCGTTCGACTCGCCTCAGCCTTTCGATGTGAACGGCGTTTCGAAGGAAGCTGCCGTTGCGGGCGACCCGGGTAATGCGCGCATCGACGAGGAACTTGGCGTGACTGAGGCCGTCGCCGCCGGTCGTCCGCGTCAGTCCCTTTTCATGCACGGGCAGACTATCTTCAAGTTCGCCGCCAGTGCGATGGGCAACGCCATCGACGAGGTGTGCAAGCGCGCCGACGTGAACATCGACGACGTGAAGCTTATCGTGCCTCACCAGGCAAACGAGCGCATCATCAAATACGCTGCCAAGCGTTGCGGGCTTTCGCTCGACCGCTTCCAGGTTTCCATTGGCGAGCGCGGAAACGCTTCTTCCGCCTGCGTGCCGATGGCGCTTTCCGACGCGTACGAATCGGGGCGCATCCAGAAGGGCGACAAGGTGATTCTCGTGGCCTTCGGCGGCGGGCTTACCAGCGGCGCCGTGCTCTACGAGGTGTAAGCAAGCCGAGGCTCAGCTGTTTTGCGGGCTAGGTTCGAGGGCGTGGCCCGAAGCGCAGTCAACTTGCGCTGCGCTCTTACGCAATCGAGGGGATGGCCACGAGGAAGCAGGCGCCTCCGTCGGGCAGGTTAAATGCCTCGACCGTGCCGTCGTGCGCATCGACGACGGACTTCACGATGGCAAGCCCGAGTCCTGTGCCTCCCGTGCCGCGGTTGCGTGACGGGTCGCCTCGATAGAACCGATCGAACAGAAGCTTCGGGTCAGTATCGCCCAAGCCGCAGCCGTCGTCGCGCACGGAGAGGACGGAATTCCCCCGTGCTCCCATGAGCTCAACGGTGATATGCCCGCCTGGCTCGATGAAGCGGCTCGCATTCTCCACCAAGTTGAACACGACCTGTTTTAATCGGTCGCGGTTGCCGAGCACGTCGGGCGCCTCGCCTATGACCTGGCAATTTGCCTCCCTTTCACGCAAAAGCGGCGAAAGGGAATCCACCACTTCACGTGCCACCTGTCCCAAATCGACGCGCGAGAACTCGGTTGCGATGTTGCCGCTTTCCAGCCGCTGCAATGCAAGCAGGTCGTTCACCAGGTTCGAAAGGCGGCGACTCTCCTCCACGATGATGCCCGTGAACTTCTCGCGCATTGCGGGCGGCAGGTCGGGATCCGACAGCATCTCGGCGTTCCCCCGAATCGCGGTGAGCGGGGTGCGCAGCTCGTGTGCCACATCGCTCACAAACGTGCTCTCGCGGCTTTCGCGCGAGGCGAGGCTTTCCTGCTGCGTTCGGATAGTCTCGGAAAGCCTGTTCAAGCTCACTGTAAGCCGATCGACCTCCTCGATGCGCCCATCGATGGGAATGGTCGTCGGCGCGGGGTCGCCGGTGCGGAAGTCGCGAAGGCGCGCCGCCAAGCGGGTGAGCGGCTCGGAGAGGAAATGCCCAATGAGCAGGCTAAAGGCGAACGTGAATACGGCGACTGGCACCAAAAGGAAGAACGCCAAGGGCCGAAGTCCGAACGCGAAATGCGACACCGCGATTGCGAAGACGGCCGCGAGGATGGCGAACAGCGTTGCGAGAAGCGCGAAATATGTCTGCAGTTGCTTTATTTCTTGAACCTGTATCCGTAGCCGCGAACCGTTTCCACGAGGCCGGGATCGTATCCGGCGCTCGAAATCTTATCACGCAACCGCTTGATGTGCGTATCGACCGTTTTCGTTTCCGTGAGGTATTCCCAGCCCCACGCATCGCGCAGCAGGTCCTCGCGGGAAACGACTTTCCCCGCGTTTTTCATCAGCGCCGCGAGCAGTTCGAACTCGCGCGGGGTCAAGTCGATGTCGCCCGCGTCGCCGGTTGCGGTGTGCGCATCCTCGTTCAAGGTGATGCCCCCTGCGGTGATGGCGCTCGAGTTCTTCGCGAAATCCTCGCCCTGGCTGCGGCGCAGGAGGGCGCGAACGCGCGCGATCAGCTCGCGCACGCCGAAGGGCTTGGACAGGTAGTCGTCCCCTCCGATTTCAAGTCCAACGACCTTGTCGAGCTCGGAGTCGCGCGCGGAGAGGAATAGCACGGGGGACGAGGTGTGCGCGCGAAGCCGTCGACAGAGCTCGTAGCCGTCGATTCCCGGCAGCATGATATCGAGAACGAACAGGTCGTAATCGTTTTTCATCGCGCGGGAAAGGGCGTCCTCGCCGTTGTCGACCACATCGACCGAGAATCCTTCCTTGCGTAGCGCGTACCCGACGAATTCCGTAATGGAGGGTTCGTCGTCGACTACGAGAATGCGTGCGGGCGCATCGGGCATGGCATTCCTCCTCGTTGCTGTTGTGGGCGTTTGCAGCCGTCGCCGTTCGCGCACGGGCGGTGCTTGCGGCGTCTTTCCTGGTAGTATTATGCCAGCTACCACTATAGACAATTCGCGTTTGCCGTGTGCGGCGAAGGGAGACTGTCAAAATCATGTTACTTGTCATCGATGTGGGGAACACCCAGACGGCAATCGGCGTCTACGAGGGGGAAAGCCTCGATCGCATGTGGCGCGTCGCCACCAACCGCGACCATACCGCCGACGAGCTGCGCGTGAAGCTTCTGCCGCTGCTCCAGTCCGAGAACCTCCAGGCGAGCGACATCACGGGTGCGGCGCTCGCGTCGGTAGTACCCCAGCTCACGGGAGCTTGGACGCGTGCGGTGCAGGATTTGGCGGGCGTTCGCGCCGTTGTATGCTCGGCAAAGACGGCGGGCTCGCTTTTCGACGCAGACTATCCCAACCCGCGCGAGATCGGATCGGATCGCGTGGCCGACGCCGTCGCGGCGCGCGAGCTGTTCGGCTCTCCTGTCATTGTCGTCGACTTCGGCACGGCGACCAACATAGAGGTGGTCGATAAGCAGGGGTGCTTTTTGGGCGGCATCATCGCGCCGGGTGTCCAGACGGGTGCGGCGGCGCTGTTCTCCCACGCCACTCGCCTGGCTGCGATCGACCTGATCGATCCCCATCACGCCATCGGGCGCAACACCGAGGAGGCCTTGCAAGCGGGCATCGTCTATGGCGAGGCCGATCGCGCCGACGGGCTTGTGCGCCGTGTGGTCGAGGAGCTCGGATACGACGCCCCAGTCGTCGCGACGGGCGGGCTTGCGCCCCTTATCGCCGGGCACTCGCGTACCATCACCGCCGTCCAGCCCGACTTGACGCTCGTCGGGCTGCGCCTTGTGTATGCTGAATGCACCAAGGCGGGAAATTAAACATCCGAAGGGAAGGGTCGACATGCAAAGTGATATCGAAATCGCACAGGCTGCGCAGCCGCAGCGCATCGACGCGATTGCCGAGAAGGCGGGTATCGACGATAAGTATCTCGAGATGTACGGCAAGTACAAGGCGAAGGTCGACTACAACCTTCTGCGCGATAGCGAGCATACGCCGGGCAAGCTTGTGCTCGTGACGGCGATCAACCCCACGCCGGCGGGCGAGGGTAAGACCACCACGACGGTCGGCCTGGCCGATGCGCTCGCGAAACGCGGTAAGAACGTGATGGTCGCCTTGCGCGAACCGAGCTTGGGCCCCGTGTTCGGCATCAAGGGCGGAGCTGCGGGCGGCGGATATGCTCAGGTCGTTCCCATGGAGGATATCAATCTGCACTTCACCGGCGATTTTCATGCCATCGGTGCTGCGAACAATCTGCTTGCGGCTATGCTCGACGCGCACATTCACAACGGCAACCAGCTCGGCATCGATGTGCGCAAAATCACCTGGAAGCGCGTGGTCGACATGAACGACCGACAGCTGCGCAACATCGTCGACGGCCTGGGCGGCAAAGCCAACGGCGTGCCCCGCGAGGACGGCTTCGACATCACCGTGGCATCCGAGGTCATGGCGATTTTCTGCTTGGCAACGAGCATCACCGATTTGAAGGAGCGCCTCGGCCGCATCGTGGTGGGCTACACCTTCGACGACCAGCCCGTTACTGCTCACGATCTGCACGCTGAGGGCGCTATGGCTGCCCTTCTCAAAGATGCGCTCAAGCCGAACCTCGTGCAGACACTCGAGGGCACGCCCGCGTTCATCCACGGCGGCCCCTTCGCCAACATCGCGCACGGCTGCAACTCCATCATGGCGACTCAGATGGCCTTGGCGCTTGGCGACTACGCCATCACCGAGGCTGGCTTCGGTGCCGATCTGGGCGCGGAGAAGTTCCTCGACATCAAGTGCCGCCTGACAGGCCTCAAGCCCGACGCCGTCGTCGTCGTGGCCACGGTCCGTGCGCTCAAGAACCACGGCGGCGTGGCGAAAGACGCGCTCAATGAGGAGAACCTCGAGGCGCTCGAAGCGGGCCTTCCCAACCTGCTGCAGCATGTGGAGAACATCACCCAGGTGTTCAACCTGCCCTGCGTGGTCGCGATTAACCGCTTCCCGACCGACACCGAGGCCGAACTGAAGCTCGTCGAGGACAAGTGCCGCGAGCTGGGCGTGAACGTGGCGCTCTCCGAGGTGTGGGCGAAGGGCGGCGAAGGCGGCCTGGCGCTGGCAGACGAGGTCGTGCGCCTGTGCAACGAGGGCGACGAGGCCGGCCGCGGCGCCGACACGTTCCAGTTCGCCTATGACGGCGATTTGAACCTGCGCGAGAAGATCGAGGCCATCGCTACGCGCGTCTATCGCGCCGACGGGGTTGATTTCGATGCCAAGGCGGCGAAGGAGCTGGCCAAACTGGAGAAGCTCGGCTTCGGCGACATGCCCGTGTGCATGGCGAAGACCCAGTACAGCTTCAGCGACGACCAGAAGAAGCTTGGTGCGCCGCGCGGGTTCCGCATCACGGTGCGCGACGTCAAGGTGAGCGCCGGCGCCGGGTTCGTGGTGGCTCTCACGGGCAACATCATGACGATGCCAGGCCTGGGCAAATCGCCTGCCGCCTTCAAGATCGACGTCGACGAGACCGGAAAGATCACGGGGCTGTTTTAAAGAAAACCCGCTTCGGCAGCTCTGCGCTCGTGCGGTGGTGCGCGAGCGCTCGCGGCAGCCGTTGCATGCTCGAAACAATGGTGGGTTACCGTACCCTAATCGCCCTATCGGTTTGAGGGCTTGAAACGAGGAAGAGGCTTTGATGGTAGACACCTGTTTCGTTGAGGAACTTGCGTCCGCGGCCCCCGCTCCCGGCGGGGGCGGGGCGTCGGCGTATGTCGGCGCGCTTGCCGCGGCGCTCGCGTCCATGGTGGGCAGCCTCACCGTGGGGAAGAAGACATATGCCGAGGTCGAGGGCGAAGTCATGCATCACCTTGAGGAGCTTGGGGATCTTCGCGAGCGCCTAATCGCACTTGTCGAGGAGGATGCGCGCGCGTTTAAGCCCCTTGCCGCGGCGTACCGTATGCCGAAGGGCACGCCAGAAGAGCTTGCGGCGAAGCAGGATGCGATCCAGCGAGCGCTTGTCGGGGCGACCGAGGTGCCGCTTGATATCATGCGCACGGTGGCGCGCGTGGTCGACCATGCCGACTATCTGGCGCACCATGGCAGCCGAATGGCCAGGTCGGACGCGGGCGTTTCGGCTGCATTCGCCCGGGCGGCGGTCGATGGCGCAAGCTTGAACGTGTATATCAACGCGGCTTCGATGGACGACCTCGCAAGGGCGCTCCGCGTTCGCGAGGAGGCTTCGGCGATTGCGTCGACGACGCGCGAGCGCTGCGATGAGCTGTTCGATTTTGTGGTCAAAGAGGTTTCATAGGTAAGGGACCTCAAGGGTTAAGGTGTATTATGGCAACGCTTCTCAAAGGAAAACCAGTCGTCGATCATATGGCGGTTGATCTGCGCAGTCGCATCGAGGCGCTCAAATCGCGCGGCGTCGAGCCCACGCTCGCACTCGTGCGCATGGGGGAGCGCCCCGACGATTTGTCCTACGAGCGCACCGCGAAGAAGCGCGCCGCCAGCCTAGGGCTTTCCACCAAGCCCTACGTGTTGGACGACCTGGCGCCGCAGGCTGCTGTGCAAGCGACGCTGCAATCCATCAACTACGATAAGACCGTGCATGGCTGTCTCACGTTTCGCCCCCTGCCGAGCTTTCTCGACGAGAAGGCGCTGTGCAACATGCTTTCGCCGGAGAAGGACATCGACGGCATCTCGCTTGCGTCGCTCGCTTCCGTGTTCACCGACTCGAGCGACGGATTTCCTCCCTGCACGGCGCAAGCGTGCGTGGAGATTCTCGACTTCTACAAGATTCCCCTGGTGGGAAAGCACGTTGTGGTTATCGGCCGAAGCCTTGTGGTGGGCAAGCCCGTCTCGATGATGCTCCTGCGCCGCAATGCGAGCGTCACTATCTGCCATTCGCGCACCGAGAACCTGCCCGAGCTGTGCCGGACAGCCGACATCGTCATCTGCGCCGTCGGTCGCGCGCGCGCGTTCGGCAAGGAATACTTCCGTGCGGGGCAGACGGTGCTCGATGTGGGCATCAACTTCGATTCGCGCGGCACCCTGTGCGGCGATGTGAACTTCGACGAGGTTGAGCCCGTCGTTGACGCTATCACTCCCGTTCCCGGTGGTATCGGCACCGTCACGACGAGTGTCACCATGGCACATGTGGTGGATGCCGCCGAGAAGATGACGGGGAGGTAGGGCCGCCGTGCGGCGGCCTCTCGCGTGCGCGATTCGCTTCGCGCCGTCGAGCTATCGGGGGCCTAGCACCGCAAGCTCGCGGGGGTAGCTGTTGAGTACCTCGCAGCCGTCGTCGGTCACGCACACCAAGTCCTCGATGCGCACGCCGAACTCGCCTGGCAGATAGATTCCCGGTTCGATGGAGAAACACATCCCGACCTGGACTTCCTCGTCGTGAACCGATGAGACATCTCCCGGCTCGTGCTCGTTAAGGCCGATCTGATGCCCTAAGCGATGGGTGAAATACTCGCCGTATCCGGCTTCGGCGATGACATCTCGCGCCGCCTTGTCGATGTCGCAGAAGCGCGCGCCGGGGTGTACCGCTGCGCGGCCCGCTTCGTTTGCGCGTCGCACCAGTTCGTACACCTCGCGCTGCTTGGCGGTCGGCTCGCCCCAGAAGAAGGTGCGCGTCATGTCCGAGCAGTACTCGTCCTGGCGGCATCCCACGTCGAAGAGCACGACGTCGCCGACTTTCAACTTCGTGTCATCGGGCATATGGTGCGGGTCTGCCGCGTTTGCGCCGAAGCTCACGATCGGGTCGAAAGAGTGTCCTGAAGCGCCCAGCTCGCGGTAGATTTTCTCGAGCTCATCAGCGATTTCCCGTTCGGTTGCATCTTCGTGCACGAGTTCTCGAAAGCGTGCCATGGCCTGGTCGTTCGTCGCCGACGCCGCGCGCATGAGCTCCTGCTCCTCGGCGCTTTTGATGGCTCGCGCGCCATCGACGGCGGGAGACCCCAGGGCGAAGGACTTCGCCGCATGCGCCTCCATAAGCGGCACGAGGAATCGGGCGGCGAGGTTCTTGTCGACGCCGCAGGTCTCCTCAGCGTGCAGGAGCTTTGCCACCTCAGGAAGCGGGTTGTCCACATCGTCGAACGAGAACACTTCGCAGGGAAGTGATTTCGGGGCTGTGAACAGGCGGTTCAAGAAAAGGACGGGCACTTTCCCCTTGGTGATCACGAGTGCCAGGAACCGCTCGCCCGGTTCCACGTAAGCGCCGGTGAGATACTGGATGGAACGCGGGTCGCTCACGATCATCTGCGTGAGACCCATCTCTCCGAGCAGGTGGTGAACGGTTTCTATGCGCTGTTCGTACATGGTGGTCCTTTCTCGTGCTGCGCCGCGACCGGGCGTCGGCGGCTTGAGCTCTCGCAGCGCGCAAATCGGGGCGCTTGCGACGCATGGGCTGCGGTGTTCGCGCCATGCGCGTTGCGACGAGCGGATTCGTTTCGTTCACTATAGCGTGAATCGCGCGGGCGGGCGTCGGGGCGAGCAAAAACCCCTTGTTCGCGGCCATTTGAGCGAGTTGGGGCAGCGCCAAACATGGCGGAACTTTGAAGGCGATTCGGCTCAGGCAGATGGGGTGCTTGCCTCTTGCGCGGCGGAGGGCACCAAGGAAGTGCGCTTTCATGCGTTTGTTGTCGGGTTGCTCCGTCCGCCTGGCGCAGGGCGTATGATGGGCGCATGACAAACGGACTTTCATACATGCGGAAAACCACTTCCACCGAGGCGACCAAGAAGCTCGGCCAGACGCTCGCGCCGTATCTCCATGAGGGCGATGTCGTGGTGCTCTCGGGCGATCTGGGCGCGGGGAAGACGCAGTTCGTCCAAGGCGTCGCGGCTGGTCTGGGAATAACCGATGACGTGGTCAGCCCGACCTTCAACATCGTGATCGAATACTCCTCGGGCTCGGTTCCGCTCTACCACTTCGACCTTTACCGTCTGGAAGATGCCTCGGAGTTGGAAGACGTCGGCTATTACGACCTCGTCGAAGGTGATGGCGTCGCGTTCCTCGAATGGGGCGAGAAGTTCCCTGAGGAACTGCCCTACGGTTATCTCGATGTTTCGATTACCGTCAGCGACGACGGCTCCCGCGTCGTGCGGGTTCACTCCGTCGGCGACAGGGCGCGCCAGCTTCTGTGTGTATGGTCGAACGATTCGCGCTCTCATCTGGTGAAAACGTCATCGAAGCTGAACTGACGCGCGTGGTGCGCTATCATGCGCACGAACGATTCTCCCTCTGAAACGGAAACATTGCATACTATGAGCGAAACGAAATCTCCGGCATCGGCTGCGCTTGGCGTCGATGCGCCCTGCCACGAACCCGCCTACGTGCTTGCCTTCGACACTGCCAACGAGGTGATTGCCATTGGCGTGGGCGTGCTTCACGAGGAAGCGCGCGCGATCGAGCTTGTCGCACATGCTGAAATCGAGGCGCGCCGCCAATCGAACACCCAGCTCATCCCCCGTATTGATGCGCTACTCGCCGAAAGAGGGATCGCACGTGGGGACATTGCGTGCGTGTGCGTCGGGCGCGGCCCCGGCTCGTTCACCGGCGTGCGCATCGCCATGGCGACGGCAAAGGGCATTGCGAGCGCGCTCGAGGTGGGGCTTGTTGGCGTGTCCTCGCTCGACGCGGTGGCTTGGGGCGTTTGGGAATTTGGCGCACGCGGCGAGGTCGCCGTGGTGGCCGACGCTATGCGCAAGGAGGTCTATCCCGTCCGCTATCTCGTCGACGATGCGGGTGCGCATCGCCTTGAGGCCGACCGCGTCGTGAAGGCGGATTTGGCCGCTGAAGAGCTTGCGGAATGCGATACGACGACCCCTGGCGCTTCCGACGCCGGCGCTCCTGAGGCCGGGCGGCATACTCCGTGCTCAAACAGTCCTCGCTGCGCTGCGGAACTGCGCGCGGAGCACGCCGCCCGCCCTCAGGAGCTTTCGTGTTCCAGTGAACTTGTTGTTGCGAGCCTTCCTGGTCAGCGGCTTCTCCTTGCGGGGGATGCACTGAAGAAGTATCGCGACTTGTTCGCGCCATGCGGGGAGGTTCTTCCCGAGGACACGTGGACGCCGACGGGTGCGGGGTTGCTCCTTGCGCTTCAGGCTGCGTGGCGCAGCGGGGAATGCGACCCGTTCGACGCAGCGCGACACAACCCGGCGTTTGTGCTCCCCGTGTACACGCGCCTGTCCGATGCGGAAGAAAACGAGCGTGCCCGTGCAGCCCGCGCGGCTCGCGAAGGTGCGGCCCGCGAGGGCGAGGCGAAGCCGGGCGTTCCCGATGCGAACCTTCGCACGGGCGTCCAAGACGCCGAGGCGGTGGCCCATCCGTCGCTCGCCCATTCGCTCGCGGGGAAAGCGCCCGCTTACGAGGAGACCTCGCCTGCACATCATGCCACGCTTCACGAGCAGTCTATTCTCGTGGCTCCGCCCGATGAGCGGGGAGTATCGTACAAGCCGCTCGACGTTTCCCATGTGGGGTGCGTCGCGACGCTCGAGTCGCGCATCATGGGAAGCGATGCGTGGAGCGAGGCTCTTGTGGCCGACGAGATCCCGCGGCGCGATCGCACCTGGTGGGCGGCGTACGCGAGCGAAGGCAAACCAGGCGAGGTGGGCACGCTTGTGGGGTATGCCGGCGGCTGGGTGGTCGACGGCGATGTACAGATCCTGAAAGTGGGAACGGACCCGGCGTGGCGCCGCCGCGGCATCGCTCGCGAGCTGCTCGCGCATGTTGCGGCCGACGCGCGCAACCTTGGTGCGCAGACGGTTTCGCTCGAAGTCCGCGTGGGCAACGAGGGCGCGCAGGCGCTCTACAGGGCGCTTGGTCTTGCGCCCGTGGGCATGCGTCCCCGCTATTACTCCGACCGCGAGGATGCGCTCATCATGCAGGGTGATCTGGCGGTTCTCGTGGGCGCGGCAGAGCCTGCCGAGGAATCATCGCGGCTGGTCGCGGGCATGGAGCTGCAAGTCGACGCCTCGCACGACGTGCAGGCGACTGCCGTCGGCGCGGCGGGAGCATCGCGTCCGCTTATCCTGGCGATCGAGTCCTCGTGCGACGAGACCGCCGCGGCGATCGTCGATGGAGAAGGGGCGCTTGCCTCGGACGTGGTTGCAAGCCAGATCGACTTCCACGCGCGCTTCGGTGGCGTCGTTCCCGAGATCGCAAGCCGCAAGCACATCGAGGCCATCTGCGGTGTATGCGACGAATGCCTCGAGGTCGCGGCGAAAAACCTCGGGATGAAATCGCTTCGCTGGCGCGATCTTTCCGCGGTGGCCGTCACGTATGCGCCGGGGCTTGTCGGCGCGCTTGTTGTGGGCGTGGCGTTCGCGAAGGGCGCGGCGTGGGCGGCGGACGTACCGCTCATCGGCGTGAACCACCTGGAAGGCCACCTGTACGCCAATCGTATCGGGTGTCCCGATTTCACCCCACCTGCCGTGGTGTCGCTCGTGTCGGGTGGCAACACCATGCTCGTCCACATGAAGAGCTGGGGCGACTACGAAACGCTCGGCACCACCATCGACGACGCGGTGGGCGAGGCGTTCGACAAGGTCGCGAAGGCGCTCGGGCTGGGATACCCCGGCGGGCCTGTGATCTCGCGCTACGGTGCGAAGGGCGACCCGCGTGCCATCGCCTTCCCGCGCGCGATGATGCACTCGGGTGATTTGCGCTTCTCGCTTTCAGGCTTGAAGACGGCGGTTGTCACCTATATCAACGGCGAGCGGGAGGCTGGGCGCGAGCTCAACGTGCCCGATATCTGTGCGAGCTTCGAGGCGGCGGTGGTCGACGTGCAGGTGGCGAAGGCGAAGCGTGCTCTCGAGATGACGGGCGCTCGCACGCTTTGCGTGGGCGGCGGCGTCGCGGCGAACCCCGTGCTCCGCGCATCGTACGAGAAGATGTGCTCGAAGGCGGGTGTGCGCCTGGTGCTGCCGCCCCTTTCGGCATGCGGCGACAATGCGGGGATGATCGCGCTCGTCGCGCTCGATCGCTTCAGGCAGAAGAAGTTCTTCTCGTTCGACTTCGACGCGAAAGCGCACGTCAACCTCGACGAGCCCTACTAGGGCGCGCGGTGCTGCTGCTGGAAACAAACGGGGCGCGGACGCTTGGTGCTGCCGCCGGGAACGGGGCGCGCGGTGCTGCTGCTGCTGGAAGCAGGGGGCGAGGGAAATCGTCTTCCGGCAAGGACGTCTTTGTTCGTGACCTACTATTCCTTCGGATAAACGGCTCGCGCGACGAAGTACGACGCCGCGATGCAGCACATCGCGCAGCAGATGGTGACGGGGAACCCGAAGCAATCGTTCACGATTCCCCAGATCACGCAGGCTCCCCCGATGCCGACGTCGATTGCAAGCTGGAAAAGCGCGTTGGCGGCTCCCCATCGCTCGGGCGGCGTGTTCTTCACCGCCACCGACTGGTTGAGCGGCAGCGCGATGCCGGTGCAGAAGCCGTACACGATTCCCGACAGGTTGAACACCGCATCGCGCACGGGTGCGCCGTCGAGAACCGTCCCGCAGGCGACGAGCATGGCAAACGCGACGAGGCCGCACGCCAGTGCGACGGGCAGGATCTTGATGGGCGCGAAGCGGTCCATGAAGGCGCCCGATTTTAGGCGCACGAGAATCATGCTCACGGCTGACAGGGTGTAGAACAGCCCCGCGTTCCCCACGCCGAGCGAGGCGCCGTACAGGCCGACGAAGAAGATCACGAACCCGAACGCCGGGGAGAGCACGATCATGGGCAGCGTGCCTGGGAGGGCGTGTTTCTCGAAGATGCGGGAGGCGATGCTTTCGCGCTTCGGCCGCCCTTCCATCCTGGACTGCGCGGTTGACGTGGTCGTTTCAGCCGCCTCGGCTGCTCCCGTTCGTGCGGCCTCGCTTTCCCCCTCTTCGAGCCTGCGCCGGTAGACCGCTTCCTCGGGCAGCATCTCGGGGTGCTTCTCGTAGCGGCAGAGGAAAATCATCGAAAGCCCGACCACAGCGATTGCGGTCACGCCGACAAAGAGGTTTTCAGGCGGGTCGGTCGACACGAGGGCAAGGGCGAGGGCGGGTCCAACCGACATGGAAAGCGCCTGGCCAAGCCCGTAGTAGCCGATTCCTTCCCCCATGCGCGACGCGGGAAGCGCATCGGCTGCGGCGGTCGCCGACGCGGTGGTCACCGCCGAGAAGCCGGCTCCTTGCAGGATGCGGAACACCACGAAGGGCGCGACGTCGTGGGTGAACAGGGGGCCGACGGTCCCGACGATGAGCACGGCGAACCCGAAAAGCATCACGATGCGGCGCCCGCGCCCGTCGATCAGCGGCCCCGAGAGCAGGCGCACGACGGCCGCCGCTCCCGAAAACACGGCTGCCAAAACGCCAGCGTACGCGGCGGTTCCGCCATAGAGGGCGACATAGACCGACGTGCTCGAGTTGAGCCCTTGGCCCACCATAAAGCAGCACAACGTTGAGGCGACAACCAAGACGAAGGTGGTCGACCATAGCTGCTCGCGTGGACTTCCTCCGCGCGAATCGTCGTTTTTCGAGGCTCGTTTTCCCATGTGCCCATCATAGCGATTTCTCGGGACCTGCATAGATGGCGCGAAAGATTCGCAAGCTGAGCGATGATGCACAGGCGACAATACTGGGAGGAATCTAATGATAAGTGGTGAAAACGATGTCCCCATCCCGTGCAAAAATGGACGATTTTTGGAGAAAGCATGCGTCAACAATAATTTTACGATTACACGTAAAATCTGGTGATGCTGGTGCATTTTCGTCCCAGTCGCAACTTTGTGCGGTAACTGTGTAGTGTGACCTTAGATACCTTGTTGCATAAGGGAAAAAGTGTATCAAATGAGCAAGTCAAAACACCGCCTCGAAACGAGAAGGGAGACCTCATGGCATCCCAGAGTAAGAAGCCGAAGAACAAGGATGCGCAGCTCGTCGATTTGTTCCATCATTGTGCGCACGTCGCTGTCCATCGCGGAAACCGATCCGGTGGGCGTTCCGGCACCCTGTCGGCGTTGTTGAAAACCGGTCCAGTGAGCCAGCGTGAGCTTGCGGAGGTCATGAACGTCCGCGCCGCGACGCTCTCCGAGCAGATCGCTCGCCTTGATCGCGCAGGTCTTGTGGAGCGCACCCCGAGCGAGAAGGACCGTCGCTCGGTAATCGTCTCGCTTTCCGAGGAGGGCAAGAAGGAGGCCCGCCGCTGCTCCCGCGAGCGCACGAAGTACAACGAGCAGCTGTTCTCGGTTCTCTCCGACGACGACAAGGCCGAGCTCATCAGCCTGCTCGAGAAGCTCTCCGACCACTGGAGCGAGAGCAATCTCGACGGCGGCAAATAGAAGTCAAGCTGCGCGCTCCCCTTGATGCATCGCAAATCGGGACGCGATGCAATTCTGCGCGCCTTATGCCCGTGACTCACCGGCGCTTACGAAACGAGGACCCCGCATCACGCTGCGGGGTCCTCGTCGTTACTCGGGCTTTTTCGCCACATGCACCGCGGCGATGCCGCCGGTGTAGTTCTTCCAGGTGACATTGACGAACCCCGCCTCGCGCATCATCTTCGCGAGGCCCTCTTGGTTCGGGAACGCCTTGATGGACTTCGACAGGTACACAAACCCTGCCTTGTCCCCGGTGATAAGGCCGCCCCAAAAAGGGATCAGGTGCTTCAGGTAGAAGTTGTACAGCGCGCGCCACACCGCGTTCGGCGGCGTGGAGAACTCCAGGCACACCAGATGCCCGCCCGGCTTCAGCACGCGGAGCATCTCGGAGAGCGCGCGCGGGCGGTCGGGCATGTTGCGGATGCCGTATGCCATGGTGAGGGCGTCGTAGCTCGCGTCCGCATAGGGGATGTTCTGCGCGTCGACCACCTCGAAATCGACGGGCACGCCGCATGCGGCCCCGTCGGCGTAGTGCGCTCGTGCCACGTCGAGCATCTCATTTACCAGGTCGGTGCACTGGATATGGCGCGGATGCTTCGCGCGCGCCACCGTGAAGGTGACGTCCCCGGTGCCTCCCGCGATGTCGAGCACGTCGTCGGTCGGCTCGATGGGGGCCTGCCTCATCATTCCTGCGAGCCATGACTTGTAGGCGCCAAAGCTCGATACGGCGTTGAACCGCTCGTATTTCTTGGCGATTGACGAGAAGATGTCCTTCACGCGTTCGGAAGATATCTCGGCGGGCGCTTCCTTGCCCGTTGCGGTGTCGATGCTCATGGTGGTCGTGCTCCTGATGTGACGCTTTCGCTTGTCTGCGGGACGCTTCAGTATACGCCAAATCGCCCGCCTTCTCCCCGTCGCCGATTGCCAAGGTGTGGATTCGGGGGATGTGCGAACCCAGTGTTATCATATCGTGACTAATGAAACCAAGGGCGAGTGAGGCTCAAGCTATGTTGTTGTGCGCACAATATGTTCTGCCCGTCACCTCCGACCCCATCGTCGGGGGCGCCGTTCTCGTTCGAGACGGACGAATTCGGGACATCGGCAAAACCGAGATGCTCAGGCTGCGCTATCCGGACGAAGAGGTGCTCGACTACGGAACGGCCGCCATCATGCCCGGTCTGGTCGACCTCCACACTCATATGGAGAACTCGATCATGCGGGGCATCGTGCACGACGTGCCCTACATCACCTGGCTCGCTTCCGTTGCCGCCCTCTCCGCGAAGATGGAAGTGTCCGACTGGTACGACTCCGCCATTTTGGGCGGCTTGGACGCGCTTGCATCCGGCATCACCTGCGTGGCCGACATCACCACCACGGGCGCTGCCTGCACGGCGGCCCAGAAGCTCGGCCTTCGCGGCGTGGTCTATCGCGAGGTGGGCGTCATGGACAAGCGCCGCATCGACTACGCCATGCGCGCCGCCGAAAACGACATCATGCATTGGTCCCAGGAAGTGGATCCCGACCGCATCTCGATCGGCATCGCGCCCGCTCCTATCTACATGTGCCACCCCGCCGTGTTCGGCAGGGTCTCCGAGCTCGCTACGCGCGACGACCTGCCCGTGGCCATGCACCTTGCCGGCAGCCGCGAGGAGTACTACTTCGTGAAGCGCGGCTCCTCGTCGTTCTCCGTGCACGGCGAGTCGGTCCGTCGCGGCTTCATCGAGATTCCGCCTTGGCTTCCGACGGGCGTTTCCCCTGTTCGCTATGCGCTGAACTGGGGCGCCTTCGAGTCTCCCAACGTGCTCGCCGTCCACTGCGTGCACACCGACGAGGAAGACGTGAAGAAGCTCAAGGAGTACAACGTGGCCATCGCCGTGTGCCCGCGCTGCAACGCGCAGCTCGGCATGGGCGTGGCGCCCGTCGACGAGTTCATGCGCGCCGGCCTGCGCGTCGGCATCGGCACCGACTCTCCTGCCGCCACCGACTCGACCGACATGCTCTCCGAGATGCGCCTCGGAATGCTCCTCCAGCGCGCTGTCAACGTCGGGCGCTTCCTCGATTCCGAGTCGATGCTCGAGATGGCGACCATCGGCGGCGCCCGTGCGCTCAAGCTCGACGACGAGATCGGGTCGCTTGAAATCGGCAAGCGCGCTGACATCATCGCGGTCGATCTTTCGAGCTCGCAGCAGTCGCCTTCGACAAACCCCGTCTCGGCAATGGTGAACACCTGCACCTCCGCCGACGTCATCATGACGATGGTCGACGGCAAGACGCTCTACGAGCGGGATAAATGGCACATCGACGTGGAGGTTGCCAAGCACATTGCCCGCGTCATCGAGATCCGTGGAAAGCTGAGGCTGTAACCCATGGCCAAGAAATCCGGCAACAAGCAGCAGAAGCTGACGGCGCAGCAGAAAAGCGACCGCATCAAGGCGGCGAAGGAACGCGAGGCGCGCGCGCAAGCGCAACGGGAGCGCTCGGCTAAGATGAAGAAGATCTTCACCGTGGTCGTGTGTGTGATTCTAGTTCTGGCGCTCGGCATTCCCACGATCGCGCTGTCCGTGCTCACGGCGTAACGGTGGCAGTCGGACGGTCTTGCGGCGAGCCGCGGGGCTGCCCGGCTGTTTTTTCGTTTGAGGGGAGCGTGCGGAAATCGTGGCGTGGTGCGCGGTGTGCTACCATAGACCGCTGCTGTGCCCGATAATAGTTCGGTACGCGTGGCAACCCTTTCCGGTTTGTTCCTCCGAAGGAGTTTATTTTGTTTGGCATAGGTGGATTTGAGCTTTTCCTCATTCTGCTGTTCGGTTTCCTTATCTTCGGCCCCGACAAGCTTCCCGCCATGGCGAAGACGCTTGGCAAGGCCATCGCGAAGTTCCGCAGCGCTCAAGATGAGATGAACAAGGTCATCAAGGAAGAGAAGATCTTCGACCCCGACGCGGAAGACCCGTTCAAGAACCCGCTCGACGCGCTCGAGAAGATGGGCAACGCCGCAGAGTCGGGTGCGAAGAACGTGAAGAAGGCCGCAACGTCTACAGTGAACGCCGCGAAGGACGCGAAGCAGGAAAGCTTCTCCGAGCGCAAAGCGCGCTACGACCGCGAGCGTGCTGCTCGCAAGGAGGCTGAGAAGGCCGAGGCCGAAAAGCAGGCGGCTGCCGATGCGGTCGCTGCGACCGCGGCACGCGCCGAGGCGAGCAAAGCCGACGCGAAGCCGACTGCCGATGAGCTCTACGGCAACGCCAACGCATCTGAGAGCAAGGAAGCGAAGGCGGCTGCTGCCGACGCGCCTACAAGCGAAGAGAAGGGGGAGTAAGCGATGCCTATCGGTCCTGCCCGAATGCCCCTTTTCGATCATCTGGGCGAGCTGCGCATGCGCCTTGTCCGTATCGTGGTCGTGTTGCTTATCGCCGTCTGCGTGTTCTATATGGCAACGCCGACGCTTTCGGTCATCTTGTTCGCGCCTATCTCGGAGTTTCTTCCCAAGGGATTCCAACAAGGCATGTACACGACGCCCTTCGACGCGTTCGCAACGCGTTTCAAGCTGTCCTTCTGGGCATCGGTCGTCGCGTGCTCGCCTGTCATCCTCTGGCAGATCCTCGCGTTCTTTCTGCCGGCGCTCAAGCCTAAGGAGCGCAAGTGGTTCATCCCGACGTTCGCGATCGCGGTGTTCCTGTTCATCTTCGGTACGCTGTTCTGCTACTTCATCATTCTGGACCCAGCGTTCCAGTGGCTCACCGACCAGGCGTACGGCATGAGCGCGCAAGTGCTTCCGCAGGCATCGTCCTACCTTGACATCATCATCAAGTTCGAAATCGGCTTCGGTTTCGCCTTCGAGCTGCCGGTCGTCGTGTTCTACCTGGTCATCTTCGACATCATTCCCTACAAGAAGATGCGCGGGCAGTGGCGCACCATCTACGTCGTGCTCATGGTGCTCTGCGCGATGATCACTCCGGACGCGAGTCCTATCACGATGCTGCTCATGTTCGCCGCGCTTATCGTGCTCTACGAGGTGTCGCTTCTGCTGGCGCGCATCGTGCTTTCGAAGCGCATTAAGAAGCAGAACGCCGAGCTTGCTGCGGAGGAAGCGGAGGACTAGCTCGCCTCGCTTTGTTGATTCGGCTAAGGCCACTCGTCTAGGGTGGCCTTACGTGCATATCTGCGTTCTACTACCATAGAAGGCGGATGGACGGTGCGTCTGGGAAGACGCCTTTCGCGATGGGGGTTTCATGCACGAACTGGGAATCATGACGGGCGTCATCGAGGCTGCCGAGAAAGCTGCGCGCGATTCAGGCGCGACCCGTCTTCTGAAGGTTAACCTGTCGATCGGCGAAATGACTGAGGCGATCGAGGATGCGCTCGTGTTCGCGTGGGAGGCCCTCACCGAGGACGACCCGTATGCGAAGGGCGCCGAGCTTGCCATTAACATGATCAAGCCGAAGAGTCGCTGCCTCGAATGCGGCGCCGTCTTCGAGCACGATAGGTTCCATATGTTCTGCCCGGAATGCGATGGGTTCGCAACCGAGCTTCTGTGCGGGCGGGAGCTGCAGATCGATTCGATCGAAGTCGACCTGCCCGACGATGAGGAAGGAGATTCCCATGAAGATTGATATGAAGCAACCGATTCTCGACAAGAACGACGCCATCGCGCGTGAGCTGCGCGAGCGTTTCGCCGAGCATCACGTGTACGTGGTTGACCTTTTGGCGAGCCCGGGGTCGGGCAAGACCTCGACCATCTTGGCCACGATTGACGCCCTGCGCGATGAGTTCAACATCGCCGTCATCGAGGGCGATATCGCGAGCAGCGTCGACGCCGAGAAGATCAAGGCGCAGGGGATCGCCGCCGTGCAGATCAACACCGGTGGGGCGTGTCATCTGGAAAGCGCCATGATCAAGCGCGCCATCGACGTGCTCGACCTTGAGCGCCTCGACCTGATTATCGTGGAGAACGTGGGCAACCTCGTGTGCCCGACGGACTTCGATTTGGGCGAGAACGCCAAGGTCATGATCTTGTCGGTGCCGGAAGGCGACGACAAACCGCTCAAATACCCGGGCGTCTTCCAGGTTTCTGAGGCAGTCATCCTGAACAAGGTTGACACGATGCCGGTGTTCAACTTCAATCAGGAGGCCTTCGAGGAAAGCGTGAACCAGCTGAACCCGCAGGCTCCTATCTTTCCTCTCTCCGCGACGACGGGCGAAGGCCTGGAGGCGTGGACGAGCTGGCTCGCTGAGCGCATCCGCAAGGCGTAATTCGACCTGCGAGTGGGCAACCCGCGAGGTTGAGGCAGTAGTTCAACCTGCGGGTGGCCAGCCTGCAAGGTTGTGGTCGTAGTTCAACCTGCGAGATTACGGCCGCGGCCAGGAGTCCCGTGCTCAGACAGTCCTCGCTGCGCTGCGGAACTGCGCGCGGGACCCCTGCCCGCGGCCTTTCGAGTCGAAGGCGGAGTTCAACCTACGAGGCTTGAGGTTGCAACGCGTCTGAAACAATGGACTGGCATACTTAGTCGCATCACGCGGATTGTTGCGCAAGGAGGCTCTATGAAAGCTGGGGACAAGTATCAGGCGTGCGTCGGCGCGCTCGCGGCGTACACGAAGGGCATCGGCTTCTCGCAAGTCGTCATCGGTCTTTCGGGCGGCATTGACTCGTCGGTGACGGCGGTCATGGCTGTCGACGCGTTCGGCGCTAAGAACGTGCACGGTGTGCTTCTTCCCGGTCCCTACTCGACTGGTCATTCCATCGATGACGCGTTGGCTTTGGCGGAAAACCTCGGCATCGAGAGCCATACGGTGTCGATCTGCGAGCCGTTTGAGGCATTCGAGCAGGTCATTCGCAAGTCCTACAAGGAAAAGCTCGAGGGTTTGGCTTCCGAGAACACGCAGGCACGCTGCCGCATGGTAATTCTCATGGCCCTTTCGAATGCGAATCGCTGGATGCTTGTGAACACTGGCAACAAGTCCGAGGCGGCGATGGGCTACTCCACGCTCTACGGCGATACGGCGGGCGCGTTTGCCCCGCTCGGCGGCTTGTACAAGACCGATGTGTACGAGGTGGGCCGTTGGCGCAACGAGCAGGCGCGCGCGGCGGGTGACGTCGAGCCCATTCCCGAGAACGTGTTCGTGAAGCCACCGAGCGCCGAGCTCGCTCCCGGACAGAAGGATGAGGCCTCCATGGGCATCGACTACGAGACGCTCGACAAGCTGCTGATTGCCGTGCAAGAACAGGGGCAGTCGGTCGAGGACGCGTGCGATGCGCTGGGCTTCGACATCATGCAGGCGACAGGCCTTCTCGCGCGAGTGGACTCCTACGCGTTCAAGCGCGCGCAAGAGCCCCCCTTCCCCGACGTGAAGTTCTACGGGTAACTTCACGTGCGCTCCTTTGCGCGTGATAAAATAGCTGCTTGCCCGCATAGCGTCCGACGACGCGCGGGTGACGTGAATTCGGCACGAGGGCACCATTCGCCTGACCTGCCACGATGCAAAGGAACACATGATGTCAAAGGGAACCTATTCGTTCACCACACCGATTTACTACGTGAATGCCGCACCTCATCTGGGCACAGCGTACACCACCGTCGCAGCCGACACCGTCGCGCGCTATCAGCGCATGAACGGCTACGACGTTGCATTCGTCACCGGCATGGACGAGCATGGCCAGAAGGTCGCCGACACGGCCGCCTCGAAGGGCATGACGCCGCAGGAATGGTGCGACTCCATGGAGCCGGCTTTCCGCGACGTGTGGGATCTTCTCGACATCACCTACACCGATTTCGTGCGCACGACCGAGCCGCGCCATGCCCGCACCGTGCAGAAGTTCTGGCAGGACCTCTACGACAAGGGCTACTGCTATAAGGGCAGCTACGAAGGCTGGTACTGCGTGCACGAGGAAACCTACTATGCCGAGTCCGACCTCGAGAAGAACGAGGACGGCGAGTTCATCTGCCCCGACTGCAAGCGCCCGGTGCAGAAGGCCGGCGGCGAGGAGAACTGGTTCTTCAAGCTGTCCGAGTTCCAAGAGCCGCTGCTCAAGTTCTACGACGAGCACCCCGACTTCATCCGCCCGGAAACCCGTCGCAACGAGATCGTCTCGTTCGTGAAGAGCGGCTTGAAAGACCTCTCCATCAGCCGTTCCACGTTTGACTGGGGCGTGCCCATGCCGTTTGACGAGGGACATGTTGCCTACGTGTGGGCCGACGCGCTGCTCGCGTACCTCACCGGCATCGGTTACGGTGACGAGGGCCGCGAGGGCGAGTTCGAGGCCCGCTGGCCTATGCAGTACCACTTCGTCGGCAAGGACATCACGCGCTTCCACTGCGTGATTTGGCCGGCTATGCTCATGGCGGCGGGGCTGCCCGTCACACACACCGTGTTCGGCCACGGCTTCCTGCTTACCAAGGGCGAGAAGATGTCGAAGTCGAAGGGCAACGGCATGAAGCCCGTCGACCTCGTGAAGATCTTCGGCGTGGACGCGTACCGCTACTACTTCATGAGCGACGTGCAGTTTGGCCATGACGGCAACATCTCGATGGAGCGCATGGTGCAGGTGTACAACGCCGATTTGGCGAACACTTGGGGAAACCTGTGCAGCCGCGTTTTCAATATGACGAAGAAGTACTTCGATGGTAAGGTACCTGAAGTTCCCGCCGACGCCGCTGCGCGTGTGTCGAACCCGATGCTGCCCATCGCCGAGGGACTTTACGCGAAGTACGACGCGTGCCTGGGGCAGGTCGACTTTACCGGTGCCGCCGCCGCGGTGCAGGAGCTTGCGGGCCGTGTGAACCTCTACGTGGAGGAAAGCGCCCCGTGGAACCTGGCGAAGAAGGAGGAGACGGCGGGCGACCTGGCTGCCGTCATCTACAACTCGCTTGAGGCGATCCGCATCATCGCGCTCTACATGGCGCCGTTCATGCCGAACACGTCGGCCGAGGTCTTCTCCCGTCTTGGGCTGGGCGAAATCGCTGCCTGCACCGACATCGAAGCAGCCACCAAGTGGGGTCAGCTGCCTGCTGGCAACGCCGTCATCGTGGGCGACCCGCTGTTCCCGCGCCTGAACATGGACGAGATCGACCTCGACGCGGAATAGCGCATCGGGTTCGCGATTTTGGAGATGAGCGACATGGGCATGACCGCACCTGAAACGTCGGCATGCGAGGCGGCTGGCGCGCAAGCGGCCGTCGAGCTGACCGCGACGGACGAGCCGACCGAGCCTGAGTTCTTCGACAGCCTGTTCCGCAAGCGGAAGAAGAACGGGGAATGGAAGATCGTGGAAACGCCTGACCTGGGCGTTTTGGCGGTCGATGCTCATTGTCATCTGCAGTATCAGAAAAACCCCGGGCTCGCGCTCGCCCGTGCGGGCCTGCATGGGGTTGGCTTTATGTGCACGGTGGTCGACGTCTACGAGGACGGCACGACCACCTATGACAGCCTCTCGAAGTGGAACCACGAGGCCGCGCTTTCCATGCAGCGGCTTTTCTCCCGCTGTTGAGGCCAGCCGTCTCCGCGCGTGCCGCGGATGCGCATTGCAGCTGGTCTTCACCCGCATAACGCGAAGTACTGGGGCCCCGAAACCGAGGAGCGCCTGCGCGCGATGCTTCATGACAAGCGCACGTCGTGCTTGGGCGAGATCGGGCTGGACTATCACTACGACCTCTCGCCCCGCGAGGACCAGGAGCGTGCATTCCGCGCGCAGGTTCGCATCGCGAAAGAGGCGGGGTTGCCCGTAATGCTGCACATTCGGGAGGCGCACGATGACGCGCTCGCCATCATGCGCGACGAGGGATGGCCCGAGGCGGGTTGCATCCTGCATTGCTTCACGAACGATTGGGGCACGCTAGAGCCGTGGATTGAGGCGGGCTGCTCGGTCACGTTCGGCGGCGCGCTCACCTTCAACAACGGCGACGCTATCCGCGATGCTGCAGCGCGCGTGCCGGAGATGCAGCTCATGGTGGAGACCGACTCCCCGTATATGGCGCCGAAGCCGTTGCGCGGCGAGGTGTGCGAACCCGCCATGGTGGTGTTTACCGAGGGCGCGCTCGCGGATGTGCGCGGTGCGGAGGGGGAGGAGCGCCTGGCCTTGTTCCGTCGTGTGCTCACGAACGCAGAGAGCATGCTGAACCGTCCGCCTACCGCATGGCAGCTGGGGAAATAGCCTGCCGCGTTGCGCGGTCATAGTACAATGCGCACAGATATCGCTGCGCTTGGGAGGGAAATTTTGAATCGTCTTATCATCGTCGGATCGCCGCGCACGAACGGCAGAAGCGCGCACCTGGCCAATATGCTGTTTGAGACTTGCATCGAGGAATGCCCCGATGACGAGCTTGCGCTTGCGCCGGTTTCCACGCTTTCGGTGGCGGGGTGCACAGGCTGCGATGCGTGTCGCGACAACATCGCGAAGCTTGCCGAGCTCGGCGAGGGGGCCCTCGACGACGATTTTGCCCCGTGCGTCATCGACGACGATATGCAGGAAATCTACGAGTTCATTGACGCTGCGGACGAGATCACCGTGGTGAGCCCTGTGTATTTCGCGGGCCCGCCGTCGCAGTTGAAGGCGCTGCTTGATCGTTTGCAGCCTTACTATTGGACGAATGCGCGCGTCGAGGAAAAGCGCCCTGCCGTGCTGCATGTGGTGGGCGAGGGCGGCGATCCGCATGGGTTTTCCGCGCTTGTGTCCATCGTCCGCTCGGCGCTCGCTGTTGCGGGGTTCCGTCTGGAAACCGTGTTCGACTGGGTGGGGAAGATCGACGAGAACGGCGAGATCACGGCCGATGCTGAGGTTCGCTCGATCGAGGACCTCTTCGCAGCTGCTGACTCTGCTATGGTGCCCGCGCAGGGTGCGGAAGGCGACGGGGCTGCGATTATAGAGTTCCCTCAAACTGAAGGAGATTCGAGCTTGGGTGAAGAGGATTCGCCCGAACCTGGATCGTCGCGCGGCCCGCGCGGTGGTGCCCGCACGAAGCTTTCGCTCGACGATGCGGGTGGTACGAAAGCGCCCCATGCGAAGAGCGCGTCGCGTCAGGGCGGCGGCAAGAAGCCTGCGGGCGCGTACGGCAAGCCGAAGGGGTCGCATGCGGGCGGCGGCTCGCGCAAAGCTGGCGGTGCTCAGGGTAAAAGAGGCGGCCAGCAGGGCGGCGCGCGAACGAAGGGCGCCGCAAAGAAAGGTAACTCGAAGAAGGGCAACGGCCGTGGCTAACATGCTCTCCCCCTTGGCAACTCCTGCGGCAACGCGCGATGTCCTGGAGGAGCATGGCCTTTCGACGAAGCATGCGCTCGGCCAGAACTTCCTGGTTAACGATGCAATTCTGCAGAAGATCGTCGAGCTTGCGCAACTTGACGCCTCTGATGACGTGCTTGAAGTGGGTCCCGGAATCGGGACGCTCACTATTGCGCTGTTGAAGTGCGTGGGGCGCGTGGTGTCGGTCGAGCGCGACGCCGATTTGCCCGCGGTGCTTGAGGACACGCTCGAGCCGTGGGCTGATCGCTTCTCCCTCATCTCGAAAGACGCGCTCGAATTGACTGAGGAAGAAGTGCATCTTGCGTTGGCGAAGTGTGCTGTTTCGAACGAGGGCGAGGGGCGTGCTTCGCGCGCAGTTCCGCACGACGCGAACAGTCCAGTGGCCTGCTCGCCAAAGCAGGACTGCTTGAGCACGAAGTATGCCCCTCGCCCTCTTGGGTTTGGGAATGGTACTCGCTGCTCTTTCCCCAACAAGTTCGTGGCCAACCTGCCCTATGCGGTGGCGGCCACGCTCGTGCTCGATTTCTTCCAGAAGTTTTCCCAGCTCGAGAGCGCGACGGTGATGGTCCAAAAGGAAGTGGCCGACCGCATGTGCGCCGAGCCGGGCTCGAAGAACTATGGTGCCTACACGGTGAAGCTGCGCCTGTACGCTGAGCCTGCAGGCCGATTCCTGGTGAGCCCCAACAATTTCTTCCCGCCGCCGCACGTCGACTCGTCGGTTCTGCGCCTTGATCGCAGGCCTGTGTTCGACGCCGATGGCGAGCCGCTCGATGACGCGCTTCTCAAGGCGACGTGCGCTATGGCCGACGCCGCTTTCGCGAGTCGCCGCAAGACCATTTCCAATTCGTTCAAGACGTATTTTGCGAGCAGGGGAAATGCCGGCAAGGCTTTCATCGGGTGCATTCCCGACTTGCTCGATGAGTGCGGAATTGATGCGAAACGACGCGGTGAGGCGCTCTCACTTGACGAGTTCATTGCGCTGGGGAAGGCGTATTTACGAAGGGAATCTAACCCATTATAGCGGTTTTTGTGCCGTTTATCGCGAGATTTCGCATGAAAATTGACGTCCGTGATACAATGCGCAATCGAGATAACTATATATGCGGGAGAAAGAGCCAGCATGGATTTAGCACAGCAAGCAAAAATCGTCGACTCCATTCATGACACGCTGCATGATTTCGTGGGTCAGCGCCTGAAGGTGCGCGCGAATATGGGGCGCTCCAAGATCGTTGAAAGCGAAGGCGTTCTCACCCAGGTTCATCCGCAGCTGTTCATCATGGAAGTCGATCGCAAGCGCGGTCGCACGGCGCGTCAGTCTTACCAGTATGTCGATGTTCTGACGGGTATGGTCGAGCTGTCCCAGAACGGCGAGCCGCTGTTCGAGCCGTTCGAGATCGAAAACCCCAACGCTATTCCCGAGAAGACTGAAGTCGTCCTCGAGGAAAAAGTTCTCTCCTAAAACCAGCCGCATGGTACAAGGAGGTATGCCCCGACTCGTTCGGGGCATACCTGTTTTTGGGCGATGATTGCTGCCTGCTTGCACTCTCGGCTGCGGTATTGTGTGGACGATTTGAGCATCTCGGGATTTGATTTGACAATCTGCGCAACATCCGTCATTATTTATCGACGCGCCAAGAGCGCAAAACCCGTGGGGATGTAGCTCAGCTGGGAGAGCATCACGTTCGCAACGTGGGGGCCGAGGGTTCGAATCCCTTCATCTCCACCATGGGAACTCAGGCAGGTCGGAAGCAATTCCGGCCTGCTTTTTATTGCCCTATCTGAGGCTAAGTGGCTTACAGGACAAGATGCGCATCCTCTAGTGCGGCCTTGCATTCCAATTGCCCTGCCATCGGAAAACCGACTCTTCGCAGGCTTTTCTTCCCTCTGTACGCATTGTGCGACGCGCGAAGTTTTTCGCGGGAGCGTTTCCGATCGTGAAATGCCGCTCGTGATACCGTCGCTTAGCGGGGCGAGATGCGACAGGTCCTCCCTTTTTTGCTGAAAACTCTGCATCGTGGACAGAAATCGTCGATATGTGAGTCTGGAAAGGGCGACGAGGGAGGTTGGCTCTGCGAGGGTTCTCGTTTGCCCAGGTCAGTTTTCTCGAAATCAAGTTTTCCAAAACTAACTCCTCACATATCGATGATTTATGTCCATGACGAGCCGATTCCGAAGAAGAAGGCATTCTCATCGCCGCGCCTCAAAAAGTTTCGGCGAGGCAGCGGGGGAAGGGCTCCGGCGATAGCCCTCGATACGCCGCGGACCGGGACGCGATTGGGTGCGACCCCTTGACCGGCCTTCCGGGAGCAGAGTGGCAAGTTGGTGGTCAAACGAGCGAGTTGTGCGCTCCTGTTTTTGCTCCTACTCTCGAATGGGAAAATCGTGACCAGGCCTTTTGCTGGCAAGGGCGTCCCAGTCGGTATCCCAGAGAGCGAAAACGCGGGTTTTCGGCGATTCGGATGTCTCTATTACCAGGGCCGCGTGAAGCTGACCGAGGGCACTGACTATACCTACGTCGTGGAGGGCAATGACGCTCCCGGCACGGGTCGCGTGGTGCTCACCGGCATGGGCGATTACCGTGGCACCGTCGAGAAGACGTTCAAGGTGAAGTCGAACGAGGTCGAGCCCGGTCCCTCCGAGGGCAAGATCGACATGAGTTCAGTGAAGTTCGTCGGGCTTGCCGCGAGCTACGTGTACATGGGCCAGCCGGTCATTCCTGTGGTGAACCTCATGCTGGGCAATACGCTGCTCGTCCCGGGCGTCGATGGTAAGGGCGAGATGCAGCCCAGCCGCGAGATTACGCGCGAAGAACTTGCTTGCGTCATGATGCGCTATGCCAAGAGCTGCGGCATTGCCGGGGCCGACGCCGAGCCGAGCGAGGAGGGGATCACCGACTGGGCCGATGTTTCCAGTTTTGCGATGAGCTCGATCAAATGGGCGCTTGCCAACGGCGTGATCTCGGGCGTCGATAATCTCGACGGTACCAGGTCGCTTTGCCCGCACGACAGTGCAAGCCGCGCCCAGATGGCGAAGATCATCCTGAATGTCGAAGCGATGAGGGGCTAAAAGAAGCTGGCGGGCTGCTTCGGCTAATTCCCGGCCCGATTCCCTTCCTCTGAGGTGGGGAAGCGGGCCGGTTCACGTTTGAGCTTTATGGCCTTCGGGTCGCGTTTGCCGGCGCCGCGGGCAGCGCAATTGCCCCGTGCTACAATCTGTCCCGTGAGTTTCCGGAAAGCGCCGAGCGGGCGCTTTCCTTGTATGTTGCCTCGCGAAGAAAGGTTTCCTATGAAGGCACTTATTCCCGCTGCCGGTTTGGGCACGCGCTTCCTTCCCGCCACGAAGGCGCAGCCGAAAGAGATGCTGCTCGTGGTCGACCGCCCCGTCATCCAGTACGTGGTGGAGGAGGGCTTGGCGTCGAAGGCCGACGAGGTCGTCATCGTGAACAGCCGCTCCAAGAAGGCGATTGAGGACCACTTCACGCCCGACCCCGACCTGGTCTCCACGCTGCGCGCGCGCGGCAAGGATGCTTACGCCGACGAGGTGGAGCGCGTGGGCAACTATAACGTGAGCTACGTGTACCAGGAGGAGCCGCTCGGGCTGGGGCATGCCATCTGGTGCGCGCACGAGAAGACGGCGGGCGAGCCGTTCTACGTGCTTCTAGGCGACGTGATCGTGCCCGACAACCAGATGCTTCCCGCGATGCAGAAGGTGTCGGACGAGCACGGCGGGGCGAGCGTGATCGCGGTCATGCCCGTGCCCGATGACCAGGTGCATCGCTTCGGGATCATCGCTGGCGAGAAACTTTCCGATGATGTGTGGAAAGTCGATTCGCTCGTGGAGAAGCCGGCGCTCGAGGACGCGCCGTCGAACTTGGCCGTGTTCGGGCGCTACCTGCTGAGCCCGCGTGTCATGGAGCTTCTGGCCGACGTGAAGCCTGGCGTGGGCGGCGAAATCCAGCTGACCGACGCGCTCGACGAAGTGCTGCGCGAGGAGGAGATGTACGCGCTCGTAATCGATCCCGAAGATGGCTTCGACACTGGCACGGTCGAGAGCTGGCTGCACACCAACAACGTGCTCTTCGAGCGCAAGCAAGGGTAAGCGCTCACGGGTGGCGACAGTCTTCCCTGGTGGGGTGCGTCTACGGGCGCGGGCAAGCGTCCGCAGGCGTGGGCGACCTTCCCGAGCGAGATAAGTTTCCTGACCGGGGTGGACGGGCTTTCCCAGCTATGCGTTCGCACGTGCGGACGGCTCCAGAGGTGGCGCGGGAGCTTCCCCGGGCAAATAAGACAAGGAAAGCGTTCGCGAAACTCAAGAACGAAAGCGCAGGCTGATCAGGCGACCTGCGCTTTTTTGTTGGCTGGGGGCGAAGCTGCAAGAAGACGCCCGGCGACTGGACGCGCAGTGCGACCCCTCGGTGGCCTTGGTTAGGGGATGCGTCTGCGGTGGCCTTGGTTGGGGATAGTGGCATCTTTTCGCGAGGATGACTTTTTCGAGGGGGAGACCTGCCAGAAATCGGGTGGTTTTCATCATCTCGGGAAGAATTCGAGCGAGGAGGGGAAAGTCGCTCGCAAGCGTCAATTCGCTGACCACTGTGCTCGCTTTGCGTGGGTCTTACGCGTATTGGGCGTGTTGGTAAGATCGCCAACGAAGGGGGTGTCGTCCGCCCAGTTGAAGTAGAAGGCCGCTCGTGCCTTCTGCTGGATTGTATTGTTGCTGCCCGTAGGTGCCTGGGGTATGTGGAAGCGATTGCTTGGTTGCCAACATGCTAGCGCTGCTGTTTAGAAGTCGCTCCCTCGCCGCTGCCAAAGAAACGAACTCGTAACAAAAGCCCTGGTTGATTCATAAGATGCCCACGTGTCGAACATAAGGGATTCAAGGGTGGTTGTTATGCTGCATACAGCAGGTGAGAAGGCCCCCCTCCTTCGAGAATCCTGCAGTTGCCTTCTTTCGAAAGCAGCAGGCGGTCCTAACCCCGACCGTCTAATCCCCTCCTTGGGCCCGTCGGACCTCCCTTTCCGGCGGGCCATCTCTTTTCTCCTCCTTCGCCTCTGGGCAAACAAACGTTCGCATGGTATGATACGCGCCATGGAAACCTTATTCACAGCAATGGAAAACGAGCGTCGCGCGGAAGTGGCGCCTCTTGCGGTGCGCATGCGCCCGCGCACGCTCGACGAGGTCGTGGGGCAGATCGACGCGGTCGGTCCCGGCAGCTGGTTGCGCAGCGCTATCGAGGGAGACAGCTTAAGCTCGGTCATCCTCTTTGGGCCCGCGGGCACGGGGAAGACCTCGCTCGCGCACGTTATCGCCGAGCACACGAAAGCCACCTTTGTGGAAGTCTCCGCCATCGGCGGCACCGTGTCCGACTTGCGCCGCGAGATCAACGCCGCGGAAAAGCGCCTGACGATGCAGGGCCTTCGAACCATCCTGTTCGTCGACGAGATCCACCGCTTCAACCGCAGTCAGCAAGACGCGCTGCTCCATGCGGTGGAGAACCGCGTGCTCGTGCTGGTGGGAGCCACCACGGAGAACCCGTTCTTCGAAGTGAACTCAGCACTCATCAGCCGTTCCCGCGTGGTTGAGCTTCACTCGCTCACCGATGGGGAAATCGCGCAGCTCGTTCGTCGTGCGCTGGCCGACGAGCGCGGGCTTGCCGGGCGCTATGCGCTTGCCGACGATGCCCTTTCCGCAATCGTGCTGCTCGCCGGGGGCGACGGGCGCGCCTCGCTTACCACGCTCGAGCTCGCCTCGCAGATGGTGGCGCCCGGCACTCCCAAAAAGCCCGCTCTCATCAGCGTCGATGTCGTGCGCCGCGCAACGCCTCACCGCGCGCTCGCCTATGACAAGAACAAAGACATGCACTACGACGTCATCTCCGCGTTCATTAAATCGATGCGCGGGAGCGACCCTGATGCTGCGCTCTATTGGCTCGCGCGCATGATTGACGGTGGGGAAGACCCGAAGTTCATTGCGCGCCGCATGATGATTCAAGCGTCGGAGGACGTGGGCAACGCCGACCCGCAAGCGTTCCTCATAGCAGAAGCCGCGTTCAAGTCCGCCGAGGTCATCGGCTACCCGGAATGCCGCATCAACTTGGCACAGGCGGCGATATACCTAGCGCTCGCTCCGAAAAGCAACGCCGCGGAGGCGGGAATCGATGCGGCGCTCGCCGAGGTACGGCATGGGCCTGCGCGCAAGGTGCCCGACTACCTGCGCGATAGGCATCGTCCGGGATCCGAAAACTACGGAACCTACAAATATCCCCACGACTACCCCGAAGGATGGGTCGAGCAGCGCTACCTTCCCGATGGCTTGGAGCGCGGCTGCTTCTATCATCCGAGCGAGCGGGGTTGGGAAGCTTACCGCGCGGATGCCGCCGCCCGCGACCGCGCGGCGGTGCTTAACGACGGCACGCGCGTGACTGCGGCGGAGCTGGGCTATCAGAGCGATTATGCACAGACACTGTCGAGCGCATGGAACGCCGGGCGCAGCGGTTCGCTGGAGGAGCGCTACATCCGAATGACGCAGGGCGTGGGTCAGGCCGCCGATTATGCGGTCAACCGCAGCTTTTGCGATACGGCGCTGGCGGAGGCGTTTGCCGCGTCCGTCGCGCAGCAGGTGGATCGCGAGGCGCAGGACGCCAGACTGGTGTCCTTTAATACACAGACCTATAATTTCGAATTTGAGCCGGAGGTTCAGGGCAGGCGGCTGGATCAGGCGCAGCTGGCGGCGGACATCGAAACGGTGCTGGCCGCCGGCGGCGGCGAGGTGCAGATGCAGATAGCGGTGCTCCAGCCGGAGATCACGCAGGAAAACGTGGCGGCAAATTACGGCATGATCAGCTACGCCGTGACGGACGCTTCCTCCTCGAACAGCAACCGTCTGGAGAACATTCGGCTGGCGCTTTCGTTCATCGACGGCATTTCGCTGGAGCCGGGCGAGAGCTTTGATACGCCGGAGGTGATTTTGAGCTGCTCGTCCGAGGGCTTTGGAAAGCTGAGCCATAATTTCCATCAGGTCATCCGGGAGCACATCTGCCGGGGCGAATGGAAAAACAAGCGCCGTCCGGTGTTGATTAACAACTGGGAGGGCACTTACTTTGACTTTACCGGGGACAAGCTCGTTTCGATCGCAAAGGATGCGGCAGAGCTTGGCGTCGAGTTGTTCGTCATGGACGACGGATGGTTTGGAAAGCGTGACGACGACCGTTCCGGTCTGGGCGACTGGTTCCCGAATGAAAAGAAGCTGGGCTGCAGCTTAAAGGAGCTGGGAGACCGTATTGTTGGACTTGGAATGAAGTTCGGCATCTGGTTCGAGCCGGAATGCATTTCGGAGGACAGCGATCTGTACCGGGCCCATCCTGACTGGGCGGTAAAGATTCCGGGCAGAAAGCCGAATCTGAGCAGACATCAGATGATTCTTGATTTTTCCAGAAAAGATGTACAGGATTATATCCTGGAACGGCTCTGCAGCGTGCTTGCAAGCGCGCCGATCAGCTATGTGAAGTGGGATTTCAATCGAAGCATCTGCGACAAATATTCTACATCCCTGCCTGCCGAAAAGCAGGGCGAGATGGCGCACCGGTTCATGCTGGGCTTATACCGCGTACTGGACGGTATGCTTTCGGCCTATCCGCACCTTTTACTGGAGGGCTGCAGCGGAGGCGGCGGACGGTTTGATGCCGGGATGCTCTATTATTCCCCGCAGATCTGGTGCAGTGACGATACGGATGCGATCGAGCGCCTG
>OMNT01000452.1_pt1 | contig 43766 bp, 39 predicted proteins | sample 1672551 | NCBI WGS metagenome assembly OMNT01 (sample SAMEA3136698, study PRJEB25190) | human gut metagenome | reverse complement strand
GGTTGAATCGTTTAAACAGTCCCTATTTCACCGCAACTTATCTGGGAATGAAAAAGGCGGAGGCCCTGGAGAGGGTCTCCGCCTTTGTTACAAGGGGCGATGTTATTCGCAAGCTGCAGGATTAGACCAGGCGAGCGTTGATCGTCTTGGCGATCTCGGCGGCGTCGGTAGAACCCTTGACGGTGGCACGGAAGTCCTCGTCCATGAGCGCCTCGGCGACCTTGGACAGGATCTTGAGGTGCGTGGTGCCAGCCTGCGCACTCGGGATGAGCAGCGCGATGGCCACGTTGACGGGAGCACCGTCCATGGTGTCCCAACCGGTCACGCCGGACTCGTCCTTGACGACGATGACGGCAGCCTCGGTAATGGCGTCAGACTTGGCATGGGGGATGGCGAAGCCCTCCATCATGCCCGTGGTGCCCTCGGCCTCGCGGGCCAGGAAGGCATTCATCACGGCGTCGGCGTCGCCGGCGATACCGGCTTTGACGGCCTGGTTGGAGACAAAGCTCAGGGCCTCGTCACGAGAAGCGAAGTCCTCGGCGACAAAGACGTTCTCGACCTTCACGAAGTCGGAACCCTCGGCCTTGGGAGCCTCGACGGCAGCGGCCTCGGGAGTCTCAACCGGCTTGGGTGCAGGAGCGGCCTTCTGGTTCTTCTCGAAGTCGTACTTCTTGTAGGCCACGAACAGGATGCCACCGACCACGGCGCCGACGAGGATCGCGAGGACCCACAGCGGACCATTCTCGACAACGGGCAGGACCAGGAAGCCACCGTGAGGTGCCGGATCGTGAACGTTGAACATGATGGTCAGGATCGAAGCGATGGAGGAACCGAGCATCATGATGGGCATAACGGGCCAGATGTTCTTGGTCATGAACGGAATGGCGCCCTCGGTGATGTGGGTGCAACCAAGGATGAGGTTAACAACACCGGCGTCGTGATCCTCCTGGCTGAAGTACTTCTTGCCGACAACGACGGCGAAGGTGGTGATCAGCGGCGGAACGATGCAAGCCGCGGAGACGGCAGCCATGAAGTTGGTGCCGAAGTTGTAGGTATCGGTGCCGACACCGGCAGCCAGAGCTTCGGTGAGCATAGCGGTACCGGTGACGTAAGCAGCCTTGTTGACCGGGCCGCCCATGTCAAAGGCGCACATGCAACCGATAGCAAGACCCAGGACAACAGCGCCAGAGGCAGACAGACCCTTGAGGAAGTCCATCATGGCGGTGTTGATGGCAGCCATGGGGCCGGAGATGCCAAGCATCACGAGACCGACAATCAGCGTGGAGAACAGCGGGTACAGGAAGATAGCCTTGAGGCCGTCCAGGTTCTTGGGCAGACCGGCAAAGACCTTCTCGAGCAGCAAGATGACATAGCCAGCGAGGAAGCCGCCGACGATACCGCCCAGGAAGCCGAAGCCCACACCGGTGCCGCCGGCGTCAATGAGCATGGTACCGTTGGGCCCCTCGACGACAGGCAGGCCCTGGATGGCGATCATACCGGCGACAAAGCCGGGGACGAGCGCCGGGCGCTTGCCGATGGACTCGGCGATGTAGGCGGAGAGCACCGGAACCATGAGGTTCATGGCGATGCCGCCAATGATCTTGAGCATAGCGGCAAAACTGTTGTAGTCAGGAGCCGTCGAATCGAAGGACGTGATGCCCCACAGGAACGAAATGGCGGTCAGAACACCACCAGCAACGACGAAGACCAGCATGTGGCTGACGCCGTTCATGAGGTGCTTATAGATGATGTGGCCGATGGACTCCTTCTCCTCGACCTCGTCCTCGACATCGGCGGCAGCGGCAACCGTGTCGTCGCCCTTAGCGGCAAGCGCGCGGTCGATCAGCTTTCCGGCGGCCTCGACGGACAGGGCCTTGGAAACACCGACGGAAACCATGGGCTTACCGGCGAAACGCTCAGCCTGGACATCCTTGTCGGCTGCGACGACGACGGCCTTGGCACCGGCGATCTCACCCTTCGTGAGCTCGTTCTCGACACCGACCTGGCCATGAGTCTCGACCTTAATGGTCAGACCTCGCTCGGCAGCTGCCTTCTCCAGCGCCTCCTTCGCCATGAAGGTGTGCGCAATACCGGTCGGGCAACCGGTCGCGGCGATGATGTCAAACTTAGCCATGTGTCCCTCCTTTTTTAAGTTTTGCGCCCGCAGGCGCTCCCCTACACGCGCGTCCTTGCGCGCTTTTCCACAATTGAAAGATACCAACCCAGCGCTTTCGCGGAAAGGGAAATGTCCCAATTCTCCGGTGAAAGGTTCTTTCATACCCGTAAACGGTCGATGAAAGTTTACCATCAACACTTGAAACGGCAAAGAGTATCTTGTAATTGTAAAATGCCCCTATACTAGGACATTAAATAACGAGTCCGATTTTCATGCCAACCAGGAGCCATCCATGACCGATAGTAGCAAGAGCGCGCTCTCTCTCATTAGCACCCACCAGGGATACAGCGAGTCCGAACAGCGCATTGTTGACTATATTTTGGAGCACCAGTCCGAGGCGCCGCGTCTGACGGCCGCCCAACTTTCGCGTGCCGCCGCCACATCCGAGGCAACCGTTTCGCGCTTCTGCCGCAAGCTGGGCTTTGGCAGCTTCCGCAGCTTTCAGTTTTCATTGGCGCGCGATCTGGAGAGCCAACGTAACGAGGGCGTGACCGACGAGGTCTCGCTCGATAGCATGGAGCAGAGCCTTAAGAATATCTTGGCTGCCAAGGTCAGCGAGCTTAACGCGACAATCGACGGAATCGACCACGATACGCTGGCGGCCGTTGTGCACGCGCTAAAGAATGCAGGCGTTATTGAGTTTGCGGCCGTAGGCAACACCAACGCCGTCGCGCTCGACGCGACGTTCAAGTTCTCGCAGCTGGGCCTACGCTGCATGGCAAGCACCATCAGCGAGACCTCGATTGGTTTTGCGCTCACGTTGCGCCCCGGCGACGTTATCGTGTTGATCTCGAACTCCGGCAAGTCGCGCCGTCTGAATCGCATGGCAAAAGCGGCTCGCGACTGCGGTGCCACAGTAGTCGTCATCAGCAGCGATAGCAAGTCTCCACTTGCGCGCCTAGCCGACTACACCTTTAATACCGTCAATCATGAGGCGCTGCTGACAACGGGCGACTTCGCGTTCTCCAAGATGAGCGCCACGATGATCATAGAGGTCATCTACAACTTCCTGCTGCCCGAAATCGAGGACGCCCGAGAGCACATCAGCTACTACGAGGAGCTCATCCAGCCGGATAAGGTCGTGGAGTAAGTTTTATCAGAGCTCAATATGTACCGTTCCCACAAAACTATGCCGGTTTACTACTATGAAATCGGAATATGCGAACACATCGCGTTTTAAAAGAAAACAGCAGGCGTTCTACCTGCGGTTTTCTTTTTTCAATTTTAGCTGTGCTCGAGCTACGCAGATTCAACGTAGTAGATGGGCCGGTTTCGTGGCGGCCGGGTCGGACATGTATGTGGCGGCCCGGCCTAAGCGCGCGCTTCTTCCAGCATCTGTTTGGCGTGCGCCAGGCTTGCCTCCGATTGATCGCCGCTGAGCATACGGGCAATCTCGGCAGTGCGAGCCTCGCCAACCACTTCGTCCAAATGCGTCTGGGGAACGTCGCCGGGCTCTTTACTGACCACGTAATGCTTGTCGGCCATGACCGCAACCTGCGCCAGGTGCGTTACGACGATGACCTGATGCGTGGCGGCAAGATCGGCTAGCACACCAGCAAGAGCACGAGCCGTTGAGCCGCCGACACCGGCATCAACCTCGTCAAATACCAGCGTGTCGACGCCGTCCGCATTACCCAAGACAACCTTGCTCGCAAGCATGACGCGGCTGAGCTCACCACCCGAGGCGATGCGGCGCAAAGGGCGCGGTGTAAGGCCGGCGCCGCTGCGATATAGCAACTCATAGCTCGAAGGACCAGCAGACGTCCACTCGGCACGCGGAAGATCACGCGACTCCCAGACGAGTTCGGCGCCACCCATTTCCAGACGCGCCATTTGGCGGCCAACCTCGTGACAGAAACGCGGGGCTGCCGTATTGCGCGCTCGCTTAAGCGCCTTGGCAGCGGCAAACAGTTCGCGCTCCGCCGCGCCAAGCGCTTCGCGCGCCATCTTGATCTGCTCATCACCATCGTCTACCAGCGACAACAGCTCTTGCGAGCGATCGCGCATGGAGAACACGTCATCCATGGTGGGACCCCACTGACGCAGCAGGCCCTTGAGGTCGGAATACCGCTCGCGCATGCGAGCGAGCTCGCGAGGGTCAAAGGCGACCCCATCGCGATAAGAACGCAGCTCGTTGGCACAATCCTCAAGCGAAATGCAGGCATCCGAAAGGGCATCGGCGATGTCGCCCAGCTTGCGGTCGACGGTCGCCATGCGCGACAGCTCTGCCACGGCGCCGTTCACGGCATCGAGCGCTCCCCCTTCGGCAGCAAGGGAGGCATGGGCATCGTTGGCCGTCGCTACCAGCACTTCGGCATGCTCCGAGCGCGGCAGAAGCTCCTCGAGCTCCTCGTACTCGCCCGGCTTGGGGTCGACCTCGGCGATGCGTTCGAGCGCGAAGCGCGCCTCCTCGACGCGACTCCCTTGCGCACGCGACGCCTCCTCTACACGACGAAGCTCCTTGGCAGCCGCACGCGACGCCTTGAAGCAGGAACGGTAGCGGTCGAGCGCCTCGAGCGCAGAGCGACCAGCCCAGGCATCAACCATGGCAACATGATGCGCCGGATCGAGCAGACGCTGATGTTCATGCTGACCGCACAGATCCATCATCACGCCGACACGCTCGGAAAGCTCGCGCACGCTGGCGATGCGGCCGTCAATCTTGACGCGGCTGCGACCCTCGGCAGAAAGGCTGCGCTGCACGGTAAAGCCCTCCGTGTCGTGCGGGCCATCGAACAAGCGAGCCTCGACGCTCGCAAGCGCCTCCCCCTCGCGCACGGTTGACGAATCCGCGCGTTCGCCCAAGATGAGCTTAAGCGCCGAGAGCAGCGCGGTCTTGCCGGCTCCAGTCTCGCCGGTCAGGACAGTTAGGCCCGCGCTGGGAACCAGCGTCGCTTCACGAATGAGTGCAATGTTTGAAACCTGCAGCTCATCGATCATGGCGAACTCCGTAGAACACGCGGCTTACCGAGTTGTAGAAGCTCTCGGGACCATAGTCAAGCAGCAGCACATCGCCGGGGCCGCGACGTACGGCCACGCTCTCGACGGTGCCATCGCAGGTAATAAACTGCCCGTCGATGGCAATAGCCGGCACACTCGGGCGGTCATCGGACATAAAAATCTCGACAACATCGCTCGGCGAGGTCAAAAAGGCACGGGCCTGAATAGTATGCGGCGCGATCGGCACGCAGACCATGCCCGTGTAATCCGGGCTCACGATAGGACCGCCGGCACTGAGGGCATAGCCCGTGGAGCCGGTTGCTGTGGACACGACCACACCATCGCCGCGCAAGCGATCGATATGATGGCCCGACACGGTGATGTCGAACTCGACCATATCGGACAGGGGCCCACGCGTGAGCGCCATGTCGTTGAGCGCGAACGAACGCACAACATCCTTCGTGCCGTCCTCACGCACGGAAACGATGTCTGCGGCGATCGTAGCGCGACGGCTCACGTGGAGCTCACCGGACAGGGCATCGCTCACAACCTGCAAAATATCGCGCTCCTCGGGACTCGCTGCGGTCAAAAAACCCAGATGACCATAGGAAAGACCAAGAATGGGAATCTCGCGATAGTTGAGGATGCGGGCAGCCCGCAAAAGCGTGCCGTCGCCGCCGAGCGTGATGACCAAGTCGGCATCGTCGACATCGGGCGTGCTCTGAATCTTCGAGCGCTGATCGGCCGCCCATGCGACCTCGTAGCCCTGGCGCGTCAGCCAGAGCTCGAGCATCAGGCCGCTCTCGACCGCCTCTTGCTTGTAGTAATTGGGAACCAGAAAGACCTTCATAGCGTTGCCGCTTTCTCGCTCAAAGCCGATACCTGGGCTTGCAACTCGTCTTTCGAGCGCTCGCCGGGGGCGAGCCTCGTGCCGTACAGGAAAAACTCAACATTGCCCTTGGCGCCATGGATAGGCGACACGCACACGTCGACCGGGAACAGGCCTTTCGCGGCAAACAGCTCGATCGTCGCAACGAGCGTGTCGACACGCACAGCGGGGTCGGTCACGATACCGCCCTCGCCCACCAGCGCCGCCGGAGCCTCAAACTGCGGCTTTACCAGCGTGCAAAACGAACCCGAAGGCTTCAGGCACGCCAGCACCGCATCGATGATGTTCGCGATGCTGGTAAACGACACGTCGCACACGGCCAGGTCGATAGCGCTCTCATAGCCAAGCTCTGGCAGCTGCGTCACGTTGGTGCGCTCGTGCAGCGTCACGCGGTCATCTTGGCGTAACGACCAATCAAACTGGGCACGCCCCACATCAACCGAGACGACAGTCGCGGCGCCGCGCTTAAGCAGACAATCGGTAAAACCGCCGGTAGAACACCCGACATCCAGGCAGACAAGGCCCGTCGGGTCGATATCAAACACATCGAGCGCGCCCTCGAGCTTAAGGCCGCCGCGCCCAACGTAGGGGATGCGCCCCTTAACGTGCAGCGGCAGGCCAGGCGTCACCTTGAGCCCCGGAGAAGTCAAGCGCTCACCACCGCTCGAGACCAAGCCGGCCATAAGAGTGCGAAGGGCATCCGCGCGATCGGCGCAGATGCCCTGTGAAATCAGTTCGTCATCGAGACGCACGCGCTTCATGAATGCCATCAACCATTCGTATCCGGGGATGCAGCCTGCGTACCCTGGGATTCGTTAGCCGCATCCTCATCGTATTCTTGCTCGAGCTTATCGGCCTCACGCGGCGTCAGCTCAAACTTGTCGACCATATCGACTGCGCGAGAGCCAAGCTCAATCGCCTCGTCAAACAGATCGAGCGAACGCTCCAAGGACGTATCCTTGGAGCGAACGGTAGCGATAATCTGGTCCAAGCGGTCCGAGATCTCGTCGAAATTGCGGACGGAACCCTCTGGCATGGCTACTCCTCGACGGAGTCGGTGTCGGCCTCGTCGACCTCTGCAGCATCCGCATCCTCGGCCAGCACGCCAGCGGCAGCCTGAGCGGCGGCAACCTTAGCGGCAGCCTCGGCAGCCTGGGCCTCCTCGCGGGCGCGGTCCTCGGCCAGCAGCTCCTGATACAGATCCTCGCCCGGCAGGTCCTCGCTGCGAGCGATCTTGCCCAGCACGCCGTTAACGAACTTGGCAGATTGATCGGTACCATAGGCTTTGGCGATCTCGACAGCCTCGTTGATGACGATGGCGTCCGAGACCTCCTCGTCGGTGAGGAAGCGCATCTCGTAGACGGCAATGCGCAGAAGGTTGCGGTCGGCACCGGGCATGCGCATAAGATCCCAGTTCTTGGCGACGGCGCGCAGGGCGCAGTCGATGCGATCGATATGCTCGTAGGCACCGCGGCAAAGCTCAAGCGCATAGGGGTCGAGGGGACCCTTCGAGATCAGGAAATCGCCCTCGAGGACGCGCTCGAGCGGGCTGTCCGTGGCCTCGGCCTGGAACAACAGCTGCAGCGCCTGACTGCGGGCAAGCGTGCGCCCGCGATAAACCTTAAGGCTCAAAGGTTACTCCTTGGGGAAAACGAGGCCGTCGATGCAAACGTCAACGCGCTCGACCTCGACACCCACCTGGGCATCGATGGCTGCGACCACAGCGGCGCGAACGGCCTCGGCGAGTTTCTTGAACGGATAGCCAAAGAACACCACAACACGCACGGTGAGCGCAAGCTTGTCGCCGATGACCTCGGCCTCGACCGCCGGCTCGGAAGCCGGGGCCTTGGACGAGAACATCATGGAGACAAGGTTAGTGGCAAGGTCCTTGACGCCAACGGAGGCGATGCCCTCGACATCGGACACGGCGCGCGAGACGATGGCGGTCAAAACATCGGGCGAAATACCGATGCCGTCAATCTTGATTTCCTGGGGCATGAGTCCTCCTAGTAAAGTTGGTTGCTAGACGCGGGAGACGAACTTGCCGTCGCGGGTGTCAACCTTGATGACCTCGCCCTCGTTGAGGTACATGGGAACCTGGATGACAGCGCCGGTGTCGATGGTGGCCGGCTTGGTGGAACCCTGGACGGTGTCGCCCTTAAAGCCCGGGTCGGTCTGGACGATGGTGGTCTCGATGAACATCGGCGGGGTCACGCCCATGAGCTCGTCGTCGGCGAAGAGCAGCTGGCAGGTATCGTTCTCGCGCAGCCACTTGGAGTTCTCGCCCACCATGTCCTCGGGGACGGGAACCTGCTCGTAAGACTCGTTGTCCATGAAGATGTAGTCGGCACCGTCGTTGTAGAGGTACTGGAACTCACGGGTGGTGAGCATGACGCTCTCGAACTTGGTACCGGCGTTGCAGGTGTTCTCGACGACACGGCCGCTCTTGATATCGCGGGTCTTGTAGCGCACAAAAGCACCACCCTTGCCCGGCTTGACGTGCTGGAACTCGACGATGGTGTAGACCTTGTCCTTAATACGGAGACCGAGGCCGTTCTTGAAGTCGGCGGTAGAAATGGTAGGCATAGCGACCTTTCTTCTTATGGGCAGAACGCACAGGCGTCCAAATTACATACGACCGAAATTATACACTTGCAGACGGCTGCTGCAGCGAGCGCATAAAAAGAGAACGCGGGGCGCCCGAATTGCTCCGGACGCCCCGCCCCAAAATCTATCGAAATGGACTAGCAGTCGATGACGTGCAGGTCGTGCGGGGTCTTGGTGAAAGGCTCATAGCCGTTCTCGGTGACCACGCCGTAGTCCTCCAGGCGCACGCCGCCCACGCCGGGCAGGTACACGCCGGGCTCCATGGTGACAACGGAGCCGACCTCGATGATGTTCTTGCTGCGGTTGAAGTTGGGCAGCTCGTGGATGTCGATGCCCACGCCGTGGCCCAGACCATGGTTGTAGTAATCGCCATAGCCGGCATCGCCGATGATCTTCTTGGATAGCTTGAAAATATCGTTGCCCTCGACGCCCGGATGGATGGCGGCGACGCACTCCTCGTGCGTACGGCGCACGAGTGCGTACAGGTCGAGCTGCTCCTGGGTAGGCTCACCCATCACGACGGTGCGCGTCATGTCGGAACGATAATCACAGTAGCCCGCGCCGTAATCCATGAGGACGAAGTCGCCCTTCTCGATCACGCGGTCGCTCGGCACGGCGTGCGGGTTGGCGGTGTTGGGACCGCTCGCCACAATAGAGCCAAAGGCCAAGCTGTCGGCGCCGTTGGCGAACATAAAGTTCTCGAGCTCGTTGCGAACCTGCTTCTCGGTCATGCCGGGCTTAATAAAGCCGAGCATATGCTGGAAGGCGGCGTCGGTGATCGACTGCGCATGGCGCATGAGGTCGATCTCCTCGGCGTCCTTAATAGCGCGCATCTTACGGATGTCATCATGCATCAGCGGCAGCATGCAGGCAACGGAACGGTCCTCCAGGCCACGCTGAATGCCCTGGTAGAAGTTGATCTGCATGTCGTCCTCGACAGCGCAGACGCGGCACTTGTTGGCCGCGATCTTGCCGGCGACCCAACCGGGGATGGTGCCCTCGTCCATGTCGTAGACCCAGGGGCTACCGGCGGGCGTGTTCTCCTCAAAACTGTTGAGGTAGCGCGAGTCGGTATGGAACAGGCACTTGTCAGCCGTAATAAACGCGGCGTGCGGGAACTCGAAGGTGTAATCGAAAACGCCCTTCACGCCCGTGAGCCAACGAAGGTTGGCCTCGTCGCGCACAACGATGGCATCGTAGCCACGCTCGACCATCAGGGCACGGACACGCTCGATACGACCGGCAGGACCGGCAGCAAACTCAGACATGCAGTTTCCTTTCTTGATGTCCTCAATAAAAGCGGGGCGGGCTCAATCGGCGCACGGAACCGCGAACGATTCGCAACCGATAAAACCCGTCCCCCAACATGATACGAAAGACGATGGATGTCAATAAACTTAGAGAAGTTCCTTGCGAGAAGCCAAATAGGCTGCCGCATGGCGCTCGAGGACATCATCGTCCACGGCGTTCAGACGAATGGCGCCAAGTGCCGCGGGCAGCGGCAGCATCGTGCGATTGGAGCGCGCGAACTGCTGCCTGCGGAACTCCGCAATGAAGGCCTCCGGTTCAAGATCGAAGGCGAGCTCCTCGATTCCAAAGTCCTCTAGGCAATCATCGACCTCAAACACATAGTCGATATCGAAGTCGCAGGCATCGTGGGCCAGGCGCGCCTCAAAGCGCATGCCCTCGGACAACAGCTGGTAGGCAGGGACCTGCACCGCGGCATTGCCCAGGCAGACGCGCAACGTACGCTCCCCCGTCTTGCCAAAATCGAGCGCATGGCGAGCGCTCGGGTTCGTGGCCATAAGCACGTCCTTACGGGCGGTCTGGGACCACTGCACGGCATTGACGAGTGCAACTTCCTCGCCGGCTAGAATCTCGGGAACTGTCTCGGAGAACTGGTTCCAGCGCGACTTGCTGCTCGAGAGCATAGTGCCCACGAGCACCGCATAGCCAAGCTTAAGGTCCTCGAGGCTGGCCTCGCGAACAAGGTCCAGATTGCACACGACCAGACCGGGCTCGGGGCGCACCGCAATGGCGGGCAACGCGTGGTCGCCCGAAGCGACGAGCGGCTCCATCGTCGTGGCGACCGTGAGCATAGCGTCGAATGTCGTCGGCAACAGTGCGCACTCGGTGCGACCGCACCACTGGTTGGCGCACCAGCAAACTACCGAGCAGGTTGCGGCATCGCCAACGGCAACAACCAGGTCATCGCAGGTAATACCGTTAGCCGACAGCGCGCCAAAGACGACATCAGCATCGGACAAGGTGGCGCCATCGGGCGAAACCTCAAGCAAAAGCTGCGACACGGCAAAGCCGGTATCGACCAGCGCATGATCGACGACCTCACCAAAGCGCTCGGACACGGCAGCATCCCAAACAACCATCGCACGCTTGGGCTTGCCCACGGTCGAGGCGAACATGCGCGACAGTTCCTCAAACGCGCCAAACCCGACGCGGACATCGACACTGCGGTTTTGGAAATTGATGAGTTGACGGCGAATCATAGCAATCCACGCTCCAAAAGCATCTCGGCACAAAGGTACGAAACATCCTCAAAGGACTTATTGCGGATATCGAGGGTAAGATCGGCCGCTTGGCGATACAACGGACGGCGATGCTCAAAAAGCAACGCCGCGTGCTCGGGCGAACGGAAATCAGGTCGGGTATCGGACCGGCGAATCTGGCGCATCGAATCCTCAAAGTCGCCTTCGAGGTACACACAGGTACCCATCTGGTGCATGAGCTCGATGTTTTCCGGCGTCTCGACAATGCCGCCCCCGCACGAAACCAACAGGCTGCGCTCGCTCTGAAGCGAACGAAGCGCCGAGGTCTCGAGCTCGCGGAAGCGCTCCTCGCCCTCGGTCTCAAAGATCTCGGTCACCGACTTGCCGCAACGGCGGACCACCAGGCGGTCGGTATCGATAAACCGACGCTTGAACATGTTGCCGACGTTACGCGCGAGCGTCGATTTGCCCGCTCCCAAAAAACCGATAAAGAAGATGTGGTCGCAGCCGTGCTTGATGTGCTGGGACATAACGAGACCTATTCCTCGCAGGGAAGGTCGCGCAGGGCCCGGCGCTCAAAAATACGGAAGATCTGCGTATACCAAAGATCTTGGGTGGCTTGCGGCTTGACCAGAATGGTATCGACGCCGGCAAAGTTTCCGCTCCACACGTCGGTGTACAGCTGATCCCCGATCAGTACGGCCTCGTTAGCCGTGGCACCCAGGCGCTTAAGGCCCGCTTTGAGGGCAAAGGGCGCCGGCTTCATGGCATGGCTGATGGCCTCGAGCCCCAGCTCGCGCGCTGACGCCATAACCTGGTCGCGATGCCAGTTGTTGGACACCATGCACAGCTTAAAGCCCTTGGCATGGGCGGCCTCGAGCCAGGCAGAGACCGCAGCGGGTACCTGCTCGGTATCACGCGGCACCAGGGTGTTATCGCGATCGAGCAGAATGGCGCGCTTGCCGTCGGCCCAGAGGGTATCGAGGTCGATGCGATCGACCGAGGCAACATATCGTTTGGGGCTAAAAATCCTCATGATCAATTCCAAGACTGTTGATGCTCTTCGTAGGTCTTCGAGAAATACTCCTCGTCCTGCGTAATGTAGAAATACAGGTCATCGGAGTCGGTCGGCTCAAGGGTGGCCTTGAGCGCCTCGAGCGACGGAGAGCAAATGGGCGTGGGCGGGAGGCCCTCGTGCTTATAGGTGTTATAAGGGCTATCACTCTGCAGGTCGTCAGCGGTAACCTCGCCACCGGTGACGTACATCATGGTCGCGTCGCTGTTAAGGTAGCGCAGGCCATCGAGCTTGCCGGCCAAGCGGTTGTAGAAGACCGAGGCCACGTGCGCGCGCTGGTCGGCGTTGAGACCCTCGCGCTCGACGATGGAGGCAAGATTGACGATGTCGTAATCGGACATCTCCACGCCGTAGCGCTCCTTGATCTTTGCCTCGCAGCTGGCAAAATCGAGCGATTTATACTCGGAGTTAAACTGGTCGAGCATGGCGCGAATCACGTCATCGGTGCTCGGGTCCTTACCCAGCGAATAGGTCTTGGGGAACAGGAAACCCTCGAGCGAATCGTTCGCGGCGTCTTTAAGGAAAGCGTAATCATTCACGTAATTGCTCGCCTTGGCCTGGTTAAGGAAGTCTTCCTTAGAAATGCCGTCGTACGCCTTGGCGACGCGGTCGGCGACCTGATCGACCGTCAAGCCCTCAGGGATAGTGAGCGCATCGGAGCCGGCGTTGGGACCTTCCATAAGCTGCTGGACGACCTTAGTCGCGTCCATGAGCGTGGTAAACGAATACTTACCCGGCTTGAGAGACATATCGGCGTTGAGCTTTTTGACCGCAGCGTAGTAATCCTTGGGATTCTCGACGATATGGTTCTCGGAGAGGATCGAGGCGATGGTGTCGCCCGAAGCGCCTTCGGGAATCGTGATAGTAACTTGCTGACCAGCTTCAACGTTCGCGTCCCCACCGGCAATGAAACCCTTGACGGCCGGAACGACAAAGAAGACGATCGCGACCAGCGCAAGTAGGGCAAACACGGCGCCGACAATCATGGGCACCGGGGAGTTCTTCTTTTGGGCGCTGCGACGAGCTTGGGAGTTATAGCTTGAGCGCGTTGCTGGAGCCACGCGGTGCGTGCCGTGAGCCCGGTGAGAATGACCATGAGATTGAGGGGCCTGCGCGCACTGAGCAGGCGCTTGCTGTTTAAAACGCGTACCACCAGTGGATTGCGTCGTGCGAGCAGCGGGCTGCTGAGGCACACGGGCAGACGATTGCTGGGTCGGACGGGCAACAGGCTGTTGGGCCGTACGCCGCGTCGGCTGCGCAGAGCGCGGCACGGGCTGTGGTGTACGCTTCGGCTGGCGCGGATCGGAAGCACTAGGCATGAGGAACCTCCTCGTTTTTACGATCGAGCCAGGTCTGCAAGAACAGGCTGGCGGCGATCATGTCAATCTTGCCCCTCATCTGCTTTTCGTTAAGGCCCTGCTCACGCAGAATGCGCTTGGCCTCTTGCGAGGACAGGCGCTCGTCCTCAAACTCCAGCGGAAGATTGAGTTCGTCGGCGATCTTTTGCGCCACGGCGGCAACGCGCTCGGCCTGGGGGCCGGGCTCGCCGGCCATGGTCAAGGGACGTCCGCTTACCAGGATGTCGGGCTCATAGTCCTCGACCAGGTAACGGAACGTCTTGGCCATACCGGTGACCTCGGCAGCCGGGAGCACCTTGACGGGCATCGCCATCTTGCCATCACGGCTCGAGACGGCGATGCCGATTCTGGTCTCCCCTATGTCCAGCGCAAGCGCGACCACAGCGACTACCTAGACTCTTAGGCGCCGAGCGCGATCTTGGCGGCCGCGAGGGCATCGGCGATACCGGCGGCGTTCTTGCCACCGGCCTGGGCCATGTTGGGACGGCCGCCACCGCGACCGTCGACCAGGCCCGCGATCTGCTTGATCACGTTGCCGGCGTGGAAACCAGCCTTGACGGCGTCATCGGAGCCGGCGGCGAGCAGGGCCGGGGTGCCCTTCTCGGTCACGCTGGCGACGACGCAGGCAACAGGGCCGGCGACCTTCTGGTTCACGGTATCCCAGACGTTGCGCAGGTCGGCAGCCTCAAGGCCCTGGAGCTCAGCGACGACGAGCTTGTAGCCGCCGACCTCGACAGCACTGTCGATGGCACTGGAAATGGCGTCGGAAGAGCCACCCGTGAGCGCCTTCTTGAGCTTGTTGGAAGTCTCGCGCAGCTCGGCCTGCAGGTTCACCACACGGGCGGGAACCTCGTCCACGCGGCACTTGAGCGCAGCGGCAGCGGCGTCGACGAGCGCCAGACGGTCGGCCATGTAGTCGAGGGCACCCTTAGAGGTCACGGCCTCGATACGGCGGACGTTGGAACCCGTAGAGGACTCGGAAATGATCTTGAACAGGCCAATCTCGGCAGTGTTGGCGGCATGGGTGCCACCGCAGAGCTCACGGGAGAACGGCTGGTCCTCGGCGCCCACGGAGACAACGCGGACGACGTCGCCATACTTCTCGCCAAACAGGGCGACAGCACCGGCGGCCTTGGCCTCGTCGATGCCCATGACGCGGGTCACGACCGGCTTGGAAGCGAAGATCTGCTGGTTGACCAGGTCCTCGACAGCCTTGAGCTGCTCGGAGGACAGGGCCTCGAAGTGCGTGAAGTCAAAGCGCAGGTGCTCAGGAGTCACCAGCGAGCCGGCCTGGGAGACATGCTCACCCAGGACCTGCTTAAGCGCAGCGTGGAGCAGGTGGGTGGCGGTGTGGTTGCGGCGCAGGAAGCCACGGCGCTCGGCGTCGAGCATGGCGGTCACGGCAGCACCGACGGTCAGCGTACCCTCGGCAACGTGAGCGACGTGGGCATACAGGCCGTTGTGGTTCTTGGTATCGGAAACGGTCAGTGCAACGCCCTCGGCGGAAAGCTTGCCGGCGTCACCCTGCTGGCCGCCCATCTCGGCATAGAACGGCGTGCGATCGAGCACAACCTCGACATCCTCGCCCGCGGCAGCGGACTCGACGGATTCACCGTTGCGCACGATGGCGACAACCTTGGCGCCATCGATCACATCGTTGTCATAACCGTCGAACTCAGTCGCGGCGACCTTGTCGGAAAGCTCGACCCACACGTCGTTGAAGCTGCCCCAGGCGTCGCCCTTGGCATTGGCGCGGGCGCGGGCCTTCTGGTCCTCCATGCAGGCGGTAAAGCCATCCATGTCGACGTCGTGCCCAGTGGTACCGGCGATCTCGACGGTCAGATCGATGGGGAAACCAAAGGTGTCGTGCAGCTTAAAGGCGACGTCGCCCGGAAGGACAGCGCCATCGGCGAGCGCGGCCAGGGCCTCGTCCAGGTAAACGCGGCCGTTGTCGAGCGTCGTGGAGAAACGCTCCTCCTCGGAGGCAACGATACCCTTGACGAGCGCGACGTTCTTGAGCAGCTCAGGATAGGCCTCGCCCATCTGAGCGTTGACCTCGTCGATGAACTTGGTCAGGAAGGCACCCTCGATACCCAGCAGGCGACCGTGGAACACGGCACGGCGGAGCAGACGGCGAAGGACGTACTCGCGACCCTCGTTACCGGGGAGGATGCCATCCGAAATCATAAAGTCGACGGCACGGGAGTGGTCGGCGATGATGCGCAGGGAGCGGCTGGCGCCGGAGTAATCGTCGGCGTCATAGGTCTTGCCGCTAATCTTCTCGCCCAGCTTGATGAGGTGCTGCATCAGATCGCCGTCGTAGTTGGCGGTCTTGTGCTGCATGATGGCGGCCATGCGCTCCAGACCCATGCCCGTATCGAGGTTACGGTGTGGCAGCTCCGGCATGGAGCCGTCCTCCTGGCGGTCGTACTGGGTAAACACGAGGTTCCAGAACTCAAGGAAGCGGTCACAGTCGCAGCCGGGCTTGCAGTCGGGGCTGCCGCAACCGACCTCCTCGCCCATGTCAAAGTAGATCTCGGAGCACGGACCGCAGGGGCCGGTGGGGCCAGCGGCCCAGAAGTTGTCGTCCTCGCCCAGACGCGAGATGTGGTCCTCGGCAACGCCCAGGGAGCGCCACACGTCGTGGGTCTCATCGTCCTCGGTAAAGACGGTGAAGTACAGGCGGTCGAGCGGCAGCTTGAACTCCTTGGTGATGAGCTCAAAGGCCCAAGCGCAGGCCTGCTGCTTGGAGACGCCGCCAAAGGAGAAGTCGCCGAGCATCTCGAAGAAGGACAGGTGACGGCCGTCCTCGCCGATGCAGTCGATGTCGTTGGTGCGGACGCACTTCTGGCAGGAGATCGCGCCGATCTCCTTCATGGTCTTCTTACCCTGGTAGTACTCCTTAAACTGGTTCATGCCGGCGTTGGCAAGCAGCAGCGAAGGATCGTCGGGGACGAGGGACGAAGAAGGATAGAGCTTAAGACCGCGCTCCTCAAAGAAGTTGAGGAACTTGGAGCGAATCTCGGCCGTAGTCATTGACGGGTAGTCAGCACTCATAGAGGGAATCTCCTCGGTTTCATATCGAAACAGTTCAAACGTAACGATATTACCATCCCACCGCGCCTGTGCAAAAAAGAGGGCCGCCAAACAGCGACCCTCCAGCGAAAGTGCATGTTATTTAGGACAGTCAAATTCTTTGAATAACAAATGACTGCTGTAGAATTAAATAATAAAGTTCACCCGGAAGGAGCGACCGATGAATACCAAACGATTTATCCTGAATGCACTTCTGGTAGTAGCACTTTTAGCGCTCTTGGCCTTCTCCCAATGGTACGCAAACCAACCAGCATTTGGCTACGTACTGTACGCAGTGACGTCCGGCGACAACGCCTATTGCCCTCTACGCGCAATTGACATTCTCTATTTCTATGTAGCCGGCCCCTTATCAATCGCTTTGCTCATGTTTCTTGTCTTTTACAACATCAAGAAACGCTAACAGGGCCTATTTGGAATCCGAATCGTCCATGGAGCCGTCGATGCCGGTTTTGGTGTCGTCATTCGAGTCGGCATCATCGTCCTTGGCGAAGGGGTTCTTAAAGAAACCCGTCGCGTCGGGCTGAAGACCCGAGAGCTTGATCCAGGGATTATCGAGCTCAGGCTTGGGCATAGCTTTGGCCTCGGGCGCGGTCTCGTTGCCAATGAGCTCGGACTCGTAAATGAACGTATCGTCTCCAAGCGCGTCGTAGGCGGCGACCGGGTTGCCCTCGGCATCACGATACGGCGTGCCTTTAAACACAGCGCCATCATATGCCACGAGCTGGCGACCGGTCTCGTTCTCAAAGTAGTAGACGAAAATGCCCTTGAGGGCCGCGCACAGCGGGATGGCGATGACCATGCCGATGGGGCCCATAAGCGCCGAACCGATAACAAGGGCCGTCAGGCTCATAATGGGATGCACCTGAACCGAGCTCTGCATGACCTTAGGCGAAATGACGTTGTCGGTGACATTTTGTGCCACCATGGTCACGATCAAGGTCCACAATGCCAGCATCGGGCTAAACATAAAGCCGAGCACGGTGGCAATCGCAGCGCTCACCCAAGGACCGACAACCGGAACCAAATGCATGATGCCGGTGAAGATGGCCATGAGTGCCGCGTATGGATGGCCAATGAGCGTAAAGCCGATGAAGGCGAGGATGCCACCGCAGATCGACGTTACGACCATGCCACGCATGTAGCCGCCGACCGAGCGCGAAAGAATCGCGACCAAAAACGGTACGAGGTCTCCTTTTCCTGACCAATGATGGTGCAGACCTCGTGGTGCATGCGGGGATAGTCGCAGGCCAACCAATAGGCAAGCACCAAGCCCAGGAAGATAACGAACAGTTGCGAGGCCGTATTGGTAATGAGCGGGAATACACCGCGGCCAAGCTCGGCGGCAATCTGTGAGACATACTTGGACGCCACCGTGACGAGCGAAGAAAGATTGTCGTCCAGATACTCCTTGAGCGGCGTGTTATTGAGCGTCTTGGCATGCGAGATCATCTCGTTGAGGTCGCCACCAGCAACACGAAGCTGCTCGGGCAGGCGGCTCAGGACTTCCATGATCTGACCAAAGAGAATCGGCGACAAGATGCAAACGACACCGACGAGCACAGCAACGACCACAATAAGCGCGATGAGCGAACCGATACCGCGATTCACACCATGGTGCTCGAGCCAGTTGGTGATCGGCGACATCACAAAGGCGATGATGGAGCCGACTGCCAAAAACTCGATAACCGGCGCCAGGATGCCCATAAGGTTAAAGATGACGGCAGCGATGACAATGCAGCCGACGACGCCCCAAATGCGCAGCGTCAGAATACGGGTATCGCGAAGCGTGCGGTCGGTTTGTTGGGGGTGCTCACTCATGAACGAACCATCACTCCGTCGGGGTCGATCTTGTCTTGAATCTTCTTAAGGGTACGGCGCAGCAGGCGCGAGACCTGTACCTGCGAGATGCCCAGCTTCTTGGCGATCTCGATCTGGGTCATGCCCTTCACAAAGCGCAGCTCGATCACCTCGCGCTCGCGCGGCGAAAAATCGCGAATGGCTTCCTCGATTACCAGACGGTCATCGGTAAAGTCGAGCTCGTTGTCGTCGTCGGCGTAGCGATCGAGAATCGAAGGCGCATCGTCGGAGTCGGACGCGCCGGGAGCCTCGATGGGCACCGAGGTATAGGCCGAGGACGATTCCATGGCTTCGAGCACCTCGTCGACGGTCACGCCCAGGTACTCGGCGATTTCCTCAACCTTGGGCGAGCGCTGCAACTCGTTGGTAAGCTTATCGGTAGCCTGGTTGACCTTTGCCGAGAGCTCCTGCAAGCGACGGGGCACGCGCACGCTCCAGCCCTTGTCGCGGAAATGACGCTTAATCTCGCCCAGGATGGTGGGCGTGGCAAACGTCGTGAACTCGAGTCCGCGCTCAGGGTCAAAGCGGTCGATAGCCTTGAGCAAGCCCAGATAGCCGACCTGCAAAAGGTCATCGAGCGGCTCACCGCGGTTCTTAAATTTGTTGGCAAGAAACCTTACCAGGTTCATATGGGACATGACGAGCTGCTCGCGAGCATCCGGATCACCGGTCTCCTTATAACGACGAAACAGCTCGCGGGTTTTCTCCTTGTCCCAAGCGGTCTTGCCGCTCCGGGAACGTTCGGTCATATTAGATATCCGCCTTGAGGTCGAGGGAAAGCGTTAGGGGCGCCGCAGTCTTTTCGTAGGAATCGCACACGCTTGCAAGAATGAGCTCAGCATACACAGCAGCCTGGTCATCCTCATCGACGGTCGCCTGATCGCCAAAGGTAAAGGACATGCCCACGTGAGATTCGTCGACATCGAATTTGATCGAGATCTCGTCGGAATCAACAGCCGTGCAGCCAAAGATAAAGGCTTCCTCGGCAGCCATACGAATGTCCTCGATGCGATCGACGGACATAGAGCACAACGCGCCGACATTTGCCGCCGTCATGCGCACAAGGCGCGCCAGACGCGGGTCTCCGGCAACAGTCAGCGTGATGGGGCAGGTTGCTTCGCTACTCATCGCAGGACTCCTCGGAGGTCTCGGCGGGTGTATAGGTGTAATACTGAGCAGGCTTGGCTGCGGGCTTCTGAGCCGCATCCGCACCATCGGCGGCCTCGTCCTCAGCCTCACCAATCAGAACGCGCTCGGTAGGCTGCTCGGCCTCGGCGGCGGCAGCGGCGAGCTTGCGATCGGCGTCGGCTACAGGAGCCTTCACCTTATTGAAGAGCTTCTGCACGGCGCCGGCCGCAGAATCAGTCACGCTCGATACGGCATTACTGGCCTCGGCCATGCTGCCCGTGACCTCGGAAATGTCGCGAACGACCGCCTCAACCTCAACGAGGTTGGACGTCAGGGCGTCAACGGCAGTCTTGCTCGACTTGAGGAGCGGCTCCACCTGGGCAAGTGCCGGCGTAAGCTCATCAACGGCGCCATCGAGCTTTGCCACCACGGGCTGTGCCTCGGCGAGCGTGTTGTTGAGGTCGCTCACCGTCTTGTCGAGCGAGTCGACGACGGTGCGGGTCTTGCGCAGCGTGAGCGCGAGCTCGATAACAGCCCACACGCCGGCAACGGCAAGTAGCAGCAGGGCGATTTGAATGGGACTCATACAAGCCTCCCAAAGGAATCGAAATACAGACGCTGTTTATGGTACCCCAAAGAAGGGGAAAGTTACCCAAAGGGAATGCGCGAGGTGCCAATGACCTACTTGGGAGCGTTGCCGCTACGGTCGCGCTCGCTTTGCTCCACACGCCACTCTTCCCAGCCGCGGCCGGCAGGCTGCCAGAACGCGCCGCGCTCCAGCCCCTCGGGCAAATAGCGCTGATCGACCCAGCCTTCGGGATAATCATGCGGATACTTATACACACCGTACTCGTCGCTACCCGGGCGATGACGGTCGCGCAGATAACTCGGCACTTCGCGCAGTCCACTTGAATGGATATCGGCCAGCGCCGCATCGATCGAAGCCTCGCACGCGTTGGATTTTGGCGCCAGGCACACATAGAGCGCGGCCTGAGCCAGGTTAATACGGCATTCGGGATAGCCAATGACCTCGGCGGATTTAAACGCTGCATGCGCCACCAAAAGCGCCTGCGGGTCGGCGTTGCCAACATCCTCAGAAGCCTGAATCATAATACGGCGAGCGATAAACTTGGGGTCCTCCCCCGCATCGATCATGCGCGCAAGCCAATAGATGGTGGCATCGGGGTCGCTTCCGCGCATAGACTTGATGAACGCGCTAATAATGTCGTAGTGCATGTCACCGTTTTTGTCGTACGAAAAGCCACGACGCGGGTTGGCGATCTTAACGTCATCCACGGTGATGGGATAACGCTCCCCCGCCGCCGGCGCTGGCGTCCCTTCCGTATCGGGACGCGTGACGGCAATCTCGCTCGCAAGCTCAAGCGTCGTGAGCGCCGAGCGAGCGTCACCCGCGGCCAGCGTGCAGATGGTCTTAACCGTATCCTCATCGGCCGAGAACTTGCCGTTTAGACCCTGCGGTGCCTCGAGCGCACGCTCGATCAGCGTGGCGATATCCCCGTCCTTTAAGTGCTCAAGCTCCACCACGCGACCACGCGAGAGCAACGCCGAGTTGACCTCAAAGTACGGATTCTCCGTCGTGGCGCCGATCATAATGACGGTACGGTTCTCAACCGCATGCAGCAGGGCATCCTGTTGCGACTTAGAGAAGCGGTGAATCTCGTCGATGAAAAGAATGGTGCGACGGTCGTACGTATTCAGGCGCGTCTTAGCCTCGTCAATCACGCGGCGCAAGTCCTTCACGGTGCCCGTCACGGCGCTGACCTCGACAAACTCACTCTTGGTATGGTTGGCGATAATGTGGGCCAGCGTCGTCTTGCCCGTACCGGCCGGCCCGTACAGAATCACGCTCGACAGCACGTCGTGCTCAATTGCGGCACGCAGCCACGAGCCCTTACCGACGGCCTTTTGCTGACCCACGTACTCGTCGAGCGAATTGGGGCGCATGCGCACCGCAAGCGGCGCATTCTGAAAGGAACGCTCGCGCGTCGAAGCAGAAAAAAGGTCGTCCATAGCCATCCCGTGCATCAATCAAAAACGTTTTCCACCAACAGTATACCGAATATATACGAACTACCGTTCGTTAATATAGGTACGGTGCGGAAACTTCAATCCCGGGAACAACTTGCTCGTGAGCTCGCAGAAATAGCCGTCCGTCATGCTCGAAATGTAATCCGCTACGGTCTGATCTTTATCGACCTGCCAGGCATAGGTGCGGTCGTAGTAGGAAAGTTGCTGCTCAATGCGAGAAATGTGGTGCTTAAAGATATACGAGGACTCGTCGCCTTCGTTTATATCCTGCAGGCAACGGTCATAGAGCTTTTCGAACGCCTCGCGCAGCTCCGCTTCGGAATCGCCTTCGATACCGCCCTTGCTATAGATCTTCTCGTAGTTCTCACGCTTGGCTCGGCGAATTTCCTCAAACAGCTCCTCGCTCATCTCGATGCGCGGCTTGCTATAGCTGTGCTCAACGATATCGATGGAGGCATGCGTGAGGATCCAGCTGTTGTAAGCCCCGCCTAGGCCATCGTCAAACGCCTCGGGTGACAGCAGGCCTGCCGCAATGGCGTCTTGGCGATCGCGTCCAACATAGGCAAGGATATCCGAGATGCGAACCACGCAGCCCTCGAGCGTCATGGGGCGCAGGTGCTCAATCGCGCTATAGCCCGTGGCACTGCAATCCTCAACCGTCTGATCGAATTGGTCAAAGGAACCCATATCCGAGAGCTCAAACACGCGTTGCTCGTACTCGCCGTTATGGCACAGCACGCCATCAAGCGTCTGGAGCGACACGTTGCGGCCGTACAGAGCATCGAGCACGCGAACCGACTGCACGTTATGAAAAAAGAAGCGGCCGGTACGCTCGTGATAGATATCGTTGAGGAATCGCTCACCGGCATGGCCGAAGGGCGTGTGGCCCAAGTCGTGGCCTAAGCCAATCGCCTCGATCAGATCGCAGTTGAGCCCAAGGGCGCGACCGATATCGCGTGCGATACGCGAGACAAGCTGCACATGCAAACCGCGGCGCGACAGATCATCATTGCTACGGAAGCTAAAAACCTGCGTTTTGCCTGCATAACGGGTGTACGCCGGAAGATGAAGAATCTTTTCGGTATCGCGCATAAATGCCGGTCGCATAAGCGTGCCTTTGTCGGCAGCGCGATCAATACGACGAATGACCTGGTTGTCGTTGCAACGATACGGGTTGACAGAACCCGAAGCACGATCGGCGGAAATGCGCTCGACAAGCTCGGGCGACAACGCCGACAGAATCCGGTCCATGCGCGCCTTAATGACGGCCGTTTCTTGATTAGTTGCCATGGCATGCTCCTTAAGAAGGATGCACAATCGGTTACACCGTGCAGCCCACGACCTCGATTATGGCAAAAATCGGCACCAAAAACGGGAGCAATGGCAGGGAGCGCGATTTTGTGAAGAGGCAGGAGAGGGCAAGGACCAGGAGTGCGACGGCAAATGCCACGATGCCGCCCAGAGGGTCAAGCGTGCAAAGCGCGAAGAGCGCCTTGGCATCCCCCATGCCGATGCCGGGGGTTTGGCGGAGGCGCCGCCAGAGCGACTCAGTGAGCACAAGGGCAAGGTAGACGATGACCGCAAGACCGGCGTGGTCAAGCGCCGTGGTAACGCCCTTGTCGAGCCAGACGCCTGCCAACGCCGCCACCGCGCACACGCCGGCAAGCTCATTGGGAAACCGTCGCTCTCGGGCATCAACCAACGCACCGGCAAAGATGCAAATCCAAAATGGGATGTAGGGCATCGTGCACCTCCTTGGGCAGCTACTCGAAAGCAAAAACCACCACAAAGGTGCCTGTCCCCTTTGTGGTGGTTTTGGTGGTGGTTATTTGGCGCCTTGCATGACCTCGTCGAGGGTAACGTTGACGGCGTGCTGCGTCGGGACCCAGTCGACCTTTAGGAACAGGGCCGCCACCGTGATGGGGATATAGCTGAACATAAAGATCGGGAAGGTAAACAGGTTGGTCACCAAACGCCACTTTTGCGCGCAGTGAATATGCTTGTACTCAAAGATGGTCGTGAGCAGTGCCAGGATAAAGAAGGTCAGATACATCATGGCGAAGGTCATAATGAGCGAAGCGGCACAGGCCTGCATCTCGACTTCGGTAGCCAAAAAGCCGTGCGAGAGTCCACCCACGATCAGGAACGTCGCATTGGCGAGCATCGAGATGAGCGACAGCAGCATACCCGGGGCGATCGTCATGAACATGTCGTAGGCGGCAAAGCGATGGTAGCGGAAGATCGACTTGACCAGGTGCTTACCGTAAATAAAGAACACCTGGTAGAAGCCCTTGGTCCAACGCATGCGCTGTTTCCAGGACGCCTTAAACGTCACGGGTTGTTCGTCAAAGAACTCCGCCGGCGCATAGCCAATGCGAATGCCGTGAATGGCGCAGAACGTGGTGAACTGAATGTCCTCGGTCAGCGTGTGGAACTGCCAACCGTGCATGCCCTCGATAACGCTGGCGGAGATGAGGTAGCCCGAACCCGAAACAGCGCAGGACGTCTTGCAGATATTACGCGCGTTGTTGAGGAAGCGCGCCTCGCGTAGATACCACGTGGCATTAGCAGCCGAGATCCACGAGCTGCCGAAGTTCTTGGAATTGCGATAGCTCGTGACCACATGGAAGCCCTGGTCAAAGGCATCATTCATCTTGGAAACGTAATCGCGGGAGATAACGTTATCGGCATCGAAGATAAAGTAGCCCTCAAACGTGTCGGGATACTCGTTGAGAATGCGGTCGAAGCCAAAGTCCATGACCCAGCTCTTGCCCTTGCGGGCCAGGTCATTGCGCTCGTAAACAATGGCACCGGCCTCGCGCGCGAGCTGCGCCGTGTTGTCGGTGCAGGCATCGGCGACCACGAAAACCTCGATGAGCTCGGACGGATAATCCTGGTCCTTGATGGAGCGAACGAGGTTGGCGATCACGGCCTCCTCATTATGCGCCGCGATAAAAAAGGCATAGCGATGGAGTTTTTTGGCCTTGGGAGGCGCGACCTCGCCACGAAGAGCGCCAATGACAAAGAAGACCACCTGGTACAGAAAGCAGACCGTGAGCAGCGTAACCACAATCTGGTTAAAGATCACGATGGGCGTGTTAGTTTGTAAAAAGGCGAGCATGCAGGCTCCCGAGAACGCGTTACGTAAACAACCGTATATCTTACCGCAGGCTTACCGAGTTCAAGAAACCACCTAATACCGGCTAGGCTTCGAGAAGGCCAAGCTGCGGGACGATGTCGTCGCCGGCGGCGGTGCGGCCAAGCGAGCGCGGGGCTAAGTCATCAAGAACCGCGGCGAGATCCCAGGGCAGTTCATCACGGCACTCAATGCGTTCCCCCGTAACCGGATGATCGAACGCCACGCGCCAGGAATGCAGGAATTGCCTGGTCAGACCCTGGTCGGCGCGAGCATCGCATTTGCCGTAGAGCGGATCGCCCACGCAAGCGTGGTTGATATGACGCATGTGCACGCGAATCTGATGCGTGCGGCCCGTAAACAAGTGGCATTCCACCAGCGTATAGCCGTCGTCAAAGCGCGTGGAATCAAAGCGCTCGAGCACCTTAAAGGTCGTGATGGCCTGGCGCGCAAAGGGATCGTCGGACACCGCCATCTTGACGCGATCGCGCGTGGAGCGGGCGATACCAGTGTTAATGGTCCCCTCGTCCATGGCGATGTGACCATGAACAAGCGTGATATAGCGACGATCGAGCGTACGCGTGCGGATAAGATTTTGAAGCGCGCGCTGGGTGTCGTCGTCCTTTGCCGCGAGCATGAGGCCCGAGGTATCGCGATCCAGACGGTGCACGATACCGGGACGGTCCTCGCCCTGCACGGTGCCCAGATGATCGATACCACAGTGGTAGACCAAGGCGTTCGCAAGCGTACCGCTCTCGTGGCCGTGAGCAGGATGACACACGAGACCGCGCTGCTTGGAGAGCACAATGAGATAGTCGTCTTCGTAGCGAATGTCGAGTGGGATGGCCTCGGGAATCACATCGGTGGGATCGTGCGACTCGGGCAGGTCGACCGAAATGCGATCGCCGGCGCGCACGGCATACTTTTTGGACAGGCAGGTCTCGCCGTTGACGGCAACGGCGCCTCCCTCGATCAGATGCGCGCAGGCAGAGCGCGTGGGGCAGCCGTCGTTGGCGCCCAGATAGGCATCAAGGCGCTGACCAGCGGAATCGTCGGCAACAAGAATATGGATGTCGGCCATCAGCGCTCATTCCTTTCGCGAATCTTGCGGGCACGCTCCCCACGCTGCTGGGCCTTGCGCTTGGCGCGGGCCTCGTCACGGGCGTTGAGCTCGGCCGTCGCATCGACCTCGCGAGCGGCGGGACTCAAGAACATGTAACCAACGAGGGCGAGCACGACACCCACGGTAATACCGATATCCGCAACGTTAAAGACAGGGAAATCAATGAAGATAGTGGCAATAAAATCAGTCACAAAGCCCATGGCCAGGCGATCGATCGCGTTGCCGATAGCACCGCCCGCAACCATCGCCATGCCCACGACCTCCAGGCGAGCGAGTTGGGGAGCGCGAACCAGGTACACGGCGATGGCGACAATAACCGCGAGCGCCAGCACGGCAAACGCTATGCCATGGCCCTCGCCCATGCTAAAGGCAGCACCGATGTTACGCACGAAAAGGAAGTCGATCACACCGGGGATAACAGTCACATGCAGAGCATCGCCCACGACACGAACCGCAAGCTTGGTCAGCTGGTCAACAAGCAGCACGGCCAACGCCACGCCACCAGCAACACCCAACCGCCAACGCAAAGGCGGCGTCATATCCGCAGAACGACCCAAAGAAATCCCCTACCCTCAGAACAATCGAATTCCGTTTAACGCAATTTACCATCTTATATTGCCACACGCAGAGCGCACGACATATCCACCAACACAAGTGAAATAACCAGCTAAAAACGAAAGCGGCATTCCGAAAACCGGAATGCCGCTTGAATGTGACACAGGTAGTCATTGGGGACGTTCTTGTTTGACTAGTCGTTTAAGAACGTCCCCAACGACTAGTTCAGAGCGTCGGCGCAGCGCTTGCAAATATGCGCGTGGCCGTTGTACTCGCCGACGGTGGTGCGATAGTTCCAGCAACGGTCGCAGCACTCGCCCTCAGCAGCCTCGATGCAGACGGAAAGCTCTTCGCCCTGGGTCAGCTCAACATCGGAAACGATGTAGAACTCGGCCAGGTCGACGGCCTTGTCGCCGGTCAGCAGCGCGTACATCTCGGCGGGAACGACCGCCTTGACGCGAACCTGCTGGCTCTTGGTGAAGGTGCCGGCAGAACGGGCATCCTCAAGGGCCTTGGTTACGGCGCTACGGAGCTCGAGCGAAGCCTCGAGCACGCCCTCAAACTCATTGGCCTCGTCGACCGTAATGGGCGACTTGTACCAATCGAGCAGCGCGGCGTACTTCTGGTGGTCGACGCAGCCGGCAGGCGCATAGGCCATGGCCTCGTCGACAGTGTAGGACAGGATCGGCTGCAGATCGCGCATGAGCATCGAGAAGAGCTCGGCCAGCACGGTCTGGGCGCTGCGGCGCTCGAGCGAGCCGGGCTTGTCGCAGTACAGACGGTCCTTCAGGGCGTCGAGGTACACGTTGGAAAGCTCGGTAACCACGAAGTCGTAAAGCGCACGATAAGCGCGCGGGAACTCGTAGCAAGAATAAGCGTCGTCGACCTCGGCCTGGACCTGGGTCAGACGGGCAACCATGAGCTTGTCGAGCGGCAGCAGATCGGCAAAGGCGACGCCGTCGGTCTCGGGCTCAAACTGGCCCTCGAGCTCGGAGAGCAGGAAGCGCAGCGTGTTGCGGAAACGACGGTAGGCATCGGACGTACGAGCGAGAATCTCGTGGTCGATGGAAACGTCGGAGCTGGTGTCGACGGAGGCAACCCACAGGCGGATGATGTCGGCGCCCATCTCGTCGCAGACCTTGTTGGGGTCGATGACGTTGCCGAGCGACTTGGACATCTTGCGGCCCTGGCCGTCGAGCGTAAAGCCCTGCGAGACGACGGCCTTGTACGGGGCGTGACCGTTGGCGCCCACCGAGGTGAGCAGCGAGCTCTGGAACCAACCGCGGTGCTGGTCGGAGCCCTCGAGGTACACATCCGCCGGGTACTCAAGCTCGGGGCGATACTCGCAGACGGCCTTCCAAGAAACGCCGGAGTCCCACCACACATCGAGGATGTCCTTATCGGCCTTGAGGTGATGGCCGCCGCACTTGGGGCAGACGCAAGCCTCGCCCAGGTAGCTCTCGGGAGCGTCGGTGAACCAGGCGTCGGAACCCTTCTCGTGGAAGAGCTTAATGACGGCGTCGAGCGTGGCGTCGTTCATGACCTTCTCGCCGCAGTCGGCGCAGGTGTAGCTGGGGATCGGCACGCCCCAGTTGCGCTGACGGCTGATGCACCAGTCAGGGCGCTGCTCGACCATGGCGCCAATGCGGTTGGCCGCGTGGGCCGGATACCACTTGACGTTCTCGCGGACCTCCTTGCCAGCCTGCTCACGCAAGCCGGTCTTGTCCATCGAGACAAACCACTGGTCGGTAGCGCGGAAGAGCACCGGGTGCTTGCAGCGCCAGCAGTGCGGATAGCTGTGCGTGATCTTCTTCTCGAGGACCAGGGTGCCGCGCTCGCGCAGGAACTCGATGATGTGCGGGTTGGCCTCGTCGGTATCCATGCCGCTGAAGGGGCCGCCGGTACCAAACTCCTCGCCGGTGTAGAACTTGCCGTCGTCATCGACCGGCATGCAGATGTCGGTGATGCCTTCCTTGAGGCAGGCGAAGTAGTCGTCGACGCCGTGGCCGGGCGAGTTGTGGACGATACCGGTACCGTCATCGACACCGACGTAGTCGGCCAGCAGCGCCACGCCCTCAACACCGTCAAAGATCGGCTGCTTGTAGTGGATGTGGTGGAACGTCTCGGCGGGAACCACGTAGGGCTTGCCGTCGACCATGACCGGGGTGTACTCCCAGCCAAACTCCTCGCAGCACTTGGGAGCCAGGTCCTCGAGCATGACCTCGGCGCGACCGTCGTGCTCAACGGCGACGTAAGCGGCGCCGGGCTTGAGGGAAACTGCCTGGTCGGAGGGGATGGTCCACGGCGTAGTCGTCCAGATGATGAAGTCAACCGGGCCGTCGAAGTTCTCGAGGCCGGCAGGCTTGGAGGTCATCTCGAAGCGCACGAAAATGGAGGGGCTCGTCTCGTCGGAGTACTCGATCTCGGCCTCGGCGAGTGCGGTGTGGCAGTGCTTGCACCAGTGAACCGGCTTGTGGCCGCGATAGATCATGCCCTTATCGAACATGGCCTTGAAGACCTCGATATCGGCAGCATCATGCTGGTGATAGAGCGTCAGATAGGGGTTGTCCCAGTCGCCGAGCACGCCCAGACGACGGAAGCCGGCCTTCTGCAGCTCGATGTTCTCGACTGCGAACTCGTTGCAGAGCTCACGGATCTTGGCCGTGGAGGTCTGGTTGAACTTCTCGGTGCCGAGCTTCTCCTCGACCTTATGCTCGATCGGCTGGCCATGGCAGTCCCAACCGGGGACATAGGGAACCTCATAGCCCTGCATCATCCAGTAACGGTTGATCATGTCCTTAGAGATCTTGTTCATGGCGTGGCCGATGTGGATCGGACCGTTGGCGTACGGAGGGCCGTCGTGCAGCACGAACTTCTTATGGCCCTCGTTCTTCTTCAGAACCTGCTCGTAGACCTTGTTGTCCTGCCAGTCCTTGAGTCGCTTGGGCTCGGACTTGGAAAGACCGGCACGCATGGGAAAACCGGTCTTGGGCAGATTCATCGTCTGCTTGTACTCGTTTGCCACGGTACCCCTTTCATGTCGTGGGCGCACACGCCCGTTGGGCACCAAAAAAAGCGCCCGTCCCTACAAGCTGGGACGAAGCGCCACAAACGGGCCGCACGCCCGCAAAAGCTCTTCGCTTAACCACCCAGCTTAGATGCCCTCGCCCGCGTATTCGCGCGCTCGCATCCGTTACTCGGCTGGCCTGTATCGACGACCATCTCGGCGATGTCTACTAAGACGTGCCTGTATGGCGCGTCCGTTGGGACCGCAGCTCCGGGGTGATTTTCATCGGTCGCATGCACGGGCTCTCAGCGCTCCCCGCTCTCTGTAACATGCGGACGGCCGACTACTCGTCCCCATCAACGCTTATGCGGAGTATGCTAGCACGTTCCGCGCCGGCGAAAAACCCTCAACACTGGTTTTATACGTTCGAAATTTCTTGCTGCCGCGGACCTTCTCTTGGAGCAAAATACCTGTAAGCACTTTATCGAGCGAAAGAAGGCTGCCATGCGCACAATCGGAATGAGTGATTACACCGTCGGCGAAGACTGCTTTGACGAGCTGCCCGGAGCACTGGCCGAGTACGGAGCGACCAAGGTCGCGATCATCGGTGGCAAGCGAGCCCTGGCTGCAGCCCTTCCCGGTATCGAAGATGCGCTGACAGGCACCGACGTCGAGGTTCTTGAGACGCGCGTCTACGGCACCAACAGTACGCGCGCCAATATCGCCAAAGTCGTGAACTCCCCCGCTTGCCAGCAGGCAGACGTGCTTATCGCCTGTGGCGGCGGCAAGGCACTCGACACCGTCAAGACAGCGGCCATCGAGCTCAAGAAGATTGTCTTTACCGTGCCGACGATTTGCTCTAACTGTTCCGCCGCGACCGCCATTGCCGTCGTCTACAACGACAATGGATCACTCGAAGGCTATTCGTACCCCAACCGACCGGCGCACATCTTCATCAATCCCAAGATCATCGCCGAGGCTCCGGCAGAGTACTTCTGGGCCGGCGTGGGCGACGCCCTGTCCAAGCAGCCCGAGGTCGAGTACGCCACGAGCGCCGGCGACCTGGAGCACACCGCCGGCCTTGGCCTGGCGCTTGCCCACACCTGCTCCGAGCCGCTGTTTTCCTACGGCGTCCAAGGTCTTGAGGACGTACGCCAGAACCTGTCGAGCGAGGCCGTCAAGCAGATCGCGCTCGATATCGTGGTCAACACGGGCTATGTCTCGAACCTGACCAACCAGAACGATTACTACTACAACTCGAGCGTGGCGCACGCGTTCTACAACGCCACCTGCAGCATTCCGCGTGAGGGCTCCTACTTGCACGGCGAGGTCGTAAGCCTGGGCGTGCTGGTGTTGTTCGCCTACACGGGCGACACCGAGAACCTTAAGCGCTATGCAGCCTTCAACAAGCAGATGGGGCTGCCCGTAACGCTTGAGCAGGTCGGGCTTTCCGAGGCTGATATCCCTGCCCTGTGCGAGTACGCGCACGCCACCAACGAGTGGAAGCAAGGCAACCCGGAGCCCTTCACCGACGAGAAATTCGCCGCCGCCATCAAGGCCGCCAACGCCTACGGCCACACGCTCAAGGCCTAGCCAAAACCACCACAAAGGGGACAGGCACCTTTGTGGTGGTTTTTTATTGCTCCAGCATGCTGGGGTCGAACTCACTCGCTGGGATCACACGGTACCCGTGGCGCAGAAGCAGGTCGACGAAGACGCCGTTGCCCGCCGTGAGGGTGCCGCTGAACGTTCCGTCGTAGATGCGACCCGCGCCGCACGAGGGACTACGGTCCTGCAGGATGCACGCGGCGATCTCCTCCGGCCCGCCCGCCTGCTCGCACATATCGAGCGCTCGTTGGGCACCCAGGCGAAACTCACGATCAACTGAGGCGCCCTCACAGGAACGGACCTCGCCGTCCACGATCTCGGAGGGATTGCGCGGTGTGGGCAAGCCGCCAAAAACCTCGGGGCACACCAAGAGGACCTCGGTCCCCGTACGCTCGCAAGCCTCGACCAGCTCGCGATGGTAATTGTCGAGCCCGTTGTACTTGCAGCTCTCGCCCATCAAGCAGGCGCTCACCACGATCTTCATTTGCATCCCTCTCAAACAGAACGCCCCATTTGAGATAGGCACTCAAATGGGGCGTCGATATTTACTGTCCCAAACGCAACGTTACTGCTGCTTGGGCATCAGCGGATTCTCGCGCGTGAGGAGATTCATAAACTCCTCGCCCGTGATCGTCTCCTTCTTGTACAGATAACGAGCCAGCTCGTGGAGCTTGAACTTGTTCTCCTTCAGGATCTGCAGGGCGCGGTCGTGCGCATCCTCGATCAGCTTGGCGACAATCGCGTCCACGCGCTCGGCCGTACCGGGGGCGCAGGTGAGTGACGTGTCCTGGTTGAGGTACGCATTCTGGACGGTACCGAGCGCCATCATGCCAAACTCATCGGACATACCAAAGCGCGTCACCATGTTACGGGCGAGCTTGGTGGCCTGCTCGATATCGTTGGCGGCGCCGGTCGTCATCTCACCAAAGATGAGCTCCTCGGCAGCGCGACCACCGCAGTAGACAGCGAGCTTGTCCAGCACCTCCTGGCGCGTCGTCAGGAAGCGTTCGTCCTCCTCGACCTGCATGGTGTAGCCCAGAGCGCCGCTCGTGCGCGGCACGATGGTGATCTTGGTGACCGGCGCGGAGCCCTTCTGGCGGGCGGCAACGATGGCATGGCCGATCTCGTGGTAGGACACAACCTGCTTCTCATGGTCGGACAGCACCGTCGACTTGCGCTGCTGGCCGGCGATGACAACCTCCACCGACTCCTCAAAGTCGTCCTGCGTGGCGCGTTTGCGACCCTCGCGGACGGCGCGCAGGGCACCCTCGTTGATGATATTAGCCAAGTCGGCACCCGAGGCACCGGGCGTGGCGCGGGCAATCGCGGTCAGGTCGATCGGCGGCTGCGTCTTCACGCTCTTGGCATGTAGCTCGAGGATGTTCTTACGGCCGGTCAGGTCGGGCAGCTCAACGGGAATGCGGCGATCAAAACGACCGGGGCGCAGCAGAGCGGGATCGAGGCTGTCGGGACGGTTGGTGGCAGCGAGGACGACGATGCCCTTGTGGTTATCGAAACCGTCCATCTCGGTCAGCAGCTGGTTGAGCGTCTGCTCGCGCTCGTCGTTGCCACTAAAGCCGCCGCCGTCACGTTTCTTACCGATCGTATCGATCTCGTCGATAAATACGATACACGGGGCCTTTTCCTTGGCCTGCTTAAACAGGTCGCGTACCTTGGCGGCGCCACGGCCGACGAACATCTCGACGAACTCAGAGCCCGAAATGCTAAAGAACGGCACGCCTGCCTCGCCGGCAACAGCCTTGGCAAGCAGGGTCTTACCGGTACCCGGAGGGCCGACAAGAAGAGCACCGCGCGGCAGCTTGGCGCCGATTTCCTCGTAGCGCTGCGGCTTCTCCAAAAAGTCGACGACCTCCTTGAGGGATTCCTTGGCCTCTTCCTGGCCAGCGACGTCCTTAAAGGTCACGCCCACATCCTTGGAAGCGATCACGCGAGCACCGGACTTGCCCAGTCCGCCGCCGCCAAAACCGCCGCCGCCAAAGTTCATCGACGGACCGTCATCACCCATAGCCTTCTTCATGCGACGGTTGAGCCACCAGCCGATGAGGAAGAAAATCGCCATGGGAAGAATGAGGGTGAGCAGGTAGTAGGTCATCAGACCCGAGTTCTTATCGGGAACGACCGACTCAAGCGAGGCGCCAGATTCAAGCACGCGATCGGTAAAGCCCGCATCATTCGGCACACCGGTCGTCTTGTAGGCGATGTTCTCGTCCTCGCCCTTCTTGGTGTAATAAATCGAGTAATCGTCCGTGTTGTACTCGACCTTGTCGACACTCTTCTTATCGAGCGCTTTGACAAACGTCGAGTAATCGGTCTTCGTAATCTGCTGCGTGTGACCGATGTTGGGGAACAGAACGGTCGAGAGCACGAGGTAGACGACGAAGGCGATGAGCACGTAGAGGATCATATTCCGTCTACGTTTGTTGTCATCCATCTCCATCTGCTTGAACTCCATCTACTGGGGTTGATAATGTTTTCTAGAATACCCAACCCGGACGGCGATAAACCGACGCCGGGCACGAAAGGACAGAGATGGCATCACTGGAAGTCGGCAAGGTTCAGATCTATACGGGCGACGGTAAGGGCAAGACGACGGCTGCGCTGGGGCTCGCGCTGCGCGCCACGGGCTATGGACTTAACGTGCTCATGCTTCAGTTTGCCAAGAAGCTGCACTGCGCCGAACACGATACCGCGCCGCGCCTGGGACTACGTATTGTGCAGGCCGATCGCGACACGCCCGAGGCTTGCGCCGCACAGATCATGGAGCTCGCACGCATGCAGATATCACAGGTCGACGTTCTGATTTTGGATGAACTCGGCGAGGCTATGCGCCGCGGCTTTGTGACGCGTGAGGATGTGGAGGGGCTGATCGCGCTGAAGCCCGCCACCACAGAGCTCGTGCTCACCGGACGCGGGCTGCTGCCCCTCGCGGACCTCGCCGACCTGGTCACCGAAATGCGTCCCGTCAAACACTACTTCGACGAAGGCCTCCTAGCCCGCCAAGGAATCGAATACTAGCCATTGGGGATGTCCCTAATGACTAGGCGATGGCGCGGCCTAGCCAGTTGCCGCTGTGGTGGTAGATGGTGAACATCGTGGCCGTGATGAGCCAGGTTACGGGGTAAACCAGCAGCAGATGCTCAAGTGACGGATCGAACGGCATAATCGCAAACACCCAGAACACCCTGAGCACGACGGTGCCAAAAATCGTGAGCAGCATGGGCTGCAAGCTCACGCCGGCGCCGCGAATGGAGCCCGACGCGTTTTCGATAATCGAGAAGATCGCGTAGAACGGCGCGATGAAATGAAGAATCGTCGTGGTGTACGCCGAAATCGAAGCATCGTCGACAAACAGACGCGACAGAGGACCCGAGAACACCAGCAGCACGGCAGACAGGCCACCAATGAGCATAAACGACAGCACGAGCGACGTATGGTAGCCCTTGCGCATGCGCTCGTAATTGCGCGCGCCAAAGTTCTGCGCCGAGAATGTGGTGATCGACACGCCGAGCGCCTCGGTCACCATCCAGATAATGCCATCCAGGCGCCCAGATAGGCCCCAAGCAGTCGTGACATCGGCACCAAACGAGTTGACCGACACCTGAATCAAAACGTTGGAAATCGAATACGCAGCAGACTGAAAGCCAAGCGGCAGACCACACGAGATCATGCTCTTACAAATGCCAGAATCAATGCCGAGCTTGGACAGCGAGAGACGCCACGCACCCGGTGCGTGCATCATACGAATCACGATCATCGTGGCGTTGGAGCAAATGGTCAGCGCCACCGCGATACCGCAGCCCAAAGCCTCCATATGCAGCACGGCAACAAAAATGATATCCAGCACCACGTTAACGAGGCAGCCGGAGGCAATGATCACGGCAGGCCCGCGCGTATCGCCCACGGCGCGCAGCAGCGCGGTGCCCATATTGAGCAGCAGCGCCGCAACCATGGCGGCAAAATAGCAACGAGCATAGGCAACGCCCTCGGCAAGAAGCTCATGCGGCGTGTTCATAAGCACCAGCATGGGCTCAACGAACACTATGCCCAGAATCGAGACGAAGATACCGCCCACCAGCGCGAGCGTCATGGCCGTGTGGACCGAACGACTCAGTCGCTCGTCATCGTGCTGGCCAAAATACTGACCGGTAATGACCGCGCAGCCGGCGCCGACGCCAACGCAAAAGCCAATGCAGAGCTCGGTGAGCACCATCGTGGCCTGAATGCCACCCAGCGCGAGCTTGCCGCCAAACTGGCCGACGATATACGTACCGATAAGCGTGTAAGCCTGTTGAAAAAACGAGCTAAAGAAGATAGGGACGCACAGCGACAGCAGCTGTTGCCAAATGACACCCTGCGTTACATCGATAGCCGTAGATTTCTTAGCCACACGCCCTCCCCCGCCAACGTATGTTAAACAACAAAATGGCAATTTAAAACCAAAGCCAATATCAGCTTAGCACCGACCGGCGTCGACCGAAACACCCCGAATTAGAGCGCGGTGCGGAATAACTGCCTAGTGATACAAACCCGGCTGGTAGTGGTACTCGTTACTCACGTGCGGGCACAGCTGCCAAAAGGCGACGGCGCTCGCCGCGGCCACGTTGAGCGAATCGACCCCGTGCGCCATCGGAATGCGCACGGCGTGGTCACAGCCGACAATAGTCTTAACGCCCAAGCCGGCACCCTCGGTACCCATAAAGATCGCTAGGCGGTCTAACTCCTGCAGCACGGGATCGTCCAGCGACACCGAATCATCCGTCAGCGCCATCGCGGCGCACGAAAAACCGGCCTGATGCAGCGACGCCAACCCGTCATGTGGCCACACGCGCGCCTCACTGCCGATACGCGTCCACGGCACCTGAAACACGGTACCCATGCTCACACGAGCCGAGCGACGATACAGCGGATCGCAACACGTAGGGCTCACCAGAATACCGTCGACATTGAGCGCGGCCGCCGAACGGAAAATCGCGCCCACGTTCGTGTGGTCGACAATACCCTCGAGCACGCATACGCGCACCGGGCGCTCCCCTGCCGCCTCGACGACGCCGCCCAAGAACTCATCAACCGGAATCTGACGCGGGCGACGAAACGCCGCGAGCGCACCGCGCGTCACGTTAAAGCCCGTCAGCTGCTCCATGAGCTCCATGGAGGCCACGAACACAGGAACCGGGCCCGCACCCTCGCGCACGGCTAGGCGCTCAAACAGCGGCATCATCTGGTCAAGCCAGCGTTCGCCCAAAAGAAAGCTCACTGGCTGGTATCCGGCGCGAACCGCGCGCTCGATAACCTTGGCACTCTCGGCGATAAAGATACCCTTTTGCGGCTCCAGTACGCAGCGCAGCTCGCGCTCGGTCAGTCGCACGTAGGCATCGAGCCGCTCGTCCTCGAGCGAATCAATTCGCAGAACCTCAACGGCATCAGTCATAGCAGCCAGCCCGCACCCTTCTTTACAGCACATCTATACCAAACGAGGCGACGCTAAGCGCCGCCCCATGCATTCAAATAACCCGATGATACCGTTCACGCCAGACGATTTACGCCTCAACGCGACGATACGTCACGAACTCATAATCGACGCCCTCATCGCCCTCGCCCGAGGCAATCGTGGCAACACCGCCACGCCGCGCGATCTCCCACGCGGGATCGACGTCCAAGTCGGGAAAGTACGTGTCCACGGCATGGGTGCAATGGTCGTGCGTGACCTCGGCCTCGGCGCAATACGGCAAAAACTGCCGATATACCTCGCCGCCACCGATCACCCAGGCAACAGACTCATCGGCAACCGCGGCGAGCGCTTCGTCAACGCTATGCACCACATCAACGCCCCCGGCAGCAAAGCTCTCGTCGCGCGTAAGCACGATATTGCGGCGGTTCTTGAGCGGACGCCCGCCGGGAAAACTCAGCAGCGTCTTGCGTCCCATAATGACCGGACATCCCTTGGTACACGCCACAAAATGGCGCATATCGGCGCGATTGGACACGACCATGTCGCCCTCGCAACCAATGCCCCAGTCATCGCACACGGCGACGATGGCGGAAAGCTTACAAGTCAACCAAATCACCTACACCGCGATGGGAATGTTCTTGACCTGCGGGCCGTGCTCATAGCCCTCGACGATCAGATCGTCGGTCGTAAACGCATAGAAGTCATGCACGTCGGGGTTAAGCGTTACCTTGGGCGCTGCAAACTGCGGACGCTCGATAAGCTCACGGACGATATCGACATGACGGTCGTAAATGTGGGCATCGGCGATCACATGCAGCAGCTCGCCGGGAATCATATCGACCGACTGGGCCACCATCATGAGCAGGATAGCGTACTGGCACACATTCCAGTTATTCGCGGCCAAAATATCCTGGCTGCGCTGGTTGAGAATCATGTTGAGCGTCGGCTTGTCGTCCTGAGGGCGCTGCGTCACGTTATAGGTCACACCGTAGGCGCACGGATACAGGTGCATCTCGGACAGGTCGCTAAACACGTACGTGTTGGTCATGATGCGGCGGCTGTACGGCGTGTGCTTGAGGTCGTACAGCACGCGGTCCATCTGGTCGAAGTCGCCCTCGGCATAGTGACTCTTCTGGCCAATCTGATAGCCGTAGGCCTTGCCGATGGAGCCGGTCTCGTCGGCCCACTCATCCCAAATATGGCTGTTGAGGTCATGCACGTTATTGGACTTCTTTTGATAGATCCACAGGATCTCGTCCATGGCAGACTTAAGCGCCGTGCGACGCAGGGTGAGCGCGGGGAACTCCTCACGCAGATCGTAGCGTGCCGTGACGCCAAAGTTTTTAATGGTATAGGCAGGGGTGCCGTCCTCCCACACCGGGCGGACCTTTTGGCCCTCGGTGGTGGTGCCATGGTCCAGAATATCGCGGCACATGGTTACAAACTGTTGATCAGCTTTGCTCATTGACCCTCCTGTCAGTCGCCTATAAGCGAGATTTATTGTAGCCCAGGCATACTCGACCCCACAGCCCTAACATAAGCCGTCATTTTCTGACATATGCCAGAAATATCTTGCGCTTAACGACCAACGCGCTATTCTATTGTTGACATATGTCAGATTTGGAGGGTGCATGGCAGGAAGACGCGAAAAATTGCGCCGCGTCGGGATCATCCCCGAATATCGCGGTTTTACCCCCGACGGCCTTGCCAGCGGAGACGCCATCGACATGACGGTCGACGAGCTCGAGGTCCTGCGCCTCTGTGACCTGGAAGGGCTCAATCAGGAGGAAGTCGCCCAGAACATGGGCATTGCCCGCGCCACGGTGGCGGCAATCTGCAGTCGCGCGCATCGCAAAGTGGCAAACGCGCTGGTCAATGGACGGGCGATTGTCATCGAAGGCGGCAACATCGCGTACTCCCCCATCACCACGACAACAGCCGCATGGCCAGCAAAGGAGACCGGCACCATGAGGGTGGCAACGACGTACGACAACGGCAACATCTTTATGCACTTTGGCCGCAGCGAGCAATTCAAGATCTATGACATCCAGGATGGCAAGGTGCTCAACGAGCAGGTCGCAAGCACCGGTGGCACCGGCCACGGCGCCTTGGCGGGCCTGCTCGCCAACGGTGGTGTGGACACGCTCATCTGCGGCGGTATCGGCGGCGGCGCTATCAACGCGCTTACCCAGGCCGGCATCACGGTCTATGCAGGCGCCCAGGGCAACTGCGACGCCTGCGTCGAGGCCCTCATTGCCGGCACGCTCGCGCAGACCGGCGAAGCCACCTGCGACTGCCACGGTCACGACCACGAACACACCCACGAACATGGCGAATCCTGCGGTTGCCATGGCCATCACGACCACGAAGGCCACGAGGGCTGCGGCTGCCACTAACGGCAAGCGCCTCGGTGCCGACACACGCCACGCACACAACAAACTACGCAAAAACGGCGAAGGCCGCCTGGAACACCATCCAGGCGGCCTTCGCCATACACGACTCAACTGGTCGTTACTTCTTATTGCGCATCTGCGCTTCCATCTGACGCAGCAGTTCCATATCGGACTTGGGGCCGCCCGTTCCCAGGCCACCCATACCGCCCAGACCCATGGCATCTAGGCCGGGAATATTGGGCATGCGCATCTTTTTGCCCTTCTTACCCTTTTTGCCCTTTTTGCCGCCGGCCTGCGCCTGATTGGCCATCGTGCGCATGCGGCCCATCATCTTATTCATCTCGCCCCACTGCTTCATAAGGCTGTTGACCTCGGTGGGGGTCACGCCGGCGCCCTTGGCGATACGGGCGCGACGCTGTCCGTTGATGATGGAGGGACGCAGGCGCTCCTCCTTGGTCATCGACATGATGATGGCCTCGTTCTTGTCGAAGATGCCTTCGTCCAGGTTACCGCCCATCTGGTTGAGCGCACGCTGGCCGCCGGGGAGCATGCCCAGGATGCCCTTCATGCCACCCATCTTCTTGACAGCCTTCATCTGCTCGAGCATGTCGTTCATGGTGAAGCCCTCGCGCAGCATGCGCTCGGCAGCCTCGAGCTGCTTGGCGTCAGCCGCCTCCTGGGCCTTCTCGATGATGCCGACGACGTCGCCCATGCCCAAGATGCGCTTGGCCATGCGGTCCGGGTAAAACGGCTCCAGCGAATCGGGCTTCTCGCCCATGCTCACGAACTTGATGGGCTTGCCGGTCACCTGGCGCACCGAAAGCGCGCCGCCGCCACGAGCGTCGCCGTCAAGCTTGGAGATGATCACGCCGTCAAAGTCGGTGCGCTCGGCAAACGTCGAGACGACGTTGACGATATCCTGGCCGGTCATGGCATCGACGACCATCAGCACCTGATCGGGCTTGACGGCCTTCTTGATGTCCACGGCCTCCTGCATCATCTGCTCGTCGATCTGCAGGCGACCGGCGGTATCGACGATGACCACGTCGCGCAGGTGGTCGACGGCCTCCTGGATGGCGCCCTTGGCGATGTCGACCGGGTGCGCGCCGTCACCGCGGAAGACCGGCACGCCGATCTCGCCGCCGAGCGTGGCCAGCTGGTCGGCAGCGGCGGGGCGGTAGACGTCGCACGCGGCGAGTAGCGGCGAGCGGCCCTGCTTCTTGAGCAGGTAGGCCAGCTTTACGGCTGCCGTGGTCTTACCGGAGCCCTGCAGGCCCACGAGCATGATGACGTTGGGGATGCGGTTGCTAAAGACGAGCTTGCTCTCGGTGGAACCGAGCATCTCGGTGAGCTCGTCGAGCACGATCTTGACGACGTTTTGCGCCGGCGACAGCGACTCCATGACCTCGGCGGTCATACAGCGCTCCTTGGTCTTGGCGACAAACTCCTTGACGACTTTGAAGTTGACGTCGGCCTCGAGCAGCGCCATGCGGATGTCGCGCATGGCCGAGGTGATATCGGCCTCGGTCAGCTTACCCTTGCCGCGCAGGCGGTCAAATGTGTCGTTGAGGCGATCGCTCAGAGAATCAAACACTAGTCACTCCTTAGTTGGACTCGCCCACCAGGGCGCGGCAGAAATCTTTGGCATTAAAGTCCTGCAGGTCATCGACCTGCTCGCCCACGCCGATGCGCAGGATGGGAAGCTTGAGCTTCTCGGCCACGGCCATAGCGATACCGCCCTTTGCCGTGCCGTCGAGCTTTGTCATGATAATACCGTCCAGACCCAGCGCCTCATTAAACTCGAGCGCCTGGTTGAGGCCGTTTTGGCCGGTGGCGGCATCGATCACGAGGACGACCGAGACGGGCATGGGGCCGGCGGCCATATTGGCGGCGCGCTTACGCGTCACGTTGACCACTTTGGCAAGCTCGCGCATAAGCTCGGGACTCGTGTGCAGACGACCGGCGGTGTCGATAAGCACCAGATCGCTGCCGCGCTTGTCGGCCTCGTCGAGCACGTCGTAGCACACGCTTGCCGGGTCGGAGCCGCGGTCGCGCTTGATGACGGGAACGCCGGCGCGCTGGCCCCACACATCGAGCTGCTCAATGGCGGCGGCGCGGAAGGTATCGGCAGAACCGATCACGACGTTCTTGCCGCGGGCGGCCATGGCGCTCGCGATCTTGCCGACCGTCGTGGTCTTGCCAGCGCCGTTGATGCCCACAAACAGCACGCAGCTCGGCGTATCGGAGAACGGATCGCGCTCGATGGGCACAAAGTGCTGCTCGAGCTGCTCGGCTAGGGCACGACGGAGCTGCGGGGCGGTCTTGAGGTTCTTCTTGGCCGCGGCATCGCGCAGGTCATCAGAAACCTGGATGGCGACCTCGGCCCCCATGTCACCCATGACGAGCGTGTCCTCAAGGTCCTCCCAAAAATCTTCGTCAACCTCGCCGCCAAAGTAGAAGACCTCGTTGAGGGCCTCGCGGCTGCGCTCGAGTCCGCGCGAGAGAGCGTCAAAGAATCCCATTATGCATTCACGACCTTTCCGGTTTCGCGATCGAGTTTTTGCGAGACGACGCGACTGACGCCGTCGGCTTGCATCGAGACGCCGTAGAGGACGTCAGCATCCTCCATAGTACGACGCTGATGTGAAATGACCAAGAGCTGCGTATCGGAACGCAGTACATCAAGGGCGCCGATGAGCTTGGACAAGTTGGCGTCGTCGAGTGCCGCCTCGACCTCGTCCAGCACATAGAACGGCACCGTACGCGTGCGGTACACGGCAAAGAGCAGGGCGAGCGCCGTCAGGCTCTTCTCGCCGCCCGACATGAGCATCATCTTGGTGATGCGCTTGCCGCGCGGCTGCGCCACGACCTCGATACCCGTATCGGCCGGATGCTCGGGGTCGGTCATCTCCAGATGAGCCTGGCCACCCGGGAACAGCATGGCGAAGATCTCGCGGAAGTTCGCATCGACCTTCTCGAAAGTTACCAGAAACGCCTTGCGCATCTTACGGTCGATGGCCACGGTGATTTTGGTGAGCGCCTTGCGCGCGCTCTCCAGATCGGCCAGCTGCTCCTCGATGTAATCGGCGCGGCGTTTGAGCTGCTCGTACTCTTCCATGGCAACCTGGTTCACCGGACCCAGGTTGTTGATTTGGCGAACGAGCTGGTTGAGCTCACGCTCGGCAGCGTCGCGGTCGGTAGGCGCGGGAAGCATGAGCGCTTCCTCGAGCACCGTGGTGCCGTCGGCAGTGATGACCTTGATGGCTGCCTCCACCTGCACCTCGAGCTTGCCGCGTGCGACCTTGAACTCGTTTTGCGTCGCGGTGGCGGTATCAACCTTATCTTTGGCGCGAGCGACTTCGGCCTTGGCGTCCTCGATGGTCTTCTTGAGCGAGGCGGAGTCTGCCTCCTCGAGCGAAGCCTGGTCACGAAGGCGCGCGGCCCAGTCCGAGGCGCGCTCCAGCAGGGCCGAGTAGCGCTCGTGCATGGGATCGACGCGCAGTCGCAGCAGCTCAAGCGAGCGCGAAGCCTGGCGCGTTCCGCGGATACGGCGGTCGATACCCTCCAGACGATGCTCCAGATCGGGAACGCGGCCCTTCAGCGAACGCAGGCGCTCGCTCGTCTGGGCCAGACGCACCTTGGCATCGGCGAGCTTACCCGCGGCCTCGGAGTCATCGCGGCGCACGCGGTCGAGCTCGTCGTTGGCCTCGGCAATCTGGAGACCTAAGTCGCTCGCCTGCGCACGAGCTTCGTCCCGTGAGCGAGTAAGTTCATCCACGCGTGGACGAGCGGCACGGACGGCCTCAGCGGCCTGCTCACGGCGCTTGGAAATGCGCACGCGCTCGACCTCGGCGTTGTTGGCGCTTTGCTCAAGGCGGCCGATCTCGGACAGCAGCGAGCGACGCTCACCCTCAAGGCGGGCAATCTCGCCGGCGGCATCGCCCTCGGCGGCACGGGCCTCCTCGACGGCGGCGTTGGCCTCAACGACTTGGTCCGAAGCATGCTCAAAGATAGCAGCCAGATCGGGCTCCAGGCCCTCGAGCTCACGGATGCGGCGCTTGCGCTCCAAGGCACCCGAAGCCTCGCCGGCATCGAGCCCCACACGCACCAGGCCGCCACAGCACACGCGGGCGCCATCGGGAGTCACGTAGGTCACACCGTCAACGACAGGCGCAGCCAGCGCGGTGGCCAAGTCATCGACCACGTAATAGCCGCCAAGCAGAGCCTCGACAATCGGGGCATAACCGGCACGCACAGACAAACGATCGACCAGACGAGAGCCGGCAGCGCCCTTGGCAGCAGCACCGGCGCTCACGCTGCGCGCCACCAGCAGAGCCTCGCCCGAGGCCTTCTTTTGGTCCAGGGCGGCACACCCGGCGCGCTCAAGCGCGTCAGCGTCATCAAACAACAGGGCATCGATATCTCCGGCAAGCAGCTGCTCGACCAGGCCCTCGAGCTCACGAGGGGCCTCGAGCACATCGCCCAGGCGACCCGTTACGTCATCGCCCAACGCCCCCACCAGCCGGCTCACGAGCGGCGAGCTGTCGGCCATGCGGGCATCGAGCTTCTTTTGGCTCGCGAGCTCCGAGCGCACCTCGGACAGCTTGTTGCGCGCCTCGCTCTCGCGGGCACGCAGGTCCTTGAGGGCCGCACGGGCGACCTCGGTGGCCTCACGCGCGTCGACCTGAGCCTGGCGGGACTGATCAAGTGCGCCGTCAAGCTCCTCAGCGCGCCCGCGACGGCTCTCGAGCGAGGCCGTGACCTCCTCGAGCTGCTCGTCAATCTGCTCCAG
>OMNT01000429.1_pt1 | contig 45007 bp, 44 predicted proteins | sample 1672551 | NCBI WGS metagenome assembly OMNT01 (sample SAMEA3136698, study PRJEB25190) | human gut metagenome | reverse complement strand
AGGCAACTAATCAAAGAAAAGCTCCTCAAAGAAAAGCTCCTCAAAGAAAGATAGCCAAACCAATATCTCAAGAGAAAGAGATTGAGGACGCAAAAAAAGAAGTACGAGAAAAACTAGTAGTACCTCTTGCTCAGCCTCCTCAAGTTGCTGAGCTCGATACTTCAGTTGCAAGAAAGATTGTTTTTGCTCAGTCTTTGCCGCATTCTGGATCGACACATCTACTTTATGCTTGCGCCCGCGCTCTTAGCATTATGGGCAAACGTGTAGCGGCAGTTATACAACAAAGCGACTGGGAAGGATTGCATCGCGTCTTTTCACGTGTTCCTTGTAATCAGGAATTAGGCTTGTTAAGTATCAATGGTGTTGATATTTATTACGGCGATGAACCAACATCGGTGCCGCAAGGATATGACTATATCCTCTGTGATATAGCTCAGACTCTTTGGCTACAAATCGATCCAAAATTAATGAAGGCGAAGAAACTAGATGTAAGTGCTCGAACTGCTCTTCGCAAACTTAATGTCTATATGTCGGCAGACCTATGTATCCATTCCAGCTTTCTTGCTTCAACGTGTGAATGGAGAGAGGCTAGACTGACTATTCCTAAAATGTCCAAGCGCGAGATTGCCAAAACTACCTTTAGTGTTTTTGGTGTTCCGTTTGAACGAGTCGAAGAAGAACTAAAGCAACGAATTGATGTACTTAGTGACGGCCGCGCCAAGATTGTCTTTATGCCTTTAATTCCTGCGCCACTTTTCAGGAGTGTTGAAGAGGGAATACCAGAGACAATTCTTGAACTTTTGGAGCCTGTTATATCTAAGCGCGATTACGAGCGTTGGAGTCCATCTAAAAATCAGCAAGTTCAAGAAGACAGCGATGGCTTTAAGTTCCATCTTCCGTGGAAGGTGGCAAAACGATGAAAACTAACTACAGCAATTTTGATGAACTGTATGAGCCCGTATGGGATTATCGCTCTCCTGAAGAACAAGCTGAAGCAATAGCGAGGGCTGAAAAAGAAGAGGAACAACCCGCGCAGATACCCGAAGAACCTCAAAGCGAAGTTACAGGTACATCAGAAGTATTGAACATGAAAACCGAAGATGGCTCTCCTGTGATTTTGGTGCAGCAAGTAACTAGAGACAGCGGAATTAACACCCCTAAAGCAACGCTAAAGCGAGCTTTTCATAGTGTCACTGGATTTATTGGTTTTATCGTTGCGGCGGTTGTAGTTTCGATTTTAGCGTCGGTGATCTACAACACTATTTTCAATGGGCTCTCGCTTGATCGTGCTTTAGCGACTATTTTCCCCTTTCTCTAGGTGAAAATCGGAGAAAGTAGGACAAAGTAGGATAAAGTAGGATAATATAAAAGGTAGGATAAAAGGCGATAAGGTTCAAATTTGGGCGAATTTGCTTTTGCGAGCAGGTTTTTCAAAAGAATTATTTAAGTTTGTGTTAGTCGATTAGTTAAAGAAAGGATGTAAGCATGCAAGCGACTAAATGTATTCATAGTGCTCTTGGTGCATTGGTGGCTATAGTGCTAAGTCTGTCTTTAATGCCTATACCAGCTTTAGCCGACGAGGTTGGCCAAATTACTCAAGACTATACCTACATGGCTTCAGCGGGTGAGGATTCGGTAGAAATACCAACAAGCATTGAGAAAGACGGCAAGCACTATCGTTTGGTTTCACAAAGTGAGCCAGTAAATGATGAAGGATGGAGCCGCCCCACGAAAAGCTTAAGCGAGACGCGCACGCAATCACTTCCAGCCGACCAAGCATCTAGTGATTCTGCAGCACTCAAGTATTTCGACTCATCACTGGGTTACAGTGACGGGGACGGCTATACGGGTAGTCTAACAGTTAGCAGTGTCGTTCGTGAACCTGAATATGAGAGTCTTACTCGTCAGGTTGATCGCTCCAAATCTTTTAGTGGTCTGCCAACTAATGATGCCAATCAGTTGCCGAGAACTCAGAGCTTTACGGTAACAAGTGACGCATCAATGAATGCCACCACTACTAAAGAGCTAGAGCTCTCTGATGTTACTTTTACTGTCGATGAAGTAGATGAATATGGCGTACCTGTTAGTTATACCGCTCAATGCAATTACCGTGGCACGGAAGACTATCTCACGATTCCTGGATATACCGTTACTGTTACTTACAGTGGTGTAGCTGAATTGCAGGATGACCAGATGGTAATAACAGCAACGTATGAAGAAGAACCATCTATTATTCCCGAACCAATCCAAGAAGCTATCCCTGATGTCCCAGGTATTCCTTGGTGGGCGATTCTTTTAGCAATTCTTGGTGCTGCAGCGGTTATTGGTACCCCGATTATTGTTGCACTTTGGTGGCGTCGAACCCGCGCTCGTGTTTATGAGGTCGAAGCAACTGATGAGCATCTTTTAGGTCGCGTTAAGGTCGAGAAGATGGGAAATGGCTTTGAGGTTCGGATCCCTGAATCTATGCCTATTAACGTAATGACCGATGATGTCCATGTCGAGGTCGAGATGCCTAAACGTTGTATTGATCACACAGTAAAAATAAGCCAGGGAGATGTCGTTCTCTTTAATGGTCAAGCTGCAAGACGTATTCGCATTGTCAATCCGCTCGTTTAGTTAGGAGGGCATATAAAATGAAGAACACACGCGAAAATACATTGAGCCCGAAACAACGAGCGCTCAATATCCTTTTAGCTATTGTTTTAGTTCTAGGGCTTAGTCCTATTACCGCTTTTGGTGAAGTTGGCGAAGAAGACGTTGCTACTACAAGCAATGAAGTAGTAGAAGAGAGCGAGACTTCTCAAGAAAAGCAAAATGCTGTTTCTGAAGAAGAGTCTTCAGAGCAACCTAAAGTAACCAATAGTGATAGTGAAACTGAAAATAAAGAAAGTGTTGATGAAAACACTGTTAATACCGACGATTCTGAAAAGGTATTTGAGAGTCCTGCGCCATCAACCAATAAGACTGAATCTGACGAAAAGTCAGCTAGTGCCGAAAAGCCCAAGCCTTTGTACATAGAGCTTTATGGTGATGGCTTAAACTCGGGAGCAATTTATTCATTTAGCCTTGAAAAGAAAGAAAATGGTTCCTGGATCAAGGTTAAAGACGTACAGCTTCGTGCAGGGGAAAATCAGAACAACAAGTTTGAGAACATCGAATCAGGTACTTACCGTTTTATATACAAAGGTGCTGATTATGCCATTTCAGAAAAATCTAAAGTAGCTATTGATGCCAATTCTGCTGTTGAATTCGTTTCTGAGGACGGTCTTGCCTACGACCAGTTAAAGGAAACGACTATTACTTTAACAATGGAGCCTGTCGAGCAGGATGGAAGCGAAGAGACTCAGCCTGGTATTGAGACTGGCGGCAACACAGAAAATAAAGGTGAAGATGGCCTGCATGCCGACGAGGAAGCTGTAACGGATGTTTTAGTTCGTGTTGAAGGTGAAGCAGAAGTTACCTTGACTCTTCCTGAAGATGAAACGATCACCATTAAGGCTAATCAAGGACAAAAGGTATCTGGTAAAACGGGTACTTGGATGCTTTTGAGTGGAAAAACTCAGAGCGCAACTGATGTGTCAATTGAGACTACCAATATTGCCGGAATTGAAATTGAACATTCTGATTCTTTTGCTGGTGTGACTGAATTCAGCAAAGAGGTTTCATTCGCAGGTGAGAACAAGGTTGTCACTATAAAAGTAGGTACTGCTGGTAAGACAGATATCAGTGCCGCTAATAATCTTATGATGATGAGCAAAATGGCTCGCAGCTCGTCAAACCCTTATGTTGGTGAACAGTTTACTGGATACGGTAGAGTCTCTTATGTATCCGGCGGCAATGGTCATACCGTAAATTATGTCAATTTGGATGTAACAAGCGGCATTTTAACCGAACTGGGGACTGTTACTGCTTATTGCGCTGACCATGGACGAGCAGCTCCTGTGGTTGGTGGAACCTGGTCTTATACTGCTACCGTTACGGGCATTAATTACAACACCGGGCAAGTAGATCTCAGCATTACCTGGTATGGTATAGGCGATTATATCTATCAAGACGGATACCAGAGTTTGTACCGAACGCTGTCGATTTGGCGTAGCTTTGGTGGATATATTGATATTCAAAAAGCATCTGCAGATCCCGATGTAACCAATGGTAATGATTGTTATGCCACCTTTGAAGGCGTAGAGTATGGCGTCTATGGTAATAAAGCTGATGCTGAAGCAGATCAGAACCGTGTTGATACCTTAACGCTAAATGCTGATGGCTATGACAAGAGCAAATGGCTTAATGTAGGTACCTACTATGTAAAAGAAGTAACACCTCCTGCATATGGTTATGAAATCGATAGCACCATCTATCAGGTCTATGTAAACAACGGGACAGTACGTATTAATGCTACTGATGTGCCTTTAAATGACCCGGCATACGCTTTTGCTGGAAAGATCGATAAAGAAACAACTCAGAATATGCCTCAAGGATCTGCTTCGTTGGCGGGTGCTGAATTTACGGTTAAGTATTACGATGGCTACTACTCAACAGCAGAAGAGGCTGAAGCCTCTGGCGAACCAATGCGCACTTGGGTGGTATCTACTAATGAGAATGGATATGCCAAATTGGCTGACACTTATTTTGTGTCAGGCGATTCGTTTTTCAAGGATGACGCTGGTAATGTTGTAATACCTCTTGGAACTATTGTTTTACAGGAAACCAAAGCACCTACAGGCTATCTGCTAAATGATCAAGTATTTGTTCAGCGAGTGACAGAAGAGGGGATCGACGGTGGGGCCGCAGTAGTTTATAACGCACCTGAAGTTCCTGAACAGGTAATGCGCGGTGGCATTTCTATCACTAAGCAGCTTGAAGGTGGTAACAATGAAGAGCTAGAAGGAATTGGATTCTTTATCTATAACTCCGCTGGCGAGAAAATGACTTTCGAAAATGCTTCCGGAGAGATGGTTGACGAACTGTTCCTTGATGCAAATGGTTTTGCATCCACCTCTGAAGATGCGCTTGTGTATGATACCTACACCATCGTAGAAGATGAAGCTACGGTTCCTGACAATATCATTTTGTATAAGGACTCTTTGGGTAGCGGTTCCATGGAGGTTGGCAAGCAAAACGTCTTTGAAAATCATGTAATTTATGACCAAGAAGTAACTAATTACGAAAAGCCTGATTTTGATCTTATCAAGGTAGATGGTGACTCGCTTGATGATGTCGGTCTTGAACAGGATGCCGATAAGGTCCAAGGTTCTGAATGGACACTTACTTATAAAGAAGCAGATGGAACTTGGACGGAAATCGAACGCTTAGTTACCAACGAACAGGGCCGTATTGATTTCAGTGATCAAGCACTATCTAAATTTGGTACCTACCGTTTAACTGAAACAAAACCAGCAGGAGTTGATACGGATGATGGTTATATGTGGCCAGAAGAATCCTATGATGCTCCGTACGTCGAGTTTGTTATCGATCAAGATACTTATAAGAAATTCGAAGAGGGGACTTATGAAGGAGTTGCAGGGGATTCTTGGGAATACAAGATCGTGGATGGAACTCCTGCGTTAGTGCACACTAATGAAAATTGGCACTACCGTGATATACAAGTAGAAAAGCACGATCAAAATACTGGTGCACCAGTTGGTAATACAAAATTTAGCCTGTGGCGCTATATCGGACTTGGTGAACCCCAGGAGTATCTTGAGTCTCAAACTCGTCCCGGACATGACGTTTATACCGAGGATCCAAGTACGGATATTGATACAACCCGTTGGGAAAAAGTAGACGAAGGACTTACCAATGACAACGGTACGCTTTTGTTCCGTGGTCTTACGTTTGGCTATTACATGACGGTCGAGGAATGCCCCGATACTTCAATGGCTGAATGGTGGGAGTCTGATGGCTCTACTTGGGATAAGTATTATTTCAAGGTAGATGAAGCAGAGCAAAAGCAAGTTCAGGTCTACAACAACTTAAAGATCAATCTCGAAACTACGGTTGATAAATCGACAATCGAGCGTACCAGTGCTGGTTTTGTATCACTGCCAAACCAAAACGTTAATTACAACAACGTTAATATCGAAGAGTACAAGTACGACGTGAACTTTACCAATGGTGCAACTAACGTTCGCGCTGATCAATACACGGTAATCGATAATTGCGAGTTCGTTGAAAAGGGAATCCGCCTTACTAAATTGTGGACACCAATTATCGATAACGATACCAATGGCACCTATAACCTGTGGTATCAGACGAACATGACTGACCCTAATACGGTGTATTCAGCTGCAAGTGCGACTGCTGACAATCCTGATAATCAGTTAGCTGATGGCACTGATCGTATCAGTACGGTTGGCTGGAAACTCTGGAAGCAAGATATAAGCACATCAAACCGCGAGCAGCTCAACGTTGATGATCTTGGTCTTGCTGATGGCGAATACATCACTGGGTTAATGCTTGAATTTGGCTCGGTTGATGTTGGTCTTAAATCAACAACGCCATTGACTTACTTAGTAAAGGCAACTGAGCCGCTGTCTGTAGTCAATGGGGCTGATGACATCATTATTCCTAATTCTGCAGAGAGTCATATTACGCGTAATTGGCATAACGGCGATGGCTTAAAAGACGATGCAGAAGACCGTGTTGAAACACGTGTAATTCCCACCATGTCTTATGACGGCACCACAAGTACTTGGGTAGGTGATGCTGGTAGTTGGAGCAACGGCGGTTACGGCCTCGTTAAAACATCCGATGGATTCCCTTGGTGGATCGTCCTTGTCGTAGGTGGCGTAGTGGTTATTGCAGCAGGTGGAGCTCTTTATGCACGGCATCGTATGAGAGGAAGTTCCGATACTGATGATCAATAGTCCATTAGCGGGGTAGCTCCCTGTTAATGCTCTTCCTTTGCTCCTGAGCTAATAGCTCAGGAGCATGAAGGAAAGAGCGATATATAGTAATTAGTAAGAGAAAGGAAGAGCATAAATGGAAACCAATGAAGATAAGACGGTAGAGCTGCCGTCGGAGTCTATTGAGAATATTGAAGAGTCGGGAACAAGTACTAACAATAAGCATCGAAATATCATTATCGGTATTGTTGCGGCAGTAGTGGTAATAGCTGCAATCGCTGCAGGTGTTTTTTATTTCAGCACCAAGGTGGGTATGTTGTCCGCTCAGGTTAATGCTGAAGGATGGAATAAACAAACCTCAACTCCTGTAGAGCTTGCTATTTATCAAGGCGATGTAAAAGACGCTCTATCTGATGATGACGATTCCAATGACCCTGAAGCCTTCAAGACGGTAGTAATGGATGCTAATACCCCTTGGGGATTAGAAGATGTTACTGAGCGTGGTACTTACACTTTGCAAGTAGAAGCAACGCCGGTGTTAGAAGATGGCACACTTTTTAAAGAGCCTGAACCGCAGGTAGTTACTCTTGAAGGTGAAGACATCACAGCAACTTTTGACCTGGAAAAGCTTGATCTAGAAAATGCTAGTGCCGAAGAAGTAGAAGAAGCTACCAAGAAGGCTGAAGAGGCCGCAAAGGCAACTGGTAATGAAGATGTTTTAGCTAAGGCAACTGCTGCCACCAAGAAAGCAACCGAAAAAGCACCTGCAACCTCGCATAAAAACAATGCGACAAGCAATGGTGGAGGATCTTCATCTGGTAATAGCTCGGCAGGTAGTGGATCCTCTGGTGGTTCAAGCTCTAGCGGATCTTCATCAGGCGGCTCTAGTCAGGGACACACTCATAACTGGGTAGACCAGACGCAATATACCACTCAACCTGTGTATGCGACAAAGATCGTATGCTCATGTGGAGCTGTATTTGATAATCAGGCTGCATGGTCTTCTCATAATCAGGCTATTGTCGCTGAAGATCCCGAATCGGGACATTCTTATAGCTCAAAAAGAGTTCAGGTTGGCACCGAACGTGTTCCAGTTCCTGGATCTCAATTCGAAAAATGCTCTATTTGCGGAGCTACGAGATAGGATTTAAGTAGTTGTGTATGAAATATACACATACACAACTTTAATACACATTATCTGGGAGGGCTAATGCCCTCCCAGTACGGCACTTTGACAAAAGAAAAAGCATTAAATGGGATGTGGGGTATACTCTCTACTCATGGCGCGTCGCTGATGCTCGGGCAGCTCTAAAAGATTGGAGACTGCTTATGGATACCGAAACAATAAACACTATGTGTCAGTTGTTGTTGGTGATCATCGGAATTATTGGGCTTTGCCTAATACGAAGAGAGTGAAAGCGATCAGTGTTGACTAGATATAAAGAAAGCCGAGAGACCCTGGAAAAGTAACTCGGCTTTAAAGTATTAACAACGCTGCCCGAACTAGGCGGGGCGCCGATTGACTTCATTATACATGATCTGATCTCTGGTTCAGGTGGCTTTTACTAACGGCTGAATTTAGACACAAAAAAACCCCGCGTAGCTTTGGACGGCAAGCGGGGTTGAGTATCTAAACAATGCTGCCCGGGTAAGCGGGGCATCGTTTGTCTTAATTGTATTCTGCTATCTAAAAACACTCAAGGATCGGTATACTTCCTTTTGGTGCTTCGCTGTTTTGGGTGGCATCTCGAAAGGAGGTGTCGCCGATGGATGCAAACACCGTAATTGCGCTTTGCGCGATTTTCAGCGTTGTAATTGCAATCGTCGGCATTAGTCGAAAATAGCGAACGGTATCAAAGGCAAAAAATAAAGCCGGGACACCCCGCAAAAGTAACTCGGCTTTAATCAAAACCAACGATGCTGCCCGAATCGGCGGGGCACCGTTCATTTGTGATTATATCATCTTTGTGCATGATCTATTCTCCGGTTCAGGTGGCTTTATTTGTTGCTTTTTCTTTTGTTACTGATAAAGAAATAGGAGTCAACGATGGCTGTACCTCAACTGACCAATGAAGATTGAAGGCGAGCGTTACGTATTGCTATTGAAGCAAGAGAAAAGCGAGCCGAAGCTAAAGCGAAATTGGCACAAGGCGAATTGCCCCTAGAGGATCTTCTTGCGGCTGATGATCCTGCGCTACTTCGTATGAAAATATCTGACCTTCTTTGTGCCTATACAGGCATTGGTGAAGCACGTGCGGCAAAGATAATGAAGGCATGCAACATTGCTCAATCTCGCCGCATTAAAGGATTGGGTAGAAAGCAGAGAGAAAGTCTGCTCGAAACAATGTCTGAATATGAACTTCTTCTTGATTGCTAACACATATAAGACAGTGATTAATATCAATATCTTGTGTTGTGTCTGATATCGATACCAAATCTAATGGTATTATTTACAAGTTAAGGAAGGATTAAGGTGATGTAGTTCGGGCGGCGATCCGAACAGGCTCATAAAAAAGAAGAAGCCCTGAGCGGGGCTTCGTAATAATTAAAACTTTGTTTTGTCGTTGGAAGACAAAACAAAGTTACCAGGCCTCTCTTGTAGTGTCAAGGGCAGGTTTTGATTGGCGTATAAAATTCACGCCGAAATCACTTTTTTATGAGTCAGCATCATCTCTGGATAATACGGAGAGATAGTTGGACTTCAAAAATCAAAATAACTTAAAGCAAAAGCGCTTATACCTGGCATCGTTAATGGATGTTAGGTATAAGCGCTTTTGCGCTTTATTGAGTTTTTAGAAAGGGGGATGGCCATAGCTTAGCAGTGGTTATCTGACATATATGGCGTTTTGCTAGAAAGAGAGCCGAACAATGCGTTTGGCGATCGCATTGTTCGGCTCTCTAGTAGTGAAACGCGCTACACACACATATATATACACACACTTACTCGCATACATCACTCAAACAGGTTCCGTTCAATGTTTGGCGACGTTGGTTGATCAGACCAGAGTGGTTATTCATGAGTAGAGCGTTAAGTTTGGCTTGCAATTAGTGTAGCGCGTTTCTCTAGCGGAGCTTTGCCAAAAACAGGTAAAAGTTGCAAAATTTGGCTAAATTTCGATGGAAAACACAGCTTTTTCACTAAAACCATCGCAATTATCCGATCATGGACGCAAGCGATTCTTGCATTTGCTGACTCATGATGACTGGCAATCCAACTATATAGTTGGCACTAAAGCGGGCGATACCTTTACTCAGCGTGCTTATCGTAAAGATGCTTTGTGCGATCTTGATCTGTGTGGTGCGGTCGATGCATTTGTTACTCACAATGGGTTTAATGGTGCAAAGCGCGATAGTAATCGCACGCGGCAAATTAACTCGTTATTTTTCGATATAGATATTCATGACGACGATGCTGATCTTGTTGCTGTTAAGCAGCAAGTAAAAAGTGCTCTCTTTAATGCAATTAATAATGCGGTATTGCCGACGCCTACTATGATTGTTGATTCAGGTCGCGGCTTTCATCTTTATTACTTGTTTGCACGCTCGGTGCCATACCGCAAACGCTCACCTGAAGGTGGAAGCGTTGTTTGCGAAAAGGCTCTATGGCGTATTAAACAAATCGAACATCGCATAGATGGAGTGCTTGATAAGATATGTGCTTCTATTAGGGGAGCTGGAAACGATCGTGCCGTTCACGATCTTGCGCGTATTGCGCGTATCCCAGGGACATACAATACCTCTTCACATAGCTACGCCGAGCTTATTTATGCAAATGATGAGGCGATGTATAACTTTGAGATGCTTGAGTCTGCTTTGCCTTCGGTAGATACAAGTATTACTGCACCTAATAAAGTAGTTCATGTGATTGATTTTGAGCGCATTTCAATTAGACGCCTGAAGGAATTAGAACAGTTGCGAGATTACCGAGATCATGGACAGGGCGAGCCTTGTACCAACAATACACGCAATAATATGGTGTTCGTTTACATGAACGCCGCAACTCAGGTTTATGGGATAGATAAGGCTTTTGAATTAGCGAAAGCTTTCAATCGTGGCTTTGCTGTTCCTCTTCCTGAGATGGAACTTAAAGCAACGCGTGATAACTTAGAGCGCAAGGGAACCTATCGCATAAAGCTCGATACGATCATCACTAAGTTTCTAAAGATTACCCAACTCGAATCGGATCATCTGGGGCTTTTTAAGAGTAAGCGAACTCTTGATAGGGAATTAGCAAAGCAGAAAACACGCGAGAAACGTGCCAAACGCGATAGAGATATTCTTGAATTAGTATCTGAAGGTATGACGTATGACCAGGTTGCTAAGCGTATGGGCGTCTCAAGGCGCACCGTCGCGAGCGTTGTTAAGCGTAACAATGGAGCACGCACCTATGCTAGGCGAACTCTAAGACGCCATATCAAAATTCAATTTAGCCGTACTAAAGAATTACTTGATGCTATTAAGGCCACCAAAACGCCCCAGGAAGCTTCTGAAGAATACTGTGAGTCGGGCGGTTTCTCGAAAGTGCAAAATTTTGGCAACCGTACATTGGGTGTTCTGCCCTCTACAGGTGGGGTAAGTGTTTCTGGTCGCTTTCTCCTTTCATGGCAGCTTCTTCCTCCTCTTCTTTTGTAGTAGAGTGGTATAGAGAAAGTTCAAGGAAGGTAAAAGAGTTCAAGCAAGTCAAAGAAAATTAAAGCTACTACCACTTTGAAGGTGATTTTTATGGCAAAACTTTATGATGCCAATCCTTTTACTCCGGTATTTGGCAAGGTGCCTCCCTATTTAGCAGGGAGAGAAGACATCATAGACAATCTATGTGCTGCATTAGAGCAGCCTATTGGTAATCCTGACAGTTGTTCTATTTTTGTCGGCGCTCGTGGTACTGGTAAAACCACCTTGCTTGGTGCTCTAGCTAATGAAGCCGAGCAGAGAGGTTGGGTATCTGCAAATGTTTTTGCTCAAGAAGGTATGCTTGAGGATATAGTGCAGCGAACAAAAGATTCTGCTGCTCACCTTATTGAGCCCAAACAGAAGCGTTCTGTAGTAGGAGTTAGCGTTGCTCATATAGGCAGTTTGGCATTTGACACGGTGAAGAATGACAACACATCCAACTGGCGTACTCAAATGAATGAGCTTTTTGCTCAGCTTGAGGACACTAATACAGGTCTTTTAATTACTGTTGATGAAGTAGATTCAGGTCTTGATGAACTTAAACAGCTTATTTCTACTTACCAGATGTTCGTTCGCGAGAATAAAAAGGTAATGCTTTTAATGGCAGGATTACCTCATCAGGTTTCTTCGTTACTTTCGGGTCGTACCACCTCGTTTTTGCGACGTGCAACAAAACATAATCTTGGACCTATCCCCTCTTATGAGGTCAGAGATAATTTCCGCCTTACGGTAATAAGTGCAGGACGCGAGATAACTGATGAGGCAGTTGAGGAAGCGGTTCGCGTTATCGATGGCTTTCCGTATATGTTTCAGCTTGTTGGTTTTCGTGCCTGGAACTATAGGCGAAATCAAAAACTCATGGAAGTAGAAGATATTATAAATGGCGCCAGGTCTGCGGAAGAGCAACTGAAGGATCAAGTTTATGATGCAACATTCAAAGATTTATCTGATGCGGATATTGCCTTTTTGGAAGCTATGGCGCAAGACGAGAAGGAAACAACTCGCGCCGATTTGATGGATCGTTTAGGTAAACCATCGAGTCATATTTCTACTTACAAAAAAAGGCTTCTTGATGGAGGACTGATTGAAGAACCTAGAAGAAGTATCTTCGTTTTTGCGCTTCCGAAACTAAGGGAATATATTCTTGAAAATTATTCCAACGAAGACTAAAGAGTTTGAAGCTTAGTCTTATAGTGTGTATCAAAAACGGTCGATTTTGATACATGAATAAAAAAGATAAAAAATCGCGTATTAATACTCGTGTTGATATCGAAAAGTAGTACCAAAAGAAGTATCATTACTTATAGTTTCAAAACAAAACAGATTTACCCTTTTTGGTACTTCTCCATAGGATTATAAAAATGAAAATTGGTTATGCACGTGTTTCAACAGTGGATCAAAATCTTGATCGTCAGATTGATGCTTTGAAAGCAGTAGGTTGTGAGCAAATCTATTTTGAAAAGGCGAGTGGTAGATCAAAAGATCGTCCAGAGCTTAAGAAAATGATCGAGCATCTGCGATCTGGTGATCAAGTAGTAGTTGTGAAATTAGATCGTATTGGGCGCAACACAAAAAATCTCATTGAACTTAGTGAACAATTTGAAGATCTGGGCGTTGATTTTATAAGTCTGGGAGATTCAATTGATACCTCGACGGCAACAGGCAGATTGTTTTTTAGCGTACTTGCAGCAATAGCTCAGTTTGAGGCTGATCTTAATCGAGAACGAACCATGGAAGGATTGGAAGCAGCAAGGCGACGTGGGAATACAGGAGGACGACCTCGCATAAACCCCGAAATGGTAGATCGTGCATTAAAAATGTATAGAGCAAAGACATTTACTATCAGAGAAATAACTCAGGTCACAGGCTTATCGAAAGCTTCTATATATAGGTATGTAAAGCAAGACGCTTTACAGGATGAGAAAAAGTTTTGAGGTTATTTTGTTGTGTTTTAGGATGCTTGCAGCCTGGTGGTCACAAGTCTTTTTTTTTGAGAAAGACTGGGTGATTATGAATTCCATTCTTGTAATCTACTCCCAAACATATTTAAGAACCGAACCATCAATAATCAGCTGTGTGCCATATTTAATCACGTGGTGCGCTACTACAACCTCTCGTTGGCAACCCTACCTCGAAGACTATACGCATGAGATTCTTTAAGGGAGGCGGTATTCAAACCAAGGTGGAATACCTGAAGATCCCTGAAGCTATAATGGATAAATTTCTATTCTTCTATCTGTTTGAACTTCTGTATTAAAAAGTCTTTTCGGTTAGACGCACTGCTATCTCCATACTCTGAGTGCTTGGTTGGCGAGCCAATTCCCTCTAGCTGCAATTTCACTATCGTCCCATACGTCCTTTTCAGTCGCATTGTTCATCGTAACAATGCCGCCCGAACATGCAACCAGTCCGGCTTTTGATGCTTTACCAGCCTTTTTTACTGACCACTCAGCGTCTCTGATCGACGAATTCAAAGAGCTGGTAATTATGGCGAGATTGCCAAGCGTAAGCAGCGCTTTGTCTCTTTCTCTCGCGGCATCTTCGGGAAGGGCTCCCCAATTATTGCGCCACTTCTTAGGCATCATGTGCTCTAGGCTGTACTGATCAAAACCAAGCAGTGCTGTGCTGCTCGCACTTGGCCTGATAGAACTTTCAAGGAAATACAAGATGCCCTTAGACTGAAGGTTTGTCAGCTTTGATTTTAAGAAACCTATCCTGACTTCATCGTCATTAGGGATGTAAGTAGTCGATTCACCATCAGACTCAAGAGCCTTCTTAAGGTCATCAGCTTTCAAAACTTCATTCAAAATGAGAGATGTGAAGACCCTGTTATAATTCTTAGTTGTTGCATGTGTGACCATTCTGCGCATGATATAGCTCTCAAGCGTAGAGAAGATTGCGGCCTCCTCAGTTGCACTAGCGTTATTTCTGACGTATAGGATATATGGAATAAGCGTCGAGTTCTTCAATCCGAAAATCAGGACATTCATTCTCTCGATACCCGAATGACCCGGCATTGCTTCAAGACAATGTTCAGGTTTAAAAGTCGATTCGAACAATTCCGCATATGGTTTCATCTTTCCTAGAATTGCGCTCTTATCGTCGAAACAGTATCGAGAAATGAAATCTTTGTACGATTGAAAAAGATTACCCGTCCTCGAATAAGCAATCTTGTCCTCAGCGCTAACGCCGTATGCTTTATCCTGAACGGAAATCTGTAGGAATGAATCAAAGAAGAGATCGATCAACGAGCGTTTGATTCGACCGGTGACGATCTCCTGATCCCAATACTCGCGCTTCTCTTTCGTTGATTCGAAGATACTTTCCCAATGCGAGACATACTCATCGATGTTCTCTCGATTGAAGAAATAGTTCTTCAACAGCTCGGCAGTGGTAAGCCTTACGCCGAGCGAATTGATCGTGTCGAAGATTTGCTGCTCGTCCTCATCCTCATTTAAGTCTATGCAAACGAACTGAACATATTTCTTGATGACACCACGATCGACCTTTGCCACGTCAATAGAATTTAAAAAATAGTTATAGGCCTTCACAATGTTTGAAGAGCTGTCATCAATGGGCTTGTCATCCTTGCTTGATGCAACTTTCTCGAAAGCTTTGTGGTCGTTCTTTCCATGAAGCAACGCGACGTCGTCCGTCTCCAGAACAAAGTCTCTCGTGAAGAGGTCCGCCTTGCCGAGTTTCATGCAGAGCGCCTTGAAAAACAACACGGTGGTAGTCAGGCGTTGCTGACCATCGATGACGGTGCGGATATCCGAAATCTGAGCCCAGGTATTTCCCGACGCCGTCTGTTTCAATATGATCGAGCCCAGGAAATACGGCCTGTTTGTTGCGGTTACATATTCCATATCTGACAGGAAGCGCTCCCATTGCTCTTCCCCCCAGACGTATGCACGTTGGTAGAAAGGTATCTCAAGCAGTCTCGACCCGTTGAATACAGTGCTGATTTGCGCTTTTCCGGCTTCCATTTATACCTCCAGTTAAACCACTGTGTAGTAGTGTGTAGTCTCGATATTATAAGCAACGTCGCCAATTGCAAATATTTCGAAGGGTTTTCTTGCATAATTGATCTTTATCTTTTTTGCTTGGGTGCAAATTTTAGATATAGGAGCGCTAAGTCAATAACATTGTATAATATGGAGTTATATTCCATATTATACAATATTGGAAACTCTACATGGACGCTTTGATTAAGAAAAGGGGAGAATTTCATGTATATCGAGAGGGACCTTGAGAAGAAACTTCATTCTTTTTTAAAGCAATTTAAGGTTGTGCTTGTTACTGGTCCTCGCCAGGTAGGTAAAACGACACTTTTACATCATGCATTATCTAACTACAGATATTTAACCCTTGATGATCTTAATGCCTATAATTTAGCTAGTACTGATCCAGGTGCTTTTCTTAATCGTGACGTATTGCCAGTTGTTGTTGATGAAATCCAACAAACTCCAGATTTGTTTCGACAAGTAAAATATCTAGTTGATTCCATTGAAGACTATGGTTTGATAGTTCTTACTGGATCTCAGACTTATCAACTTATGCAGGGTGTAAGTGAGTCTTTAGCGGGTCGTATTGGAATACTTGAATTGCCAACCTTATCCCTTCGTGAAATTTTAAAAAATACAAACAAAGGTCCTTATATTCCATCCTTAATAAATGATGAAGAAGTCTCTTCTCTTAGTAGGAGAGACTTATGGGCAACTATTCAACGTGGCACAATGCCCCGGTTACAAGATCAAAGTGTTGATTGGTATGACTATTATTCGAGCTATACCAGAACTTATCTTGAACGCGATGTACGTCAACTTATCAATATCAAAAATGAGCGCAAGTTTTATAAATTTATGATTGCGTGTGCTGCGCGTACGGGTCAACTTCTTAACGCCACCGATATTGCAAATACGGTTGATGTTGACGTTAAAACTATACAGGGATGGTTGTCGGTGTTGCAGGCATCGGGAATAATTCATTTACTCCAACCGTTTTGGGCAAACACAACAAAAAGACTCACAAAGACCCCAAAACTTTACTTTATGGATACAGGGCTTGCTTGTTATCTAACGAGTTGGAATACTCCTGAACAACTAATGAATGGAGCTGTCTCTGGCCATATGTTTGAGACATTTGTTGTTTCGGAAGTTTTAAAGAGTTTTATGAATACCGGTCGTGATGTTCGTAATGTTTATTTTTATAGAGATGCACGTAAAAAAGAGATAGACCTGATAATCCAAGATGGGTGTATATTGCATCCGGTTGAAATAAAACAAAATGTAACCGTTGATAAATCGGCGATAAAAAACTTTGAATGCATTAATGATATTCCGGGATACGAAATAGGATTTGGCCATGTAATCTGTCAAACAAATAAAGCTTATTTAGTTACGAAGGATGTTCAGGCTATCCCAGTTTGTGCGATTTAATATTATTAGGTTTAGCGCGTAAAACATTACTGAATGATTTTGTGTTGCTTTACTGAGTCGGGAATACTCCTACTCGGCAAAGCTACATTGAATCGTACGCGCGTCTGGTCATATTGAAATTATCCTAGCATCTCCAACAACTCATTAATGCGTTCCTTGGAGATGGAAATTCTAATACCATTTTATATTCAACCATACGTATATACTCTGGTGGCTGTTTCCCTAAAAGCTTCTTTAATGCTGCCTAAAATGTCCCGTTGGTAGGGGAGGCCATCAAGATTGATCTCGGTGCTTGAATCGATATAAGTAGAAGAACTTTGAACGGGGACAGTATATTGTTGTTTCTGTTCAGGATTGGGAGCTGCATGCCTTCCTGGATTGGTTTTATTTCGACTGAAGAGTGGCATAGGGGTTCCTTAGCGATTAGCTATTCTAAAAAACAAAATCTGCTAAATCGGTATTTGAGACAAATGGAAGGACCTCTCCACTTAAAGAAAGTTTTCCATAAAGAGGTTTTTCTGGTTGTTTTGCCTGGTTTGTAGCTACTAGAATCCCACACAAAACAGGCACATCAAGTCTATCTTTAATGTCTTCTATGTTGGTTAAATCAATATTAAGAATATTAACGATGATTCTGCCAGAAGGAAACTCATAACCTCTTTGCAAAATAGCGCACTTAACGCACCAATATATTCGAGAAGCAAGTCTCTCATCTTTTGCGGGATCGGCAAAAAGGGGAGTAGTAAGTTGAAGGCCATTTGAGTCTTCGGGTAATATGCAAACCTCTATAGTTGTGTTTTTATAGCTATCTATTGATGAATAAAGCATCTGATAAGCCTTTCATTATTTATTGTTTTAAGATTATATAACATTATTCTGCTATCATAAAGAATGCAATTTGATGTTATTTTGGAGTTGTTATGGAAGATCAATCAACGATAACTGTACGAGTAGATAAAGAAATTAAAGAAGAAGCAACAAAAATATTCAAGTCGATAGGTTTGAGCTTTAATTCAGGCATAGAAATATACCTTCGTACCGTTGTAAGAGAAAAAATGATTCCTTTTGAGCTTAAAAGCCCTTTGTTGAATGATGAGGCAGATAATGCGAAAGAATAGAGTAAAACCGATATTAAAATGGGCGGGAGGCAAAACCCAATTATTAGACAAATTGTTAGAAGAGGTTCCACAGTCATTTGGAAATTATATTGAACCCTTCTTTGGAGGGGGAGCTTTATTTTTTGCGATTCAACCTAAGCAGGCAATAATTTCAGATAACAACCCAGAACTTATTAATTTATATAGGGAGATAGCAGCAAATCCAAGTAAGGTTATTGAAGCGCTGCAAGAATACAAAAACGAAAAGGAATTATTCTACGAAGTGAGGGCACAAAAGTGGGAAAATATGCAGCCTTATGAAGCAGCTGCAAGAACCATTTTTTTAAATAGAACTTGCTTTAATGGACTGTATAGAGTCAATAAAAAAGGTGGTTTTAATGTTCCTTATGGGAACTATAAAAACCCTTTAATTTGTAATCAAGAAAATATTTATAAAGCATCAGAAGCTTTAAAAGAAGCAAAAATAATTTGCGGAGACTATAGGACAATCCTACGTAAATATGCTCAAACAGGTGATTTTGTATACCTGGATCCTCCATATGTCCCTGTTTCTAAAAACAGCGATTTTAAGCGCTACACAAAAGAACAATTTAGCATCGGAGACCATAGAGATTTAGTTGATATTGTCGATTATTTAAATGGAATTGGGTGTAAGGTTCTTATTACTAATTCGGATACTCCGATTGTTCGGGAGCTGTACAAACATTTCAACGTAAAATCTATTGAGACAAAGCGTCATATTTCCTGCAAAGGCGACTCGCGCAGAGGAAAAGACCTTATAGTAACAGTTTAAAAAGTAGGAATAAAAATGGCGCTGACAAAACAAGTAAAAAAATTCCCATCAACAAGATATATGGGTTCAAAACAAAAATTACTTCAAGAAATATGGGACTCAGTAGAAAAACTTAAATTTGAAACAGTTTTAGATTTGTTTTCTGGCTCTGGTGTTGTGGGCTATATGTTTAAGGCTCAAGGTAAGAGAGTAATAAGTAATGATTATATGGTCATGGCAAGTGTATATGCAAAAGCCATGATAGAAAACAACCATACTACTTTGACAAATTCCGATATGAAAATGTTGTATACGGAAAATACTAATAAAGATAACTTCGTAAAAGAGACTTTTAAAAATCTATATTTTAAAGAAGAAGATAACGAATTTATAGATTTGTTGAGAGCGAATATACCTCATTTACCTAATCAATATAAGAGGGCAATAGCTATGGCGGCGCTGATTAGGGCTTGCACCAAGAAAAGACCAAGAGGAATCTTCACATATACAGGTTTTAGATATGATGATGGAAGACGTGATATTAGAATAAGCTTAAAAGAGCAATTCGAAGAAGCGGTAAATGCTATTAATAGTGCCGTATTCGATAACGGCAAAAGAAATATGGCTAAAAATGCAGATGCGATGAATTTCAGGACTACGACAAAAGTAGATTTAGTGTATATAGATCCGCCATATTATTCCCGTTATTCAGACAACGAATACATAAGGCGCTATCATTTTTTAGAAGGACTTGCTAGAAATTGGGAAGGCGTAGAAATTCAAGAAGAAACTAAAACAAAAAAATTCAAGTCATACCCAACTCCATTTTCAACTGAAAGAGGAGCAGAAAAGGCATTCGATAATTTATTTAAGAAATACAAGAAGAGCAATCTGCTTGTTTCTTACTCATCAAACTGTCTACCTACCAAGGAATATTTGACAGATTTAATGAAGAAATATAAGAAAACTGTAAAAGTGATTCCCGTGGATTATTCGTATTCATTTGGCAATCAGAGGAATGCAAAAACCCACAGGAACATTGTGAGTGAATATTTATTTCTTGGATACGATTAGGGGCTTAAATGGCTAGTGCAATTTCTATCTGGCAATTGGCAAACACAGGAGTTCGAAATCCTAATCGTATCCATGAAGGATTCGAAGCATTCGCTGGATCGCCATATGTAGGAAATGCGCATACAAAAATAAACGAAATAGCATTTACTAACTATTTGACAAAACAAGGAATCGTAAAGTCAGATCCAAAGAATGATGGTTCAACTGGAAGAAAATGGCGGTATGCATTTGCAGATAATGGATTTATATACCCAAAACTTAAGGTAAATTCTGAAAAACAAGCCGAATTAGGTAGGATTGATGAAATCACCCCTTTTGGCAAAACCTTTTTAAAGGCAGATACGTTTTCGACAGTTCAAGAATGTTTTTTGAGGTCTTTAGCAGCGCGTAAAGAGAAAATACCAGAAACGGATCTGTACTTTTCTCCCTTAAGATGGACGTTAAAGCTTTTACTAGAAGTAGAAAAAATTACCGGAGAAGCAAGTTTGACATGGATTGAATTTGCTCTTTGCGTACAAACGTCATATCCAAATATGAACATTACTAATGTAATAAACACTATTCTTGACTTACGTGGCAGAAGAGAATCTGCTCAAAGCAAAAGAAAATTTGATAATAACGAAATAGATAAGTTTGCTGTCAATTATCCTAAAAAAAGAGACAACTTTAGAGAATACTCTGATGCAAATATGAGGTATTTGCGACTAACAGGGATATTTCAGAAAAAAGGCAGAGGAATAAGAATCGTTCCAACAAAAAAAGTAATAGCAGAAAAACTTGCAAAAGAAGAGGCTGTAACAAATGATTATCTTGGCGAAATAAAACAGTTATGCATAGGAGTAAAGCTACCAACAGACGATAAAGATACTGCATTAAAACTTTTACGCGAAAATGAAATTAGACTAAAAAAAAGAAGAATTAAATACAAAATAGACGACTTGAACCTAGAAAATATAACCGAAATTAATATCGCAAGACAACGATTAGAATCATTATTAGCGCTAGATGATGAAACCAAATACGCAGATCAACAAAGAGATAAGTGGCAAGAAATTGCTGATTATTTAGAACTGCTATCAAAAGGTGGAGGGGAAAAGGAATATAGTGCCGATGAGGCTATCAAAGTACCAAGAGCGGAAGCGCCTGTATATTTAGAATGGGCAATGTGGCGGGCTATGCTGGCAATAGATCATATGGTTAACAAGCCATATGAATCTCATGGATTCAGCATGGACGCAGATTTCTTACCTATTTCAACTGCCAGCGGTGGGCAACCCGATTTATTTTGTGAATTCGAAAATTATTCAATAGTTGTAGAGGTGACGCTTTCAACTTCGTCAAGACAAGAAGCAATGGAAGGGGAGCCTGTTAGAAGACACGTGGCAGATAAAATTATTAATAGCTCAAAACCGGTGTATGGGCTTTTTGTTGCTAGAACTATAGACACTAATACAGCTGAAACGTTTAAACATGGGGTATGGTACACAAAAAAAGAAGAACAGCTGCACTTAAGCATTACCCCTATGACAATTAAACAATTTCATAAATTATTTATCTGTTTGTTTGAGAACAACACAGCTTATCCAGAACGACTATTAAGAGTAATGCAACTATGTGTTTTACCTAAAGATGTGCTAGAAGCTCCAGAATGGAAAAGGCATATAGAAAGTACGGTAAAAAAAGAGATTCTCAAATTGACAAACAAGGAAGATGATATAGAAGAAAAGAACACTGTTGTTTCACCTGGGGCAACAATTAATCATCCAGTTTTTGGAGTAGGAAGAGTTATTGGATTTGAGATAGCTTATGGTAATGGTGAAAGCAACATGTTAGCAAAGCTTCCTTATTTTTCAGGTTGTCCAAAGAATATAAAAATTGACAAAAATGGAACTACTTTTAGAAGTGTCAAATTTGGAAAAGGAAAAATAATTAGCTATATAGTTATTTTCAACGACCTATTTTTGCATTTTAGTTACCAAGAAACCCTTAAATACATGATCTAGTTTTCCCGTCGCAGTAATAAATCACGGTATTAAACTACGAACATATGTTCTAATATATAACCCATGACAGATAATGTGGTTCATATTGCAAGTGGCAAAAGACGGCGTACTCATAAGCAGTACGTTGATGTTTTGCTGCGCAACACAAGCAACGGGGAAGATGTTCCGTATGCGGTGTGCTGGGTCGATGGCAGAACGTTTTATATTGATGAAATAATAAATACGACCTTAATACCTAAAATGCCTATAGGCTTATGGGCGTGGGCGCGTCGCTATGAAATACGCCTTGCCGATCACGTTACGAATTTGACCATGGAATATTACGAGGACAACCAGGCAAGGGGTGAGTTAAGTTATACTCGCTGGTGGGTAGACGCTTATAACTATAAAGATTGTGCAAAGCGCATTAATTAAAGATAGAGGTAAGAATGGATTTCAAGGAATACCAAGCACATAGGGATATTTTAACGAGCCGATTTGTTGAGCAAGCCGATCCACTAAGGCGTATGGGCAACATTGACGCTTGGCGCGAAGTTCGAGCGAATTACTCTAAAGAACTCCAAGCCTTGCATAGTGAATGGTTGTTAAGTAATCCTGAAGTAGATCAAAAAGTAATGGGCTAGAGGTAAGGCGCAGGAATATAAAAATAGAACCAGGGACAAATTATCCCTGGTTCTATTAATTTGATAGCTTAAAGACCTAAAAGTTCGCTCTTTTTAGTGTTGTATTCGTCTTCTGAAATAGCTCCCATATCGAGAAGTTCTTTATATTTCTTTATTTCACTAACGGGATCTAATGGCTGCTGTGGTGCTTCGGCTGGAGCTGGAGGCACGACAGCGTTTTGCTGTTCAACTGCGGCTTTCATGGACTCAAGGGCATTAAGAATAATCTCAAGACAAGAAATGGTTTCCTGAGCAAGACTCAAGGCTTTGCGGTAATCGTTGCTAGTCACCTTTGTGGTCTTGTTAATGTAGGTAATCATTATGCAAGGGAAATTAATATCGTGAGTATTAATTTTCAGAACCATATTATCAACGGTTTTCTTGGTCTTTTTGTTTCCAGCAACAGCACCAGCGACCGCACCGAAACCACCAAATAAAGCACCACCTACGATCGCCTTGCCAACACCACCGCTTACAATTTCAGAGTCATCTTCAAGTAATTCAAAGCTTCTTAGTTCAGTAAAACGAAATACTTTATCATCAGGCTTCATAGCTTGTTCAAGTGCAACGGAACCGCCTAGTGTCAATAAAGCTGCAGTGGCTTTGCCGGTCTTTGCCATAACTCCTGAACTTTTTTTGATTGAGGCGGTTGCATGCTTAACTTTAAAAAGTCCATTGTTGGTATCAATTGAAATATCACCAACAGTTTTAGTTGGATTGAATAATGCAGCTAGATCTTTCTGCTCCTGGATAGCAGCCTGCTTAATTTCTTGGTTTTGTTTGTGTGTTTCAATTGATGAAGCAACTTTGTCTTGCGCCTGCTGAGCGATATCGGAAGCCATCTCAGAAGACGCTTTTTTAATTTTGTCCATAAATCCCATAAAAAACTCCTTTTGATAGCTATCTAAATCAAGTATAAACAGAGCATTTTGAAATAAACATTAGCTGGGAGCTAATTTAGAAACAAGTATCTTCTTGTTTAAAAAACTACTGGCCAAAAGTATAAAAGAAGGAATAGCTAGTATTGTGTATAGATTTAGTCCAGAAATGTTGCACAACAAATTTTGGTGCAACAAATATATATTTGTTCAAGTATTTTAAAATGAATTTGTCCTGCTCTTAATGCAGATTTCATAATTATAAAGGTTGAATCATGAGCTTTTTTGATGAAATGAAACCTTATGCCCTTTCGGATGAGCAACTTTCACAATGTTTTGAACATAAAATTATTTCTCCTAATGTGGCAAATCTTATAACTGAACCACAAGACGATATGTTCTCTCCTGGTATTTTGTCTAATGACAAACTAAAAGTATGTGGCATAAAACTCGCTTTTAATCTCAACGATAGAGACTTTCAGCATTCCTTAAGTAGTTCGATATTGTTTTTTATAACCGATTTCCATATGTTGGTTTTTAGATCACCTGGTTTTCAAATTATCAGAAATGGAAAATTTAACTCTTACAGAAGCACTAAACCTGCTTCTTATTTTGCAGTTCCTCTTGAAGCGTTTCGCTGCGTAGAACTTATTTCAGGGGATCAACATCTTCACTTTAGTGAAGAGGTAACTGTAACGGTTGATAAAGGTGATCCTGTATTAGGATCCGCGATTGGAGCTGGGTTATTTGGTGCGGCTGGTGCGATTGGTGGTGCACTAGCTAATAGTGGCACTAAAACCAAGGTTGTGAAGCCTGCTTTATTCCACCAATTTCAACGCTTTGGATTAAAATTTTACATGGACGGTGATCAAGACAATAAAGAACCTATTGTTATAGATCCTCTTTTTGAACTTGATAATGCTGCTGGTACGCAGGATTATTCCTTCAATAAATCAATCAATGCTAGATTATTAGGTAAAGAAGCTAATAGTGATATACCTCAGCTTTGTTGTGATGAGTTAAACCGTCTAATAAAAAAAGCAAAACAAACTATTAGTAACGAGGATAGAGCTGCTGTTACTAAGCCTAAAATCGAAGAAGCTGAGTTGGAATCAAAAGCATCTAGTGTGACTAGCACTATCATAGGTGGGCTCCTGCTCGTTCTCCTGTTTGTTTTTTGGGTTAATTTTTAAATGAATGAAATAGTGAATAAGTCTTCGATTAGATTTAACAGCGCTGTACTTGCTGTTTGCTTTGTTTTATATTGCATATCGAAATTAGAGCCCGTTATATCCTTTAATTATCTGATTGCATGGCATTTCGCTGATTTACTCGCGATCCCTTCTTTGCTGGCTGTGTATAACTTAATACAAGGCGTTTTGTCACGATCGATGATTACGGGTTTTATTAAGATAAGTTTAGTTGCTCTTATTGGATCCGTATTTTGGGAATTAATATACCCACTATATAACACGACAAGCACCAGTGATCTTATTGATGCTGTTGTTTACTATATCGGCGCTATTTTGTATTATTCCTTGCACAGATTTTTGACAGTAAAACACAGTCAACACACTCAGACATGCGTTAACGATTAAGCTTCAGGATTAATTATTTCTGATTTGATTATCTTTTTTCTAACAAACCATAACTAACTAGTCATTCGACACCAAAACCCCGTCTTAGAACGGCTCTCAGCAAGCCGCTCATCAGGTGTTTTATTTAAGCGGTGAATTAGGCTAATTAATAGGTTTTATTGGAGGTTAAACAAGTATAATCTGGGGTAACGTACTGCGGTTCATCGCACTTACGTTAGACGTTCGGGCTCCCTTCGGGGAGCCCATCCCTTTTTATTGACTGGTTTGTTATGCCTGGTCAAAAGGTAGGACAAAAGGCGATTAAAACATTATTCTCATCATTTAGTTATCCGACAATTCGTTTTTTGGTTTTAAGGGTACTTTAGAGTCGCACCTTGAAAACCAAAAATTCGAGCGCATTTATAGCGCTTCCTTTTTTGTTTTCAGTGCGGGGAAATGTAGCTCCTTGCACTGGGAGCTACTAGAACGTCTAGTGAAAGGAAAGTGCTATGAAAGTTGTACATGTGAAACCGTTTGAAGATCCTGAGGTAGTGGAAATTGTTCCAGATGATAATGGATCATATTACAGCGAACTAAAACGTCTCGTTGGTGGCTTGCTTGAACATGTAGATGTCTTTTTTCCGAACGGTCCCACTGTCATTGTTAATGATGAGTTTTTACTAAACGGATCTATTCCGAATCGTCCTCTTTATGCAACTAAATATATGCATGATGCAGGTTATCTTGATCAATTAACTTATTCACGCGTTGTCGAAGAAGGGGAATTGTATCTTGTCGTTTTTGGTGACTTTGTTGTTGCGTCTTATGACGAAGATGGCCTTTTAAGGGATATGACATCTGAAGAAATACAAGCAGCTTTTGATCTTGTGAAAACAGGAGAATATAGTTTGCAAGCCGTGTTTGAGCTGCAAGCTATTAAAGACAAGAAGGCTATTGCAAATTAAGTACCTGTTTACAGGGGTTATTGGGAACCCCTGTAAAAAGCGGGGGTTCTCTTTTAAACAAAAAGACTTGTTTAAGGGAGTGAACAATGAAATCTTGTAGTAATTCATATAGACCAACAATGAGGCGGAATCCTGTATTTGAAAAGAAAATGGCTGAAGCTAAACAGATTTTCTTCTGTATTAGTGGCTTACTTTTAATGTTGTTTCTAACGGGTTTAATCGAAGGGCTTTGAGTTGTTCGCAATTCAAGAGGGGAACCGGAATTCAAATTAAATCTCTAACCCAGAGTATAAACGGGGGTCTATTAAGGACTCCCGTATCTGGGAGTCCTTTCTTTATATGAAAAGTATTTTAGAAAGGGAGAGAAGATGAACACTTTGAATTGTCGTGATTATCGAGTCTTTAAAGAGAATCGTCAAAAAGCAGTTGATGAGTACCTTGATAAGTACGCATTCTTTGCTTTTAGCAACGAACAGCTTCAAAAGGGATTGGAACGCTTTAAAGAGGAACTTGATGCTGGCGACAAACTTGTTCAATTCGCTGGCAGTGGTTTCATGCTTAAAAGTAAACATCAGGGGCTCACTGATCTAATTGATAATTTTGATGCCGTGTTAAGGGCGCAAATGGTAGACCCTAAGTTTGCTGGTGGAGCTTTCCTTTATGAAATCGGAAACCATGAATACATGATCAACTGGCAAGCAGATTATGATGTTTGTTCTTGCTTTGGTTCTGTTAGGTATGGCGAAAGTAAGGACTATCACGCATATCTCAATGAGCTAGGATACACCGACCCTAAAATTCATGATGTATATCGTGAAGCAGTTATTCAGCATCGTCGCGAAGCTGAAGAAAACGGCTGGTATTAAGGAGACAAGGATGATGCCTTCTAACCAATCTTGGCAAGATAAGGTCGAATCAGCACTGGAAGATTTGGGAGTATATGTATCTTGGTATAAGCAAAATCAAGAACTATATGCAGAATGCGAGTTTTACTCGGAAGCTGGTGAAAACTTTGTATTCAGTATATGTGGTAATAGCTTTGATGAGTTTAAACAAAACTTAGCTGATTACTACTGGAGCTTCGATTCAGAAGAACACGCTGTTGGATGGTATGGCGCAAACAAGGGAGAACCGGACTCTCTTCGTGTCTTGTTGGCTGATGCAGACAGTATCAATGAACAAATAGAACGTATTACTCGTTCTGTTTATGAGCTTTAACTCATACCCAGAGTTAAAACGGGAGTCTTTTAAGGACTCCCGTTATCTGGGAGTCCTTTCTGAATATTAATAATTAGAAAGGGTAAGAGAAATGACTAACTATGGAGTCTTTTTAGAGCCTGAAGTTGTTCAAGAATTTCTTGAAAGTATCCAATTAATGAATGACATGTATGACGACAAATCACTAAGTGACTATTTTGAAGCAGATGATATTGCAATTAATGTTGCTAGGAGGTTAGGAGAACTGATTGAATCCAATATAAGACCTGCAACTAATGCAGTTTATGGTTCTGAATAAGTTTTTTGATTTGTAGATATGTTTAGTGCTTGATAACTTTTGGTTTTAAGTGTTTGTTGCTTTACGCAACCTGGCAGCTTGCGAGCTGTCTCAAACGCCTCTGATTATTCAGGGGCGTTTTTTGTTATGCCTGTTCAAAAGGTAGGACAAAAGGCGATAGTAACTAAAAACAGGCAGAATAGGTTATCAGCAGTAGAAACAGTAATTCTGCTAGTAAATTTTATTTATCAGCTTATTGCTGAAGCACTTTGACAAGCAGATAAAGCCATTTCTCTCTTTGGGAGATCAGACTTTATTTGTTTCTTTAACTGGCGCCAAAGGAGGCGTTGGTTGAAGTAGTGGTGAGTCTGATCGACTTGCGCATTAGGTTACGTAAATTGGAATACGTAGCCTAAGCTGCGTATTCCCACTCGAAAAGGAGAGGGAAATATGACTACTCATAAAGAAAAATCAGAACAAATGCGTGAAGAACTTGCTGATAACTTGATTAAGCTTATTGAGTCTGAAGGTTTAAATTGGAAGCGCACTTGGAATCCTGTTGCTTTTCTTCCCACTAATGGTTCATCTGGCAATCTATACCACGGTGTTAATCGTATGAATTTGGCGATGACTGCGATGATGCGAGAGTATAGCGATCCGCGATGGGTGACGGCTCATCAAGCGTTTCAAAAAGGATGGAAAATTAAAAAGGGAGAAAAAGCTGCAATTGTCGAAAAATGGGGAATGCTCACATTCGAAAAACAGGCAAAGGCTAACCAAGATTTAGATAACAATAATAAAGAAGTCGTTATGGTTCCGCGACTCCAACGTATCTATCATGTTTTTAACTTCGATCAGCTTATTGGACCTGAGCCTTACATTGATAACTCGGAATGTAAGCAAGGGTTTGAATTAGCTGATGAACTGATCGCTATGTCGAGGTGTTCGGTTTGTGAAGTTGCTTCTGGTAGAGCTTGTTATCAACCCACGCTTGATCGAATAGTGTTGCCTTTAAGACAAGTGTTTGATGGACCTGATCAGTTCATTGCAACTCTTATTCATGAAATGGCTCACTCTACGGGTCATGTTTCTCGTCTTAATCGTTTAGGTGACATTAATTATTTCGGTAGTGAATCTTATGCTCTTGAAGAATTGAGGGCTGAGTTTTCGAGCGTATTCATTCAGGCGTCATTAGGAATTAATCTTGAAGCTCAGCATGTTGAAAATCATGCGGCATATCTGCAAAGCTGGTTAGGAGCTATAAAGAAAGATAAGAATGTTCTTTTTAGCGCAATTAGTGATGCGGAAAAGATTTCTGATTATCTTTTAGATGATTACCAGTCTTATAAAGGCAATACATCTGCTTCTAACGTAGCTTAGTTTATCTAAGCCTGGCAGCTTACGAGCTGTCTCAAACGCCTCTGATTATTCAGAGGCGTTTTTGTTATACCTGTTCAAAAGGTAGGATAAAAGGCGATAGATACTTATTTAGTACAAATATCTCAGCTTTGATTACTACTGCTGTTTATTCATGCAATATTTTCTTCATAACGTCTAACAGAAAGGACATGCGATGAATCAATTATTAGTTAGTGGCAATGCGGTAAAAGATGCAGAGATTCGAGCAACAAAAAAGGGAGTAAAAGTGGTTAGTCTTACGATCGCAGATAACTACAAATCTTCCAATGGAACCGAACTTACATCCTTTAAAGCTATCGACATTTTTGGTGACTTCAACACCGAAAAGGCATCCCAAATTAAAAAAGGTGACTATGTTGTTGCTCAGGGTCGCATGACTGAGCCTGAAGGTAAGCTTGGAAACGATGGACGCATTTTTTGCAACTACCAGATTGCTGTGTCTGACTTAAATCTGCATTCCTTTATCAACTTTAAACACAAAGCTGATACAGCCGTAAACGCACCTGAATAATCACATACAATGCGTGGCATTGTAGTGGTTGTAAAGGCGCAATCCCTAGAGCACGCCACGCATTACACAGTACGTTTTGCTTAGCGGAAGCTAAGCCTGGTAGCTTACGAGCTACCTCAGCACCTCTGATTTATCAGAGGTGCTTTCGTTAAATCTGATCGCGAAAGTTTTATCATGAGCGTGAATTTGATTGATGCTAAAAAGGCGAGAGAATTGTCACGAACGCCTAGCTATTCCAAACAACTTGATTCTTTAGTTGCAGTACTTAATGAGCAAATTAAGTTAGCAGCAAATAATGGTTGCTTTAATTTGAGCTTCAGTGTCGAAGAACGCTTCAAAAAAGATGTAGTTGAGCTTTGTAGAGATGGCGGCTTCGAGGTTTATTTAATTGAAGAAGGGGACCTTTGTATCTATTGGTAAATGACAAAGTAGCACTAAAACCCGCGTTAAATAAATCTAGGTTTACATAATCTTTATTATCAAAAATTGTTGTGTATAATTTATACACAACAAATATACACAACTTTAATGTGTATGTGTTGTTGAATGCTCACGTAATCTGAAGGCATCATGTGACCTTTTCGTATCTCTGCAAATACTGCGATATAAATTCGCGTGTTCGTCAGTGTCAGATCCAGCTCCAAAACAAGATAGGATGACTCCTAATACATTACTGTCATGATTCTCTTGATTGTTAAGGCATGAATATAGCTGTTCAGCCATGTTTGCCTGATAGGTGTTATTAATGTCTTTGGTTAAATGATTTATCTCTATGCTTGGTTCAAGATTGATTCGGTAATGGATTTCTCTTGATACTTGAGTTTGTATTGGTTCCTGATTTAGAAGTTTTTCGGCAATTTTTGAACAATTATATTTAGCGCTGTCAAAATCGCCTTTTCTGTATAACTCTTTCGTTGCTCGGAAATCCTCAGAGCATTCTTTTATTGCTTTGGGATTGATCGCTTGGCACAGTCGATTAGCTAGAGCCCGTCGCTGGTGTTTACCGGATGCGATTAAGACATCGTGAAGCATTGATCTTTGCAAGGAGTAGTTATTAGCGCGAGTGACATTTAACGCTTGTCGTGTTGTGTAACGTGTGGCAATAAGAGACAAACGATCATAGATGCGTTGTTTTTGCACTTCAGTTAAGCGTCTATTTTCTGAATTGGTTTTCATTAATGCTTGTTGAAATAGATTATTCGCATACTGCTTTGCGACGATACTGTAAGGCTGTCCATCTTTGAGATTTGTTTTTACCGATTCTCGTGCGTGATTAACGGTTTGCAAGTGAGATATTTCTTGATAAGAAAAACCAATCTTGCAGTTGCGCAATAAGCTATTAGCGCACCTACGCATTAGATCGTATTGAGCATCCCTTATGTATTCCTGCTCCTGGTTTTTATTGTTGTCCCCTACTCTTTCAATTGCGTTACGCTTTCCAATATTTTCTGCTGTCTTGCGTATAACCTCTTCGTATCGTTTATAAGCAGCATCTAGTAATGGATCGTATTTACGCATTTCGCTTACTGCATTACGAACTTCTTCTCTAACTTCCTTGCTGCATCGTGCATAAGATAGAGCCTTGATTGCACCTTGAGGCATAGTTGTTGTGACTCTATCCATTAAAGAAGCAACCTCTTTGGTAGAGATACTCTTTGAGCGAGGATCGAGCTTGGCTGGTATTTCACTGTTGCATTTTTGGCGGAGGCTTTCGAGTTTGTATTGGCGCTCTATTGGAATTGCTTCCCCGCAGTTAAAGCGAATACGTGAGCAGATGTAGTCTCGTAAATAATAGCGCTCGTGGTTTAGCGGTTTTAGTAAATTAGAAAGCGCTTCTTTGCGTAGGTCTTCTTGTGAGTTCCATATATTCTTGCGTGGAATTATCGGACGTGAATTTCCACCAAACTTGCCAGATTTATCCCAGGTAATTACATGACAATGGATATTTTCGGGATTGTCTGTGTGAAAAAATGCAGCCCATTTTATATTTTGGGGTGCTATTATTCCCCACTTTTCTACCTGAGCAGACCATTGGCTTCTTAATAACCTTTGGAAATCTTGTTTTGTAGTTAGACCTAGATCTACTGCTTCACTTCTTCTTACTGTTACTACTGAAGTGATGATATGAGAATTTGATTTTAATAATTCTGATATGAGCTTATCGGGATCCATTATTCCGTTTTGACCCCAGCAACCACCCGATGTCTCACCTGGTACCATCGGTAGTTCTGGGTTTCGCTCAGTAAAACGCCCTGTGCGATTTGCATAATTGACAAGCTCATTGACGCTCTTGATTTCTTGCATGTAAGCAAGGTTTCTATCATCGTTGGTGATAGACCTATCGCATCCGCCTTTATCGTGCTCACCTCTGCGATCATAGTAATCAATCATATTGTTTAGAGCCTTTGGCGTAGCGCTGCCTGCAGGTCTTACTTCATGATTTATTACAATCGAGGAAATACTCATAATCTAGTCCATATCCAACACGATCTTTAATGCTTGCTCGTACTTGGCTTTTATAAGCTCTATATCACCCTGCCCCATCATTAGCATACAAGTGACTAATACCGCTTTTACTGCAATCATTTGATCGGAAATATCTTGTGTTACCGCATCAAGAGAATCTTCGCGCGCTCTCATGTCGGCTTGCGAAACACTATCCATGACTGTGCGTAAATTGGTCATCAGATCTTGAGAGAGAATATCTTGGTGTTTTGTGATCCAGCCTGTTTTTATAAGGTCGCATATTGCTTGTTTCTGGCTACTCCCCTCTTCGGCGGCGTAGCCCTCGATCATCTTTTTAATTTCTTCAGGGGCGTCAAATTTAATTTGCATTTTGCTCACCAAGTTCTCGTAATAGTTCATCCCAGCTTTCTGCCCAACCAATATGTGTGTAGCAGGAGAAATCGGAATCGTTTGTGTCTAGCACGTCACAATAATCACTAACCACTCTTGAAAATCGTTTTATCCGCGTGTCTTCATCAGTTTCAATCCATCCTTGGGTATTGCTGTAAACCCACTCATTTGTAAGGAAATGGCTAGTGAACTCTTCAGGTGAGTGGATATCCATTTTTGCAAGTATTTCAGACAAATCAGAAAGAGCTTGTCGGTAATTCAAGAATGTATTTATCCATTCATCACTCGTATCTGCTTCATTTATCGCTAGGTAAGGTTTGCATTCGCGGTAGGTTTTCATTGCTGTAAACCATTGCGGAATGTCTTTTTCGTCAAGAGATTTGAGAATATATAAAGTGTCAGATTCAGCAGCAAGCTCAACTATTGCTTCTACTTTCTTTAGATTTTTGGAGGTAGAAAAATCTGCACTTTTCGCTGCTTTATAGTATCCGGGTCTTTGTCCTGCAGCCACCATAGATCCTGCCATGTCCCATGCAAAGTTAAAGACCTCTCCAGCGTTTAACTGCGCAAGATGATCCATCATTTGCTTGTCGTATTGCGCAGCCTGTAAGCACATTACGGCAAGCGCAGCTTTTGTTCCTCGGGCGCTTGTCCTTGTAACTCTTTCTTCTATTTCTTTGAGATATGGCTCGATGACTGAGAGACTTGACTCTTCATGGAGGGCTTTAATAACAATCTCACGCGCAGCTAAAGAAAGAGATTTGTAACCGTTTTTCTTTCGATATTTTTCGAGTAATTCCAACTCTTCATCATTGGCTCTAAAAGCTATTAATTCCGACATAACCCCTCTATCTATTTTTTGTTAACAACGAGAAAATCGCTCTATTTCCCACAAAAATCTGTTAACAGTTATATATAAATACTGTTAACAAATACGCATATTTATAGTGGTTATGGTACCTCTGTTAACACCATAAGTAAATTATATATGAACTGGGGTTTTGGCTTGCCAAAACTGCGTGTGAGGTACCTTTTGGTACCTACTCTTATCCTGCTTAAAATATTTCATGGATCAAACCTTATTATTAGAGTCAAACGACGCACAAAAAAGCCCTCCATTTAGGAGGGCTGGGACTTAATACGCTGTGCGTTGATGTATTAAAGCATGAACAATTACAAGATTCTCTTCGACATGAAAGGTGTAAACAATATCGAAAGGATTAACGGGTAATATGCGAACCGTATCGCCCCATTTTTGCTTTATCGATTTTGGTACATTGCTCGAACTGATGTCAGGAATTGTTTGAATGCGGTTCAGTGCTTTTTCGATTCTATCGAGTAATCCATTTGAATATATGGTTTTAAGATCGTCTCTAAAATTATGAGTTAAGATCAGCTCAGTCATTCGCCTTCCTTAACTCTTCAAATAAAGCGGTGATTTCTTCGCCTTTTATATATCGTCCTGATTTGAAGTCAGCGAAACCTTTTTCTAGCCCATGATCTATTGCATCAACGTAACTATCTACAACAGGAGTAATTTTTACCCAAGGTTTCGAATTGCGAAAAACCGTCACGCTTTCCCCAGTTTCATTAACCATTGCTGCAATTTTTGAGAACTGCGCCCTTGCGTCGGCTACTGACACGCTCATTTCGCTCATATGGCACCTCACTTAAAGAGCTATAATAATAGCTATAATTATAGCGAAATATATATGAATAAACTTTCTGAATCCTTGAATGATGTGCGAGCGTCAGTAGACGCTCGCACTGTTTCTTTTCGTGGCCTAAACTGTAAAGCTTTTATTTAGACCTTCCACTATCCTGCCCTACTAATTAACGCTGTAGTCTGATTGAACGGAATCATCGTTTGGCTTTTCGCCATCACCGAAGTACTTAATAGTTGGAGAAACTTCTAAGCTGTCAGGAAGCATATCTTCGATTTGTAATGCATACTCGAACCAAACCGCTTTACCGCTATCGACAACTCCTTCAATCCAATACCAGCCTTCGCCTTGCCATGCTTCACTCAATTCTTCATACGCCTTAAAATTTGGATAGCCAAATTCTTCAAAATCAAGCGTCTGGACATACTCGTTGCCCGCATACTCATCAAGCGACTTGCATTCCCAAACGTTCTTCATAGAAAGCCAAGGGGCGTTGCGCACGTCCCATTCGGTGCGCCAATCTCTGCTTACGTTAAGTGAATCCCAGAAGCGTTTCGCTTCCCCGTAAGTTGCAAAAGTTTCCTCAACCGAATAAGCACTTTGGTTTGTATAGCCATCGTTCTTGCGGGTTTCGCTGTACTGCAATACTTTGTAAGTCATAACGATCTCCTTAAATGATTGATAGATAGATGCGCAAGCGATATGGGGTCGCTCGCGCTGTGTGTTCTTTTAGGCATTTGTCGAATGAATCGAAGCGAGTTCGTTGAGCAAATTCGTGGCGGTTTTGATTTCACTAAAGTCATCTGATTCTTCAATAAACTCAACGAGTTCTTTTGCATAGGGGTCGATTTTGCCTGTCAGTAAATCACTAACGATGTGCCGAATTTCAGTCTCGGTATCTTCGCAAGTATCCATATATTCATATGGATTGGTGTCTTTGAAAAACTCAACTAGCTGCGCTGCCAACCTTTCAACCTTTACTTCACTCATGGTTCTCATCCTCTCGCGACCGATTTGCTTTGCCAAATGAGGTCTGTCCTCATTTGGCTTGATTAGCCACCAGACACGAAAGCGAATGCGTCAAGATTGTTTTCGCAAAGCACTTTGTGCGTAATCTGCACAACAAGTTTCGATCTCGAAAGTTTTGTGACAGATTTTGTGGAAACATCTTGTACGTAAATGAGCTTGAGTGGTAGCCAGCTCCCGTGGGCACTCAAAGGCGCCCACGGGAGCAATTTTTGCGGTTTACCACATAGCTGCATTATCCTCAGCGGAGCTTTTGATGGCTCCGCTTCGGGCAGCTCTATGGAAAACCGCGTGTTGATACAAAGCAACACAAACATGTAACGAAACGTTAGAAAACGTAATCAAACAAGAAAAAAATGTAACGAACGACAATCTACTGAATCCAAGAAAAAAGAAAACCCTCCGCAAAGCGGAGGGAAAGCTTAGAAAGTAAATATATTATAACTCGCTCGCTAAACTTTTTGGGCTGTGTAGGATACATACACAAGAAAAATGTGTATGTGTATATAACATGTGTATAAAAGATACACAACAATAATGTGTAAGAAAGTTGTGTATGTGTATAAAGTATGCGTATACACAACATATATGTGTAGCAAACTTGTGTAGGATAGCTTCGGGGAGCTTTCACGCCTTGGAAAACTTTCCATCAATTTGTACATGGCGAAGAGTCGTTTAGTAACTCGTAGCCGTGGGCAAATTGTGGGAAGTTGTGCAGGGGGGCTCGTGCTTACTCCCCTACCCTACTTCATGGAGGGCATCTGCGATGCCCTCCGAATATCTGATTCGTGTTTTGTGTTAGTTAAGGCAGTTAATATGGTGTCTTAACAGTGCTCTCCCCTCTCCTAGTACTAATAAAGTTATTTCGTCGAATCTTACTTTGATGCCCGTTTCTTCGTAGGTGTATAGATACCTGATTGCGATTCTTTCAAATCTCTCACGCTTAGAATTGCACTGGACTTCTCTTGGTAGAGCTGTATCGTTCGAGCGTATTGCCACTTCGATAAAACAAAGTTCAGAGTCTTTGCGAGCAATAATAGGTATCTCTCCTGCTTCACACTGCCAATTCGTTTCAAGAATTTCATAACCTTGCATAGTAAGAAATCTCGCAGACGCCTCTACCCCACGCTCTGACAGACTTCTTGTTGCTGTAGGTTCTAGTTCTTTCATATAGCATCACCTTTCTAAGCCGATGAGCTGACCTCTTGTCAGCTCTGATGATGCCGAGATGCGCGTTCGGATATGAGCGAATACGTCAAGGGTGGAAAGCAAAACGCGAAGCGCGTGAGTTTTTGAAAGTTAAACTTTTAATACTTTCAAAAAGTTTTTGCGTACCCTTGCGTATTTGCGCCGACGCGTATAGTTGGCATTGTCAGAGCAGATTAAAACTTGGACTAAAGCAAATACCCCGCCAATCCTTCTCGGCGGGGTATTCAGGACTTTTTCTGCAAGTTGTGTATAAAAAATACACAACAGAAATACACATACACAACAAATATGTGTATGTGTAAGTAAAGTGTGTATAAAAGATACACAACAATGTTGTGTAAGAAAGTTGTGTATGTGTATGTGTAATAAATATACACATAAAAGTTGTGTATAATCATTGTGTAACGTCTAACGAAAGGTGAAATCATGAAGAAAGTCACTATTGCCGCTATGAAAGGCGGCGTGGGCAAAACGATGATCGCACTGAATTTGGCAGGATGCCTTGCTGAAGACAGCAAGGTTCTTGTAATTGATGCGGACCCTCAATCCAATACAACAAGCGGTCTTGGGCTGGATATCGGTAATTTAGACCGCAAATCACTCGCAGACATTCTCTCAAGCAATGCGCCTGATCCAGAAGAGGTCACAATCAAGGCACCGATAGAAAAGTTGCCAAATCTGGATATTATTCCTGGATCAATTCTTTTGTTTAAAACTGAATTGGAGCTTTTCTCTCGTGCGTCTCGTGAAGGTATCTTGAGTCGCTACATCAACAAACACAAAGACTTCTTTGAATCTTATGACTATGTGGTTTTTGATACGTCTCCTGGAATGGGTTTAATTAATCAGAATGCTTTTGCCGCAGCAGACTCGATCGTATTAATTACTGATGTCAGCGCTAATGGCTATGTTGGCATAGAGTTATTTGTCGATTTGTGGGCAGATCTCCGCGTTGATATGGAGCTTGCAGACAATGTTGGGGCAGTGGTTGTGAACCAGCTTGATAAGCGTATAAAGATGGCTTCTGAATTTCTTGAAGATTGCGCTGAAAACGAGACTATTGCACCTCTGCTTGTGCACCAAGCTATGCCGAGTCGTGTGGCGTATAAAGACACTGAGGTTGAGGCAATGCCTATAAATCTTATTCATCCTAATACTGATGAGCATCGCATCGTGCTCGATATCATCAATGAGCTTAAAGATAAGAAGGTGTTCTAATGGGACGTTTTCAGAAGAGCTTAGAGCAAAAACATAGTGGGGAACCAATTAAAAAAGCGGTTCCTGAAATTAAAGACACAAAAAAGGAAACAGTTCTAAAACCAGCTCGAAAAAAAACCGAGAGTGTATCTCAAGAAAAAAAGACTAGCAGCCAGCCAAAGAAACAAGCTGCTACCCCCGTTGTACCGAAAATCGATGACTTACTTAATGGTGCCGAAGAAACCAGGACCAGAAGGGTACAGCTTATCGTGAAGCCATCAGATTATGAAAAATGGAGGGCTTTAGCTAAGTCGCACAATATAAGTCTTAATGAATTAATTATTCGTTGCATGAACTCTTTGAGTTAGTTAATTAAACACCCTACACAACATTGTTGTGTAGGGTGTTTGTGTATCAAAGGTGTGTATGTGTATAAAAGATACACATACACAACTAACCTACACAATATAGGTGTGTAGATAAGTGGCCCTCTAAGGCTTTCAAAGCAACAGAACGACTAAAGACATCATCAATAATAAATCGTGGTCTTAAATCGGCTCAGATTGTCTCTTAGGTACAAATTAACAACTAGTATCTATCGTAACCTTCAAGTAAGTTTCTGAGTTCTTCGTCGGTTTCATTTTGGGTAGATCCAACGATAAAGTTACCTGCGGCGTCAGTTGCGGTGTTGTTCGCTATCCATTCTCGCAGAATGCGGTTTACGATTCGGGAGCGATTGTAGTCTCTGAATTGAGGATCAGTTTTTAAAACCTTCTCCAAGGTTTCTAAAATTTCATTATCAAGTGTCAAAGAAATTTTTGTTTTATAACGCATTTTTGAACCTCAAAATAATAAAAAATAATGACGGTAAGATTTTATCCTACTTTTATTGATACAAGAAATACCTGTTCAAAAGGTAGGATAAAAGGCGATAAGCATTAAATTCACTTCAATTGGCATTTATGAAGCTCATTTTATCTAAACGCTATTAGTCTTGATGTTGCTCAGGGGATTGCGTATCGGATGTTGAAGGATTCGATATGCGTCTAATAAAGAAAGGCTCTAAAAAGACCCGCACTGCTCCATTAAAAGTGAGTTCATCGCCAATTGCGGTTATTAAAAGAGCTGGGATCCGCCTAGTTTTTCTAGGCATCATTTACATAGCTAGTCTTTGGTTGTTAGCGCCTTTGGTTGTGTATGTGTTGGTTCTCGCCAAAACCAATCCTGCATCACTTTCAACGGCGTTGCCAATCTATTTAGATCAGTATTTTTTCAGTGGTTGGATGTTGTTTGAAGGACAGCCAATTGCTGACGTGCCGAAGCTTATTGTTGTTGGTATTTTTACTGCAGCTTTTGCTTTTGGTGTGATTTACATTGTTTTTCAACAGTGGACTAGCAACACAATTAAAAACATCTTTGGGCCTGCGGCCTCGAAGACTAACGAAAAGGGTAGTGCACGACTCTTTACCAATGAGTTGTTGCTCTCTGATCTTTTTCAGACGTGGAATGGTGATTGGAATAATCCGCCAAAAAAGCCCGGTATAGTTATGGGCTATTCGCCAACTTTTGGCTATTATCTCTCGCCGCCTGAGTCTCATACGGGAACGTTTGGCTTGCCTGGAACTGGTAAGACCACGGGCATGATGTATGAGACTATCGACGTCATGGCTGCATCAGGCTGTTCGCTGATTATCACGGACCCTAAAGGCGAGCTCTACGATGCAACTGGTCAAGCCCTTAGAGGTAAGCTCGGGGATTCTCATGTCCATATTCTCGACTTTAGAAATCCTGAGCGCTCCGAGTGTATCAATATGCTCTCTCGCGTCACGGATGTCTTCTTTGAGTATTACAACCAGTATTTAGAATCTTCTGCTCTTGCTAGATCAATCCTGGATGAAAACGGGAAAGAAGATATCGAACAAGCTCAATATCCTGACTATTGGCAAGATATACAGGCGTACAACGCCTACATGGACGCTATGCGTCGTGCAGAAAACTTCCACAAGACTGCCTGGGCAAAAGCAGAAGAAGCTGCTCTCGACTTGGCAGCTGCCGTCATACCTGAGCGTCCTGACGCTGGTGCAGCTAAGCACTGGGAAGATGTTGCACGATTGCTGTTAAAAGCTTTTGTTTTATTCGTTGCTACATATATCGAGGACGATTATGTAGGTGATGATGGCAAGCCTTATACCACGCCTTTAGCAGAGCAGCGTACATTGGAAGTTGTGCATTATCTTTTGCGTCAGTACGGAGGTATAAGCAACAAGCGCAAGGTTTTTGAAGAAATCCTTTCCAAAATCGATCCGTCTCATCCTGCTCATGCTGCTTTCGCGCAAGCGAAAAACTCTCGTGATGAGGATTACAACACTGCTGTAGCTGAGACTATTAAGTTCTTAGATGCTATTTTGGGCATGTCTGTAAACTCAGTGCTTAATCGCAATGATTTTGATTTGGCGACTGTTGGTGTAGAGCAGACAATCATATTTGTTGTACTCCCTGATGATCGCCCTGCTGTTGGCAAACTTTTCTCGATATTTATTACCCAGCTGTATCAAGCGCTTATCGCTGAAGCTACAAAAATAGGTAAGAAACTGCCCGTACCAGTACATTTCCTTTTAGAAGAGTTTGGCAATATCAAAACGCCTATACCTGACTTTGCGTCAAAGTTGGCCATGAGTCGTGGATACAACATCTTTTTCCATATTGTTCTTCAGGGTATGAATCAGCTCCCGCCTCTTTATGGCGAAGTGACACAAAAAGATATTTTGGAAAAGCTTTCCGTGCGATCGCTTTTACAGACGCAAGATGCTGAAGGGTGCGGTCGCTACTTCTCTAAGAATATGGGTACTTACACCTACACAACAAAGCGCATCTCGCGTAGCAGGAAGGCGATGGGTCTTATTGATGATTCGCAGAGCGCGTCTGACTCTGAAGGGGAGCGCGATTTAATGACTCCCGATGAGGTTACGCGTTGGAATCCAAAATGGGGAACAATCTGCCTTGTATCTAAACCAGGCAAAAACCCAGGATTCATATCTAGTCTTTTTGGCTATCAAACAATGATGCCTTGCGTTTTCCCGTCTGCTCCTGCATGGGAGACGCCTACTGCGGGGAATTTGGATATTGGTGATGAGCTGCAAATGCAACAAAAAGCAGCACGTGCTGAAGCCGAAAGCAGACTTGATAGTAGAACGCCTAACGCTATATGGGATCCAATATCCGCTAACGCAACAAGTCGCATGGACCTTCAGCAGCAATTACGTCGCGGCGGTGTTTCTGCAAGGCAAAAGCGTGATTTCGAAAAGTATTCAGTTCGCAAGCGTATATCTGCCTATGTAGATGAGTTTATTGCGAACAACTTGGATGAAACAGAGCTTTTTGATGGGCGTGATGTCTTTATAGATAACTTCGTTGATCGCGCAATCGAGGCCTTGAAAGAAGAACAAAAGCAAGCTCGTGTTGAGCGTAGGGATGAGCCTGATTTTGATGAAGCTAAGCAAATTAGACTTGATCAGGTAGGCGTAAGCGCAGCCCGTGGTCTTTTCTACCAGCGCTTAACCGATGCTCTTTTAAAAGCAGAAGACAAGAGCTCATCAAGACCTCAGGTTTTATCTAAGCCTTTGCCAGAACAACCAAAGCAATCTGTTTCTAAGCGCCAGAAAGACAAAAACAAAGACAGTGCTAATAGCCAGATAAAAAAAGAACTTAAAAGCGGCCATGACCGATCCTGGATGGATGTTATGCGCACAGAGCTTGGAACGGTCAAAAATGAAGCTCATAGCATGACTGAATTTATGACTGCGGCAAGTTCTCGCGGTATTTCGGTTGAGCTGCAAAATGGCAATTTTGTCTATCGCTATAAAGGCAATGTCTGCGGCGCGAAAAAGCTTGGTACGCAGTGGTGTATCGACTCTCTTGATGGGTATTTCGCAATCAAAGAAAAGCGTTCTCGCAAGAAGGAGAACCAATCATCACACACAAACCAGCAAAAACAAAATTCTCCCAAAGTTGCGAAATTAAGACGAGCCCTTAGGGGTAGCTACAAGCTAGATGCTCTCGAATCCTTAATGGAAAGTTCTGCAATTACTTATGAGCATTTGTTTGAGCTTGAGCCAGAGCTTGTCACTGCCAATGAAAAAGGGCAGATGCGTGTCGATATGAACAAGCTAAAAATCCTTTTTGCAAATAACGGGATCAACTTAGCACAAGTAAAAAAGTAAAACCCTTTATGAAAGGAAAGAACTATGAATGACCTCTTTTCAAAATGGACCAGTATGCTCAACGATGCTTCGGGCGGCCTATTGACGATTCTTGCTGTTGCGGCAGTTGTTGCATTGCTTGTGGTCGTGTTGATGGCGGTATTCGCTGGAAACGATATGAAACGTGCCGAGCATACTAAAACTATCGTTACGATCCTTGTTTTTTGCGGCGTTGCTGCATGTGCCGTCGCGCTCGTTAATTGGGCAATTTCTTAGTCAGGCAGTGATCCATCATGAATATATGGGGGATGATAATAGATCCGCTTTTTGCCTCTATTAAAGAAAAACTAATTGATGAATTATCACCCTGGATTGATGCAGCTCTTTGCATGATTACAACACCGTTTTCTTTTGACTGGATAGCTAGTCTTACTACGGTATTTCAGGGTATAGCTATTGCGGTAGTTTTGATAATTGTGATGGTTAAAGGTATTACGAGTGGGATCTTGTTACATGGCGGTAGCGAAGATGAGTCCGTTGGTCATTACCTGTATCAAAGCTTTCTGCCTATTGCCTTAATTGCTGCGACGCCTTTTATCACGAGTGCGATTATTCAAGGCACAACAACTCTTGTGCGTGTTGTTAATCATAGTTCTTCAGATCAGTTGGCCACATCGATCATTGAGCGGTTGAGTGAATCACTTGATGGTGTAGGTGCACTTATAACAGGAATTATTTTTATTGTGACGCTCTATTACATTTGCACTATTTCGTTTCAGTGCATAAAGCGCTGGATCCAATTGATGATTCTTTCTGTGTTGACACCGTTGGTGTGCATTTTTACCGCAACAGAGGACTCGTCTGATTATGTAACGATCCTCAAATCAATGGCGTCAGTCGGTGTTATCACAGCGCTGCAAGTATTGCTTTTGGCAAGTGCTCCTTCAATGCCTGAGCTTGGCGCTGCGATAGCACAAGCAGCTCATATAGCAGCCCTTGAGGCAGTGCTTGCTCCTGCAGGATCCGCATTTTTAACCATAGGTTTATTAGCAGCGATCAAGCAGGTTCCAAATTGGATCGAAAAGTACACCTACGCTTCAACAGTTGCGGGTAGGGGCGGTATTGGACATCACGTTACATCGACGGTTCGAGCAGCTTCAAGTGTTGTAAGAGCAGTGAGGGGATAAGTTATGGAAACAGTCGATACAGGTATTACCGTCTCTGCCCTTAATGGCGCTAAAGTTCTGTCTTCTTTTGATGGTGTGTTAGACGGATTGCGTGCGGTTGCAATAGCAGCTGCGATTCTAGCGATCTTCTTTGCCATAGGGCGTCAGTTTTTCTTGGCTTCAAGTGAAGATGACGCCGATCAGGCGCGTGCAGCCACGATAAGACGCATTGTGCGCATTCTAGTCATCGTTTCGATTTTGACAGCTCTCACTTCTATTGCGCCTGGTCTTTTTTGGGCTTTAGGCGGAGATTTTACGATCAGTCCATTTTTGAGTCAGGTGAAATAAATGGAGTACAAAGCAAAACAGTATTTAATTTTTCGTCGAATGGATCCAAACATTATTCCAGGTATGAATATGGCAACTATCCTCTTGGTGCTCATCGCTCTTGGTTTAGGTGTTGTTCTGTTTTTGATAAGTGGATCAATCACAGTTACCTCTGAGGCAGAAATGGAGTATTCCGAAAAAGCAGCAACACAAGAAGATTATTACTTGTATCAGGAATGCCTTAAATACACAGAGAACATGCAAGCAGCTAATACAGGTGATACGGAAGCCCTAAATGAAGCCCAATCGTTATACGCTTATTCTCTTGGTGCTTTTTCTGAAGAAGAGATTAATCAGTATGCGGACAAAGCTGTAGAGCTGGGTATTACAAGTTCAATGGATAGAACAGAAATTCAAGAACTCGTACCGCATACAACAACAGTGCAAGTACCTCTTATTCCCGATTTTCAGCGTGGTGCCATATGTCTTATTCCTGCACTAGTTGTGGGAGCTTTGCGCTTTGAGCGCAATGGAATTTCGTTGCAGCGAGAGATCATCAACGCGCTTTCATTTATTCGCAGCCAAAAGATCTACGAGTATTCATCGAGGTAAATTATGAAGTTACTAGTCGCATTAATTCTTATAGTTGCGCTAATAGCACTTGGCGTATTAGTGGTAAAAAAACTGAACCAAAAACAGGCAAAGGCGGATGCGGAAATAACGCCTGAGCAAAAAACCGCACAAAGCTTAATAAACATCGCCGATATTAAAGGCCATGTAATCATCACTACAACTGGTACTCATGTAGTACTTATTAAAGTAGATGGCCATAATTATTCGCTTTCTACAAGAGAAGAAAAAGAGCATGAAGCGCAGACTCTAGCTATTGCTCTTGGGGCTGAAACAAATCCCTATAAGATCCATCGCATTCAAAAGCCAGTAGATGTAACGATTCAGCTCGCCAACCTACGCAATGAAGTAGCGGTAATAGACGATCAGATTTATACCGCTACCCAAGAAGTTGACATGGACTATCACGCTGAAAAGCGCATAGAAGCGCTTCGAGCTAGGAAGTATCTCTTGGAGGAAATATACATTCCTCAGTGTATGGAAGAAAACACTTCTCTTGGAACCAAATACATCACAGAAACCTATATCTCAATGGCGTTTTCAGCTTCGAGACATGCTGAAGAGATTGCAAATCAAACAAGCAATGCCTTCGTTAAGCGCCTGCAGGATGCTGGATTCAGTGCTCACAAGATGGAGCCTGATGAAATCGTTATTGCACTCATGAATTATTACGGACGCTATCCCGTTGCGACCGAACGCACTACTCCAAGAAAGGTCGGTTTTAGCTATGAAGATTAATTTACGAGAGATTTTAACGGGCTCTAAAGAAGAAGAAATGCCTGAAGAAGTATTGGTTCGTGATCAATCATATTCTGATCTTATTGCTCCTGGATGCGTAAAATTCAATCCAAGGACGATTGAGATTGATGACAGATATCGCAAAGCGTTTGGTATTAGGGATTTTGACTACACTAATCCTGTTGGGTGGGGTTCGCATCTCTTTGGCGAACCAGGAATGCTTACGACCATTTCTGTGAAGCCTTCTGACGGCGTAGCAATACGTAAAGCCATTGACAATACCGATGCGCGTGCTGGTGTTGTGTTGTTGGGTAGCAACACGGCATCTAAAAACATGGAAAGCCAGCTTGACCGTGATCATGCTCGATCAATGATTGAACTTATGGCAGACCAGAAAAAGACCTTTGTAAATTGTTCTTTTTTACTGCAGCTTGATGAGGACGATCAAGAAGAACTTGGTATTCGTTATAAATCGCTTGTTGATACTAGTAAGCCTGTTGGTATCACCTTAGATCCTTGCGCTAATGCCCACCACAAGACCGGACACCGCATAGGTGCCAGCTT
>OMNT01000425.1_pt1 | contig 45370 bp, 40 predicted proteins | sample 1672551 | NCBI WGS metagenome assembly OMNT01 (sample SAMEA3136698, study PRJEB25190) | human gut metagenome | reverse complement strand
TAAAGCGGTACGCGAGCTGGGTTCAGAACGTCGTGAGACAGTTCGGTCCCTATCCATCGCGGGCGTAGGAAATTTGAAGGGAGCTGACCCTAGTACGAGAGGACCGGGTTGGACAGACCGCTGGTGAACCAGTTGTCCTGCCAAGGGCATAGCTGGGTAGCTAAGTCTGGAAAAGATAAACGCTGAAAGCATCTAAGCGTGAAGCGAACCTTAAGATGAGATTTCCAAGTAGCAATACGAGAGACACCAGAGAGAATAACTGGTAGATAGGTCAGGAGTGTAAGTGTGGTGACACATTGAGCGGACTGATACTAATAAGTCGAGCACTTAGCCAAGAGGTAAGGAAAGCGAAGGAAGCGAGCTAGTCAGAGAAAGAAAAGTTACTGTGTAATTTTGAGGGAGCGAGAAGCAAACTCAAAGAAACTAAATATCCTGGTGACGATAGCGAAGGGGTCACACCTGTTCCCATCCCGAACACAGAAGTTAAGCCCTTCAGCGCCGACAATACTTGCTGGTCTTTTGCTGGGAAGATAGGTCATTGCCAGGACATATACCACCTTGCTTGTGCAGGGTGGTATTTTTGTGCGCTATTTTGATTTCAAGAATAATATGTATTGACGTGCGTTACATCGCAGTGCTATACTTAAGGTGAGATATATTGTAGTGCGATGTAATTTTTCGAAAGGGGGTATGCTCATGGACCCGCATATCAAAAAGGTGTATGTGCCGATGACGGAGACGGGGTTTTACATTTTGCTTTGTTTGCGCAAAGAAGCGCATGGCTATCATATTGTGAAGGAAGTGGAAGCCTTGACGAAGGGGGCAGTGGTGATCACGCCGGGAACGCTTTATGGTAGTTTGTCGAAGATGGAGAAGGATGGCTTGATCCGATTTGTGCGTGAGGAACAAAAACGTAAGATCTATGTAATTACGGATCTTGGTAGTGAGGTATTGGATTTGGAGATGGGGCGTATCGAGCGATTATATAAAAATATGTTGGAGGTGAGAGATCATGAAAACAACGAAGCGAACGCTTAAGTTTTTCTCTGTAGCAGATTGGGAAGAAGAGGAAATTTATCTGAGAAAAATGCATCAACAGGGCTGGAAATTGGTAAGCGGCGGTATTGTGTATACGTTCGCGCGCTGTGAACCAGAGGATGTGATCTATCAGCTGGATTACAATGAGGCCTCGCATAAGGACAGCGAGGCATATCGGCAGATGTTTGCGGATTCCGGCTGGGAATATATCCAGGATTTTGCGGGATACAGCTATTTTCGCAAACCGGCAGCGGAGATGCAGGAGCACGAGGAAGGGATATTTTGTGACGATGCGTCTCGGCTTGAGATGGTAAAGCGTGTATGGAATGGGCGTATGATTCCGATTCTGGTGGTGTTCCTATTGATCGTCATTCCGTACATCGCGACGGGGTTGATTGGTGGAAGTCTCGTATTAACGGCTTTATACTGGGTGCTTTTCCTGATGTACATTTATATTTTCATCCGTATGGGCATCAAATTCTGGCGGCTGCGGGAAAGACTTCGATGAAAATGAAGGCTTGCAATGCTTGAAAAAGGTGTTGCAAGCCAGTTTGGTTGCAGTCTGTGCTTGGAAGGGTGGCGGCGTTGAGGCTACTATATGTAGCGTTTGATGGTGATGAAAGGGGCGGGTATAGGGATTGACTCCGTAAACCAAGTGGATTTTGAGTACTTGTGAAATATATTATGTGCACAACATGTGGACAAAAATAGCCCGTGGAGATTAACTGCAAGAGAAAAAGTGTTGCATATAGGACTTGCAATAAATGTGCTGGATTTTTGTCGAATGACGAAATTGAATAAAACAATCCCTTAAAATGGCGGGTTGACGATAAGTGGAAAAATACAGTTTAGCGACATGTGACATAAATACGATAAATGCAACCTATTTTTCTGTCTTTTACAGACGGACAGGCGCATCTATTCCTGGGATAAGTCTTGTCAATGCAAAAATAGTGTGCTATCTTAATAGTGTACTAAGTTGCTAGTGAACTTCGGAACGGCAACGACATCATCAATGTTTTTTGTATGTTTTATTGTTAAACAATGTTGGCACCATCGCGAGATGGTGAAACGTTAAATTTTTAAGGAGGCAATATAATGGCAGAAAAACAGAAAATGACCCCTAGTGAAGCTATTGTTGAACAGCTCAGAATGGAAGGCGTTGAATACTGCGCAGGTATCGTAGGTTCCGCTTTCATGGACATGCTCGACTTATTCCCAGCTGCCGGCATTCGTTTCATCGCTTGCCGCGACGAACACACCGCTGGCCACATGATGGACGCTTACAACCGTGTAACCGGTAAAGTTGGTGTCTGCACCGGTCAGAACGGCCCTGGTATCACCAACCTCGTTACTTCCGTTGCTACCGCTTATCAGGCTCACAGCCCAGTGCTGATCATCGGTCCTTCCGCTGGTTCCGCTTCTGTTGGTTGGGACGGTTTCCAGGAAGTAGATCAGGTTCCTATCTTCAAGCCTATCACCAAGAAGGCTTTCCAGATCCCTCATCCAAGCCGTGCTGCTGACTGCGTACGTACCGCATTCCGCACCATGTATGCAGAACGTGGTCCTGTTTACCTCGATGTTCCACGTGACTACTTCTATGGCGAAGTTAACGACTTCATCCTCCCTCCAGAACAGTATCGTTCTACCTCTGGTCTGATTCCAGATGCAGAATCCCTGAAGAAGGCTGCTGAAGTTATCCTCGCTGCTAAGAAGCCTGTTATCATCAACGGCCGTGGCGTTGTTGACTCCGACGCTGTAGACGTAGTTGCTGAAATCGCTGAATACCTCAGCTGCCCAGTTGCTACTTCTTACCTCCACAACGACGCTTTCCGCTACAGCGACCCACATTGGGTAGGGCCTATCGGTTACATGGGTTCCAAGGCTGCTATGTACAGCATCAAGGAAGCTGACGTAATCATCGCTATCGGTTGCCGTCTGTCCTACTTCGGTACCCTGCCACAGTACGACATCAAGTACTTCCTGCAGGATGGTTCCCAGAAGATCGTTCAGATCGACGTTAACGCTAACCAGATCGCACGTACCCATCCAGTTGAAGTTGGTATCGTAGGCGACGCTCGCGTTACCGCTGAAGGTCTCCTCGCTCTGCTGAAAGAAGCTGGCGATCGTCCAGTTGACGAAGCTCGCATGGCTGACATCAAAGCTAAGAGAGACGCTTGGGAAGCTGAAATTGAAGAACTCGCTATGGAAGAACCTGAAGAAGGCACCATCCATCCACGTCGTCTGCTCTTCGAAATGTGCAAAGTTAAACCTGAAGATTGCATCGTAACCACCGACATTGGTAACGTTTCTTCTACCGCTAACAGCTACCTGAAGTTCAACGCTCCACGTCTCCACGTTGCTTGCTTGACCAATGGTAACACTGGTTTCGCTCTCCAGGCTGCACTCGGTGCTAAGCTCGGCTGCCCAGATCATCACGTAATGTCCCTCGCTGGTGACGGTGCTTGGGGTATGTCCTTCTACGAAATCATGACTGCTGTTCAGGAAAATCTCCCTGTTCTGGCTGTTGTATTCCGTAACAACGCATGGTGCGCAGAAAAGAAGAACCAGGTTGACTTCTACAACAACCGTTTCGTCGGCTGCGACATCCAGGCTCCATCCTGGGCAGAACTCGCTCGCGTAATGGGCGCTGAAGGCTTCTACCTCGATAAGGTTGAAGACATCCAGCCAACCTTCGAAAAAGCTTTCGAAATCTCCATGACTAAGCCAGTTGTTGTCGAAGCTCGTGTTGACGGCACCAAGCTTGCTCCTCCATTCCGTAAAGACGCTCTGCATCTCCCAACTCGTTTCTTGCCAAGATACGAACATCTCGATGCTAAGCACTTCAACGACTAATTCTCGTTGATTTTACCAAGTATATATAGCGTCAGGCCTATAGGGTGACGTCTTTCGGCCACCATATTTACAAGGCGTGAATATGGTGGCCGTTTATTTTGTAAAAATGGAGGCGTGACACTTGAAGACCGCACGTAAAAAAGAAAGCATCACTCGCAGCAAATGCACCAGTATTCCAAAACCGTTTTCTCCGATTCCGGTCATGTATAAAAATAAGACCGATGGCTGTCTCGTCTGGGATGTGCTGGGAGATGGCGCACTCGCCGCTTCTTTGGGCGAAAGCTGGGAAGAGGTAGCGCCGAAACTTCCAGGTGAAAGCGAAAAATATACGGTGCGATACGCCATAATTGGCGGCAAAGACAACCATTGCTTCGATGTATGGGTGGAAGGCGCCGAAGCCGGAGCCCACGACATTGAATGGATCTATGTGCGCTCGGTGATGGGTGGTCAGATTAAAATGATCAAACCGGAGCGTGATGCGCATGTGCTTTTTGCAATGTCTGAAGATGATGCGTATATGTTTTGCACGAACGATCCTTGCATCATGTGTTCTTTCGGTTGCAAGATCGGCTTTGAGTTCTTTGCTTATTCCAGAAGCGAAGGGCTTTTGAAGAACGCTGTGCAAATCGTTTACTCGAAGCAAAATCCTCATAATAATCCACTTATCTGAAAGGAAGTAATCACTAATGGCTTACAAACTGCCTACCTTTACTCGTGAAGAAGTTCTCGAAATGGACCACAAATATAACATGCATTCCTGGTCCGCTCAGAAGAAACTGACCAAGATCATCCCTGTTGAAAAATCCGAAGGCATCTACTTCTGGGATTACAACGGCAAGAAGTACTATGACATGAGCTCCCAGCTCGTTAACATGAACCTTGGCCATCACAACCAGTACATCATCGATGCCATCAAAGAACAGGCTGAACAGCTCTGCTTCATCGCTCCTGGTCAGTCCGTTGGTATCCGTGCTGCTCTCGCTAAGAGAATCGTTGAAAAGGCTCCAGAAGGCATGAGCCGCGTATTCTTCTGCAACGGTGGTGCTGACTCCAACGAAAACGCCATCAAGATGGCTCGTCTGGCAAGCGGCAAGGGCAAGATCCTGTCCATGTATCGTTCTTACCATGGTGCTACCATCGTAGCTGGTAACGTTTCCGGTGACGGTCGTCGTTTCTCCGCTGAAATCGGTGGTAACGCTCCTGGCGTTGTTCACTTCCATGGCCCATTCCCATATCGTGAAGAAATCAACTTCGCGAGCGAAGCTGAAGAAACCAAATATCATCTCACCATGCTTGAAAAGACCATCATCGCTGAAGGTCATGACAAGATTGCTGCCATCATCCTCGAAACCGTTGTTGGTGCAAATGGTGTTATCATGTACCCAGAAGGTTATCTTGCAGGTGTTCGCGCACTCTGCGACAAGTATGGCATCTTCATGATCTGCGACGAAGTTATGGCAGGTTTCGGCCGTACCGGCGAATGGTTCGCTATCCAGAACTGGGGCGTATCCCCTGACATGATCACCTTCGCGAAGGGCGTTAACTCCGGCTATGTACAGCTCGGCGGTATCGTTATGAACGAAAAGGTTGCCAGCCACTTCGACGAAAACGTTCTCGGCTGCGGCCTGACCTACCAGGGTCATCCACTCGCTTGCGCAGCTGGTTATGCTTCCATGGATTACTTCGAAGATCACAACGTTCTCGAAAACGTTAAGAAGCAGGGCAAAGTCCTCGGCGAAATCCTCGAAGAAATGAAAGAAAAACACGCTTGCGTTGGTGACGTTCGTTACATTGGTCTGTTCTCCGCTATCGATCTCGTAAAGAACAAAGAAACCAAGGAACCAATCGACGAATACGGTCTTGGCAACCCTAACCAGGCTTCTGTCATCGCTAAGTGCAAAGAACTCGGCTTCTACACCTATGGCCGTGACAACGTTGTCCAGGTTTGCCCTCCACTGATCATCACCGAAGAAGAACTCCGCGAAGCTATGAAGATTCTCGACGAAGTTCTGACCTGGGCTGACGAACAGTTCTGCAAATAATCCTAACACGTTAAGATAAGTGCTACGAGGCGCTCTCGCATTGCGAGGGCGCTTTTTCAGTGTGTAAACAAAAAAACACCTCAACGACCGAGTGGTGAATCGGTCATTGAGGTGTTTTTGTTTATGATCGTTCGAGGATGCGGCGGAGACGTGTGGTGAGGGTCTCCGGTTCCGGGTCGGTCATGCTGGCGCTCATAAGACAGGCGGCTGCCGGATGGATTGGGAGTAAGAAGGGCAGGGTGTCTGAGGTGATGCCACCGATGGCATAGACAGGAATGGTGCAGGCGCGAACGATTTCATCAAGTGCGGCGGTGCCTCGTGGTGGAAGTCCCGGTTTGCACGGTGATGTGAAAATGTGGCCGTAAGTGACGGTGTCGGCGCCGAGTTTTTGGGCTGTGAGGGCTTCCTCGAGACTGTGCACGGAGACGCCGATGCTGTCAAAATCCTGCGGCAGGGGCGCGGCGATCGCTTCTGCGAAAGAAAGTCGCAGGCGAGAAATGCCGAGCTGGCGCGCCTCTTCCGCGCTGCCGCGTAGGATCAACGGCACGCCAAAGCGTTCGGCGATTGGCACGAGAGGGGCTGCAAAGCGGATGAGCGCCTCATCGGAAAGATCTTTTTCACGGATGAGCAGGGCGTCAGGACGACCGGAAAGTAGCCGCGAGAGATAGTCGTGGGCGTCGCCCTGGACGCGGCGTCGTTCAGTGACGTAGATGAGTTTCATCGCGATCAGCCGACGTGGATGTAGTCGGTGTAGACAGGCTGCAGGCCTTTTTCGAGCAGGGCCTGATGCACTTCGTCGACGCTGCGTGGATCGGAAATATCGAACTGAGCGTCGGTCTGCGTCTCATCTTCGGTATGACCGCCAACATCGGTGTGAACGCCGGCAGAGATTTTAGTGGCGCAGATGTCCACAGCGGCGTCACGGAATCCCTGGCGCTCGCGGGTGGAGATGGTCATGCTGATCTGCGGATGATAGATGCGGTGGGCGCACATGATCTGCAGAAGCTGCGTTTCGTGCACGGCGTCGGTGATGTGTTCGCGGGCATCGGATTCTTCTTCGTTTACAAACGGACGGATGCGTGGCACGCTGATGGCGAGGTCGGCTTCAGGAAATTTCTGCTGAGTGAGTTCGATGTGCAGGCCAGTGGCGAAAGCGTCCTTACGGAAATCGTCGGAAAGCCCCAGGAGCGCACCAAAGCCAGCGCCGCGGAAACCGCCCATGAGGGCGCGTTCCTGCGCGTAGAAACGGTATGGCAGGCTGCGTTTGTTGCCGCGGAGATGGACTTCGGCATATTTTACAGGATCGTAGGTTTCCTGGAAAACAGTGACGAAGTCAGCGCCGCATTCGTGGAGATATTTGTAGTCGGCGACATTGGCTGGATAGATCTCGATCCCGACGGTGGAAAAGCGTTCAGCGGCGAGCTTGATGGCTTCGCCGATCCATTCCACGCTGCTCATGCGCTGGGATTCGCCGGTGAGGATGAGGATATCCTGCAGACCGGTGGCGGCGATGGTGTCGAGCTCTTTCACAAGATCGTCGTGGGAAAGGGCGCTGCGCTTGATCTTATTGGAGCAGTTGAAACCGCAGTAGATGCAGCCATTGTCGCAATAATTGGCAATGTACAGCGGCGTGAAGAGGGAGACGCTGTTGCCAAAACGTGCGCGGGTGATGGCCTGAGCCTTCTGTGCCATTTCTTCAATATATGGTTCGGCGGCAGGCGATAAGAGCGCTTTGAAATCTTCTAATGAGCACTCGTCGTTTGCGAGCGCTCTTTCGACATCTGCGCTCGTATAGCTGTCAGGATCGTACTCCTTTACAGCGTCGAGTACGGTATTGAGGGTGGTTGGATCGAGTTCGTCCATACCCTCGCGATAAGTCATAACATCCCAAGTTTCTGCGATCATTTTTCAGTCCTCCAAAAATCCGGTGAGTGGGCTGGATGCGCTGGCTTTATCTGTCAGCACACGGCCAGGTTTAGCGAGATAAGCGAGACGCCCGGCTTGAGTAGCTAGTCCGAAAGCGCGCGCCATCATGCGAACGTCGCCAGCGGTTGCGATGGCTGTGTTGCACATGATCGCGTCAGCGCCCATTTCCATGGCTTCAGCAGCCTGGCTTGGTTTGCCAATGCCGGCATCGACAATAATCGGAAGGTCAATGTTTGCGATGATCTCGGCGATCTCTGCTTTGTGCACAAGGCCGCGGTTGGTGCCGATCGGCGCAGCCAGCGGCATAACAGCAGCGGCGCCGGCATCGACCAGCGCTTTTGCTGTGTCGAGATCCGGGAACATATATGGCAACACCACAAAGCCGCGTTCAGCGAGCATTTTTGTGGCGCGGACTGTTTCGGCGTTGTCCGGGAGCAGCCAACGGCTGTCGTTGATGACTTCCACCTTGACCCAGTTGCCGCAGCCCATGGCACGGGAAAGCTCTGCGATACGCACAGCCTCTTCGGCGTTGCGCGCTCCGGAGGTGTTTGGCAGAAGCGTTACACCTTCAGGAATATGCGAGAGAATGTCTTCCGCGCCATCAGGATTGGCACGGCGCAGCGCCAGCGTGATGATTTCGCCGCCGCCTTCTTCGATAACAGCAGTGATAAGATCGAGGGAGAATTTTCCGCTCCCGAGAATAAGGCGGCTGGTGAAATCCTTACCGCCAAGATGTAAGAGATCGTTCATTGATCATTCGTCCTTTCAAAAATAAGAGCACATAAGAGCAGTTTTAAGAGCACTATGGCGTCGGTTCGCCGAGCAACAGCCGCATCACCATCGTCGCCTGCGCGCTCGCGCAGAGTCCCACGCGCGGCGCCATCAGACCGATGCCTTCTTCGCCTTCGCTGGCGCCGTCGCCAGTCATGTAAAGCCGGGGGAGCACGCGTTTAGTCACGATCGCATTGCCCGATCCATAGCCAGCCATGCCGCTGGCGCCGACAAGCGTTGCGTCTGGTAATTCACTGAGCACCGATTGTGTGAGCAGCGCTTTCGTTTCCGGTCGGTCCACACATTCGCAGATGATCGGCCAATGCGCCAGTAGAGAAGCAATGTTATCACCATCCAGCCAGACAGAGCGCGTTTCCACCGCTGTCAGCGGTGCACACTCCGCAAGCGTTGACGCCAGCGCGTCTGTCTTGCGCAGACCGATCTGGCTGGCAAAATAGTGCTGCCTTGCCAGATTCGTTGGATCGACCACATCGCCATCGATAAGCAAAAGCCTGCCCACGCCGAGACGCCCCAGCTCCAACGCCACCAGCGAGCCCAGTCCTCCGAGCCCGCAGATCGCTACCGAGCCTGCCTGCAGCCGGTCCATCACATCGCGCCCGTAGCGCGCATCGTAGATCGCCCGCCAAAGCGCAGGTGATGGCCGCTTGTCCGCAGCGAAGAGCAGTACATCGTCTCCTTCGCTGACCATTTGCTGCCAGGGGCGCGCGTGACCGTTTACGATCAGCGTGTCGACAACATCTGTGCGCAGATCTGCGTAGGTTTCGGCTGCTGTCGTGACTGGCGCGCCGTTTAAGCGAATCGTCTTTTTAACCACCGCCGACAAACTGCACCACCTCCAGCCTGTCATCGTCTGCGAGCAGCGTTTCCGCAAAATGTTCGCGCGTGATGATCGCGCCGTTGCGCTCCACCACAACGCGTTGCACATTAAACCCAGCCTGCGAGAGATATGACAAAAGATTCAGCGGCTCCGAGAGCCGCACATCCTTACCATTGACGCGCATGTTTATCCTCCTTTACACAAAAAAAGACACAATGAAATAAACGCCCTTTTGGTGGTGTTCTCCATTGTGTCTAAAATATTTCGTTGTTGAATTTAGCATAGCATAGGACTGCGCGATTTGCAAGCCCTTGCAAAAAATTTCATTGATGGGTGCCATCTTAGAACCATTCATTGAAATTATTCCCTGTAAGGAAGTAGGGTATTTCTGTAGAAAAATTATTTCCAACTGAGCCGCTGGCGCGTATAATAGAATAAGATAAAACATACAGGAGGGAATTTACCATGACCATTTATCATAATATCACCGAACTTGTCGGCCACACACCAGTCGTTGAACTTGCTAAATTCGCCCGCGAACAAGGCGCAAATGCGCGCATCTTTGCCAAGCTGGAAGCATATAATCCAACCGGCAGCATGAAGGACCGTGTTGCGCTTGCCATGATCCGCCAGGCAGAGGCGGATGGCAAGCTTGCTCCTGGCGGCACGATCATTGAACCGACCAGCGGCAACACGGGTATTGGTCTTGCGGCGATTGGCGCGTACCTTGGCTATCGTGTCATCATCGTGATGCCAGATTCGATGACCGTTGAACGCCGCAAGCTCATGCAGATTTACGGTGCAGAACTTGTGCTCACCCCCGGCGTGCAAGGCATGAGCGGCGCTATCGCCAAAGCCGACGCGCTTGCCCAGGAGATCCCGGGCGCCATCGTCGCTGGGCAGTTTGAAAATCCAGCAAACCCACAGGCTCACATCGATACCACCGGTCCAGAACTCTGGCAGCAGATGGAAGGACAGATCGACATTCTCGTTGCCGGTGTCGGCACCGGCGGCAGCATCAGCGGCACAGGACGCTATCTCAAGGATCAGAACCCAGCGATCAAAGTCGTTGCCGTCGAGCCAGCCAGCTCTGCCGTGCTCAGCGGTGGTCAGGTTGGTCCACACGCCATCCAGGGCATTGGCGCAGGGTTCGTGCCAAAAGCTCTCGATACCACGATCTACGACCAGATCATTCCAGTGAGCAACGAAGACGCACTCGCCATTGTCGGCACCCTCGCGCGCAGCGAAGGCCTCTTCATGGGCATCTCCTCAGCAGCCGCTCTCATCGGCGCGCTCGAAGCAGCAAAACAGCCTGAAAATGCCGGCAAAAATATCGTCGTTCTGCTTCCAGATACCGGCATGCGCTATCTCTCGACAGAAGAGATATTTGCATAAATATGTTGAACAAAAAGCAGTCTTCACATCGAGGCTGCTTTTTTGTTCAATATAAGTGTCGGGAGAGAAGGTAGTACGTTGTAGAAAAATATTTTATATTTATGGCATTTTTTGTATGTGGCTAGCCAGATTGAAAAGATATGTTATAATACCGTGTGTCTTCCTGTACGAGAAGTGCAGGAAGTGGATTGAAAATATTGTAGTGGCTTTGGAACCGATTTGTCTCGCCTCTTTTGAGGCGAGTGGATTCCACGATCGAGTCTGTTGGTAATCGTAAGGTTATCAACAGACTCTTTTTATTGACAAAATAATCCAAATCTACTACAATAGAATTATAAAGGAGGCGCTGAGCATGAAGTACTTTGCACACAAACGAACTTTAGAAGATGGGACCCTAGAGCGGCAAACATTGGTAGATCATAGCAGACGAGCAGCGGAATATGCAGAAGCATGCACGGAGAAAATTGCCCTTGGGAAAACTGGATATTTGGCGGCTTTGTGTCATGATCTCGGTAAATTTAAAAATGAATTTCAAAGCTATCTCGAGGAGGGAGACGAACGCAAGCGAGGGTCGGTGAACCATACGTTTGCAGGCTGCCGGTTTATGTTTGAACAATTCCATAGTGAAAAAACGGAACGCATAGAAGATCTGACGGCAGAAATTTTGGCTTATGCGATTGGCGCTCATCATGGACAGTTTGACTGTGTGAATATCGACGGAGAATCAGGCTTTGATTATCGACAAGCAAAGCGTGGAATATTTTATACGGAGAGCTATCAGAATTTTTTGGGAGATTGTGCAGGGAAAAAAGAAATTTCTGAGCTGTTTGATCAAGCCAACGTAGAAATTTCAACTAAATTCGGGACGCTTGTAAATATGGCGAAAGAGAACCACGATAGCCATGGTGAAGAAATAGGTTTTTGTGTGGGGCTTTTGGCACGCTTGATATTATCCTCTGTTGTTGAGGGGGATCGGCGAGATACAGCTGAATTTATGGATGGAGTAAATCTCGAACCTATAGACGCTGTGAAATCAGATGTTTGGAAAAAGTGCCTGGATTATATGGAGACCAAACTGGCTGATTTTCCGCAAAAGACTGAACTGCAACGAGCGCGTATGGATATTTCTAATCAATGTCGTAAGATGGCTCCAAATAAAGGTGGTATCTATCGATTAAATGTACCAACTGGTGGGGGCAAAACGTTAAGTGCGTTGCGTTACGCTTTGGCGCATGCTGAAAAATGGAATAAAGATCGAATTATATTTGTGACACCACTGTTAGCAATCCTTGAGCAGAATGCAAAGATTATTCGAGACTATATTGGCGATGATAACTTGATACTGGAACATCATTCCAATGTTATTAAAGAAAATAACAGTAAATACAATGAACTGGATTTTAACGAACTGGCGATGGAAAACTGGCAGAAACCTGTTATTATCACGACAATGGTACAGCTGCTTAATACGATGTTCAAGGGAAAAATGAGTAATGTTCGCCGTTTTCATTCGTTGGCAAATGCAGTGATTGTCATTGATGAAGTTCAGACTGTTCCTATGCATATGCTCTCGTTATTTAATTTGATGATAAATTTCTTGTCAGAAGTATGTGGAACGACGTTTTTACTTTGTTCTGCTACGCAACCATGTTTTGAACGTGCGCTGCATCCAATGCTGCCACGTATAAATGATGTTGTGCCATATCAAGCAAAGATCTGGAATGCATTTGAACGCACGAAGATCATCGATATGGGTGCAAAAAAGATGGATCAGATACCTGAGTTGCTGGAAACATTGTTAGAGAATAACGACAGCATGCTTATAATATGTAATAAAAAAATGGAAGCTGCTTTTTTGTATGAGGCAATGAAAAAAACTCAGGGCAACATCTTTCATCTATCGGCTTCCATGTGCACCGAACATCGGCGAAGAACTTTGGATGAGATATACAGATCCTTGGAATCTGGGAATCAAAAAACAATCTGCGTGTCAACACAAGTGATCGAAGCAGGGGTAGATATTTCTTTTTCTTGCGTGGTGAGATTGTTGGCCGGGATGGATAATATTGTGCAATCAGCAGGACGTTGTAATCGTAATGGCGAAAGCAAAGAATTGGCGCCGGTGTATGTGGTAAATTGCTCTGATGAAAATCTCGGACGTTTAAAGGAGATACAGCGAGGGAAAGAAGCGAGCCTAGCGCTGCTGCAGGCATATGCTAAAGATCCTGAAAAATTTCAAGAAAATTTAGAATCAGATGATGCAATTAACTGGTATTATCGAAAACTATATGATACTATGATGTCAGAGGAAGGGAATGAGCAGGATTACATCATCCAGAAGGAAAGAAACACGCTGTTTTCGCTACTTGCGACAAATAGAAAACACACCGCGCAAATAGAGGGGAGATATTTTCTTAATCAAGCCTTTAAAACGGCTGGAAGTATCTTTCAGGTGTTTGATGAAAATGGTGTGGATGTTGTCGTTCCGTTTGGAGAAGGCGTTGATTTGATTCGAGAGCTCGAGGATGAGAAATGGCTGACGATCTCCTATTTAAAAGATTGGTCACAACGGGCGAAAAATTACACAGTTTCGCTTTATGATAATCAGTTGCAACAACTGCGTTATTATTTGCGAGAAGTGAATGGAATTCTGGTTTTATCCGAGGAGGCGTATGATGATCATTTAGGCGTACATGAAAAAGATGAATTGATTTTTTTGGAGGTGTGATGATGAAAAATACGGTATATCCCAACATTGTGGAATTTGAAGTGTCAGGAGACTATGGACTATTCTCTGATCCGATCACGCGTATAGGTGGAGAAAAATCCACCTATCAAATTCCAACCTATGAAGCGCTTAAAGGTATCTTGATGTCAGTGTATTGGAAGCCTACTTTGATTTGGGTTATTGATGCTGTGCGAATTATGAATCCAATCCAGACCGAAGTAAAGGGCATTCGACCGATCAAGTATTATGGCGGAAACGACTTGGCCTATTATACTTACTTGAAGGACTGCCGCTATCAGGTGCGTGCACATTTTGAATGGAATGAAAATCGCCCAGAATTGGCACAGGATCGTAATGAGAACAAGCATCACGAGATCGCGAAAAAAATGATTCGAAAAGGCGGTAGGCGAGATGTTTTTCTGGGAGCACGTGAATGTCAGGGTTATGTGGAGCCTTGCCAATTTGGAGAAGGAGAGGGAGCATATGATAATCTTGCGGAACTGTCATTTGGCTTGATGTATCACGGCATCACGTATGCTGATGAGGCTTATTCTAAAGAGACCGAGGGTAAAATGACAGTACGTTTTTGGAATCCTGTGATGAAAAAGGGGGTTATCGAATTTCCTCGACCGGAAGAATGTGTTCTCCAGAAAACCGTTCGAGAGATGGATATGAAATCATTTGGACATGAAACAAAGAATTTTAGTGGATTAGGTGAGTTTGAGGAGGTGAAATAATGGGATTATTGCAACAAGCGGTTAAGACATATGATGAACTGGAAAGGCATAATCGTGTAGGTAAAGCAAATAATGGTGGGGTACCTTTAGCCCCGATATCTCATATGATTACGCGTGCTGATCTGGAGATTACATTGGATATGGAAGGGAATTACGTGTCTTCTCGTTTGGTGGACAAAAGTGATCCTAAGATCATCATTCCAGTGACGGAAAAATCGGCAGGTAGAGCTGGAATAAAACCTGTCCCTCATCCGTTGTGTGATCAATTATGGTATATTGCATCTTATAATGAAAATAAGCATAAATTATATATTGAGCAATTAGAACAATGGGCATCTTCTCAATACACGCATCCAAAATTAACCCCCATTCTTACTTACGTAAAACACGGTACCATTTTGAAAGATTTGGAGAATGCCGGAATCATAGAATTAAACGATAAAGGTCAGCCTAAGAACGAAAAAATGCTGGTTTGCTGGCGTGTGCAAAACAGTGGAGAAGATGAGGCGTGTTGGAGTGATCCGTCACTGTTTCAATCTTTTATTGATTACTATGACAGTTTATTTATTGATGAGAAAAAGAACTTTTGCATGATCACAGGAAAAAGCGCTCGGGCAGCGATACAACATCCAAAGGGAATCGTAGCGTTAAATGGGAATGCTAAGTTGATTTCATCAAATGATACCAGTGGATTTACCTATCTCGGGCGATTTACTGAGGCAGATCAGGTTGTTGAGATCAGTTATGAAGCTTCACAGAAAGCGCATAGTGCTTTGCGGTGGTTGATTGCAAACTATGGTGTTTCTATAGGAGGGCGTACTTTTGTTTGTTGGAATCCTACTTTGAGAGAAATTGCTAGCCCATTTTATTCGCTTGTTAAAGATCTGGAAATTGCCGTTGAACCAGAAGATTATAAAAAACAATTACAAGATACGTTAAATGGCTGGCAGACATCGTTAAAACCAAATGATCGTACTGTGTTTGCGGCATTTGATGCTGCAACAAGTGGACGTTTGGCGTTAACTTATTATAATGAATTGCAGGAGTCGGATTTTCTTCAGCGATTATTTGATTGGGACGAAAAATGTTGCTGGTATAATAATCAGTTTGGCATTCAGTCACCTGCTTTGAGGCAGATTGTAAATTGTGCTTTTGGTACACAACAGGGAGATCGTCTAAAAACAGATGATCGTGTGATGGGTGGACAGGTGCAGCGATTGTTGGCATGCCGCATCGATCAAGCGAAGATGCCTGCAGATATTATGCGTGCCTTAGTACATCGTGCATCGATGCCACAGGCCTATGATAATAAAATATGGCGACAAATTTTGTTTGTTGCTTGCGCAGTGGTAAGAAAATATCGCTATGATTTAGGGGAGGAATGGAGCATGAGCTTGGATGTAGATAAATTGGATCGAAGTTATCAATTTGGGCGATTGTTGGCAGTCATGGAAAAGATTGAAAAGGATAATGACAAGGAAAGAGAAACCAATGCGATTCGTCTACTGTCTGTATATACACGCAGGCCGTACCAGACTTTTAAAGTAATCTATGAAAGGATTCGTGTTCCGTATTTATCAAAATTGCCTTATGGCCTTCAAACAAATTATCAGAAGTTGCTAGAGGAGATTATGGCACATATTTCAGCACTAGGACTTTCTGATGAGGAATTAAATCGTCCGCTTAAAGAAACCTATTTGATGGGATACTATTTGCAGCAAAATGAATTATATAAATCAAAATCAGAAAAAATGGAGGAAGAGAACGATGACTAACTTGCAGCATAAAACTGATTTTGTAGCGATCTTGAGTGTTGAGCGTGCAAATGCGAATGGTGATCCGCTGAATGGCAACCGCCCACGGACAGATTACAATGGTTTTGGTGAAATGTCTGATGTTTGCATTAAACGGAAAATTAGAAATCGCATGCAAGATCTAGGACAATCAGTATTTGTACAATCTGAGGATCGTTGTGATGATGGGTTTGGAAGTTTAAGTGAACGTGCATCTGCAACGATGAAGGGCATCAAGGACCGTGAAGAATACGCACGAATTGCTTGTGAAAAATGGTTGGATGTTCGTGCTTTTGGACAAGTTTTTGCGTTTAAGGATACAAAGGGGATGTCTGTAGGTGTACGTGGGCCAGTATCCATTCATCAGGCGGTGAGTGTATCTCCGATCGAGATTGAATCATTGCAAATCACAAAGAGTGTAAATGGTGAAAAGAGCGATAAAGGTCAGCGCACGTCAGACACCATGGGCATGAAACACTTTGTTCGTTTTGGCGTTTATCTGCTGAAAGGTTCCATTAATGTGCAACTTGCTGAAAAGACCGGGTTTTCCCGGGAAGATGCCAATGTGATTAAAGAATGCCTGCGAACCTTATTCATCAATGACGCTTCTTCAGCTCGGCCGGATGGATCTATGGAAGTGAAGCGTGTATATTGGTGGGAGCATAATTGTAAAGATGGGCAGTATTCATCTGCAAAAGTGCATCGTTCAGTTAAAATTGAACCAAAAGAAGATGTTCAGATTCCAGAATGCTTTGAGGACTATAATGTGATAATCGAGACATTGCCTGGATTAGTGCCAGAGGTGATCAATGGAATATAAAGAAGAGGCCTATTTGCAGTTATCTGGATTGCAACATTTTATCTTTTGCCGACGTCAGTGGGCATTGATCCACATAGAAAAACAATGGGAAGAAAATGTTAGGACCATCGAAGGAAAGATTTTGCATGAACGTGCACACGATGCCTCACAAAGAGAGCGACGAGGAGATTTGATCATTACGCGAGATATGCGTGTGTGTTCAAGGAGCTTGGGAATTAGTGGGGCTTGTGATGTCGTAGAATTCAGACGTTCGAAAACTGGAATTTCATTGGCAGGGGTGGAAGGAAACTTTCAACCCTGCCCAGTGGAATATAAAAAAGGTCGACCACGGGATGATCATGCCAATGATGTGCAGCTTTGTGCACAAGCAATGTGTCTGGAAGAGATGCTTTGCTGCACAATTCTGGAAGGCGTTTTATATTTTGGAGAAACACGAAGACGAGTGAAAGTACCACTTACCCAGGAACTTAGGGATGAAGTGAGAAACGCTGTAACAGAAATGCATCAATTGTATCAACGTAAACACACTCCGAAAGTAAAACGGACAAAAGCGTGTAATGCCTGTTCCTTAAAAGAAATCTGCTTGCCAGTTTTAATGAAGAAAAAATCGGTCAGCGCATACTATAAAGCACATTTGGAGGACGAGAGATGAAACGTTTGCTAAATACACTCTTTGTAACCTCAGAAAATGCTTATCTAACGTTAGATGGTGAGAACATTGTTGCAAAAGAAGGGGGAGAAGAGATTGGCCGATTCCCTTTTGTAAATTTATCTGACATAATTTCTTTTTCTTATGCTGGTGCATCTTCGGCCTTAATGGGCGCTTGTGCGGAACGCAAAATTGGACTATCGTTTTGCACTCCGAGCGGTCGCTTTTTGGCGCGTGTAACAGGAAATGGGAAAGGGCAAAATGTATTACTGCGAAGAACACAATATCGCCTTGCAGATGATTTGTCGCGGAGCTGTGAAGTTGCAAGAAACTTTATTTTTGGCAAACTTTATAATGCGCGATGGAGTATAGAAAGAACGCGTCGTGACCATCCACAAAGAATTTCCCAAGATAAATTTCAAAATGCGTCAGAAACCCTTCAAGGTATTCTTCCTAATGTCTATATGGAAACAGATTTAGAAGCCTTGCGTGGTTGGGAAGGCGCAGCATCTAAAGTTTACTTTAGTGTGTTTGACGATATGATCTTGCGAGATAAAGACAACTTCTTTTACCATGAAAGAAATCGACGCCCGCCATTGGATAACGTCAATGCAATGTTGTCATTTGCATATGTGCTTTTAGAGCACGATTGCGCAGCAGCATTAGAAAGTGTTGGTTTGGATTCCTATGTTGGATTCATGCATCGAGATCGTCCTGGAAGGGAATCATTGGCGCTAGATTTAATGGAGGAATTGAGACCGTGCTTTGCGGATCGATTTGTATTAACTTTGATTAATAATCAGGTGATAAATGCCGATGATTTTGTTACTGCTGAAAGTGGAGCAGTACGGATGACAGATCAAGCACGAAGCACATTTTTAAAGCAGTGGAGAATTCGTAAAAAAGATGAACTAAAGCATCCTTATCTGGAAGAAAAAATTCCATGGGGGTTGGTACCATATGTACAGGCGTTGTTACTTGCAAGATATTTACGTGGTGATTTGGATGGCTACCCAGCTTTTCTGTGGAAGTGAGGTAAAAACAAAATGATGGTGCTGATAACATACGATGTTAATACAACCGATGCTTTAGGAAAAAGCAGATTAAGAAAAATAGCGAAACAGTGCGTCAATTATGGCCAACGTGTGCAAAATTCAGTTTTTGAATGTAATTTAGATGCAGCACAGTGTAGACAACTACAGCATACCCTGTTAAAGCTTATGGATGATAAGAAAGATAGTCTGAGATTCTATTACCTTGGGAATAAATATCAGACCAAAATAGAGCACTTTGGTGTCAAAGAAAGCTATGACCCTGAAGGATTGCAAGAGGTGTAAAGTAGAGTGCGAACTATAAGTGATCATGGCTTCTTAAGGGGGTTCGCATTAAAAAGAATTTACAAATAGTTTTAGTAGTGATTGATTTACTATGAGTATGAGTAAGCTGTCATTTTGTGTAATCTAAAGATTTGACAAAAAGGATAGCTATCGCAAGAAATGTATGTAATCATATATTTTTTGCCGTCCCATCCCACACGGGATGGGTGGATTGAAATCGAGCGCTGACCGCCGATTTTACTGTGCAATAGTCCCATCCCACACGGGATGGGTGGATTGAAATAACGAACTAGAGAAAATGAACGTGAGCAGCGCTCCGTCCCATCCCACACGGGATGGGTGGATTGAAATATCACACTCACATACGCAGAGAACATGAAAGATCGTCCCATCCCACACGGGATGGGTGGATTGAAATTCGATCATCGCTCCATTCGATCTGCGGCGGATACGTCCCATCCCACACGGGATGGGTGGATTGAAATTTTGAAAAATCCTACTAAATACAGTGCTCATGAAAGGTCCCATCCCACACGGGATGGGTGGATTGAAATGCGACATCCAAAGGCGCTGCCTACGAGGCTCCGCTGTCCCATCCCACACGGGATGGGTGGATTGAAATTTTGCGCTGGCGGTTGTCCTCTGCTGGTGCTGGTGTCCCATCCCACACGGGATGGGTGGATTGAAATATTATATAGTATCGCTGAGAAACTTACAAGCGTGGTCCCATCCCACACGGGATGGGTGGATTGAAATAGCCCAATCCAGAGCCTCGTACTGCGAGATATTTGTCCCATCCCACACGGGATGGGTGGATTGAAATTTGGTCAGTCATTGTGGTTGCTCCTTTCGGCCTTGTCCCATCCCACACGGGATGGGTGGATTGAAATAACTCGAGTTATTCCGCATCCCGCGCCGCGCTGCGTCCCATCCCACACGGGATGGGTGGATTGAAATCCATCGTGGCTAGCCACACGGCTAGCCATGTGGTAGTCCCATCCCACACGGGATGGGTGGATTGAAATTCTGCGTAGGTCAACGTGATGAAAAGCTCGTTGCGAGTCCCATCCCACACGGGATGGGTGGATTGAAATGTTCCTGACCTACGGCTGGAGCTACCATGAGATCGGTCCCATCCCACACGGGATGGGTGGATTGAAATCTCCTATCAAAGTTCCAGGCCGTCGAGGCCGTTGAGTCCCATCCCACACGGGATGGGTGGATTGAAATACATGATAAAAGTCGACGTCTACCACCGCGCTGCCGTCCCATCCCACACGGGATGGGTGGATTGAAATGTCAAAGTGCAGCGGCTCACCAACTGCGACAACGTGTCCCATCCCACACGGGATGAGTGGATTGAAATGACGACGCGGCATATTTTGAACGCTACCCAACGGTCCCATCCCACACGGGATGGGTGGATTGAAATCTACCTAAGTTTTCCACGTTATCCACAGCCAAAGTCCCATCCCACACGGGATGGGTGGATTGAAATACGAGATAAACATGGACCAGAACGGATACTGCGAGTCCCATCCCACACGGGATGGGTGGATTGAAATGGAAAAGATGTGACGACGCACGTAGGGTGTTATGTCCCATCCCACACGGGATGGGTGGATTGAAATCCATTCTCGGCTGTCGGCTTGCGTCAGCAGGGCGGTCCCATCCCACACGGGATGGGTGGATTGAAATCCGATGTGTACGCGGGCATGTAGTCGGCAGTCTCGTCCCATCCCACACGGGATGGGTGGATTGAAATGCCACGTCGCCGCGCATCCAGTGTGGCAGTAGGGTCCCATCCCACACGGGATGGGTGGATTGAAATGCCGTTTTCGGCTTGACAATGCCGTTTTCGTCAGTCCCATCCCACACGGGATGGGTGGATTGAAATCGCAATTATCGCCCACCGGCAGATCTTACGGTTTGTCCCATCCCACACGGGATGGGTGGATTGAAATTCGGCATAAGTGAGCGTGATAAAAAGCTCGTTGCATCTCATCTCATGCGGGACAGTTTGAAAGATGTTCTAAAATGAAATTGAATGAGTAGATGGATGTAAAGAAATCCCCATCGGCTTAGCTACATTCGAAATTATTTACGGATGTGGCTAAGTTGATGGGGATTATTGTGCTTTGATGATATTTAGCTATTGTTTTCCTATTCAGCAATTCCCGGTGTACACGTATTGCAGGTGTTCGCGGGCGATGTCTGCGAGGTGGTAGATGGTGTCGACTGGGGTTGGTGGGTGGTTGGTCATGTGGTGGCGAGGGAAGAAGCGGGAAATGTGGAGGGGGATGTCGGGGTTGATTGCGGCGAGCCATTTTGCTTCGGCTTGCATTTCTGCTGGGCTGTCGTTGCTGCCAGGGATGATGAGGGTGGTGACTTCAAGGTGGCAGTGTTCTGCGGCGATGGCGATGTTGCGCTTGACGGTGGCGAGGTCGCCGCTGAGAGAGCGGTACCAGCTGTCGTTAAAGCCTTTGAGATCGATGTTTGCGGCATCGATGAGGGGGAGAAGTTCACGCCAGGGTTTTTCTTCGATGGTGCCGTTGCTGACGAGGACGTTGAGCAGGCCGGCATGGCGAATACGTTCGGCACAGTCGCGCACGTATTCATAGCCAACGAGAGGTTCGTTGTAGGTGTAAGCGACACCGATGTTGCCGCGTGGTACGAGCTCTCTGGCGAGGTTGGCGAGTTCCTCTGGCGTCACATTGCGCGCGGGTGCTTCGCTGCCAACTTGCGCGATGGATGCGTTCTGGCAGAAGGGGCAGCGCAGGTTGCAGCCGAAGCTGCCGACGGAGAGGATCTGGCTGCCGGGATGGAAGCGCCGCAGTGGTTTCTTTTCGATGGGATCGAGGGCGAGAGAGGTGAGGCGGCCGTAGTTCAGCGGGACGATCTTGTCGCCCCGACCCGCGCGGGCGCGGCAGAAGCCGGTTTGGCCTTCATCGAGCTGGCAATGGTGAAAGCAGAGGGTGCAGGTCTGGCTCATAGGTGACGCACCACCTTGAAGCGCTCGATCTTGTATGGCTCGTTTTCGCGAATGCCGCCTTTCTGCAGTGCGATGGAAAGCTGCGCCTCCACGCTGTCGACGCCGTCAAGATCTGGCAGGAGCAGCCCGCGTCTGCCGCCGCAGGAGACGATGACGCCGTAGGTTTTCGGATCGAGGGCTGCTGGCGAATCGACTGGCTCCGGCGCGCCCAGCACGTCAACGCTGTATTCCAGCTCATCGAGCTCATCCGGGCGCACTGGCGAAAAGCGTGGATCGCGGGAACAGGCGGAAACGGCGTTCTGCACGATCTCCCAGGCGAGATTGTCGCAGGTTGGTGCGATGGTGCCGATACAGCCGCGCAGTTGGCCGTTTTTGTGCAAAGAAACGAATGCGCCGGCCTGTTGCGTGGTCATTTCTGCTGGCAGATCTTCTGGCAGGCTGATCAGTCGCTGACCGGTTTTGACGTAGGTTTCAAGAGAGCGGCGTGCGAGCTTTACCCATGGATCTTCATTTGCTTTGCGTGTCGCGAGTCGATCGTTTTTCGCGAGGAGATAATCTTTCTCGTAGCAGCGGCTGTCGTCGCGTCCGGTGACCGGGAAGAGCGCGATCGCGTAGCCAACGCCGAAGGTACCTTCGTGGCTCAAAAGCTGTGGCTCTACAGCGAGTCCGTCGAGGGCGCCGGCCATCACCTGAAAACTGCGCAGGCCGCACTCTGCTGCGCGTTCGCAGAGCGCGGGATCGATGGTGAGAAATTCAAGAAAATCGCCGCTGGCCATGGTGCGGGTGACGGTGTCGTCAAACTGTGGTCCCTCTGGCGCATAGCCGTAAGGACCGTCGGCTTTGAGCTTGTGCGAGAGATCGCCGCTGGCGAGAAAAACGGCGCGGCGGCCGAGCGCGTTCACTGCGTCCTGCACACATTTGCCGAGGCGGTAGTGGTCGAGCGGCGAAAAGCCAGAAAGTCCCATGCGCACAATCGGACAACGCACGCCGGCTTTGCGAAAATAGTAGAGCGGGATGAGCACGCCGTGATCCAGCTCGGGATCGCGTTGCCCCAATGTGCCGGCGTGGAGCCCTTCAGATTCAGCGCGGCGGATGATCTCTTCGCGCAGCAATGTGTCGTAGCTGGCCTGGATGCGTACCTCTGGCGCGCCAAAGCGGCCCATGTCGCCGACTGCGCCGTCTCCAGGCGCGATGTGGAAATAATCGCGGTAGAGGATCGTGTGCGGCGAGCTGACGATGATCACATCCGGCTGCCAGGCAGCGACGGTTTCTGCAGCGGTGCGCATGGCGCGGTCGGTGGCGGCGATCTCGCGCTCACGGCCGCCGCCGACTTCCGGCAGCAGCACCGGTGGATGAGGGGTTATGATAGCGCCAAGCATGGACATGGTCCAACACTCCTTTCAATGTTGAGAATGGTTCGTTTGTTTTAGTATAGCACATTGCATTTCATTTTGCGAAAAATTGTCAGAAATGGAAAGCGCGCTTGATATTTTCGGCGCCGGCTGGTATACTGAACCCATAGATGGAAAGCGTGCTTTACATTTTCGCAGGAGGTGAACGCCGATGAAAAATCGACTGGAAGAGATTCGCAAGGCGCGCGGTTTGCGCCAGGAGGAGTTGGCGCGCGAGCTTTCGGTGTCGCGTCAGACGATCAGCTCCCTGGAGAAGGGGCGTTACAATCCGTCGATCCTGCTGGCGTTCAAGATTGCTCGCTATTTTGGACTGATGATCGAAGAGATTTTCATTTACGAGGAGGAGGAAGAACCATGACCACTGGGAGAAAAAGAAAATCCATTGCGTTCACGATCGGCGGCATTGCACTGGTGATCGCAGGATTTGTGCTGTTGAAATTTTTCCCTGCTGACGAAGGGGTGATGGAGGTGTTGCCGTATTACTTCATGGGCATCGGCTGCGGAGCATTTGGCTGGGGTGCTGGCGAGCTTCTGCGGGCGCGGGCGCTGCGGGGAAATCCGGAGCTGGCGTTCGAGCTGGAGGTAGAGCGCACGGATGAGCGGCGCATTTTCATCGCCAACGCTGCGAAGGCGCGCGCCTATGATGTGATGAGCTATCTTTTCGCGGCGCTGATCATCTGCTTCGGCCTGATGCAGGTGGAGCTGGTGGTGCTGTTGATGCTCATCGCTGCCTTTCTTTTTGTCGAAGGTGTGGCGATCTATCAGATGGTGAAGCTGGAAAAGAAGCTCTGAGCCGACGCGTGATGAAAATAGGGCTTTCGTATGTTTTGACATTGTGTTAGAATAATCTCATGGCCTGCTGAAGCAGACGCGCGGGGAACGAATTCTCCGGTCCACACGGACGAAGAGTTTATAAACGACATTCAGACAGAAGTCTGTTGCAAGAGTCAGAAGACCTGCAGCAGACTTTTTTTGCGCGAGAAAGCGATCGTTCACGACGATGAAAGGAGGCACCATGCGAAGACTCATCATTCAGCGCCTGCTGGCGCTGGTTCCGATCTTGTTCGGGATTACCTTTCTTTCTTTTGCGCTGATGCATCTCGCCGGCGGCGATGCGGTGTTGGCGCGCGTGGATGCGTCGGGGGTGCAGCTGTCTGCGGAAGCGCTCGCCGCTGAGCGCGCGAGGCTGGGGCTGGATAAGCCGTTTCTGGTGCAGTATTTGATCTGGCTGGAAGGATTTCTGCGCGGAGATCTGGGCGTGAGTTATGTGTCTGGCGCGGATGTGTTCGCGACGTTTCTGTCGAAGCTGCCGGCGACGCTGCTGCTTGCGGCGATGTCGATGCTGCTGACGCTGGTGATCTCAATTCCGCTCGGGATTCTCGCTGCCGTGCGACAGAATCGCGCGACGGATTTTATTATCCGCGCAGCGAGCTTTGTCGGCAACAGTCTGCCAAATTTTTTCGTGGCGCTGGTGCTGATGATGCTGTTTTCCATCCACATTCCGCTCTTTCCGGTGATCGCTGAGGGAACAAGTCTAGCGAGCGCGGTGCTGCCAACGCTGACGCTGGCGATCGCGATGTCGTCGCGGTATTTGCGCCAGGTGCGCGCGGCGGTGCTGGAGGAGTTGAGCAAGGCGTATGTGCTCGGCGCCAGAGCGCGGGGCATTCCTTTTCGCACGACGCTGGTAAAAAGCGTGCTGCGCGCGGCGCTGTCGACGATCGTGACGCTGCTGGCGCTGTCTTGCGGCAGCTTGCTGGGCGGCACGGCGGTTGTTGAAACGATCTTCATGTGGGATGGCGTCGGCAAGCTGGCGGTGGACGCAGTGAGCATGCGCGATTATCCGATGATCCAGGCTTATGTGGTGTGGATGGCGCTGATCTATGTGCTCATCAATCTGCTCACGGACCTGCTGCAGCCTGTTATCGATCCGCGGCTGCGCGAAGGAGGTGCGGGCGATGAGCGTTGAATTTTCGCGACCAGCGCGCAGCCAAAGGCGGCTCGCTGTCTTTGCAGCGTTGGTGGGGATGCTGCTTGTGGCGACGGTGTTTGCGGCGCAGATCTGTCCCTACGATCCCTACGCGCAGGATCTCGCGCATGCGCTGGAAGCGCCGAGCTGGGCACATCCCTTTGGCACGGACCGCTTCGGCCGCGATCTGCTCTCGCGGGTGATCGTCGGCGCGCAGACGAGCATTTTTTCGGCGCTGGTGCTGGTAGCGGTGATCGCTATTTGCGGTACGCTGGTCGGTGTACTCTGCGCGATCTGCGGCGGCGTGATCGATGCGCTTTTCATGCGTATTGCAGACGTTTGTCTGGCTTTTCCGGGAATCGTTTTCGCGCTTGCGCTTGCGGCGGTGATCGATGGCGGCATCTGGGGCGCTGTGCTGGCGCTGGCTGTGGTGAGCTGGCCGAAATACGCCCGCCTTGCGCGCAGCCAAACGCGGACGCTCCTCGGCGTAGATTTCATCGCTGCAGCTCGGCTTGCAGGAAATACAACGGCTGGCCTTGTGTGGCGCCATATTCTGCCGAACATTGGCGGGCAGATCCTTGTCACAGCGGTGCTCGACATCGGCACGATGATGATGGAGCTTGCGGCGTTGTCGTTTCTTGGTCTCGACGCTGAGCCGCCGACGGCGGAATGGGGCAGCATGATGAGTGCCGGGCGCAGTCTGCTCTGGGTGTATTCCTGGGTGGTGCTGACGCCGGGGATCGGCATTTTTGTCGCTGTGGCGCTGTTCAATCTTTTCGGCGATGCGCTGCGCGACGCGCTCGATCCACGCGACAGGGGGACTCTGCGATGAAAAAATCTCGTTTATTTTTGCTGCTGGCGCTGTTTGCGCTGGCGCTCGGCCTTTGCGGCTGTGCAGCGGAAGAGGAGGCGACGCAGCAGACGCAAGGCAAGACCTTCGTTTTTGGCGACACCACCTTCAACGCTGAAAATGGCGAGCCGGACATCAATCCGCACCGCGACAACAGCGGCTGGGCCTGCATTCGCTACGGCGTTGGCGAGACGCTGTTCCGTTTCACAGACGAGATGCAGCTGGAGCCCTGGCTGGCGGAAACGATCGCGCAGGAGGATGCGCTGACCTGGCGCATCACGCTGCGTGAAGGCATTCGCTTTTCGAGCGGACGCGCCCTCGATGCGCAGGCTGCGAAGGAGTGTCTCGACGCGCTTGTGCAGACGCACGCACGCGCTGCTGGCGATCTGCACATCGCTGCGATCACAGCAGAGGGACAGACCCTCACGATCCGCACAGAGATTCCCGTGCCGGCACTGCCGAATTTTCTCGCCGATCCCTATGCCTGTATCATTGATATGGACGCTGGCGTCGGCGAGGATGGCATCGCCATTGGTACTGGTCCTTATAAAGCGGTGGCGCTCGTCACAGACAGTCGGCTGGAGCTTGCGCCCAACAGCGATTACTGGAACGGCACGCCCAAGCTCGATCACATCACTGTGCGCACCATTTCCGACGGCGATACGCTGACCATGGCGCTGCGATCTGGTGAGATCGACGCTGCCTACGGCATGCCGTATGTCAGCTATCTGCTGTTTGAAAACGGCGACTATCGTTTAACAAGCTGCGCCACAAGCCGCACGTTTTTTGCGGCGATGAATTTCGACAGCCCGGTCACCAGCGATCCAGCTGTGCGCCAGGCCATTGCTCTCGGCATTGATAAAGAGGGCTTTGCGGAGGCGCTGATGGCTGGCAACGGCGAGGCTGCTGCAGGCGCGTTTCCGGCGAATTTCAGCTTTGGTGGCGACGCTGTTCAGGCAGAAAGCTATGATCCAGCCGCCGCTGCTGCGCTGCTTGAAAGCGCTGGCTGGATCGACAGCGATGGCGACGGTGTGCGCGAAAAAGATGGGCAGCAGCTCGTGCTGCGCTGGCTCACCTACCCGAGCCGACAGGAGCTGCCGTTGCTCGCTGAATCTGCTCAGGCGACGCTGGGCGCCATCGGCTTCGATGTCGAGATCCAGAGCACACCGGATCACAACCGCATCCGCGCCGACCGCAGCGCCTGGGACATTTACGCCAGCGCCATGGTCACAGCGCCGACCGGCGATCCAGAGTATTTTTTTGCGTACCATTGTCTCGACAGTTCGTCGAACAACGACGGCGCCTATCACAGCGCGCAGCTGGAAACGCTGGCGGCTGCCCTTTCGCAGACATTTGACACAGAGGCGCGCAGCGCGCTCGCCGTGGAAATGCAGCAGGTCCTGTTGGACGACAATGCGTTTGTCTTCTGCGCCCATCTGCGCATGAGCATGATCGCCAAAGACAGCGTCACAGGACTCATTGCGCATTCGTGCGATTATTATGAGATCAGCGCCGCGCTTGATAAGACAGAATAAGGAGGTGGAGAGATGGCTCTTCTGAGCGTCGACGGGCTATCCGTCGCTTATGGCAGCCAGCCTGCGCTGGAGCAGGTGTCGTTTAACCTCGCGCCGGGCGAGATCCTTGGCGTCGTTGGCGGGTCCGGCAGCGGCAAGAGCACACTTTTGCGCGCCATTGCCGGCCTGCTCGCGGGAAATGCGCGCATCACCAGCGGTCGCATTTCTTTTCAGGGAGCGGCACTGAGTGAGCATGCGCTGTGCGCGCTGCGCGGAAATGCCATCGGCATGATCTTTCAGGATCCGGCGGCCTCATTCTGTCCCGTGCGCACCATTGGCGATCAGCTGCATGAAACCCTAAACGCGCGGCATCCCTGCTCACGTGCTGAGAGCGATGCTGCCGCCGCTGCGCTCTTCACACAACTCGGCCTCGCCGCGCCGGAAAAACTTTTGTCTAGCTATCCCTTTGCGCTCTCTGGTGGCATGAGTCAGCGCGTCGCGCTCGCCATCGCCATGCTCTTGAACCCCGCGATGCTTCTCGCCGACGAACCCACCAGCGCCCTCGATATGATCAGCCAGCGCCAGGTGCTGGACGCGCTTTCTTTTCTGCGACAGAAAAATGGCAGCGCCATTGTCCTCGTTACCCACAACATTGGCGTTTGCGAGCGGCTCGCTGATCAGGTGATCGTGCTCCAGTCCGGCAGGATCGTCGAAGCCGGGCCGACGGCGCAGGTTTTCTCTTCGCCGCAGGCAGCGTACACTAAAAAACTGCTTGCAGCAGTGCCGCGATTAAGGAGAAAATGAGATGACCAAACCATTGTTGGAAGTGCGGGGGCTCAGCGTGCGTTTTTCGCGCGGCGCGACCACGTTCAACGCTGTTGACAGTGTACATTTTTCTCTGGCGCGCCACGAAACCCTCGGCGTCGTCGGCGGCTCCGGCAGCGGGAAGAGCACCCTGGCCCGCGCCATTTTGCAGCTCGTTCCGAAATGTGCCGGCACGATCCGCTTCGATGGGCAGGAGATCGGCGCGCTCCGCGGATGCGCCCTGCGCGCGTATTATAGGCAGGTGCAAATGGTTTTTCAGCAGCCAGCCGCCTCGTTTGATCCGCGGCGCACTCTTGGCGACGGCATCGGCGAAAGCCTGCGCACAAACGGCTGCACGCGTCGCGAGCGAGAAGCGCGCGTGGCAGACCTTCTCGTCCAGTGCGGACTCGCGCCAGAGATCGCTCGACGCTATCCCCACGAAGTCAGCGGCGGTCAGTGTCAACGCGCTGCGATCGCCCGTGCCCTCGCCATCCAGCCACAGCTGCTCATCTGCGACGAAGCCACCAGCGCCCTCGATGTCACCGTGCAGAAGCAGATCCTCGAGCTGCTCGCTGATCTGCGCCGGCAGACCGGCCTCGCCATTCTCTTTATCAGCCACGACCTCGCCCTCGTGCAGGAGTTTTGCGACCGCGCCCTCGTCATGCACAACGGCCGCATCGTCGAACAGGGAACGCCCGACGCCATCATCCAGCAGCCACAGCATCCGTACACGCAAGCGCTCATTGACGCAGCGTTGTAGGGAAGCGCAGTCGGTGATCCATTGTCGGCTGTTTTTTCTTGACGAAGGAAAATGGCGTTGGCATAATGAAAATAGCACGTGTATTTTTCTCAGGAGAGGAGCTACAAAAGATGACGACTTTGCTCAAAAAACTTTGCCTGGCGACGGTTGGCGCTGTTGCTGGCGCGGCGCTCTGGTTTCGCCTGCCGTATTCGCCGCTCAAGAAAACATTCGTTGACGACGTGGCGCTGGCGAAGGCGCGTCAGCCAGAAATGACCGGCGCTTTCACGCGCCAGGATCTGGAAAATCTGCCGGAACTTTTGCAGCGCTATCTCATTCACTGCGGCTACCTCGACATGCCGAAAATGCGCTGGATGACCATGCGCTATGAGGACGTTGAATTTTTACAGAGCGTGGATGGTCCGGCGCTCACCATCGACTACACCCAGCTCAACATCGCTGCCGAGCCTGCGCGTCTGGCGCTTGTCGAAAGCAGCCTCTACGGCATTCCTTTTCAGGGCTACGATTATTATCAGGATGGTGTCGGCGGCATGAAAGGAGTCATCGGAAAAATTGTCGCGCTGTTCGATCAGCGCGGCGCAGAGATGGATCGCTCCGCTCTCGTCACCTATCTGGCGGAAATTCTCTTTCTGCCAAGCGCGCTGTTGAACGACGACATTCATTTTGCAGAGATTGGCGCTGGTCAGCTCCGCGCCACCATCACCGCCTTCGGCCAGACCGTGAGCGGCGTATTCACCTTCAACAACAAGGCCGAGATGATCCGCTTTACCACAAACGACCGCAGCCTCTCGAATGATGACGGCAGCACGACGAAAACGCCGTGGGTAGCCACCTGCGGCGATTACCAGCACGCAGAAAATGGCTGCCTTCAGCCAACCACATTCAAAGCCACCTGGCAGCTACCCGACGGTGATTTTACTTATTTCGACGGAAAGATCAAAGCCATCACCTACAACGAGTGAGCAAGGCAACAGCGCGTTGCTTTTCAGCGCATACTGCGCATGATACAATGGGCGTGAGGTGATAGCCATGGAAACAAAAGATATTTTATTAGAATTGCGCAGCCGGCATGAACTTTCGCAGGAAGCTCTCGCTGAAAAACTCCATGTGACGCGACAAGCTGTTTCGCGTTGGGAAAATGGTGAGACTGTGCCGAATATTGACACGCTAAAAGTACTTTCCAAACTTTACGATGTCTCGATCAATACCCTGCTCGGCAGCCCGCGACAGCTCATCTGTCAATGCTGCGGCATGCCGCTGGAGGATGGAACCATGAGCCGCGAGCCCGATGGCAGCATCAATGAAAGCTACTGCAAATGGTGCTACGCCGATGGCCAGTTCGCCTATGACAGCATCGACCAGCTCATCGATTTTCTCGCAGACCACATGGCTAGTGACACTTGGCCGCCAGAAAAAGTCCGTGCTTATCTCGAAGAGCTATTGCCAAAGCTTGAACATTGGCAATGAAAAAAGATCAGGAACGTTCGTCCGTAACGTTGCCTGATCTTTTTTCGTTTGTAATGTATTGAATTTATATGTAGATATAGTGTATAATAAATGTACGTAAGGCTTGGCTAACTTTTTGTGGCTTTCGTCAAAGGCCGTAGAACCTTTATGATATCTGTGTGCATTTGTTTGTGAAAATTTAATCCTAGGAGGAAAAAGAATGGCGTTTACAGATAATTTTGGGAAGCCCAATGGGTTTATTGGATGTATGATGCTTTGGGGGATGAATATGGGGCATTCTCCGTTGTCAAAGTGGGGATTTACTCTATTTGATATTCCTCAAGAAGGTAGGATTGTGGATATTGGCTGTGGTGGTGGATATAACGTTCGAAATCTGATCAAAAAATCTGCTCTTGGTAGAGTGTATGGTGTTGACATTTCAGAAGCCAGTGTAAATATATCGAAATTGTTTAATAGGAAATATCTTGGAAAAAGATGTGAGATCTTTCAGGCAGGTGCAGAATGTCTTCCGTTCAAAGATAATACCATTGATCTTGTTACGGCATTTGAAACCGTCTATTTTTGGCGTGATTTGGAGAAGTGTTTTATTGAAGTGTATCGGACGCTGAAGATAAATGGAAGATTTGCTGTTATCAACGATCCTGGTGATCCGAACAAACATTGGGAAAAGATGATACCAAACATGGAGCCATTGAAAGCTGAAGATGTTAGAAAAGTTATGATGTCCGCAGGCTTTGTAGATGTAAAAATATCGAGAAAAAAGAACATGTTCTGTGTTGTCGGCCATAAGAAATGAAAAATAACGACAATAATTAGCAACAAGATCGTGTGAATATGATCCATTGAAAGATTATGGACAGTACAGTTTATCAAAATATGAAAAAAGATCAGGAACGTTCGTCTGGAACGTTGCCTGATCTTTTTTTGTTGATCTGCGATGTGTCAGTTCTTCTTGAAATCGACCAACACCTGCCGTTTTCCGTAGCGTTTGCCACCGGTGCGTTGGATATAGCCTTTATTTTGCAGAGCGATCATGGTGCGTTTGATGGTTCGCAACGATCTGCCGGTCTTTTCCTGCAATTCTCGTTGGGTGAATCCCGGGTGCTCTGCGAGGAGGCGGAGCAGAGCCAATTCTTCTAATGTACATTCAAAAGTGCCATGTTGGCACTTTGGAATATGATCGGTGGCACTTTAGGCGGCGGTGGATTGTTGCCAGTCATCAAAATCAATATGAAGATAGCGATTTTTCAGTTCATGGTCTGTGCCGAGAAGGAGATTTTCGAAAAATTGCTCTAAAAAATTCGTGGTGGCGTGAATATTATTCTGCAGGTCGTTGTAGTTGGCGCGCACGAGAGCGTTGCGAAAATACCAGGAATGGTTTTTGAATACTTCATTATCGATCGAAAGTCCGAAGGCTTTCATATATTTGAGGATGAAGACGGCGGTCGTGCGGGTATTTCCCTCGCAAAATGGATGGATCTGCCAGATGCCGGATGTGAAGGAAGCCAGGTGTTGAATGATCTCCTCCAATGTCAGGCTGCCGTAGGAAAAAACGCGTTCTTTCTCGAAATCGTAATCCAGTGTGTCGCGAATACTTTGCCATGGTGCGTAGACAACAGATTTTCCGTTCAGCACCCACTCGGCCTTGCTGATGTTGTAGGTGCGCCACATTCCGGCATGATCGATGATGCCGGTGAACAGACGCTTGTGGATGTTTTGAAATTCGACTGGCGAAAATTGGAAGGTATTTTCGCCTAGAAGTTCGGTGATTCTGGAGGAAACGATATCTGCTTCGGCGGTGTCATTTTCAAAATACTGGCGCTGGTCTGCGGCCTCGTAATACGAGGCGATCCGGCGCTGGGCTTCTTTGATGTCGATCTTGCCTTCGATGTGATCTTTTGCGGTCGCGAGCAGATAATCAGAGGTTTCAAGCCCGTCGACCTGCTGGAGACCGATCGCGATCTGCCAGGATTCACTTTTTTCTGCCTGCGCTGGCTCTCCCTGGCGGATATATTCGCCAAGATCAAGCTGCCATTTTTTTTCGTTTGCCATCGTCCACACCTCCATGAACATAAATTGTGTATGAATTTATTCTAGCATTTTCTGTCAAAAATGGTCAACGCAAAACAGGAACGTTCGCGATGGAACGTTCCTGTTTGCTTTTTCTCAGCGATCACATATTCTTGAAATCAACGAGCTCGGTGTTGTGCTGGTTGTAGTTGGAGGTGATGCTGTCGATGAGGGCGCCGGCTGTGTCGATGGCGGTCATGGTTGGGATGCCGAGGGTGACAGCTTTGCGGCGGAAGATAACGGAGTCGCGCTGTGGGTCGCGGCCTTTCTTGGAGGTGGAGATGATGTAGTCGACGCGGCCGCTTTCGATGAGGTCGGCAGCGTTGAAGCCTTCGCTTTCGTAGATCTTGTTGAGCTCGACGACGTCGATGTTTGGATCTGCGGCTTCGATGGCGTGGGCAGTGCCTTTGGTTGCGTAGACTTCGAAGCCCTGGTAGTAGAACTTCTTGGCGATGTCGGCGATCTCGTCTTTATCCTGGTCGCGGACGGAGATGAAGACGCCGCCTTCGCGCTTGATGGAGTAGCCGGCTGCGACGAGGCCTTTGTAGAGGGCTTCGAGGAAGGTTTCGCCGATGCCCAGAACTTCGCCGGTGGATTTCATTTCTGGCCCGAGCTGAGTGTCGACGTTGGCGAGCTTCTCGAAGGAGAAGACTGGCACTTTCACGGCGATGTATTTGCTGGTTGGATAGATGCCGGTGCCGTAGCCGAGATCGACGAGCTGTTCACCGAAGCTGACGCGGGTGGCGAGATCGATCATTGGCACGCCGGTGACCTTGCTGATGTATGGCACGGTGCGGCTGGCGCGAGGGTTGACCTCGATGACATAGAGGTCGGCGCCGTGAACGATGTACTGGATGTTGACGAGGCCGAGCGCGCCGAGACCGCGGCAGAGGGCCTTGGTGTGGTTGATGATCTTTTCTTCCATGCGCTTGGTGATGTGTGGCGCTGGATAGATGGCGATGGAGTCGCCGGAGTGGATGCCGGTGCGCTCGATGTGTTCGAGGATGCCAGGGATGAGGACGTCTTCGCCGTCGGTGATGGCGTCGATCTCGATCTCGATGCCGTTGAGATACTTGTCGATGAGGATCGGATTTTCGGCTTCGCCGGCTGCGATGATGACTTTCATATATTCCTGAATGTCGTCGTCGCCGAAGGCGATGATCATGTTCTGGCCGCCGAGCACGTAGCTTGGGCGCATGAGCACTGGATAGCCGATCTCGTTGGCGACGCGCAGCGCTTCCTCTTCGGTGAAGACGGTGTGGCCGGCTGGGCGCTTGATCTTGAGCTTCGAGAGCAGATCGTCGAAGCGTTCGCGGTCTTCGGCGGCGTCGATCCCGTCGTTGGAAGTGCCGATGATCTTGACGCCGTAAGCGGCGAGGTCAGCGGTGAGCTTGATGGCTGTCTGGCCGCCGTAAGCGACGACGACGCCGACTGGCTGCTCGAGATCGATGATCGGCTTGACGTCTTCCCAGGTGACTGGCTCAAAATAGAGGCGGTCGGCGGTGTCGAAGTCGGTGGAAACGGTTTCCGGGTTGTTGTTGATGATGATGACTTCGTAGCCGAGCTCCTTCAGTGCCCAGACGGAGTGGACGCTGGAATAGTCGAACTCGATGCCCTGGCCGATGCGGATCGGGCCGGAGCCGAAAACGATGACGCGCTTTTTGGTGGATTTTTCGATGGATTCAAGGGCTTCGTTTTCTGCGCCTTCCTCCGGCGTGTTAAAGACGGAGTAGAAGTATGGCGTCTCGGCGGAAAATTCACCGGCGCAGGTGTCGACCATTTTGTAGATCGGTGGGATGTGCGCTGGCAGTTCATGGCCGTTGAGACGTTCCATGATCTTGTCGGTGAAGCCGAGTTTTTTGCCGTGGATGTATTCTTCTTCGGAGAGTGGCGCGCGATTGTCGACGAGGCGATGCTCAAAGTCGGCGATGTGGCAGAGCTTGGCGAGGAACCACTCGTCGATCATGGTGAGAGCGTGCATTTCATCGATGCTCATGCCGCGGTAGAGCCCTTCGTAAACAGCGAAAAGGCGCAGGTCGGTGGCGCGGGACATGAGTGGCTTGAGCTCGTCCAGGCTCATATCGGCGAAATCTGGATAGCGCAGGGTGTCCTGCTTGATCTCAGCGCCGCGCACAGCTTTCATGAGGCCCATTTCGAAGCTGTCGGCGATGGACATGACTTCGCCGGTGGCTTTCATCTGGGTGCCGAGGTCGCGCTTAGCGTAGACGAATTTATCAAACGGCCATTTTGGGAACTTGACGGCGACGTAGTCGAGGGCTGGCTCGAAGGACGCGAAGGTTTTACCAGTGACGACGTTTGGAATCTCGTCGAGGGTGTAGCCGAGGGCGATCTTTGTGGCGATCTTGGCGATCGGATAGCCGGTGGCTTTGGAGGCCAGAGCGGAAGAGCGGGAAACGCGTGGGTTGACTTCGATGACAGCGTATTCAAAGCTCTCCGGATGCAGCGCAAACTGCACATTGCAGCCGCCTTCGACGCCGAGGGAGTTGATAATGTTCAGCGCAGCGGAGCGCAGCATCTGGTATTCCTTGTCAGCGAGGGTGACGGCTGGTGCGATGACGATGGAGTCGCCAGTGTGAACGCCGACAGGGTCGAAGTTTTCCATGGAGCAGACGGTGATGGCGTTGCCCTTGGCGTCGCGGATGACTTCGAATTCGATCTCTTTCCAGCCGCTGATGCATTTTTCAACGAGGATCTGGTGGATCGGCGAAGCCTGGAGGCCGTTGTGGGCGATCTGGTTCAGCGCTTCCGCGTCGTCGCAGATGCCGCCGCCGGAGCCACCGAGGGTGAAGGCTGGACGCACGATGACAGGATAGCCGATCTCGTCGGCGTACTGCAGCGCACTGACAACGTCGGTGACGACTTTGGAGGCGATGGTTGGCTGGCCGATGGCGTCCATCGTGTCTTTGAACATCTGGCGGTCTTCGGCTTTGTCGATGGTTTCCGGATTTGCGCCGAGGAGCTTGACGTTATGACGCGCGAGGAATCCTTCCTTGGCGAGCTGCATGGAAAGGGTGAGCCCGGTCTGGCCGCCGAGGGTGGAAAGGATGGCGTCTGGGCGTTCTTTCTTGATGACGCGCTTGACCGTCTCCAGGGTCAGCGGCTCGATGTAGATGTGGTTGGCCATGGCTTCGTCGGTCATGATGGTAGCCGGATTGGAGTTGATGAGAACGATGTCGATGTTGTTCTCCTTGAGGGCTTGGCAGGCCTGGGTGCCGGCGTAGTCAAATTCTGCTGCCTGGCCGATGACGATCGGGCCGGAGCCGATGACGAGTACTTTTTTGATCTCTGGATTGAGTGGCATAGCTTATTTTACCTCCATCATGTCAAAGAATCGGTCGAAAAGGAATTCGGTGTCTTTTGGTCCGCCGCAGGCTTCTGGATGATACTGCACGCTGAAGGTTGGCTCGCCGATATAGTCGATGCCTTCGCAGGTGCCGTCGTTGGAATTGATGAAGCGCTTTGTGGCGACACCTGGATCGATGGTGTCGTTATCGACGGCGTAGCCGTGGTTCTGGCTGGTGATGAAGATGCGGTCGGTGACGAGATCACGCACTGGCTGGTTGGCGCCGCGGTGACCGTATTTGAGCTTGAAGGTAGAAAATCCGTGGGCCAGCGCGAGCAGCTGGTGACCAAGGCAGATGCCGAAGGTTGGCAGCTTGTCGGCCTGGAGCTTTTTCAGCTCAGCGATGACGTTCTGCGCTTCCTCAGGATCGCCAGGGCCGTTGGAGAGCATGAGAGCGTCTGGCTCCTGCGCGAGGATCTCTTCGCGGGTGCTTTCAGCTGGCATGCGGATGACGGTGGCGCCGCGGCGGGAAAGCTCGCGTTCGATGTTGTCCTTGGCGCCGAAATCCCAGAGCACGATGCGTGGGCCCTTTTCGGCAGCTGGTACGACCTTGATGCTGTCGGTGGTCACAGATGGCACAGCCTCACGGATGGCGAAATCAGCGAGGCCGTCGGCGACGGCTTTTTCCGGATCGGTAGTAAGAACTGCGTTCATGACGCCGTGTTCGCGGATGCGCTTGGTGAGGGCGCGGGTGTCGATGCCGTAGAGGCCGACGACGCCCTGACTTTTCAGGTAAGCGTCGAGGCTGGAGCTGCCGCGGAAGTTGGATGGCAGATCGCATGGATCCTTGACGATGTAGCCGCGCAGAGCTGGCGCCTGAGATTCAAAATCTTCAGGGATGATGCCGACATTGCCGATGAGCGGGAAGGTCTGGAGAACGATCTGACCGTAGTAGCTTGGGTCGGTCAGGGTTTCCAGGTAGCCGGTCATGGCGGTGGTGAAGACGAGTTCGGCCACGACGGTGCCTTCGGCGCCGAAAGATTTTCCCTGGAGAACGGTGCCGTCTTCGAGGCAGAGGTAAGCTTTTTTACTCAAATGATTCGCGCTCCTTTATTCATTGTTATTCACTGTTGCTTAATTTTTTTCATCCTTCCAATTATATAGCAAAGCGCGCACTTTGCAAATAAAATTTTTCGCTGGCGAGGTGTTTTTTCGCGAAAATCTCAGCCGACGCCGAAATCTGTGTTGTTGAGCAGCACGTCGACGCGGGGATCATCTTTGACAGCGGGATAAATGGACTCCATGAATAATTTTACAACGTCGTCGCTGCGTTTGACTGCGGTGCCGTTGTCGACCATGATGTTGATGCAGATGCGTTTGAAGTGAGCGAGACCGACTTCGACGTCGCGCTCCATCTGCGCGAGGCTTTCGCCGTCGACGCCGAAAAGCAGACAGCATTCGTCGAAATACTCAGCGAGCTCCGCAGGCGTGGTTTCCGGCGGGATGCCCTTGTCGAAAACGCGCTCGCGAAAATCGCCGTCGAAAGTTTCGACGCCGCCCTTGACGCGCAGCGCGATGCCGTGCGCAGCGAGACGGGCGCGAAACGGCGCGATCTGCGCGCGATCCTGCCAGTGGCATTCGACGTGCAGACGCTGGATGTTTTTTTCCTCGCAGATGCGCACGATCTCGGCGAGGGTGTTTTCGCTGAGATCTGAGAAGCTGCCGGAATTGATCACCTCAAGCACGCCGGTAATGCCTGCGACGCGCGAAAGCACGTCGAAATTGAGCCGATCGTTGGCGGCCTGGTCGTGGGAAAAATCGAGGTGGTAGTTACAGAATCTGCAGCGCCGCCAGCGGCAGCCGCTGCCGCGCAGGAGCACGATCTCCCGCGGATTTTTATCTTTGATGAAGCTGTAGCGCTCGGATGGATGTGGGTCTGACATGTTCTGACCTCCCGGTGAATGGATTTTCTCTGGTCACTATAGCAAAAACTGGCTGCAAGACGCAAGCTGTTGAGGGGAAATTGAAAATTTTCGATGACGATTCGCGCAATTTATGGTATATTAATAGAAACTTACCTTATTAATTCACACGAGAATTAATTCAGGATAGATTTAGGAGGAAGAAATTATGAAACTTAGAAACTTAGTGTTCGGCGCCGCTGTGGCTGGCGCAGGTGTTGCTGCTTATCAGAACCGCGACATGCTGAATGCAGCACTGCAGCTGGAAAAGGTACACGGCGATCTTTTCACCCGCATTGAAAACACGGCTGGAAACAAGGTGCAGTATCTGAGCAAGAACGACAACCAGTCGGAAGAACTCTTCAAGGACTGGGTTGTTTACAACGGCTGGAAACCAGCAGAAAGCATCGGCGAAGGCTATTTCTTCATCAACGACGAAGGCCAGACGCTGACCATCGAACGTGAAGCAGTCGCTGCTGGTCGTTACATTCTCTGGACGGCATCGGCAGCCATCGAATAACAGCGAAACGGAGCGAACCATGAGCACTTTATTACCGACTGAGGAAAAGCGATTTGTCATTGTCACTGGGCTTTCAGGCGCAGGCAAAAGCTCTGCCTGCAATTATTTTGAAGACATGGGCTATTTCTGCGTCGACAATCTGCCGGCGCCGCTGATCACGCGTCTGGCAGAGCTGGTGGTGCAGACGGAAAATAACATCCACAAGATCTGCCTGGTCATCGACATGCGCGGCGGCCAGTTTATCCAGGCGATTGACGCGGAGCTGGAAAAGCTCCAGGAAATGGGCATTGATTACACGATCCTTTATCTCGAAGCGAGCAATGAAGTGCTGGTCAATCGTTTCAAAGAAACAAGACGTCAGCATCCTCTCAGCGAGGATGGTTCCATCCTCAGCGGCATCGAGCGTGAGCGCGCGGCGCTGGCGCGTATTCGCGACATTGCGTCGATCACGCTCGATACCTCTGAATTGTCCAAGAGCGAGCTGAAGAGCGCGCTCTTAAAGCTATGGGAATCGGAGAAGGAGGACATGCAGGTCAATATCCAGTCCTTCGGCTACAAAAACGGAATCCCGATCGATGCGGACATTGTGATGGATGTGCGTTTTCTCAAAAATCCTTTCTACGAGCCTGCGCTGCGTCCGCTCACCGGGCGCGACCAGGCGGTGCGTGATTATGTGTTTGCGAGCGACGAGGCGAAGCATTTTCTCTCGAGCCTCTCGGGCCTGATGCGCGAGATCCTGCCGCAATACGCGGCGAGCGGGCGGCTCGACATCAACATTGCCATCGGCTGCACAGGCGGACAGCACCGCAGCATTTCTGTGGCGGTGGAGCTGGCGGAAAATCTCAAAAAAGCTGGCTACACAGTGAACCTCAAGCATCGCGACCACTGATTTTGATTGGAGAATCGTTCATTGAAATTGAGGCCTACTACACGGCGCTGGTATTCGCCGGGATTGGGGCTGAAACGCTGGGCTGCGCTTGCAGGTGTGGCGATCGCCCTGATCATCATTGGACTCTGGTCCATGGTCAATAACCAAACCGCAAAAAATCTGGTCGTATCCTTTGTCAATTTTTTACAGAGAAGCATTCCGGACCTGTCCGTAGGGCAAGGTCTTATTTGTGTTGCTCTGGGAATTGTCGCGGTGGCGTTTTCAGTAAGGCATTTCAGCGATCAATATTCAAAGATCACCAAGGGCCATTCGCAGCTCGACGCCTATCTGCAGGATGAGATGCTGGCTAGCGGGCCAAAGATCGTGGTGATCGGCGGCGGCACAGGGCTCTCGGTGATCCTCAAGGGGCTCAAGCACTACACGTCGAATCTCACAGCGGTGGTTTCCGTCGGCGACGACGGCGGCTCCAGCGGCCGACTGCGTCGCGAATTTGGCGGCATCCCAGTGGGGGATATCCGCTCCTGCATTGTGGCGCTGGCCGACGAAGAAGATGTCATGGAGCAGCTTTTCAACTATCGCTTTTCCCGCGGCGAAGGGCTCAAGGGCCACAGCCTCGGCAATCTGATGATGGTGGCGCTCACCAACATCAACGGCAATTTCCAGGAAGCGATCTCGAGCGTGGACCAGATCCTCCATCTTGGCGGACGTGTGCTGCCGGTGACGATGGAGCCGCTGGAGCTTCAGGCGGAGCTCGTGGATGGCACGATCCTCACCGGCGAATGCAACATCGGCGAAACAGAGGTGCAGATCGCCCATCTCATGGTCGATCCGCCGTATGCCGAGGTGCTGCCCGGCGTGCTGGAAGCGATCGACGCTGCCGATGCAGTGATCTTGGGGCCGGGGAGCCTGTACACCTCCGTCATTCCAAACCTCTGCGTGCACCAGATCGTCGACGCGATCAAGGACAGCAGCTGCAAAACCTTCTACATCTGCAACGTCACAGACCAGCCAGGCGAAACGACCGACTACACAGCGTCGGACCATCTGCAGGCGATCTATGACCACAGCTGCCCGGAAATGATCGATTACATGCTCGTCGACGACGGCAAGACCGAGCCGCAGGTGGAGCTGGCAGATATCCTGCTGCAGGCGAGTATGCGCGTGAAGGTGGATTATGAGCGGCTGGACAAGATGAACACCAAGATCATCGAGACCTCCCTCGTCAGCGAGAAAAACCCGTATCACCACGATTCCCGCAAGCTGGCCGAGGCCATTTTGCGCACGCTCTTTTCCGACAAGGAATTCAAGCTGCGCAAGGGACTCGTGCAGACGCACAAAATGGAGAAGCATTTTCACGAGATCAAGGAGGGGCGCCATTGAGTTTTTCCAACGATATCAAAAACGAGCTGCTGCGGCTGGAGCTCAGCGATGACAGCGAGCGCGTGTCGCTTCTGGCAGGACTGGTGCGCATGGATGGCACCATCCTCATCGCCGCGCATCGCGAGATCAGCCTGCAGCTGGTGAGCGAAAATGCCGCCGTGGCGCGGCTGGCGTTTTCCTGGCTCAAGGAGCTCTTCCATGTGGAGGCGACGGTGACGATACAGCGCCGCAACCGGCTCAAGAAAAACGTGCTCTATGTCGTCAACGTGCCAAGCCAGACGCGCATGCAGGCGCTGCTTTCGACGCTGGGCATGGTCGACCGCGAGGGCCTGCCGTTTCAGCCGGAGATCGCCGCAGAGTTGACCTCCAGCGACACGCTGCGCCGCGCTTATCTGCGTGGGGTGTTTCTGGGAAGCGGCTCGATGACCGATCCTCAGCGCAGCTACCATCTGGAGATCGTCACCCAGAGCGAGGAGTACGCCCAGAATCTGATCGCGCTGATCGAGAATTATAATATTTATCCGCGCATGAGCTACCGCAAGGAGAGCATCATCGTTTATCTCAAGGAAAGCGAGCAGATCAGCGATTTTCTCGCGCTCATCGGCGCATACGACGCCGTGATGCAGCTGGAGAACACGCGCATCCAGAAAAACATGCGCAACCAGGTGAACCGCCTTGTCAACTGCGAGACAGCGAACATGAACAAGAGCATCAACGCCGCCCAGCGGCAGATCCAGAGCATTCGCATTGTTGCCGAAAAAATGGGCCTGGAACGCCTGCCAGACAGCCTGCGCCAGGCCGCCGAAGCCAGACTGAACCATCCCGAGGAAAGCCTCAAGGATCTCGGCCAGCTCCTGGATCCTCCTGTGGGAAAATCCGGCATGAACCATCGCATGCGTCGGCTTGAGGAACTGGCGGAAGAGCTTTCGGAGAGGTAGGAGGGAGGAGGTAGCCGCGTCGCGGACCAGCTCGTAGTGCTCGCTGGCAGGTAGGAGGTTCGACTATTGCCGTGCAGAGGTTTCGCTTTTCTGTGAATCGATCGCTGAAAATCCACAATCGTTACGCAGTGCAGCAAGAAAACCCCCTACATTACCGACGCGAAGCTAGTCCTGTAAAGGATACCTGCCGGCAAGTGAAACGCGCCGGCCCCGCCACGCCCTTTGGGCGTAAGGGCTTACCTCCTACCTCGCAACGATGTACGCTTTACATACGACAAGAACGACAAAGGAGAAACAACTTGAAACGATCATGGATATTACTCGCGGCCGCCTGCGTCTGCGCGCTGATTTTCGCCGGCTGCTCGAGCGACACAGTCACAGAGAATACGCCGGAGGCTGTGGAAGAGATCACCATTACTAATGAAGAAAACGTGCCGACCAGCTACGACTGCATCGTCGTCGACGGCAGCCCGGAAGGGGTCACAGCAGCGATCTCTGCTGCGCGTAACGGCCTTTCGACACTCCTCATCTGCCAGGATGAAGCGCTCGGCGGACTCTATACCCTCGGCGAGCTCAATTACATCGACGTGCCTGAATCTCGCGATGGCACCGTGCTCGTGGAAGGCATCTACAAAGAATTTTACGACGCCGTCGGCGGCAGCGGCTTTGATGTGACCGTCGCCAAGAACACCTTCTACGAAATGGTACAGGCCGAGGACAACATCACCCTGCGCGTGCAGAGCAAATTCGTTGAGCCCGTCATGGAAGACCACGCCGTCACCGGCGTGACCGTGGAAGAAGACGGCGAGCGCGTGACCTACACAGCGCCCGTCGTCATCGACGCCACACCAGACGGCGATATCTGCGCAGCGGCTGGCTGCGACTACACCTTTGCCGGTGAGGACATCGGCGAGCGCGACCGCGAAATGGGCGTGACCCTCGTGTTCCGCCTTTCCGGCGTGGATTGGGAGAAAGTCAGCGAATTTGTGCAGACGCCTGAAGATGGCGAAAGCACTGCCGAAGGCGGCGTCAACGGCAACCTCGCCTGGGGCTACAGCACAGAAGGCTACGCCTACGAGCCAGAGGACGACGCCATGCGCCTGCGCGGGTTCAACATTGCGCGCCAGGCGAACGGCGACGTGCTCATCAATGCCCTCGTCATCTTTGACGTCGACGCCCTCGACGCCGAAAGCCGCGCCGAAGGCATCGCCCGCGGCCAGAAAGAACTGCCGCGCATCGTTGAGTATATGAACGAAAACTGCGTCGGCTTTGAAAAAGCCGAGCTCGCAGGCACCGCCGAGCAGCTTTACGTGCGCGAGACACGCCACATCCGCTGCGAAGATACACTGACCATCGACGACGTGCTCGAAAACCGCAGCCAGGAAGCAGCCATCGCCGTCTCGAATTATCCCGTCGACGTGCAGGCCACCAAGACCCAGACCTACGGCACCGTCGTCGGCTTCCCCGACCAGTATGAGATCGGCCTCGGCAGCCTCATTCCGCAGAACATCGACGGCCTCATGATCGTCGGCCGCGCCGCCGGCTACACCTCCATGGCCGCCGGCAGCGCGCGCATCGTGCCGACAGGCATGGCCTGCGCCCAGGCAGCCGGCGTTGCCGCGCGCGTTGCGCTGGAGGATGAGAACATCCGCGTGCTGCGCGATCTGCTCGCGTCCGACGCCGACATTGCCGAGATCCAGCAGCTGCTGCGTGATCAGGGCGCGCGTCTCGATCACACCGAAACCCACGAAGCCGTCATGGATCATTGGGCTTACGACGGCCTCAAGGTCATCCGCAGCATGGGCTTTGCCGACGGCGGCTACGACAACGACTATCGCCTCGACGAGACCGTCAGCGGCCCACGCTTTGCGAATATGATGAACACCGTCGTCAAAAAATCCGGCCTCGCTCTCGAGCCGCGCATCGCCGTGAACGAGGAGACCAACAACGAGGAAATGCTCACCGCCCTCGCCGAGAAAGTCGCTGCCCTCGACGGCAGCGCCGCGCCGGCAGATTTTGCTGCAAGCCGCCAGTTCCTCCAGGCGCGGGGCATCCTCGATGCCACCCTGGCTGAGAATTTCGCCGATCCTTCCGCCACCGCCGACGCCGCCAGCTGCTACATGCTCGCCGCGCGTCTCTACGAATATCTGCTGACCCTGCCAGGCGCCAGCGCCTATGAAGCAATAGACCGCCTCAGCTAAGGTAGGAGGGAGGAGGTAGCCCTGCGGGGCGAGTTCGTTCCACTCACTCGCAGGGAGGAGGTTTTTTGGTGCACCACATAACGATCGCTGAATTTCAGCGATCAGTTCACAGAGAAATGAATCCTCTGCACGCCAATAGCGGAACCTCCTACCTACTACCTGCGGACAAGCGTTAGCGCGTCCGCCTCGCGAAGCGAGCTACCTCCTACCTGATCGACTGAAAGGAGATAGAATGATCACAGAAAAAATCAAAAAAATCCGCTGGCTCGTCCTCATGCTGCAGGGCGCCATCATCGGCACCGGCGCCATTTTGCCCGGCGTCAGCGGCGGCGTGCTCTGCGTCGCCTTCGGCATTTACGAGCCAATGATGAATTTCCTCGAGCATCCCATCCGCACCTTCAAAAAACAGAGCGGCCTCTTCATCCCCATCATCATCGGCGGGCTCGTCGGCTTTGTGCTGTTGGCAAAGCTCGTCGAGATCTTCTTCAGCGCTTACGCCGCCATCGCCATGGCGCTTTTCAGCGGCCTGATCTGCGGCACCATGCCAAATCTTTTCAAGAACACCACCGAAAGCCACCCAACCAAAGGCTGGACAGGCTTCGTCATCAGCCTCGCCTTTTCCTTCGTGTTTTTCAGCGTCATGGAAAGCGGCATGGGTGCCAGTGGCCTCACGCCAAATTTTGGCTGGTATGTGTTCTGCGGCTTCATCTGGGGACTCTCCATGATCGTGCCCGGGCTCAGCTCCTCGTCGCTCCTGCTCTTCATGGGGCTCTACCAGCCAATGGCCGCCGGCATTGGCAATCTTGACATGGCCGTGTGCATCCCTCTCGGCATCGGCTTCATCATCACCGTGCTGCTCCTCGCGCGCGTCATGAACCGCCTGCTGGAAAATCACTACGCCATCGTCACCAAGCTCATCCTCGGCTTCGTTGTCAGTTCCATCATCATGATCCTGCCGACAGAATTCACCGGCGCCGTCGACGTTCTCATCAGCCTCGTCGCCTTCGTCGTCGGCTTCTGGTTCGCCCACTGGATGGACAATCTCAAGCTCGAAAGCGTCGTCGAAAATGAGTAATGAGCCGCTGCGCAGGCTCGCTCGCTGCGCTTGCGAGCAATGAGTAATGAGTAATGGAGGTTGGCTACCAGCGACCACGCCGCTAACGCGTCGGATCGCTGGTAGCCTTTTTGTTTGGAAGAAGTGCTTTACATTTTTTAAGCGAGAGCAGCTTGATCGGCTGCCGGCTACTGCCTGAGGGTTGAAACTCTGTAGAACGTCCAAAAATGATCAAACTATGCAAAACTGGCACGTTTTCAGAAAAATTGGTAAGAATTTCTGCTTGACAGTATGGTATAATAGAGCGAACAAATCACCAGGAAAGGATTGACCATCATGACCCTCTCCAGTAGAATCT